>Ga0126372_10000744_pt1 | contig 12051 bp, 10 predicted proteins | sample PanSoiMetaPlot_6_FD_92762 | JGI IMG/M metagenome (GOLD analysis project Ga0126372, IMG submission 92762) | Tropical forest soil microbial communities from Panama - MetaG Plot_6 | ecosystem: Environmental > Terrestrial > Soil > Tropical forest > Bulk soil | place: Panama | collected 2016-02-17
AATTGATAAGAAATGGGTATCTCAGCGGAACGCCGGCATATGCTGGGTCATCGAGCAAGAGGCGCGGACCAACGGCCATGTGGGAGATCTGGCCGATATGGTAGGGCACATCTCCAAGCCCAGCGATAGCACCGGTGTACGTCCCATTATTCACTACGAACGTATTCAAATATACGGCGAGATACCAGGCCACCAGTGCTGCCATGAGTACGAAGACCGTTATCTTGCCGGGACGCAGGATATCTTTACGATCGTGCCATCGTAGCACCAGCCAGGACCTCGCGCGATAAAGATCGTCTGCCCGAAAATAGCGGGCGAGCGCATATAAGAAAATTGCGTCGCCAATCGCGCTGACGAACGCAAACGCGGTGCGAAAAGGCAAGAAAAGAGCAGCGCTAAGGAGGGCACCGTGAAATGCAACATAGCCTACGCCTGCGCCAACTATAAGTGTCTCTATCAAACCCAAGCCAAGTCGCCTGAACGACCGAGCGAGTACGATCGCACCAGCAGCAAAAATAGCTACGCAATGAAAGGTGTATGCCATGCTCTGATCATAGTACCCAGTTTGTTTAGCACAATAAGCGGATCAATGCGGCAACAGGAATGAGTTCTCGTAGGCGCATTAGCGGCCGGCATTAAACCAAATGTGCATGGTTGTGAAATGCCCATGTCTCTTTGCCGCTTTCATTACCGTTTACTTACATTACTCTCGTAAAGCACAAGTGTTACTGCTGGTCTCAGTGGGTATGAGCCTTATGCGTCGATAATTATGCGCCAGGGATGGGATCAGTTCACGTTCTTGCGACTCCGACGCGACAATGATTTCTACGTTAAGCGGGACGATCCGTCCTGGGTAGCCCACAGAGGTGTAGTCCCGCAAGTACCACGGCAGTGGCCAGCAGCCATGTCCTCGCTGTTCTTTGGGACAAAAGAAAGGAATCAGGCGGTTCAGCCATTTGTGCCCACAACGCAACAGTTCCTCCGTAGTTAAGGAATCGGCCATCCTTTGCAGAGCCTCTGGGTCGCTACACTGGCGAAAGGCATTACCAGTTTGTCTGAAGCGAATGCCGGCTTGTTTCATCTTCTCGGCCAGCCAGGCGATTCAGACAGATTCGGCTGGAGAAAGGAAAGTAATGGCATATGCGATTCAACCCATTCTCAGCTTTCTGGCCGAGACGCCTGAATATATCTGGGGCGAGTTGCGCAATGGAGACCGCCGGACGGAAAACAAATTGCGCGGCATCTGGCCGCAGTCTTCGCCACCTTACCCGCTTGCGTCCAGAAGATTTTTGGCCGGGCGGATTCCGGTTTCTATTGTTGGGACGCGGACGAAGCCTATGAGAAAGGCAAAGCGGAGTTCATTATCGTAGTCCGCAAGACTCCTCGTTTACTGCGAGAGCTGCAACAGGCCGACTGGAAGCCCTCACCCAAGACCGACGCCGATGGAGCAGTGCCGAATTGCGGTATCAACCCGAAGACTGGGGCAGGGCTACCGCTTTATCGCGTTGCGCTATGAGAAGAAGGAGAAGCCCCCAGATCAGGTGAAGGTCCAAAGCCGGAGGGAACTCTCGACCAAGTCGGCGGAGAAATTGCAGAAACTCCTGGTGCCGGTGGCGTGCCTTGCATTCTCAATCACCGTTCCCTCGAGCACGTTCAGGGCGGCAAACAAGGTAGTCGTCCCATGGCGTTTGTAATCGTGCGTCATGGTTCCGCAACGCCCTTTCTTCATGGGCAAGTTGGGTTGCGTGCGGTTGAGAGCTTGGATCTCGCATCTCGCTCTTTTCATCCACGCATAGGACCACCGCCTTAGTAGCCAGGCACTAGAAACGGCAAAGATATCCCTTTGCAAGAACCTGCACACCCCTGCAAAAGCTACGATTGGCCGGCCCACGTCGGTGTCAGCTTCTTTTCCTAATGCTTGCCCTATAATCGGTGCCAGTCACGAACGTTGTCAATAGCGTCTGATAGCGATGTTAGAGACCAGGCACTTCTGCTCCCGTTCACAGAGTTGGTCAACGTGACTCCACCCGATTTAGAAATGTCACAAATAGATCAGCACTAGGACCAGGCAATAGGCCTTTGCAAGAACCTGCATACTGTGCAAAAGCTATCATTCTTGACACCGTTAGTGTTAGCGCTAAACTCTTTACCCCGTGTGCGAAATTGAGTAAGGAGAAGGGCAATGACTCGAATTCGAAACTTCCTGCTTTGTCTCGTGCTGCTGGCCCTAGTAGGGATCCTGCACCATGAGTGGCTGCAAATGTCCGGCTCCTCTGGCATTGTGACTCGAGCCTCTGCGGCGGACTTGAGCAACGGCTCTGGTCAGTCGTGTAGCGGGACGGGCATCTTTCACTTCGTCAACAACCAGACTCAGGGGCAATGTGGGCCACTGACTGCAACTTTCAATTGCAGCGGAACAACTATAATGCCCACCGTAAACGCCAGTACGTGTAACACCAGTAATGCCCAGTATTTTGTATCGACACCCGCCGGCTGCACACTGGTGACCGCAACGACGGGGTCCCAGCCTGGGAGGCTCGTGCTGTCGAACTTCGCCTGCGCGGTGCCAACTCCAACACCTACTCCAACTCCAACACCTACTCCAACTCCAACACCAGCTCCCTCACCGACGCCAACGCCGTAATAAGCTCAGGTGAAGGCGTTCAGGTTGCCGACTCTTGCTGGCAGCGGCTCACCCGCTGCCGGCCCGGCCGGCAGGTCCCCTATGCATTTCAACGTAGCAATTAAGGCCCCCACCCGGAACTGCAATGCCCGCGACCATCGCCCTGGCTCTGATTTCGATCGTTAGCGGCACACTGCTAACCTACCTCTACGATCCTCGAGCATCGTTGGCGGCACGGATGGGAATGGGCGCGTGTACCGGGTATGCTTTGTTCGGTACAGTCGAGACATTTTTTGCCTCGGTTTGGCAGCAGGATCGTGCACTCGCAGTCACCACGACCTTCTTTATCCTTGCTTTCGTCCTCCTGGGTTTCCGAAAGATCAGTTCTCAACCGCTTTCACGAATTCGCGTAAGTGCACGCAAACTCCGTAAAGCATGTCGCAGGCCTGATTCGACAAAACTCCTCTGCTTCAGCTTCTACGGCTTACTTGTCGTGCTGCTCTGGCGTGTCTTCGACCGTGTCATGTTTGAAATCAGAGGCGAAGTGTTCACAGCCTTCGTGAACAATCTTGGGGACCTTCCGTTCCACCTGCAGGCGATCTCCAGCTTTGTGCACGGTCACAACTTCCCACCCGAAGACCCCACATACGCGGGTGCACGTTTTACTTACCCCTTCATTTCCGATGTTATCGCCGCCATCTTCGTGCGATGTGGAGCGACACTGCGCCAATCGATGTTCGTGGAGAATATCGTTCTAATGCTAGCCTTGCTGATAGTGTTGCGCCGCTGGACCTGGGAATTGACGAAAGACCAGACGGCGTGCCTAGTAGCTCCGTTGCTGTTGATATTTGGTAGCGGATTCGGCTGGGTACTGTTCTTCCGGGACGCTGCTCAGCGTAGCAACAACTTGTTACGGTTTCTGGCCCATCCGCCGCGCGATTATACACTGGTGAAGAGCAGTGACTTGTGGCGCTGGGGGAATCCCTTAACGACACTTCTCGTGCCGCAGCGCGCTCTGCTTTTCGGATTACCGCTAGCAATTTGCGTTTTCACTCAATGGTGGCTAGCTCTCCAGGAGGACGAAAACTCTGGCGGCCAAAGTGCTGACGCACCGTTCGCTTCGGATACTCCGGCGGCGACTGCACGACTAGCAACGCACCCAAGAGGCTCGGCGTCCATAGCGAACCCGTGTACAACTCATCGAATGATCGCAGCCGGTGTTATGACTGGCCTGCTTCCGTTGGTTCATGCGCACACGTTCCTGGCGGTAATGGCGGTCGCAAGTTGCCTTGCACTGTTGTCCAGAAAGTGGCTGTCCTGGGCCGTGTTCTTTGTAATTGCAGTAAGCATTGCCGCGCCTGAACTCGTGTGGCTGGCCCACGGCTCAGTGAAAGCACAAAGCTTCCTGGAATGGCACTTCGGTTGGGACAGCGGAACACATAATCTCCTGTGGTTTTGGTTTGTCAATACAGGTCCGTTTATCCCGTTGCTCATTGCCGCCCTGCTGTGGAGCGACAGGAAGAAATACCTGGTGCAGCCGCGCTTACTCCGCTACTATCTTCCATTTCTTCTGTGTCTAATCGTTCCCAACCTGGTTAAGCTTGCACCATGGCCCTGGGATAATATCAAGGTTCTCATCTACTGGTACGTAGCCTCCCTGCCTTTGGTCGCACTTATGCTTGCGTTCTGGTACCGCCAGAATGGTGTCTGGCGGGCCACAGCCTGCGTTTTATTCCTGGTGCTAGTCTTGGCTGGTGCGCTAGACATTTGGCGAGCCATCGGGGGGACAACCTCTTATAGGGAGTTCGATCGCGACCAGATACAACTCGCCGCAGACATTCGGCAGAATACGCCTCCACGCGCTCTGATTTTATCCGCACCCACATTCAATTCTCCTGTGTTCCTGACGGGACGGCGCTCATTACTTGGCTATCCCGGATGGGCTTGGTCACGCGGCCTGGACTATACTGAACGGCAAAACGAGATCCGACGGATTTACAGTGGCAATCCCGATGCCGAAGTTTTAATGAGACGTGAGCACATCGAGTACGTCATCATTGGCCCGCTCGAACGCATGTCGATGTCCGCAAATGAAGCTTTTTTCTCCCGCTATGTCAAGGTTGCAGAGTACGGTGCCTATGATCTTTACAAGGTCTCGTCGGACTAATCCGGAAACTGTCGAGTACCTGCCGCAGGTGCGAACGATAACCGTCGACGCGACAGTGGGCCGGCCGCACACCAGTACGCTCTTGCCGCATACCTGGCAGGCTGCTTGCCTGTTGATTCTTGTCGCAGCTGCAGTCCTACGGCTCTACCATCTCAGCTTGAAGCCACTGCATCACGATGAGGGCGTGAATGCATACTTTTTGGAGCGGCTGTTCCGCCAGGGCGTCTACCGATACGATCCGGCCAACTACCACGGTCCGACCCTTTATTACTTCGCGCTGCTCATCTCGAGTATCATTGAGATCTTTTCCCAACCCAATGGACTGACCACGGTTGCTATCCGTCTAGTCCCAGCGCTTTTCGGCATTGCCACGGTGGCGCTGCTGTTCAGTCTCCGCAAGCAGTTGGGTGATATCGGCGCACTCGCCGCTGCCGCACTCGTCGCTCTCTCCCCGGGGGCCGTTTACTTTTCGCGTGATTTCATTCATGAAACGCTGCTGGTGTTCTTCACGCTCGCAGTACCGGTCGCTATGCTGCACTATCGCGACACTCTCCAATCCAGCTATCTTATGCTGGCATCCGCCGCTGCCGCTCTGATGTTTGCCACAAAGGAGACAGCGGCCATTTCGGCAATCGTGCTGGTGCTTGCGCTGCCTGGGACCTTCTGGTGGTCGCGCCGCCCGGTTCTGGTCGCTACGAATGCGGAAGTATCGAAAGTAGAGAGCAGTAGGCCTATACTGGGAGGTAACGGCCTGAGCCGCTCCGTGCTCCTTTGGCTTCTGGCTGTCACTGTCTTCGCCCTTGTCTATGTGCTCTTCTACTCGTCGTTTCTGGGTGATCCCCGCGGTATTGGCCGTGGCATTGAAACGTTTCGGTATTGGGTGAAAACAGGTAGCCAGGAGCACCGCGCACCTTGGCACACATATTTGCGCTGGATGGCCCAAGCTGAACTCTCTATTCTGGGACTCGGCACAGCGGGGACTATCCTGGCTCTGTGGCGTCGTCGGGATCGCTTTCCTCTGTTTGCGGGGTTGTGGGGTTTTGGATTACTTGGTGCCTATTCGCTCTTGCCATATAAGACTCCATGGCTGACGTTGAACTACATCGTTCCGATGGCGATCACAGCCGGATACGCGGCCCAGGCAGGATGGGATTGGGTACGACGGCTTGCGAACGGCCGCTTTGCACAACTCATGGTGGCAACCGTGGCGTTAATCCTAGTCGCTTCCCTCAGTCAGTCGATCACGCTGAACTTCTTCCGCTACGACGATGCACGTTTGCCCTACGTTTATATGCAGACCCGTCGCGAGCTCATTTCACTGCTAGAAGGGATCAATGCGATTGCGTCGCGGTCTGGTTCAGGCAGGCAGACCGCTATCGTGGTGACTTCTCGCGACTACTGGCCGCTGCCATGGTACTTGCGGGATTACGACTATGTGGGGTATCTAGGACGAGTCGTCCCGATTGAGGCACAAATCATCATTGCCTCCGAGACGCAGGAACACGAACTGATCCCACTCGTGGCGGATAACTATTGTCGCGTTGGGTCATATCCTCTAAGACCGGCGGTAACACTTGTACTTTATGCACGTAATGGTAAATAAACAGTAGTGCAAGCAACGAACATCATCTCGAGGACCACCTGCCGCGCGACTGCTGACTTCGACTTTCAGCGTTAGCTCCGCGATTCTTGGGCGGAGAGGTTGCAGCGGCCCCGGTGACCGAGTCGCCAGCGGACCAGCCGCGAAGTATACCACCTTGACGCTCGCTAAGCGCATGGCTACACGATCAAAGGTGATCAAAGTGATAAGCAACGGCGGTGTCACAAATCGCGATTGCACAGAAGCTGTACGGCTGCATTGAAAGCACGTTTACACGCGAGCTCGGTGCCGGCGCTCGCATGGGAGTAACTCGGGGGTCGGTTGGCGGGCGAGCTCTATCGACGTAGTGATTGGGTGCGCTGTCTCCTGTTGCACGAGAAAAGACGGTTTCGGAGTACGACGTATCTTATGTGCTTAATGGTCGAATGGATGGTGTAGTTAGCCGTTTCAGCCGAGGTTCCCCGAGGCTTGGTCAGACGCCGTTAGAATCCTGGTAAGAACACAGCTCAACTGACCTTTCGTCTCGCTTCGTTCCTGTCTATTTTGTTTGCGCGGCGACTGTCAAGCCCTCTCTCGATGAACCTCCTGCGGGCGTCCTCGAAGCCCTCGCCGCGCAATAGCAGAAATCTTCTCTATTTTTCACATGACAGCGCCGATGTCGCACCCGCAATTTGCGGCAGCGGAAAGGGCATTTTCATTCCATGAGCAGCGAGCATGACCAACATGCCTGGCAACAATTCCCGTGGGTTCTGCATGAGAAGCTTGTAGGGGACTCAGTTAAGTCGGTTAGTCTGGCATCTGCTGATCTTCTCGAAGGCAGCTTCGGCATCCGCTCCCTCGAATAACCCTTCTAGGTTGCGGTGGGATGCAGCGCTGTACCAGATGTACTCGTTTGATGGAATTACCTACGATTCTTCTGTTGCTGTTTGAATCCCTCTTCTGCCTGCTCGATTAACTCTTCTATGAGGGAGCGGGCTTGAGCAGCTGCTCTGACTGCGCGAATGGTGGCGCGTGCAATGGCCTTGCATGACATTCTTTACGATCATTATCTGAGAACACTTCGCCGCAATGTCGACAGCGATAATGCCGAAGGAATCGTCGCATCTTGCTGACTTGCGATCTGACTCAACTAGCGGGGTTGAATCAATTGCCAGTGCGCAATGGCCTTAGACACGTTCCTCGAGATGTGCCAGCGTCCATTATGCCCAGGAATCTGCGACGCCAGGTGTGGACATCTGACCCTAGAAGTTGCGCCCCCTGCTGGGTGTGCCTTCTTCGATCCCGAGAAAACTTTCCAGCTATCGGAGTCCATCGTTGTGGTCTCCAATAGCGGGAAATCCTGCAGCCGTTCTCCATCGGCACTAGAGGGGATCTATACCTTGGTCAGTTGTGCAACGCGACAAGAGCCAGGCCGACTAAGTGGGCCACTTTGCAACCCCCGCCACCCTAAAATCGCGCAGCGCGGCGGCGCCGCCCAACCCTGCCTACAAATTTTTTCCGGATTTTGAGTGGGGGCTTTCACTTCTGAAATTCCGCGTGCCTCGTCGCGTGGGTGTTGCTGCACGGCGAGAAAAGACGTGTCGCCGATAAGATTTCTGCGTTCTTTGACCATCATGGGTGATGGAAATGGAAGAAGATTTTCGCTTTTCGGCTGTTTGAGCTCAAAAATCTTCGCCAGGATGAGTCAGGAGCGCCTGATCCGATCTCGGTCGATGTCCACTATCTCCCAAACTATTTTTTCCTCGACGAGTGGTAACTCGCCTGGCGCTTAGTAACTTATCGAGATAGAACAGTCCCACTTATGACTTTCGTTTTCGGATGACTTGTTTTTGCTAAAATGACTGTGAAGGATAGCGGGCAGTTTCCACGGCCGTGTGATGCTGCTGGCGAAAAGGCCGGGCGTCCCCCCGGCCCTGCCTCTCTGGAAAAAGGGACAGTCGCTAGGGACGGTGACAGTTGCAATTCAACGGGGACGACCCTCACCAAAAATTCATTCAGCAGCTGCGCGAGGCCGTGGCGGAGAAACGGATTCGCATCCCCGGTGACGGGGATGTGTGGATCTGCGACAAAGACGGCAAGTCATGGAAGATTCCAGTAAACGACTTTTTCGCCACGTTGTGGCCTGAAGCGGCAGCAGAAGAGATTCGATACGAGAAGTACAACCCGGAGAAATCCAACCTTCTGCGCGAGGAGCTCAAGCCACGACTTTTGGACCTTGAGAAATGTATTGTTCTGCTTAGAGAGATTCCGCAGAAACTGAAAGATCTCGAGGAGGGACCCGCGCGCAGCGCACCTTACCCCGACGCCAATGAATTGGAAGCGCCCAGGGACCTACTGCTTTCATCGCGGGCGTTCGAGGCGAAGGCGCTAAAAAAGAGTTACAAAAGAGCCCACTCCGAGAAGAATCGGATCATTAAGGAGATCGAGGAGTCCTGCAAGCCATTCGCGGAGATCGAGGGGTTGTCAATCGAGGAGTTCCTCCAGCAGTTTATCCTCCCGAAGGCGTCCGAAGACGCTCCGGCTAGCCCGCTCCCTGTCGATCTATCCAGCGACAAAATGCGTTCTGAAGCTAAACCCCACACGGCCGCGTCGCTCGAAGAACGCGTTCGAACGAAGCTCCATAGTCAAGCAGCATCACTTATGACGGTTGCTGAAGCGGCTTGTGCGCTTGTTAAGTCCAACTCAACGATTTATCGCTACCTCAATGAAGGTAAGCTGAAATGGTCCAGAACCAAGGGAAGAATACCCACCAACCTAGTAAAGCGTCTAATGGAATCCGAAGAAACCTAGCCGGAAACGAAAAATATTCTCATTCGTCATCATTCGTACTCATCCATCTCTAGACGCCTCCTACCACTCCTGACACAGTAGCTCGGTCAGCAACAACACTGTTGCAGGAAATTTCTCGATGACGATTCGCGAACTGCGATTGATTGCCGGCCTCACACAACTTGAAGTGGCGAAGCGTGCAGGGCTTGACCGGAGCAGGCTTTCGCTGGTTGAGGCTGGCTATGCCGCATTGCGGCCAGCAGAAGAAGCGGCCATACGCAGGCTCCTTCGTGACGAGATTGAGAGCCGGGCAACCGCGCTTACCCGGTTCTTAGAAACGGACGGAGCAGTGACATTGGCAAAAGCTTAAGAACGACAAGCGGCTAGGCAGTTCGTAGAGCTGCATTGGCTGAAATAGAAAGGGCCCCGCCGGGCCCAAAGGTCTTACTCGTGAAGTCAAAACGATTACATCACGCCCGCCAGAAATCCGCAAATAATCCCCTTCCGAAATCGCCGAGCATTCTGTCATCGCTTCGACATCTGGAGATCCGCAGCCGCAAGCAATCGCTAACCGGAACCTCGCCAGACAGGACCGAAACACCGGCAAAACGCAAAAGCTCTTCAGGCAAGCGGTTCGATCAAAACGAAAGTACGCAGACTCCGTGGCTGGTGCAACCATGAAGATACGCAGAGCGTCCCGTCATCACTTCGACCGTGCTCTGTTCCCGCCAGCGGAGGCGTTTTACACAAGGGAACTCGGCAAATTGAGCCGCCCGTACCGCGGTTGGGTGCGCGGACGGTGCCCTTGGCACAAATCCAAAAGCGGTCTTTCCTTCGCCGTCAACCTAGATAGCGGCGGGTTCTACTGCTTCGGCTGCGGTGCGAAAGGTGGCGACCTGATTGATTGTGTCCGGCTGCGTGACACGGTTGATTTCAAGAGTGCCGCCAAGAAGTTGGGCGCATGGATCGACGACACCACGCCCGAACAGCAGCAGGAACTTCGCCGCTGTGAAGAAGAACGACGGCGGCATCAGGAGGAGGAGTCCGAACGCAAAGAGAAGGACCGCATCGAGCGGATCAGCGCCAGGGATCACCTTCATGCAACCGAGACCCTATATAAGGAGGCGATCGCCGCTCACGATTGGTTCTTGATGTCGGAACTGTTGCCGGCATTGCGCGACGCCGAAGAGCGGTATTGCCGGATGGCGGACCTGGAGGTCGGTTATGGATACTAAGCACCGCAGCCCGGAGATCGACTTCAACGAACCCCCGATCACATCGAAACCGGAAGTCGATCCGGCAGCACAAGGTCCTGCAGACACCAAAGCAGGAAGCAAGAAAGAACGAGCATCGGCCGCCACCAAGCTTGTGGAAGCTGTCCAATGCCATGGCGGAGTAGAACTGTTCCATGATGCGCAAGAGACTTATGCCGTCGTGGACAACGGTAGCCATCGCGAAGTTATGGCGATTTGCTCACACGCGTTCCGGCTGTTTTTAGTGAAACTTTACTACGATCTAACCGCCAAAATTCCGCATAATCAAGCCGTCGCCGATGCGAAGGCATTGCTGGAGGCGAAGGCGCTATTCAACGGGACTAATCATAAAGTCTATGTGCGCGTTGCGCCCGGCGAGGGTGATGAGATCTTTTTAGACCTCGGAGATGAACTTCACAGCGCGGTTCGCCTTACTGCCTCTGGCTGGGAGGTAGTATCCGATCCACCAGTTTATTTCCGCCGTCCCGATTCGATGCGTGCGCTACCCGTGCCAGAACGCGGCGGGAAACTGGACGACTTCGCGAATTCCTCAACCTGGGTACGGACGAGGCGTTTGTACTGTTGAAGTCCTTGCTGGTGGCTGCGCTGTGCCCGCGCGGTCCATATCCTATTGGCAATATCGCCGGCCAACAGGGAACAGCCAAGACCACAACCTGCCGCATCATTCGCGCTCTTGTTGATCCATGCAAGGCGGAAGTTCGTACCGCGCCGCATGATGAGGATGATCTGATGATCGCCGCCCGCAATTCGCATCTGATTGCGCTAGATAACTTGAGCCGGCTGGAGCCGTGGCTTAGCGATGCCATGTGCCGCATTGCCACCGGTGGTGGACTATCTAAGCGGCAACTCTACACCGACCAGGACGAGATCATTATCGAAGTGCAGAAGCCACAAGTAATAAACGCAATCGAGGATTTGGCTTTTCGTGGCGACTTTGCTGAACGTGCATTGACGATCACACTCGAACCTATTACCGAACACCGCCGTCGGGATGAGGCAGAATTTTGGAGAAGCTTCGAGAGCAAACGTCCAGCCATATTGGGCGGACTGCTAGATGCGGTATGTCTCGCCATTCGCCAACTGCCCTCCACCCAACTTGATCGTAAGCCCCGTATGGCCGACTTTGCCCTATTGTGCACAGCCGCCGAACCGATACTCGCCCCAAAGGGCGGATTCATAAACGCCTACAGCGGAAATATCCGCTTGGCGCAAGAGGTGGTACTAGAGGCCAGCCTGATAGCCCCATACATCATCAAGCTGGTCGACGAGTCGGACGGTGTTTGGACTGGGACGACAAAGGACCTCCTCCATTGGCTAGTAGAGAAGAGCTCGGAGTCCGGTAACGAGTCGGAGCAGAAGGATAGGCTGTGGCCACGCACTCCACACAAACTCGGAGGTCAGCTTCGGCGCCTGGCCGTTGCATTGTTGTCTGCCGGTGTCAGGTACGTCGAACCTGATCGCCGCACCAAGTCCCGTACATTGCGATTAGAAAATATGCCTCCTTAGCAGAATCTGTGGGTCCATGGAGGCTCTGGAAGTCGGCCTAGCGTATGATACAGCGCGATTTCCATGGCTCGATAGGTGCGGAACCCATAAGATCTTCTTGTTACCACTCGGA
>Ga0126372_10000745_pt1 | contig 12049 bp, 11 predicted proteins | sample PanSoiMetaPlot_6_FD_92762 | JGI IMG/M metagenome (GOLD analysis project Ga0126372, IMG submission 92762) | Tropical forest soil microbial communities from Panama - MetaG Plot_6 | ecosystem: Environmental > Terrestrial > Soil > Tropical forest > Bulk soil | place: Panama | collected 2016-02-17
GAGACGACCCTGCCGAAAGGCATCGAGAGCTCGATCGGTCTGGACTCGCTCGACTTCATCGAGCTCTCGATCGCGATCGAGGAGCGCTTCGGCATCGCGATGGACGAGTCGGCCGACCTCGCTCCGCACTTCACGTCCTTCGATACGCTGTCTCGCTTCATCGCTTCGAGGACGGCCGGGGCGTGAAGCCGGTCGCCGTGACCGGGCTCGGGGTCGTCAGCCCGTTCGGCGCCGGCGTCAAGGCGTACTGGGAGGGGATCAGCGGCGGCGTCTCGGCGATCCGCCCGATCACCCTGATCGACACCGAGGGCTTCCGCTGCCGGATCGGCGCCGAGGTGCCGGACTCTCTCGGCGGCTCGGCGCGCCGATCGCGCGCCGATCGCTTCGCGCTCGCGGCGGCGCGCGAGGCGCTGGACGACGCCGGGATCGGCCGCGCTGACCGCGCCGACACGGCGCTGATCGTCGGCGCGGTCGGCGGCGGCATGCTCGAGGCCGAGGCGTGGTACTGGCAGCGGGCGCGCGGCGTCGCGTCGCCGATGCCCCGAGCGCTCGCATCGTGCTTCCCCTCGGCCCACGCCGATGTGGTGGGCAGTGTCCTCGGCCTCGGCGGGCCGCGCGAGACCGTCGTGACGGCGTGCAGCTCGGGCGCGGCGTCGCTGGCGATGGCGGCCGACCTGGTGCGCGATGGTGTTGTCCCCGTGGCCCTCGCCGGCGGCATCGACGCGCTCACGCGGATCTGCTTCATGGGTTTCAATACGCTCAAGCTGCTCGATCCCACGCCGTGCCGCCCGTTCGACCGTGAGCGCCGCGGCATGTCGATCGGCGAGGGCGCGGCCTTCGTCGTGCTCGAGGACGTCGAGCGGGCTCGGGCCCGTGACGCGCGCGTCTACGCGGAGCTGACGGGCCACGGCATGAGCACCGACGCTTTCCACGTGACCTCGCCGCATCCAGAGGGCGAGGGGATGGTCCGGGCGATTCGCGCGGCGCTCACGCAGGCCGGCATCCCGCCCGCGGCCGTGGGGTATGCCAATGCCCACGGGACGGCGACGCCGCAGAACGACCGGATCGAGGCGCGGGCGCTGCGTGAAGTCTTCGGCGAGGGCGGGCTTCTCGTCAGCTCGACGAAGTCGATGATCGGCCACACCATGGCCGCGGCCGGGACGCTCGAGGCAGTGGCCACGGTGCTGGCACTCGATCACGAGCTCATCCCGCCGACGGCGCGACTCGAGCAGACCGATCCCGACATCCCGTTCGACTGTGTCCCGCGCGTGGCGCGCGAGGTCGCCGTCGAGCACGCGATCTCGAACTCGTTCGGCTTCGGCGGCCAGAACGTCACGCTCGTCTTCAGGCGCAGCGCGTGAGCGGGCGGCGCGTCGCGATCACCGGCGCCGGGGTCGTCGACGGACACGCCAGCGCGGTGCTGGGCCGGCTGCTGGACGAAACCGAAGCGCGACGCCTCTCGCGCGTGTGCCAGATGACGGTGGCCGCGGGCCGTCTGGCTCTTGCCGACGCGGGGCTTTCCGGCTCCACCGAGCTGGCGTTGCTGGTCGGCACGGAGTTCGGCGACATGGTCTCGACGATCCGGTTCGTTGACGACTATCTCGAGCGCGGAATTCCCGGCCTCTCGGCGCTCCTGTTTCCGCACACGGTCATGAACACGATGGCGGCGACGACGGCCATCGCCGTGGCGGCGAAGGATCTCTCGCTCACGCTCAACGTGCCGACGGTGGCCGGGGAGCTCGCGATCGCCCGCGGCGCCGCCGCGGTGCGCGCCGGCCGCATCGACGCATGCCTGGCCGGCGGCGCCGACGAGCCGCCGAGGCTCGTCCTGGACGCGTTCCGTGAAGCGGGCGCCGGCGCCGACGTGCGCGGTGAGGGCGCGGGGTTCGTCGTGCTCGAGTCATTCGACGCCGCGCGCGCCCGCGGTGCTCGGATCCTCGGCGAGATCGTCGGCGAGGCATGGCGCGCGCTCGCCGTGCGCCCCCACGGCGTCGGCCGCGTCGCGCGCTCGCGCGCGATCACCGCGGCGCTCGCGGGCGCCGGTGCCGAGCCGGCCCAGATCGGGCTGGTCTACACGTCGGCGAGCGGCGACGGGCCGCGCGAGGCGTGGGAGCGCGCGCTGGTCGACGGCGCGCTAGCGCCGCACCGTCCGCCGCAGCGGTCGCTGAGCCTGCCGGCCGGCCGCCATTCGGGGCTGGCGGCGCGTTCGGTCGCGACGGCCGCGGCAGAAGCTGGCGAGGGGCTCGCGCTGGTCCACGCGGTGGCGCGCGGCGGCAACCAGATCGCGATCGTCGTGGCCGGATCGGAGGCCCGCGCGGCATGACCGCGCTGATCGTCGTCCCGGTCTTCAACGAGGCCGAGACCGTCGGGGACGTGGTGGCGGGAGCGCGCGCGTACGGCCCGGTCCTGGTGGTCGACGACGGTTCGCGCGACGACGGCGCGGAGATCGCGCGGCGCGCGGGCGCCGAGGTGATCCGCCACCCGCGCCGGCTCGGCAAGGGCGCGGCGATCCGCACGGGTATCGCGGCGGCGCGCGAGCGTGGCGCCACGGCCGTGGTGACTCTCGACGGTGATGGACAGCACCGTCCGTCCGACCTCGAGCTCCTGCTGGACGCGGCGCGCGGACGGCGCCGCACGATCGTGGTGGGAGGGCGGCTCGACCGGGGCCAGGCGCTGCCGCCCGATCGGCTCAATGCGATCCGGGTCGCGGGCTTCTTCGTGAACTGGGCATGCGGCCTCAAGCTCTACGACACGCAGTCGGGCTTCCGCGTCTATCCGATCGAGCTCTTCGACGAGATCCAGCTGCAGCGCGGCGGGTTCGTGCTCGAAACCGAAGTGCTGGTGGCCGCTGTCGCCCGCGGCTGGCGTGTTCACGAGGTGCCGATCGCCGCGCTCGCCCGCGCCCGCCAGCGGAGCCGCTTTCGCCCGATCAACGACGGCGTCGCGATCGGCGGCTATCTGGCCGGTCGCGTGCTCGCCCGCTGGGCGATCGAGACAGGCGTGCTCGTCGCCGCGATCGTGAAGCCGTTCTACGGCGAGCGCCGCCGCGTGCGCCACCAGGCGACGCTCGAGCAGGCCGCGCTCTACGCCGGCTCGCCGCCGCTCTGGGCGATGTCCGTGGGTAGCTCGGCGATCCAGCACGTCATCAATCGCGTGGCCATGTGGCGGCGCGATCCGCGCCCGCGCCGTGCGCTCGTCGCCGCGCCGGCGACGGCCGCGGCGCCCGTGCTACTGGCGCTGCTCGCGGTGCAGGCGTTCGCGCCACGCCGGATGCCCGACTTCGTGTCCCCCCTCGTACGCTGGTTCTGCTCGCAAGAACGTCTCGACGCCGAGCGGTCGAGCCTGACGCCCGTGCCGAATCCGGTCGGGCCGCCGTCGTGAGGCGGCTCCGGGTCCTCCGCGGCTATCTCTTCACGGTGCTCGGCATCGCCATCGGTGTGGCCGGGCTCGTCTCGCTCGGCGCCATGAGCGAGCGTATCGTGCGCTTCATCGAGGGGGGCGACCGCTTCGTGCTGGGGCAGATCTCGGTGGCCGGCCGTGGGATGGGCATGGGGACGGGATTCACCGCGGGCGGCATCCTGCCGTCGGCGATGATCCGCGCGATCTCGGACGTGCCGGGCGTGCAGGGCGTCCAGGCGCAGATCATGCTGCCGCTCGATCCGTCGACCTCGCAGTTCATGACCGTCACGCAGGAGCTCGTCCTCGGCGTCGATCTCTCCGTGCCGACGCCGAACCGCCACTATCGCACCCTGCCCGTGCGTAGCGGCCGTTACCTGCAGCAGGGGGACAGCAAGGCCGCGGTGGTCGGCGCCTCGTTCGCCGCCTCGCGGGGACTGTCGGTCGGCTCACACATCACGCTCGAGGGCGAGGATTACGAGGTGGTCGGCGTGCTCGATCGGATGCTCACCGCGCCCGATCGTTTCGTCATGGTGTCGATCGCGGATGCCCGCGCGCAATGGATCGCCAAGGACCGCCTGCTCCGGACCGTGCTGGCCTCCGGCGGCATGGCGCTCACCGCGTCCGACCTGAACACCGGCGCGGCGGTCGGCTGGCGGGACGGCGACGATCCCGACACGGTGGCGCTGCGAATCAAGGAGCGCGTGCCCGGCGTCAACGTCCAGCTGCCGAGCGAGCTGAGCCGGCTCCTGCGCTCGTCCACCGCGTTCTTCTCGGCGCTGCTCGTCGGCATCGGCGCCCTTGCCTTCGTGATCGGAGGCCTCTCGCTGGCGAACACGATGGCCGCCGCCATTTTCGAGCGCATCCGCGATTTCGGCGTCAAGCGGGCGCTCGGAGCGAGCGACCTGCAGCTCGGCGGCGAGGTCCTGGCCGAATCCCTGGCGGTCACGATGGTGGGTGGCCTCGGCGGCATCTGCCTGGCGCGCGCGCTCGGCTGGTTCATCGACCGCTATCTCGCTCAGGCCCAGCAGCTCTTCTACTTCTCGCCGCGTCTGCTCGGCGGCGCGCTGCTGTTCTCGATCTTGCTCGGGGCGGCGGCGGCGATCTACGCGACCGCGCGCGTGGTCTCCCTGTCGCCCGCTGAGGCGATCCGCCGGGGCGCCTGATGCTGCGGGCCGTCGGTCTCGTGAAGTCGTATCGCGCCCCGACCGGCAAGCCCATTCCCGTGCTGGCGGGTGTGGACCTCACCGTGAAGAGCGGCGAGCTCGTCGTCGTCACCGGTCCCTCGGGCTCGGGCAAGAGCACCCTTCTCAACGTGCTCGGGCTCCTCGAGGACGGCGACGCCGGCGACATCTGGTTCGAGGACACGCGTGTGAGCGCGCTCCGCCGCGCGGCGAAGAGCCGGGCGCGCGGCCGGAGCGTCGGGTTCCTGTTCCAGTCGTTCCTGCTGCTGCCCTCGCTGACCGCGCTGGACAACGTGCTCCTGGCGGCGCGCTACGTGCGCCGATCGTCCGCCGCGACGCGACAGCGGGCGATCGACCTCATGCAGGAGGTCGGCGTCGGAGACCGCATGGATCACTTCCCCGCGCAGCTCTCGGGCGGCGAGCAGCAGCGCGTGGCGTTCTGCCGTGCCGTCCTGAACGATCCGCCGCTCCTGCTCGCCGACGAGCCGACCGGCAATCTCGATGACGCCAACGGGGCCGTGATCCTGGACGCGCTTCGCGGTCGGGCGCGGGCCGGCGCGGCCGTGGTGATCGTGAGTCACCGGCCCGAGGCCGCGGTCGGCGCCGGCGCCGTGTACCGACTGCGTGGAGGCGTGCTCGAATCGTGAGGAGGACCACTATGAGGCGAATACTCGTCGTGATCGCGTTCGCATCGTTGCTGGCGCTGCCAGCGCTCGCCGGCGAGCCGGTTTCGCAGACGTTCGGGGCGCCCCCGGAGAAGATGTGGACCACCACCACGTCCGTGCTCAAGCAGCTCGGGTGGGACATCGAGAAATCGGATCAGGCCGGCGGCTGGATCAACACCGAGTCCCGCTCGGTCGACGGCGAGGACTACGGCGTCTACGCCCAGGGCACGCGCCATCGGCTCATGCTCAAGCTCAAGGCCGCGGGGACCAATCGCACGACGGTCACCGTGGAGCGGGCGCTGTTCAAGCGCGAGCGGATCTTGTGGATCGACAAGGACGAGCCCTTGATGACGACGGATCAGACCGTCGAGAAGGCCGTGCTGACGGCGATCGGGCAGGCGCTCTGACGGCCGGATTCCCGGCCGTGCTCGCGGTGCTGGTCGCGGCACCGCTGCTCTTCGCGGGCCTCGGTCGCACACCGTTCGACGATCCGGGCGAAGGGATGCACGCGGAGATCGCGCGCGAGCTGACCGCATCCCGGGATCCCCTGGCGCTCACCCTGAACGGCGTGCGCTACATCGACAAGCCGCCGCTCCTCTACGTGCTGATCGCGGCGGTCTCGGCCGTCGTGGGGCCGAGCGAGGCCGGCGCGCGCGCCGTCTCGGCCGGGGCCGCGATCGCCGCCGTCGGCGCCACCGCGTGGCTTGGCGCGCGCCTGCTCGGCGCGCGTGCCGGCGTGGTCGCGGGCATCGCGCTCCTGACCAGCATCGGGTTCTTCGCCTACGGCCGCTACGTGCGACCGGAGACCCTGTTCGTCGCCGCGCTCGCGTGGGGCTTCGCGCTCTGCCTCGTCGGCATCCGCGACGGCCGGCGCGCGCTCTGCGCGGCCGGCCTGGCGGTGTTCGGCCTGGCCGCGCTGGCGAAGGATCCGCTCGGGGCGATCCTGCCGCCCCTGGCGATCGGCGTCGCGATGGCGCTGGCCGGACGGGCACGGCCGGTCTCCGCGTGGCTTCCGTGGCCCGGGGTCGTCGCCTGCCTCGTGATCGGATTCGGCTGGTGGATCGGCGCCGAGGTGCGCACGCCGGGCTTCGGCTGGTACACGACGATCGACAACCACGTGATGAACGTCGCGCGCGCCCGTCAATTCGCCGACGAGGACATTCCGCTGACCGCGCTCGAGTTCCTGGCGGTCGCCGTCGGAAGCGCCTTGCCCTGGGTCATCGCGGCCGGCGCCGCGCTCTGGTCGCTCGCGCGCCGCCGGGCGTGGCGCGATCCTGACGAGGTGGGCTGGGTGGCGCTGGCGATCTGGGTTCTCGGCGTGCTCGGCGTCACCGCGCTCTCGCCGTTCCGGCTGCCCCACTATGGCCTGCCGGCCTCGTTCGCCATCGCGCTCCTCGCCGCGCGCGGCTGGGAGCTCCACGGCGGGCGGCGCATGCTCGCCGCGCACCTCGTGCTGTTCGCGGCGGCCGCCGTGGGCTGCGCGGTCACGTGGATGGGCGACGGCAGCGTGCTCACCAGTGTCATGGACGTGACCGACGTGGCCACGATGAAGAACGCCGCCGCCGGGCTGCCGCTGCCGGTCCCGCCGTGGGACGAATTTCGCCCGGTCTTCTGGTCCGCCGCCCTGATGTTCGGCCTCTGCGCGCTCGCGACGGCCGCGGCGCTCGCCTTCGTACGCTCGCCCGAGCGCCGGCGAAGTCTCGGCGTGCTGATCGTCGGCGTGACGATGGTGGCGACGATGCCGGGCGTGGCGCGCTCACTCGGGGTCGTCGTCAGGCATCGCGCGGTGCGGGATCTGGCCCAGAGCGTGGCGCGGCAGGCCGGGCCGGACGACGTCGTGGCGCACGAGGGACCGATCGAGAACTCGGGCGCGCTCGAATGGTACTCGGGCCGGCGGCCCGTGCTCCTCGATGGCCGGCGCAGCGTGCTCGCCTTCGGCGCCGAGCGACCCGAATCGCGCGATCTCTTCTGGGACGCGGCGCGGCTTCGCGACGCGTGGACGAGCGGCCGCCGCGTGTGGGTGGTGAGCGTGCGGAGCCCCGCGCACAGCCTGGTCGCCGGTCTTCCCGGCGCTCGACTGCTCGGCGTCGCCGGCGGCCGTACCCTGTGGGTGAATGAGATAAGATAGGCGCGCATGACCGTTCTTCTGAGGACGCTCTTCCTGCATCCTCCCTCGTTCCAGGGCTTCGACGGCGGCGCCGGCGCGCGCTATCAGGCCCGCCGCGAGATCCGCTCGTTCTGGTATCCGACGTGGCTCGCGCAGACCGCGGCCCTCGTCGAGGGCAGCCGCCTGGTCGACGCGCCGCCCGCGGGGCTCACGCTCGACGACGTGGCGCCGCTCGCGCGCGACTACGAGCTGGCCGTGCTCCACACGAGCGCCGCGTCGTTCGCGCACGACGTGCGCGTCGCCGAGGCGCTCAAGCGTGAGAATCCAACGCTGCGCGTCGGTTTCGTCGGCGCCCACGTGGCGGTCGAGCGCGAGCGCGCGCTCTCCGCCTCACCCGCGATCGAGTTCGTCGCCGGCAACGAGTTCGATTTCACGATCCAGGAGATCGCCCAGGGGCGCCCCCTCGAGAAGGTGGCGGGACTCAGCTACCGCGTGAACAGTCACTTCGAGCGCACGCCCGAGCGGGCGCCGCTCGAGAACATGGACTCGCTGCCGTTCGTCGTCGACGTCTACCATCGCGACCTCGTGATCGAGCAGTACTTCATCGGCTACCTGTTGCACCCGTACGTGTCGCTCTACACCGGCCGCGGCTGCCGCTCCAAGTGCACCTTCTGCCTGTGGCCGCAGACCGTGGGGGGGCATCGCTACCGCACGCGCTCGGTCGAGCACGTCGTGGCCGAGATCGCGCAGGCCACCCGCCACTTCCCGGGGGTGAAGGAGTATTTCTTCGACGACGACACGTTCACCGACGACCTGCCGCGCGCCGAGGCGATCGCGCGCGGGCTCGGACGGCTCGGCGTCACGTGGTCCTGCAACGCCAAGGCGAACGTGCCGGAGTCCACCTTGCGCGTGCTGCGCGACAACGGGCTGCGTCTGCTCCTGGTCGGCTACGAGTCGGGCAGCCAGGACATCCTGAACCGCGTGAAGAAGGGCATCCGGCTCGACGTCGCGCGCCGGTTCACGCGCGAGGCGAAGGCGCTCGGGATCAAGATCCACGGCACGTTCATCATGGGACTGCCCGGCGAGACGCGCGAGACGATCGAGGAGACGATCCGGTTCGCGCGCGACATCGATCCCGATTCGCTCCAGGTCTCGCTGGCGGCCCCGTATCCCGGCACCGCGCTCTATCGCGAGGCGCAGGAGCAGGGCTGGCTCGAGACGACCGATCTCGTCGACGCGGGCGGCACGCAGACGAGCGTGCTCGGCTATCCGCACCTCTCGCGCGAGGAGATCTTTGCCTCGCTCGCGCGCTTCTACCGGCAGTTCTACTTCCGGCCGCGCAAGCTCTTCGGCTTCGTCAAGGAGATGGCGCGCGACTTCGACGTCTGCAAGCGGCGCCTGGCCGAAGGGCGCGAGTTCCTGAAGTTCCTCGCGCGCCGGCACTCGTCGGCGTAGCGGCGGCCGATTCAGCCGAGCAGCGCGCCCACCGTCACGAAGTCGTAGCCCAGCCGGCGCAGCCCCCCGATCATCGCCGGGAGCGCGACGAGGAGCCGCTCCGGTGCGTCGCGGACTCCTTCCGCGTCGTGCAGGTCCACGATGGCGCCGGGATGAGCGTGATCCAGGACGTGCTCGACCTGGCGCACCGGCGGCGTCGCGCGCAGGCCCTCGGGCTGGATCGACCAGAGCACGCACCGCTGGCCGTGGCGGCGCAGCGCGCTGAACATCGCCGCGTTCAGCATGCCCCACGGTGGCCGGAAGTGGCGAATGGGAGCGCCGACCGCGTCGGAAAGAAAATGCTGCGCGCGCACGATCTCGTTCTCGGTGCGGCCCGGCCCGCAGAGCCAGAGGCTTCGGTGCGACCAGCCGTGGCTCCCGATCTCGTGGCCCGCCGCCGCGATCCGGTGCACCGTCTCGGGCGCGCGCGCCGCGCGCTCGCCGACCAGGAAGAACGAGGCGCTCACGCGCTCTCGGGCGAGCACGGCGAGGATCCGCTCGGTCCACACCGGGTCCGGCCCGTCGTCGAAGGTGAGCGCGATGCGGCGGTGCGTCCGCGGGCCGCGCGATACGCAGCCCGGGGCGAGCACGTGAGCGCCCCAGGCGTACGCGGCCCATGCCGCGGCCGCGCCGAGCGCGAGCCGCGCGGCGATCATCGCGTTCGCGCGCCGCGCTCGAGGACGGCGCCGACGATCCGCCGGGTCGCGTCGGGCCGGCGCAGCCGCCGCATCCGTGCGCGCAGGTGCTCGAGCAGCTCGGGCTCGTCGAGCGTCCGCTCGAGCAGCGGCGCCAGCTCGGCGTGGCGGCGGGCCACGAGGGCGATGCCGGCGCGCGCCGCGAAGCGCTCGTTGCGACGCTCCTGGCCCGGCAGGGAGCCGTAGAGGAGCAGCGGCGTCTCCGCCGCCATCGCCTCCGCGAGCGTCATCCCGCCGGCCTTCGTCACCAGGATGTCGGCCGCCGCCATCAGCCGGCGGACGTCCCCGACGTACCCGAGCGTGCGGATCGTCGAGCCCTCGGTCAGCCGGGTCAACGTGGCCTTCAGACGCGCGTCGTGCCCGGCGACGACCAGGCCCTGCAACGGCCGGCGCATCGCGGCCAGCGTGCGGGCGACGTCGGGGAGGCGGCCGAGCTCGCCCTGCGAGCCCGCCATCGCGAGAACGACCGGCGCGCGCGTCGAGAGCCCGAGCTCTTCGCGCGCGGCGGCCGGCACGACCGGCTGCGAGAACTCGGGACGGATGGGGACACCGGTGACGAGGATGCGCTCCGATGGAATACCGCGCGCGATCAGCTCGTGACGCACTTCAGGGTCGGCGACGCAGTAGCGGGCGATGTTCGGCGCGATCCACTGGCTGTGCGCGACGAAGTCGGTGACCACCGTCGTGTGCGGCGGCACGCGCGTCCCCAGCCGCGCGAGCGTCGAGATCGCCACCGCGGGGGTTGCATGGACCGTGACGACGAGATCCGGCGCCAGGTGCTCGAGCAGGGCGCCCAGCCGCTCGGTGCCCAGGCGCGTCACCCCGAGCGTGAGGACCGAGTCGCTGGCCATCCAGTCGGCGAAGGAATAGCCGAGGCCCCACAGGAACGGCGCGCGCCGGAGGACCGCGTGATAGAGCGCCCGGCTCGAGCGATCGAAGAGGGGGTGGACCAGCTCGCGAAAGTGGTCCACGACCGTGACCTGGACCTTCTCGCGCTCGAAGGCTGCGGCGAGACACCGGGCGGCGACGTTGTGGCCGGAGCCGTAGCTGGCGGTGACGATCAGAACGCGGGTCATCGACCTTCGCCCATCCTACCTTGTCTCGCGGGCGGAGGGTGGTTAGACTGCGAGCGGTCCATGGAAAGCTCGGCGCTGACCGAGGGCGCGCAGCCCCAGTGGTACGCCCACGGCTACAACCGGGCCGAGCTCTACCGGCTGGCGGCCGCGATGGGCTGGTTGCCCCGGCGGCTGCGCCTGGGACTGTCCCGCCGGGTCGGTCGCCTCGCCCAGTCCTTCCTGCCCGCCGAGCGCGCCGCGACGCGCAAGACGCTCGAGATCATGACGGGGGCGAGCGGGCGGCGGCTCGATGAGCTGACCGCGGAGGTCTTCGGCGAGTTCGCGATGTGCTTCAGCGACCTCATCACGGCCAGCCGCCGGCCCGCGCGCATCGGCTCCTATCTCGGCGTCGTCCGCGGGCGCGAGCATCTGCAGGGCTACGACGGCCCCCTGATCTCGCTGACGGCCCACGTCGGCAACTGGGAGCTGGCCGGGCGCGTGCTCGCGCAGCACTCCGCGCGCACCACCCACGTGGTGGTCGCGGTGGAGGAGGCGCGTGCTCTCGAGCGCTGGCTGCGGCGCGACGGCAGCGGCATTCGCTTCGTGCCGCGGTCGCACCCGACGATCTCGTTGAATCTGATATCGGCCCTCAGGCGCGGCGAGGCGGTCGCGCTGCAGGGCGACCGCGCGCTCGGCAATCGCGGCGACGTGATGATTCCGTTCTTCGGTCGTCCCGCGCCCTTCCCGGTCGGGCCCTTCCATCTCGCGCGCGCCGCGGGGGTGCCGGTCCTGCCCGCGTTCTGCACGCTCGACGCCGACGGCCGCTACGTGCTGCGAGTGCTGCCTCTCCTGAACATCGCGCGCGGTGGAGAAGAGGAAGCGCTCGCCGCGTGGGTCGGCACGCTCGAGCAAATCGTGGCCGACAAGCCAACGCAGTGGTTCAATTTCTTCGACGTGTGGAACCCCTTCGGCCCGTGAGCGAGGTCGTCGAGCTCGAGGAAGCCGAGCGCAGGTCGCGCGCGCTCGCCGCGATCCTGCATCCGAGGATCAGCCCGCCCTTCACGGGCACGTTCATTCGCTCGGCCACCCTCTACGACGAGTACGTCCTGCGCCTGACCGTCCAGATCTTTCGCGCGACCGGGCTCGCGAAGGCGGCCGAGACAGAAGGCACCACCGACGAGCTCGTCACCCGCGCCGGCTTCGAGCCCGGACGGGCGCGCGTGCCCGTCGACTGGATGCTGCGTCGGCTCAGCCATCGCGGAATCCTCGAGCAGCGCGATCTCGACGGCGGGCCGCGCTTTCAGCTGCGCGGACCGGTGCCGGAGCTCGATCCGGCGGAGATCCTCGAGATACAGCGCCGCCTGGACGCTTCCTGGGAGCCCTCGTACGTGCTGGCCAAGACGGTCGCGCAGGACTATCCGGTGTTCCTGCGCGGCGAGCGCACCGGCGAGGA
>Ga0126372_10000746_pt1 | contig 12047 bp, 8 predicted proteins | sample PanSoiMetaPlot_6_FD_92762 | JGI IMG/M metagenome (GOLD analysis project Ga0126372, IMG submission 92762) | Tropical forest soil microbial communities from Panama - MetaG Plot_6 | ecosystem: Environmental > Terrestrial > Soil > Tropical forest > Bulk soil | place: Panama | collected 2016-02-17
CTAGTTACCCTACCTGGTGCAAAGTTTTCACAAAAAAGCACGGAAAAGGCGGCTCAGCCAGCCGAACAAATATTGACGCAACGTTTGCGAATGGAGTACATTTACTGCCTCGCCCGCCTCGCTTCGTCCGACCCTTCTTGAAAGCCAAATTCCCGAGGAGGTACCCCGTGTTTCGAATACCCACTCGCGCGATGCTTGTCTTAGCGCTTGTTACAGTCACTGGACTCACCCTACTACTCGCCGACAGCGGGCCAAATCACCAGAAGCGCAACCTGCATTTCGGGGTCTCTGGTGGCAATGTCAATAATCACAGCAACGCTTTCTGCTGTTCCGGCACCTTGGGCTCTTTAGTCAAGGACCAATCCAACACGCAATTCATTCTCAGCAACAACCACGTGCTTGCGGATGTTGACCAAGCTTCGCCCGGCGAAGACATCTCCCAGCCCGGCTTAATCGACAACTCCTGCCAGCCGGCGACGACCGTCGCCAACTACAGCGACGCTGTACCTTTAGGGACTGCCAACGTGGATGCTGCCTTGGCTCAACTCATTCCGAATCAGATGGACGGTACCGGTTACATCGAGGACATCGGAGTACCCAACTCGACTGCGGCTGCCGCCAGTCTGAACGATGGTGTTGCCAAGAGCGGTCGCACAACGGGGTTGACCTGCGGCATCGTGACGTCGGTGAACACGACAGTCAAAGTCCAGTACCAGAAGGGCTGCAACCAGGGAAAGAAGTTCACTCTCACGTACACGAATCAGGTCGTGATCGGCAGCGGCTTCAGTGCGGGGGGCGATTCGGGTTCTTTGATCGTAACCCAAAACAACGCCAGTCCAACCGCACTGCTGTATGCCGGAAGCAGCAGCACGACAATCGGCAATCCCATCCAGGACGTGACCGCAGCCTTTGCCAACCGCGGATCGCAGGTGTCGTTTGTCGGCGCGAACAGGAACACTGCCGTAAGCTGCCCCGCAACCGGCGGAGGAGGAGGGGGACATGGACATGGACCGCACGCTGGTCAGATCGCACAGGCGGCTGCCGTGAAAGGACGGCACGTCTCCCGTTTGATGGCAGATCCAGCCGTTATGGCCGTTGGTATCGGCGCCGACCAGGACAATCCTGAACTCGCGGTCATCACCATCTTCGTGCATGAAGGCATGAGTCACGCTCCGCTGCCTGACATGCTCGATGGCGTCCGGACACGCATCTTCCGTACCGATGTCATCCGCGCCTATGGCTGGAACGAGCGCGAAACTGCCGTCAGTCAAAGCTGTTCGGTGAAGAGGAAAACTAAATAAAACCTGCAAAAGGTGAGGCGGGGCCATACGACTTGGCCCCACTTCTCATTCCTCAGCTTGAACTATTACAGTTTTATTACAGTTGACCCTCTCGTTAAGGACATCTCAGATTGCGACACACACACAAGCCCATTCAAAACAAAGCGGGACCGTCCCGGGCCGGACAACCGGTGATTGGTGGGCCCGCAGGGATTTGAACCCCGGACCAAGGGATTATGAGTCCCCTGCTCTAACCGCTGAGCTACGGGCCCGTAAGGACTTACGGGTGGGCTAATTCGGTTTGTGTACTTTTTGTGTACCGACGACGGAGTTTTGACGGCTGTTGATGGCCTCGTAGAGAGAGGCGACTTGCTCCTCTCGCAAGTGCGTGTACCTCATTGTCGTGCTCCCTTGGCGATGTCCCATCAATTCCATTACGACCCGAGGATTGCCGGTTCGTTCCATCAGGAAGCCTCCCGCATCGTGCCTCGCACAGTATGGTACCAGTTCCTTCGGCAAGCCTGCCTTCTTTCGAGCATCACTAACCGCCGCATTGATTGACTGGAGATGGCCGGTCTTCCCGACGCCGCATAGAGTCCCCGCTCCCAGTCCATGTATTCCCATTTCATCCGAAAAGGGGCCCGTGTTGGGGAAAGCCCTCCACGGGCTTGGCACTGGGCTCCCCTCTGCTACTAGCGGTACAACAGCCTTCCCTAGTGGGTGATCCTCGAACCTATTGCCCTCCGCTTCGTTTGAAGATTGGAGTCAACCTGTGCCTCGCCACTGGCGCGAAATCGCTGCAGATTTAGGGAGAGAGAAAGACCCTGAACGTCTGTCAGAACTCGTCGTGAACTTAATGAAGCACTCAAAAAGGACAAGGAGCGCAGTGGGATACTTCACGTAGACGGGCGCATCGTCATACGAGACAAAGACCTACCAGAGCGATAAACACTTTTGGGAAAGCGCGAGTGTTGCTGCAACCGGGAATGAATGGTGCTCTCCTCACCTGGTGCTGTCTTGAACTGGTATTTTGTGCCAGAGGTTCACTGGAGTGAAGACCCGCGCTCGCTCTTTGACCCTCCGGAGGCAATCCGGGGCAAGCTCCAAGCGCGGGCCATCATGCGGACATCAGTGCAGCGAATACTCTTTCCTTGCGCTACCCCTTTCAACTAGGACTTCTCCCAGTCGCGGAGTGATCCCTTCGTTCCCTATCCTGTAGCGTGGCGAACAAGAAAGAAACGCATCGCGTGTGGCGCGAAATAGTCACCGACATCCGCAAGGAAGAAGACCCAGAGCGTCTCTCGGACCTCGTTCGTGAACTCACCGAGACGCTAAGCGCTGAAGAGCAAAAAGGCCGCAAGAGACTTACCATAAACGGTCGCATTAGAGGCCGACCCACTCAGCAGTGAGTGCTTTCCCCCGGCCCCCGCCCCATAATAAACCAAGGTTTGGGGCATTCTCTGGTCACCCCAGGTTGTGGCAAATTTCTGGAGGAAGTGACGAAGAGCGCAAGCGATTGATTTAAACCCAAACCCGCGCTCAGAAGTGAAGGTGGGGTGACAGTATGGGTAAGTCCCCCAAGCGCGGGCGTTGCGGACACGGTGAGGTGACTACCATCCCCTGCGTCCCTCCTTTCAACTAGGAGTTCTCCCAGTCGCTAACTCATCTTTTCACAGCTATCCTGCGAACGTTGGGGGAATGCAAATCAGGAATGACCGCTGTGACCTATCCTTCGACTTTGGGAACTCATCTGGCCCTGGGAAGTTCGCATCGGTGCAATTCTCATCCGGGGTGACAATGACCTGCAAGAGGTGTGCTTCTTCGGAGTTATCTAGATTCACCAGTGAGCTTTGCATCCATCGGACCGGACTCAAAAATCTAACTGAGTCTCACCTTCTGTATCCCCATGTGATCATCTGCTTGAATTGCGGTTATGGACAGTTCGGCGTTCAGGATCTCGACTTGGAGCGCCTACGTAAAGCGCGATCGGCGGGTGCCGCCTGAATTATTCGGGTTCGGGTTACGGAAAACGAGCCCGGCTTGGGGGGAAGCGCCGTGACGCCAGGCCGCTCATCGACACAACTGACCGAGCCCGCACCAAAACAGTATCTCCTCAAAAGCGGTTGCGTCATTGCTGGAGCAATGAGCGGATTGCCCTCGGCGACCCGATTTTTCAGTGGTGCGTCGGCACACACATGGGATGCGAAAGAGGGAGAGATTGGAAGACTTTTGCGTTCATTCAGAGGGGCCAGGACTTTCTATCCGGCGCCACGGATACTTTGAGCTTCCCCGCTCCTGGCAGGGTGGCCACAGAATCAGCGCCCCCGTCGCGAGAGAGCACAGTGGCTTTCGGCGACCACCCTACCCGGAGGTTCTCTTTGAGTTACTGGACACCTTATCCACTTACTCTAGTACTGGCAAAAGTACCAGACTGATGCCCCTCGGATCAGCGATTGTGCTGAGCTCAATCGGCTTTTCTCGATTGGCCAGTGCCTCGGGTGCTGCCATAACAACACTCGAGAGGCCGAGAAGAACTTTGAGCGACGAACAGCAGCACCACTGCGCGGCCCATTGAGGCATTGGGCTCGGTTGGGAGGGTGCCAGGATGCTGGCCGGGTGCCTTTCGGCAACAATCCCCCTCACCAACCAGCTCCGTTTACCGAGCCCAGGAAAGGCTATGATCCATTCCGCTCCGGCTCGTTGCTCCAGAGCAACTGTGGCCGTTCAAGCTGAGCCCAGACGCCTTCACCGCGAAACATTTTCAACGATAGGTAATTGTAAGTCACAGAAAAAACAATAGTTGTTATCTTGGGCAACCCGGGCGTTTTATCCAGCAACTAAATACTTAGTTGACGTTCGCAAGTCCCCTGCGTCAAAGTAATCGTAGGTGAGCTGTCACGGAGGTGGCTCGTTGCCGCGTACCCAATCCGCCACCCTGACCGAAGCTGAATTGAGAATCATGCAGGTGCTTTGGGAGAAGGGCTCGGCGACCGTCCAGCAGGTTCTCGAGGCCCTCCCCCGCAAGAAACCGCTGGCGTACAACTCGGTGCTGACCATTATTCGGATCCTGGAGAAGAAGGGGTACGTGCGCCACGTGAAGGATGGCCGCGCCCACATCTACACAGCGTTATTGAATCAGCAGGATGCGACGCGCTCGGAGATTCGCCACCTTGTGAGCCGTTTTTTTCAGGACTCCCGCGAACTGCTGGCGCTCAACATTCTGGAAGAGGAAGGGCTGGATGCGCACGAAATAGCACGTCTTCGCCAAATTTTGGACGAGAACCGCTGATGATAGCCACCTCCAACCTCCACGTCCTGGCGCAAACCTCAGCAGAGAAGTTGCTGAACTCGCTGGTGATCGGAATCGTGATTGCGCTGTTTGCATGGCTGTTTCTGCGGTTGATCGGAGCACGCAGTTCCGGGACCCGCTTTATCGTGTGGTTCTGCACCCTGCTGACGATCGCCTTATCGCCCTTTGTGCAGATTGGGTCTGGAGGAAGCAGCCAACTCGTTCACCGCTCCGTGTTAACGATCCCTGCAGACTGGGCGTTTTACCTGTTCGCACTTTGGGGCGGAGTGGCACTTTTTGGTTTGCTGCGTGTGGCAGCGAGCCTCTGGCATCTGCACACGATTCGTCGTGTTTGTAGAACGGTTGAAAAAGCCGAGCTAGATCCTGTCGTGCGCCGGACCCTCACCGAATTCCGCTCTTCGCGGCCTGTCGAACTGTGTACGTCGGATGAATTGTCTGTACCCGCTGCAATCGGATTTGCTCAGCCCGCAGTCGTACTACCGGCGTGGACGTTGCGTGAACTTTCCGCGGACGACCTGAATACCGTCTTGCTGCACGAGCTTGCGCATTTACAGCGCTGGGACGATTGGACGAACCTTGCGCAGAAAGTCCTGCATGCATTGTTCTTCTTCCATCCAGCGGTATGGTGGCTGGAGGGCCAGCTGGCTCTCGAGCGTGAGATCGCTTGCGATGACATGGTGTTGGCGCAAACCGCGAATCCGCGTGCCTATGCGGCATGCCTGGTATCTCTTGCGGAGAAGAGCCTGCTGCGGCGGGGCCTGGCTCTGGCGCAAGCTGCGGTAGGGCGTATGCGGCAGACGTCGCTGCGAATCTTCCGAATTCTCGATCCGCGTAGATCCCATGCGGTGCCGATATGGAAGCCGGCCCCGTGGTTAGCGGGAGCGTTTTCCGTAGTCTGCCTGATCTCGGCCGCACACGCTCCCAAGCTTGTCGGGTTTGGGAATTCGAGCCCCGAGATCATCGCAAAGTCGAACGAACCTGCACGGGTCGTGGCCTCGCAGGGTTCGTTTGCACCTGGGGCACAAATGATTCAGGCATCCTATAAAGACAAAGGCACAGGGACTACTACGCCGCGCGTCCAGCGATCTGCCAAAGCAAGGGCTATTCAGCGGCGCAAGCCAGTCCCTGCCCCGACTTCGCCGTTACTTGTCAGAACAAGCACGTCGACTACCCATCCAGGTCCCGCCCTCCAGCAAACGGTGTTTGTGTTCATGGAACGGCAGCAGTTTGGAGATGCAGGCGCAATCATGTTGCGAGTTTGCGTATGGCGTCTGACCGCGGGTCCGCAAGGAACTTCGCGAGTCGTACAGGAGATTGTTGTCAAGTCGATCTAGGTATACAAATTTTTTAAACTTTAACAACTAACAAATTAGTTGATCGAGAAGGAGAAGCAATACAGATGAAACCTCGGCTCAGAGAAACTCTCAAGAAACTCCTTGACCGCAGAGTCATCGCGCCTGTGCTGGCAATTTGCATGGTCGGATCGCTCGCCGCCCATCTGTTAACCAAGCCAGTTGCCGCGAAAGCCGCGTCGGCCGTTTCAACAACTGCTCCACTCGACGATGACAGCATGGGGGCGTTGCTGGCGCTCGATCGTGCCATGGAGACCCTGGCGGCTCGTGTGACGCCCGCCATTGTCAACGTGGCAGTGACGTCGAAGACCAAAGCAGACCCCCGTGCGCAGATGGAAATTCCCGACGACATGCGCCAGTTCTTCGGCCCGGGATTCCAGTTCCCGCAGCAGCAGGGACCGCAAATTGAACACGGCATAGGCAGCGGCGTCATTATTTCGCCCGACGGCTACATCGTGACAAACAATCACGTGGTTGACGGTGCTGTTGATCTGCGGGTCACGATGAGCGATCGTCGGGTTCTGCCGGCCAAACTCATCGGGTCTGATCCGTTGACGGACCTTGCCGTGATCAAAATCGAAGGCAAGAATTTCCCAAACGTTCCCTGGGGAGACGCGACGGCCCTCCACCCGGGACAGACTGTTCTGGCGTTCGGCAATCCATTTGGCTTCCGCTTTACGGTGACGCGCGGCATCGTGAGTGCCCTGAATCGTCCGAACCCGTATTCCACTGACTCGCGAAAGCCTGGACAATTCATCCAGACCGACGCTGCCATCAATCCGGGTAACTCGGGTGGTCCGCTGGTGAACGCTCACGGTGAAGTGGTTGGCATCAACACCTTCCTGATCTCGCAATCAGGAGCTTTTTCAGGGATGGGATTTGCAATTCCGACACAGATTGTGCGTCCCACCGTCGATACGCTCATCCGCGACGGAAAAGTCAGTCACGGATATATGGGCATCGGCATCACCGACGTTACGCCCGAGAACGCGAAATTCTTCGAATCGAAGGACAATCGCGGCGCGATCGTAACCCAGGTGGAACCGAACTCCCCCGGTGCGAAGGCCGGCCTGAAGATCGGTGACCTGATCACGCGGCTCGAGGGCCGCGAGATCAGCGATGCGGGCCAATTGCAGGTCTTGGTCGGGCAGACGCAACCAGGAACCACCATAAAGCTGCAGGTCTTCCGCGATGGCAAGAACATGGAACTTCCTGTGACGCTCGAGAAGATGGGCGCACGTGACAAGGATGAGGACGAGACATCCAGCAACGAGTCCGGAAAACCCCGCTGGGGCTTTGGACTTGCTGACGTCACGCCCGATGTCCGGCAGCAGCTGCGTGCCTCGTCCCAGGTAAAGGGCGCCGTCGTGGAGCGCGTGCTTCCGGGAAGCCCGGCAGATAACGCCGGACTGCGGCCGGGAGACGTGATCGTCGGTGTGAACCGCCATGAGATGCAGAGTGCCGACGATGTGAAGAAGGCGCTGGCGGATATCCCCAAGGGGCAGGACGCGCTATTGCTCGTCTGGTCCAATGGGGGAAATACCTTCCGGGTCCTGCATTCCTCGGAAGGAGCCTAAAAGACCGTGAGCACGCTGAGCTTCACCATCTCGAAGCACAGTGCCATCCCGTCCGAAACCATCTTTAAGCTTCGGGGTGTCGCAGCCAGACGCGTCCTGCATGATTGGAGCTCGAATAGGCTGAGTTGGAGATCAAAACCTGCCTGTGGGCAAGGAGAGGGCTGAAGGGCAAATGGCTAGCTTTTCTTGGGGTCGGCGAGCTTCTTGGCAATTTCTTCGACGATTTTCGGACCCAGTTCAGCCAGAACGCTGTCGACAATGTTGGCAATGGCTTTTGGATCCGCGGCACCAGCGCCCGGGGCTTCAGCTGTGGCTGGAGACGGGCTGGGTTCGACCTCATGAATCTCTTCTTTTGCAGCAGCAGGTTTTGCCGCGGCTCCGGCAATGGAGTCGCGGATGTTTTTCCAGTTGGCCGCCATGTCTTCAGTTCCTCCGACAATCGCAGTTTCAGGTGAGGCTGGAGCCGTATCCGATAAAGGAGCGGCGGAACCCTCAGAGACTGCCTCTGGTTGCACGGATGCTTCCAAAGTGCTTTCGACGTTGATGACACGCTCGTGGGAATCTTCTTTCTGAGTCTGGCGTTCCTCGCCAGCGGTTGTCGGGACTTCCTCCGTCGGCGATTGCGGTGCCACAACAGCTGCTCCCGTTTCTGCTGCAGCTGCCGCCATCGCGAGAACTGCAGGTGCCTCGATCACCCCAGCCGGAGCCTGTTCGGTGGCGGGATCAGGCGCTTCCGTCGCGACCACCACCGCCGATGCCGTTGTTTGCGTGGAGGCCGCTGTGGCATAAAAGCCATCGGCCGCGGCAAAAGCGGCATAGGCCTGTTCCATTTCCCTCTGCAGGGAAAATGTGGCTTCACTGGCAGCGAGCGCAACTTCCTCCGCAATCCAGCGAGGTCCCGCAGCATGGGCGATCAACATCCGAGAATCTACCTCCGCAACGATGGCTGCCAGTGCGGGAGGCAGATCTTCAACGGTTTCGCCCGATATCGGATGCACGGCGCTCTCGCCAACCGGCATCAGTGACTGCAGGGCTGTCATTAACTCATCATCTGCTGCAGCAGTTGGTACGCCCTGCGGTTTCTGCCCACTGTTAACCTCGGGGCTCTGTCTATCGCCGCTTGCTGGTGGCTGTGGCGAAGATGCTTCAACCACCAGGGCTTCCGGAGCAGCCGCCTCCATTACCGGCTCAACGACCGGAGGCTGCACATCATCTGGCGCCGTTGTGATTTGCGTCGCATCATAACTCGATTCTTGGACGGGGAACGTCTCTTCAGACTTCACGACTTCCGCGGATACAGGGGAGTCGACGCTGATCGCATCCATTGGGGGCGCTGGCGGTACAGCCAACTCAGCTTCGGGAGTGTACGCAAGTTCCTCCGGCGGCGTGGCAAGGCCCACAGGTTGCGTCGGTATGTCAACCTCAGATTGCAGTGTTGGAGAACTCGCGAAGGTTACCGGTGTGGAGTCCTCCGCAGGCGGCTCCATGGGCGGCATTTCGACGGCCGCAGCTCGTGAAGCGCCTTCTGATACTGGCGGCAGAGGTTGCGCGGTGCCGCTCAACTGCGCAGCCGCTGCGGTGATCGCCGCTATCTCTTCGGGCGTGATGTCGTGAGGTACCCCAGCCGGGATCGGGCGCTCAAACTGCGGTTCTGCCGCTTTGGACTTCTGTTTCCTGCCCAGTCCATCAACATCGACGTCTCGAACTCCTTTGCCCTGGGTGGAGGCGTAATCAATCTCTGGTTCGCCGTCGCGCGATTTTCCTGAACCGGTCGGGATGCGCAGACGGGCTTTCCAGCCGGCGTCCGTGTCTCCAAACTTCTCGCCGCCTTCTTCGGAATCGACCGCAGCCATCGCCCGAGCGAAACGACCCTGCTTGTAGGGCTCGGCCTGTGGTACGACCTTCTCCTCGAGCTTGGTCAATGCGGTCAGCAGTTCGCTCGCTTCAAAAGGCTTTACTACAAAGGCATCGGCGCGGGCACGGCGGGCTTCCTCGGGCTTAAAAGGTTCCAGCTTGCCGACGGTCAGCAAAATGGGAATACGGGAAGTCTCTTTGTTTTCCTTGATGCGCTGGCAGACTTCCAGTCCGCTGTAGCCCGGCATGTATACATCGAGAACGATGAGATCGGGTTTGTGCTCGGCGACCTTTTTCAGAGCTGCGGAGCCGTTATTGACCGTTACTACTTCATAACCGGCATCCGTAAGGATTTTCCGGCCCATGTTTTGGGCGGTCACACTGTCATCGGCGAGCAGAATCTTGCGAGCCAAGGGCGGTCCTTTGGTAAAAGGGGGAGATACCGCGAACTTAAACTGAGCGTACACGCAAGTCAATGTGCTGAAGGGGTTACTCCCGGTTACTAGCGGACATGGCTTGTGGGGGTGCGGGCCCTATCGAATCACATTATTTGCGGTTTGTATCCGGTTGGAGATGTTTGCAAGTGAGCCCTTGCTTCACCAGCGGAGCCTTGCTGCAGATAAACTACGCAGGCTTTTCTTCATGGAATTGACTTATGAACAAGATCAATCTGGGCGATTTCGAACTGAGCATTCACTCCGATGGCACCTATCCGTTGGATGGCGGAGCCTTCTTCGGCGTGGTCCCGAAAGTGATGTGGTCGAAGAAGGTGGCCGCCGACGAAAGAAATTTTGTCGCCACTGGCTTGAACTCGCTGCTCATCCGCAGCGAGCAACACACCATCCTGGTTGAGACCGGCATTGGCAACAAGCTCTCCGAGAAAATGGTGAAGATCTACGGCCAGCCTGCGCAGCTACTCGAAAACCTCCAAAGGGAAGGCATTTCCCCGGAGGATATCGACATCGTCATCAACACTCACCTTCACTTTGATCACTGCGGATGGAACACGGTGCGTAAGAACGGTGAGATCACGCCGACATTCCCGTGGGCGAAGTACTACATTCAAGAAGGGGAGTGGCAGCACGCTCGAGAACAGCACATTCGCGATTCCATCAGCTATATCAGCGATAACTATGATCCGCTGATCAAGAGTGGCCAGATGCAACTTTTGAAGGGAGACGCGGAAATCGTGCCTGGCGTTTCGGTGAAGATGTTTCCGGGACACACGGCGCACATGCAGGCGGTCGTCGTGAGCAGTGGCGGCAAGACGGCTTGCTATATTTCCGATTTGATTCCCACGTCCGCGCATGTCGACCTGACCTGGGTGATGGCCTTTGACCTGTTTCCCCTCACTACCATTGACAGCCGCCGGCGTTATTACTCGGAGGCTCTGCCGGAGAAATGGCTCACCGTGTTCACACATGGAGCGGACGTGCCCTGGGGATATATTGACCAGGATGCGGCTGGGAAGATGACCGTACGGACGCCGTAATGGTCGTGGCGGGAACCCGCCGAACTTCTCTGGGCCTACGTGGTCAGGGGAACGCCAGGCTCAGTGCTCGAATCCACCCTTTCGCTGGCAGGAGCGCCCGCGCCACACGAATTTCCACTCAAACGCCCTTCGAAGAATTCTTCGACACGTTGCAGAATCTCGCGCGCTGCGCGGGCTTCGTAGATGGCTTTGCGCAAGCCGGCTCCGCCAGGCACTCCATGCGTGAACCAGGAGGCGAATTGCTTCATTTTCCCCGGAGCATCCGGGAATTCTTCCGCGATCAGCATGCTGAAATACGTGCGAATCATTTCGTAGCGATCAGATTCTGCGGGCCCGTCGTAGCGTCCAGTGGCCGTGTACTGAGCGATCTGGCGGAAGATCCAGGGGTTCGAAGCGGCCGTGCGGCCGATCATGACAGCGTCACAACCTGCCTGCGCCACCATCGCGCAGGCATCTTCGGGAGTGCGGATGTCACCGTTGCCAATGACCGGGATCTTCACGGCGTTCTTCACCGCTGCGATCCATTCCCAGCGCGCGTTGCCGCTGTAACCCTGCTCGCGAGTGCGAGCATGCAGGGCCACTCCGCAAAGGCCGGATGCCTCCGCCAGCTTGGCCAATTCAACACAAACAATTTCCTGATCGTTCCATCCGGCACGGAACTTTACCGTGAATGGAATCTTCACTGCCGCGCGGACAGCTTCGAAAATCTTGCCAATGGCCGGCAGGTCGCGCAAAAGCCCCGATCCACCATTACACTTCACGACCTTTTTCGCCGGGCAACCGAGATTGAGGTCGACCAGGTCGAAACCTAAGTCCTCGACTATGCGAGCCGCATCTGCCATCACTTGCGGATTGCTGCCGAAAAGCTGTGCGGAAATCGGATGTTCGTCTTCGTAGAAGTGGAGATAACGCTTGGCCTTCTTGTCCTTGGCGCGAAGCACACCATCGGCCGAAGTGAACTCGGTCATGATGAGACCGCAACCGGTCAGATTGCGGATGAAACGGCGGAAGACCGTGTCCGTCACGCCCGCCATGGGCGCGAGGACGGTGGCTGGAGAAATTGTGACTTCCCCGAGCGCGACTCGCGACGGCACCGGAAGATAAGCCGATCGCTGGTTACTGACAGGTGCCGACTTGTCCCAATACTTGCGCACGCAGTCTATTTTAACTGGTCTATGCAAC
>Ga0126372_10000747_pt1 | contig 12046 bp, 13 predicted proteins | sample PanSoiMetaPlot_6_FD_92762 | JGI IMG/M metagenome (GOLD analysis project Ga0126372, IMG submission 92762) | Tropical forest soil microbial communities from Panama - MetaG Plot_6 | ecosystem: Environmental > Terrestrial > Soil > Tropical forest > Bulk soil | place: Panama | collected 2016-02-17
ACAGCAGTTTGGCAACCAGCCACGCAATCTTTACTACTGTGCCGAGGATTGCGTTGTATTCCCTATGTTGTAAGTACAACCTCCACGAGAAAGCACCCTTCTTCCCGAAAGCAGTCAGGCGCGGTACGAATCGCGGCACGTTGTTGGCATATTCCGGGAACTCTGGAAACTTGCCGCGGAGAAAAGCTTCCTCCGAACAAATTACGGGAACGTAGATGACCACAAAAATCAGCACGGCAGCAGCGGCAACCCACCAGTTTCGGGACGCAACCGCGAAACCGGCTGCAAGGAAGACAGAACCTACATAAAGGGGATTGCGCACATACGCGTAAGGCCCGCTCGTTGCCAGTTCTTCGTTTTTTTGAACGTGGCCAGATGCAACTCCGCGCACCAGCAGGCCCGCGGCTGCAATAATTGAACCCGCCACAATGGACCAGGCGGACGGTCGGGCGAGCAAAAAGTAAACGATTGCAAACGCGAAGCCTAGCGGAACGCGAATCCGTCGGGCGATATTTGACCAGCTGTCCAGCCTCACTCTCCAAGCAGCTGCAACGATGCTGCTACAACATCTTCGGGCATGATGGTGAGCATTCCCTCGTCCGGCGTTTGAATCCGGGCGTGCGTAGTCGGGCTCAGTTGGCTGCGGAGTACGATGCTCCGAGTTTTAAAAGGTCCGTTACGTTCCGGGCTGGTGGGACCAAAGATGCCTACTACCGGAACCCCCAAAGCCGCCGCCAGGTGCATGGGACCAGTATCTCCGCCGATGAACAGAGAAGCCCGTCGCGTAAGCATAATTAATTCTGTCACCGAAACCGACACGGTAACGGCGGCTGCGTCGCATGCGTCCTCGACCGCTCGCGCCAGACTTTCTTCACCTGGCCCGAAATTGACGATTGACCTTAGCTCTTTGACTTGGGCAAGACGCTTCGCCACGGCACCGTACCGTCCCACAGGCCACCGCTTCGCTCCCCAGCCTGCTCCGGGGTTGAGAATCGCGAATTGGTTCAATCCTTTGTCGTCGAGAAGCCGTTTGATCGCCCGTTCACCGTTTTCGTCGCATGGAAATTTAGCATTTTGTACTGCTAGCGTTTGACCTGCCAGCGCACAGGCGAGCGAAGTATTCTGTTCAATGACGTGAGTTCCCACCGCGTTGATTTGGCGCGTGTAGAAGAGGCTTGCCACATTCTCGCACGGTTCCACGAATCCATAAACCGTCGGGGCCCCAGACCATCGCGCAACAACGGCGGAACGAAACGCACCCTGAAAATCGATTGCAACATCGTACCCAGGTTGGCGCAAGTCCCTGATGCTGGCCATCACCTCGGTCCATATCTCTCTTGAGAGCAACCTTCGCCGCCAAAGCTTTGTATTCACCACATGAACGCGATCGACTAGAGGTCTCCGAGGAGAACGCGGACCCGAGCGCGGCTCTGACAAAGCGCAGAGTAGTTCCACCCAGCGTTGTTCAATGACCCAACCCAAGAATGCATTCGGAAATGCGCAACGCAAGGCGGCCACAGCCGGGAGCGCATGAATAACATCGCCCATCGCGCTCAAACGAACAATCAGAATTCGTGGTCGTGCTTCAGCTATTCCGTTCGAGAGTGCACCCTTCGCCGGCTCCATGTCTAAGAACGGGGTACGAGTCGCGAGCGAATGATTTCGCTAGTAGAGTGGCCCTTTGGGTCGCCAACGATTTCCACTCGCCCTCCACACTCACGCACAGTGTCTGCTTCGGGCACGTTCTCGGCTGTGTAATCTGTCCCCTTGGCATGGACATCGGGACGGATCTCTCGGATCAACGCTCGCACATCCAGTTCGCGGAAGACCACCACCACGTCGACGTCGGCCAGGCCGGCGAGGATTTCAGCACGCTCCTCCGCAGGCATAATGGGACGACCCTCTCCCTTGAGTGTGCGAACGGATTCGTCCGAATTAATTGCAACAATCAACTTCCCGCCGAGTGCCTTGGCGGCATGTAAATACCTCACATGACCGACGTGCAGAAGATCGAATGCCCCATTGGCGAGCGTTATACGCGCTCCTTGGCGTCGCCATTCAGCCACGCATTCGCGCAACCGCTCGCGGTTCATTATTTTGCTGGTGACGGTGTTCAATGGGCTCGTGTCTTGGGTGCCGCACTATCGAGAGCGTGCAGCAACTCCTCGCGCGAAACAGTAGCGGTCCCGCGTTTCATTACTACAATCCCTCCGGCATAATTGGCGAGATGCGCAGCTTCTTCCGTCGATCCACCGGCAGCCAACGCCGCGGTGAATGTAGCAATCACCGTATCTCCGGCACCGGTGACATCGGCCACTTCATCAGATCCATAGATCGGGATGTCTAGGGGTTTGTGCCGCTTACTGAATGCCACCATTCCATCACGTCCGCGAGTTATGAGAAGTGACTGCAGGCTCATACGGGCCATGATCTGCTCGCCCGCCGCTACCAGCGCTTTCCAGTCCTGGCCAATCTTGCCGCCCGTTGTTTCTTCAATTTCAGGTTCATTCGGTGTGGCGGCCGTGACGCCGGAGTATTCGAGCATCCGGTAACGTGAGTCCAGTGTCACTGGAATCCCATTGAGACCCTTTTCGCGGATCGCGCCCAGGATGGCCGGCGAGGCTGCTCCATATCCGTAGTCCGATATGAGAAGAGCATCAGACGCGCGTACGTACTTGCGTGCGGCAAGAACCAATTCGCGGGTTAAGTGGCGATTAGGTCCCTGCGTCGGTTCCCGGTCAATGCGCACAACCTGTTGCCGAGCCGAGTGGCTCATGCCTGCCAGAATGCGTGTTTTGGTGACGGTAGTGTAGGTCTTATCCCTGAGCACCCCTGAAACCGGTACGTGTTTGTGGCGAAAGCACCTGATTAGAAGCTTGCCGGGCTCGTCGTCTCCAACAACGCCTACAGGTAGAACATTGACTCCCAGGTCGGCAAGATTGTAGACGGCGTTAGCACCACCTCCGGGAACTACATTGCGATCGCGATGTTTGAGAATCAGGACTGGAGCCTCGCGTGACACGCGGGAGATTTCTCCGAACACAAATTCGTCGGCTACCAAATCGCCCACCACAGTCACGGTGACCTTTGGAAACGACTCGACTAGTTTCTTAAGCCGGTCGTTTTCCCTTAGACTCTTCGTCATGAGATCGATTTTCTCACGCGGGACGCCTTCGTTCCTTAATCATCGCTAACATGGTATCCATGGCGTAAGCCGCGTCAAGCAACTCCATTTTCACTGGAACAACCGAAACTGGCTCTAACGCGGACAAATACCCGCCAAGATTGATGGCATCCTTTTCGGTCGTGACAAACCCGTCCGCACTGCTGTTCTGCTTGACCTGCAGCAATTCGCTGATGTCTTTTTCGGTATAGGCGTGATGGTCGCGATAAATAGCCTCGGCTACAGGATCTATTCCTGCTGCTCGAAGCTGTAGTAGGAAACTCCGGGGTCGTGCAATACCGCAAAACGCTACGGGGCGAGCGGGTACTTGCTTGGGCTGGATTCCGCGTCTCACTCGCCAAACCAATTTGCCTTCGATTGGCAGGCTCTCCCCCGATGCTCCACTGGTTAACACGATGGCGTCTGCACGGCCAAGCGAACTAAGCGGCTCCCGCAGGCGCCCAGCGGGCAACAGGCGATCGCGAGCATCGTCCGGAGTCACCAGGACTATGTCGAAATCACGGGCTAGCGCGCGATGCTGAAACCCATCATCGAGGACATGCAATTGGGCTCCAAATTTGTTTTCCGCCCAAATCCCTGCCTCGTAGCGATCCTCTCCGAGAATAACCGGGACACCAAGGCGCCGCGTCAGAAGCAGAGGCTCATCTCCAAACTTTATTGCCGCGCCGGCCGGATCGACTTCGAGAACCCCGTGAGTCTTCCTGCCATAGCCTCTGGAAAGAACATCGAATTTGATCCCTCGGGCTTTAAGCAACTCACCCAGCAGAAGCACAAGTGGCGTTTTTCCGGCACCACCAATGGACAGATTCCCGACACTGATGACGGGACCTGTAAGGCGCCGGGAACGAAGAATCTCCCTCGCATAAAGGGCATTACGTATCTGAACGCCAGTTCGGAAGAGGGTAGCAAGCGGGTTCATTTTGCCGAGGAACCGTGAACCGCCAAGCGACGGTCAATTCCCTGCGAGACTAACGCTTGAAGCGCGGTCAGCGTTCGACCAGTTGCACCAGTCTGACCTTTCCAGGTCTGATACGCGCGCATTCCTAAGCCTGCCCGCACACTTTCGTTCGAGAGCAGTTCGATAAACGTCAAAGGTAGTTCTGCCGGACCCACGACACTGATGGCATCATTCGCGCGGAACAAGTTCACTATGTCGCGAAAGTTTTCATAGTGCGGTCCAATGATAATCGGCACCCCAAACTGTGCGGGCTCGAGAATGTTGTGGCCGCCGTGCTCAACCAGACTTCCTCCGACAAAGGCAAGATGCGCGAGGGAATAGATGGAGGCAAGTTCACCGATGGTGTCGAGAAGAAGCACGCTACCCCCAACGTCCTCTCCGCTCCAGAGCGACCGTTGCCAACAGGTTATGCCGAGCGAAGCAACAAGATCGGTGACAGGGCGAAAGCGTTGCGGGTGCCGGGGAGCAAGAACCATCACTGCGCGCGGATTGCTGCCGCGCACGATTTCGAACGTTCGCAACAGCAGTGATTCTTCTCCGTCAACCGTACTTCCACAGACAATGACTGGTCCCGCTGCCGCGCGACTGAAGCTCGCGCGCAAACTCGCCACAATAGGCGGTTCCTGCGTGGGTGCAACATCGAACTTGAGGTTTCCTGTAACCTGGATTTTGTCCGGAGGCACGCCAATTTCCGTAAGTCGCTCACGATCTTGCGTGGTCTGCGCAAGAAATACGTCTACATCCGTAAGAGTCTTTGCAAGCAGATGACGTGCCATGCGGTATCCCGGTAAAGAACGATCAGATATCCGCGCATTCGCCACCGCAATTTTTGCTCCACTGGCTTTCACAAGGCGCAAGAAGTTTGGCCACAGCTCGGTTTCAGCCAATACGACCAGCCGAGGACACAGGGCATCAAGGTAGGGTCGGATCGCGAAGGCAAAATCCAGAGGAAAAAAGAATACGCTTTCCGATCCGAAGCGCTCACCGGCCAGTTGTTGCCCGGTACTCGTCGTGGTCGAGACCACGATACGGTATGCGGGGAACCTCCGGCGAAGCTGACCGACCAGACTGCTTATCGCAAGCACTTCGCCGACGGAGACAGCATGAATCCATATCGTATCTCTGGCTGAAGTATTTGCCAGCAGGGTGGGTACTTGGCCCAAGCGCTCGCGCAAGCCAGCGCGGTATTTGTCGTGCCGGAACATCTGGACCAGCCAATAGGGCAGGCTCAGCAGCAGACCTAAAGCCAGCGCCGCACTATAGATCAAGTACATGAGAAGGACATTCTAAACCGGACTGGCACGCCCCCCTGCGAGACACGGCAGAAGCGGCAATCCTATAATCTATCCATGCATGGCAATCGTCAGGTCTGGTGGCTTCTTCGTGATATCGGGATCATCTGCGCAGCCGTGTTGTTCATATCTTCTGTCACCGGATATGCAGCAAAAGAATTTGTTCGGCCTGTTGCGCGGCCTGCCGCGACCTATCCGGCCCATGATGCGCACCCAGACGAAGGTGTCACGGTCGCAGTCGATCCCTACGATGTGCCCGAGAAGGCGCAGATCTTCACAACTAACTATGGCGAGCAAGGGCTCCTGCCCGTCCTTGTAATCATTAGCAATGACAGTGACCAACCCGTGTCGTTGACCGACATGAAAGCGCAGTTTCGAACCGCAGACCGCACGAAAATTCCACCCTCGGACGCAGACGGAATCTACCGCAGGTTGGCGCATCCCAAGCGCAATGATTCACCCTCATATCCTTTGCCTTTTCCACGCAAAAAGGCCAAGGGTGCTGTCAACCAAAAAACGATGGATGAAATTCAGGCCGCAATGTTCAGCGCCAGAGCAGTGGAGCCCCACTCCACCCAGTCGGGATTTATGTTCTTCGACGTCTCGGGGATCTCTGCTCCCCTGGCGGGTGCCAATTTCTATTTGACAGGAGTTCGCAACTCCAAGGGTAATGACTTGATGTACTTCGAAGTCCAATTGGAGAAATATTTGACCGCACCGACCCGCTGACTCCTAGATCTGGGTTTGTCGGAGATCTCGGATTCGCGCCACCGGACAGTCTTTGGGTACAAATCGCGCGCGATATAATCGCCTGGTATGTCGTCGGCGACCGACTCTCCTGCCGCAGTTCGTGCGCGCTACGAGGCCGTTATTGGTCTTGAGGTTCACGTACAGCTGCTGACCGCCTCCAAGATTTTTTGTTCCTGCTCGACCCGGTTTGGCGCCCCCGCGAATACAAACGTCTGCCCCGTCTGTCTCGGATTGCCCGGAGCCCTGCCCGTCTTGAACCGGGGAGCCGTGGAGTTCGCAGTCTTGGCTGCAATAACACTGAACTGCCGGATCAACGAGGTCTCGATATTCGCCCGCAAAAACTATTTCTACCCGGACCTTCCCAAGGGCTATCAGGTTTCACAATTCGACAAGCCTCTGGCAGAGCATGGTTTCATTGAAGTTAACAGCGCCGGCAAGTCCAAGAAAATCGGGATCACACGATTGCATCTCGAGGAGGACGCTGGTAAGAGCCTACATGAGGGTTTCCCGAATGCCAGCGCGAGCACCGGGATTGACCTTAACCGCTCAGGAGTGCCACTCATCGAGATCGTCAGCGAGCCTGACATTTCATCGCCAGAAGAAGCGCATGAGTATCTGAGTCGTTTGAAGCAGATCATCCTTTACAGCGGCGTAAGCGACTGCAACATGGAGGAGGGTTCTTTACGATGCGATGCCAACATTAGTGTGCGGCCACGTGGCCAAAAAGAGCTCGGCACCAAGACCGAAGTGAAGAACGTCAACTCATTTCGTTTTATTCGTGAAGCTCTTGAATACGAAATCGAGCGCCATATCGGCATCCTCGATTCCGGAGGTAAGATCCAGCAGGAAACGCGTCTCTACGACTCGAATGAGGGTAAGACATACGGAATGCGCTCCAAGGAGGAAGCCCATGACTATCGTTACTTTCCAGAGCCAGACTTGCTCCCGCTGGTCGTCGACGAAGAGGGGAGAAGCGCGATCGCACGCCAAGTGCCCGAATTGCCGGAGGCTCGCCGTCGGCGCATGGTTGCCGAATACGGAATTACGGAGCAAGATGCCGTCGTTCTGGCTTCATCCAAGGAGTTAGCCGATCAGTTCGAGGGAGCCGCCCGAGTCGCGCGGAACCCGAAACGAGTGGCAAACCTTGTTCAGAGTGAGTTGGCCGGTCGATTAAAGGCCGCGGGGCTGGGAATCGCCCAGTCACCGATCTCGATGCGAGGAATAGCGTTCTCCGCAGACCTGGTGGAATCAGGAACGATTTCAGGCAAAATGTTGAAAGAGCTTTACGACTTGAGCTTTCAGCGCAAGAAGGACTTCCCTGTTGTTTATGATGAAGAAGGCCGACCTCAGCAAGCTAGTGACACCGCATCGCTGGAAAAGATCGTCGATGACCTGATGTCAGCAAATCCCAAGCAGGTTGAACAGTATCGCGCGGGCAAAAAAACGGTGGCCGGTTTTTTCGTTGGCCAGGTCATGAAAGCGTCGAAGGGTCAGGCCAATCCAAAACTGGTCAATGACTTGGTGGTAAGGAAGCTGGAGTCCTAACGTCAGCGTCCACTCAGCGGATCTTTGTGAAGCGCTCAGGAGCGGGAAGCTCTAAGTGGAAATTCACGATCTAACGCTCTTCCTCGACTATCTCGACAAGATACACAAGAGGACTCTCCGCGTATCTCGCTGCATCCCTCCTGATCGGCTGGAGTGGACCTATCGCCAAGGCAAGTTCACGCTGGGCGATCTGGTACGCCACATAGCCACGATCGAGCGTTACATGTTCGCCGAAACTGTAGTGGGACGGCCGAGTCGCTATCAGGGCTGCGGCCGCGAGTTGGCTGATGGCTATGACAACGTCCTGCGCTTCATGGAGCGGTTGCAAGGTGAATCCCTTGAAATTATCTCCAGGCTGGATCAGTCCGATTTGCAGCGCAAGTGCATTACTCCTGAAGGAGCGCCCATTACCGTGTGGAAGTGGCTGAGAGCGATGGTTGAACATGAAGTTCATCACCGCGGACAGATATACCTCTACCTAGCTATGCTCGATGTTCCTACGCCCCCGCTTTATGGGCTCACATCTGAGCAAGTGCGCGAGCGTAGCCCCCAGCCATAAGCCTCCGACCGTTCAATGACTTTCGTCACATGCAAGGCAAGCTGCGATAACGGGATACTGTTATCTGCTGGAAACATGCATACATGGGGCAAATCCGGGGAAGGTAGTTCCATCAAAATCAGCCGCATCCTCAGCGCTGTAAGCTTGCTGATCGCGCTCGTCGCTCTGGTTTTGGCACTACGGAGGCCTCAGCCCATAGGGCTGCAGCAACCACCGGCTGCGAAGGCTGTGAACGCGCAGTCTTTTGAAACAAAAATCGAACAATTGGAGAGGGCACAAGCCCAGGGGCAAACCGGCTCCGAGGTGCGCCTCACTGCCGACGAGATCAGCGCTGCAATCGCGCATGCTGGAGGGGAGAGCGGGCCCACGAATGACCCAGCCGGAGGCTCACACCCGGCTGTCGATCCTTCGACAGCCGTTGGACCCGGCTCGCTCGAACAGGCAAACCTTCAGGAACCGTTGATCAGCTTCGATGGAGACACCGTCCACGGACAATTCCTTACCGAAGTCGCCGGGAAGAAGGTCTACGTCACCGTGTCGGGTCACCTGGGGGCAAAGGACGGATATGCGACATTTCAGCCCACAGAATTCAAGGTGGGCGATCTCAATGTCCCCGTCTCATTAGTGAACAACGCCCTGCAGAAGAAAATGCTCGAGCAGCGGGATCGCTTGAAGCTTCCTGATTTCGTTAACGACGTGAAGGTCGAAAACGGCGAGCTGGTCATCAGGCAAAAATAGATGGTCAGCAACTCGCTCACTGCTTGTGCTTCCGCGCCTCACTTCTTTAGCGGCGTTTAATTGTGCTTTATAAACTCGCTCGTTTTTTTGCCTGTCAGATCGTTATAGAGCGTTTCGATAAACGCGTCCGACTTAATAAAGTCCCCGGACCATTTCTTCCACGGCTCCAACACTTTTTCTTGCTTTAGCTGTTCGAGGGTCTTGCCCTGCTTGACTTCTTTCTCGACGGCAGCACGTGTCTCCTTTAACATCGTCACGTACTGGCGCACATCGTCGAGGGTTCCAAGTTCGCCGTGCCCAGGTATCACTTGCACATCAGCGGGAAGCTTGGGAATAATCTCCTCCAGGGCGGCAATCATTCCCTCTACGCTGCCGCCTCCACCCAGGTCGACAAAAGGGAACCCGTAACGCACGAAGTCGTCCCCCATGTGTACAACGTTTGATTTAGGGAAAAAGATGATGCTGTCCCCGTCCGTGTGTCCATGGGGATAGTGCAAGGCGCGGATGTCCTCGCCGTTGAGGTGGACGGTAACGTCGTGGTCGAACGTGATGATTGGCAACGCCTCATGCGGCTGAGGTTTCGTATCGAACTTGACCGATGCAAGGTTCCCAGCTGTTCCACCCTGCTCAAGCCGCTTACGCACATTGTCCTGCGCAATGATCGGCGCATCTTTCTGAAATATTGCGTTTCCCCCGGTGTGATCTCCGTGGTAGTGCGTGTTAATCACAAAACGAACGGGCTTGTCCGTGATTCCCTTCAATGCTGCGCGAATCTTGTCCGCGAGTGGGGCGAATTGGTCATCAACAATGACAATACCGTCGTCACCAACGGACGCGCCGATATTGCCCCCGGCTCCCACGAGCATGTACACATTGCCGGAGACCTTGATCACTTTCATCTGCACCTTGTTGAAGTCTTCGTCCTGCGCTGTGGCTAGAGCGCCGGCAAACAGAAAAGCGACTGCAAGAAACACGGCTGTACGCATGGAATCTCCTCGCCTGGAAAGTAGGGCAGGCATTGTAAACGAAGATTTTGTAACTCGGAATACAGAGATGAAAACGAACTCTCCTAGACGATCGGGCGCTTTCTTTTCCTAACGCTGTCCCGCCGGAGTTCCTTGAAAAAGCGGCCACAACTGATCGGCGCCCACCCGGTACACTACATAAGCGGTGCCTGAGTCAAAGTCCTGGCGGAAGAGAAGCTCGCCACGACCGTCGCCGTCTGCATCCACGGCATCGATCAACTCCATGCGCGGCGTGACATCAAGATGGTGATCATCAGTAACCGCTGAAAGCAGCTTTCGCAACTCGCCATACAGATCAACGTGGGTCACGAGCGTGACGTAGTAATCCTGAGTGGTTTTACCAGTGGGAACCGCGCCCGCCCGCAAGTGAGCTTTCGCGGTCAATACCAGAATGGGTTCATTGCTGGTCGAAACGTCGAAGACCTTGAACTTGATATCGTCAAAACTGGGTTGCATCCCCTTGGCGGTGGAACGCTTAGCCCGATTGGAAGACTCGCCTGTAGCCGTGGGAAGCGCCTGGTCTGATTCTTTTGCCCAATCCAAGAGTTCGGTGGCGGCCAACGCCAACATTTTCTTGCGAAACGTCTGTTCTTCCTCCGGTTTCATCTGGTACGTGTAAGGCCGAGGCTCGGGGCCACCAGCGTCGGAAATAGCAGGAATGATCTGCACGTCCAAAGACTGTGCCGAGGAAGAAGCTTTGGTCGCAGTGGCCGCTTTGTGGGAGGGTTGAGAGCTGGCACTCGCTGTCACCGATGACCCTTTTGGTTTCGGCGTGGGTGTACCACGGCGCAACTTGGGCCGGTCTGGGTCCTCAAGCGCAGGAGTGCTCTCCCCGGGAGGTGCGGGAACCGGCTCCGACGCCGGCGGTGTACTGGGAGTCTTGCCCGCCGCCGTGCTCGAGCCTGAAGGGCGGGCTGGTGTCCCGGTTGCGACCGTACCTGCTTTCTTCTCCGGTTCCGGTGCAGGTCTACTGCCATGGCGCAGCGTAGGAGGCTTGTCTTCGTCTTCCCGCGGCTGGCTCTCGGCCTTGATCCCCGTTGAAGGCGCTTTGGCTCCGGTGGCCAACCAAGAGCCCTCTGCCTGCCAGGTATCTTTCAGCTGCCGCACACCCCTCACCGTAAATAAACCTGCGGAACTGCCCGTCTTCATGCCCTCGTAAATCGTCCCCCCCTCTAAGGCCATGGGGACAGGGCTGGCCTTATACGCTTCAGCGTCATAGAACTTGCGGTCAACCATGATGCAGATCGGGATGAGCCTGGCGTTTGTGCCGGGCCCGATTTCCAGCAGGCCCAATGCCCTCGGGCCCTTGCTCACGCTGTCTAGCCTCGCGAATTGGGCTCGAACCACACCAGTATTCGCAAGGAGAGTGAGGACAATGACTAGCGATGCCGCCGTGCGGTATAAAGTTAAGCGAGGTGGACGAATCTGCATGAATCTTAATGATAAAGCCCCTGACTTTACTTTGCTCAACGAGAATGAAAAGCCGGTTTCTCTGAAGGACTTTCGGGGGAAGACTGTCGTTTTGTTTTTCTTTCCTAAGGCTGATACCCCGGGTTGAACCATTGAAGCTCGCGGGTTCCGCGAGGCGTACAAAAAATTGCAGAACGCTGGAGCTGCTGTGCTTGGTATCTCTGCCGATAAGCCCTCAACCCAGAAGAAATTTCAGGACAAATATCATCTCCCGTACACGCTTCTTTCCGATCCTGACAAGAAGATTTGTTCAGCCTTCGGCGTGATAAAGGACAAGAATATGTACGGGCGCCTAGTCAAGGGCATCGCGCGCACAACCTTCATCATCGGTCCGGATGGCAAAATCGCACACATATTCAACAACGTGAAGGCCGATGGTCACGCCGAAGAGGTTCTGAACCTTCTCACCGCAAAAAAGTAGATGAATCGCGTGCATCTAGCTCCTTCCATAACGGCGAAACGTGAGGCAGACCATCGCTCCGCGGACAAGATGATCCAGGCCTGCAACCAAGTCACGGCCCTACC
>Ga0126372_10000748_pt1 | contig 12043 bp, 9 predicted proteins | sample PanSoiMetaPlot_6_FD_92762 | JGI IMG/M metagenome (GOLD analysis project Ga0126372, IMG submission 92762) | Tropical forest soil microbial communities from Panama - MetaG Plot_6 | ecosystem: Environmental > Terrestrial > Soil > Tropical forest > Bulk soil | place: Panama | collected 2016-02-17
CCTGAAGCGTATGCGATCGAGAAGGACGGAAAGATGTACTACGCGTTCTTCGCTCCGCAGGGCAGTGGGTGGAAGGGGCAGGTTGAGCTGCGCGGCCTGAAGTTGGGGACGTACCACGTAACTGACTATGTCAACGGGAAAGACCTTGGGGTGGTACAGAGTGCAAATGGTGCAGCACCCAAACTCGCTGTCGATTTCCAGGATCACTTGCTGCTGGAAGTAAAACCTTAGGGGCTCGAGACCTCAAATGTCTCAACAAGAAAAGGCCAGGCTCGAAAGCCTGGCCTTCATTTCTTAGTTCCTGTTCTGTCTTATGGAGAAGTTTGCAGGCTGATCTGGCCCGAAAGCGCCACATTCGGATCGTTCTGCAAGATGTATGCCTGACCGGGACTGACCATGTAGAGAATGAGATTGCTCGAGAGCGTGCTGATCGCCGCCGATACGCGACCATCAGACCGAACCTGGTAGGTCCCCGGCAAAGTTCCCGGATCGTTAATGAGGCCCGGCAGACTGCCCGGCACAAAAGAGTTCGCCTCTTCGTTCAGTGCGAGGTTTCCGTTACCGTCTGCCTGCAGCGTTCCTACTCGCGTGAGCAAGTTGCTGGAATTAAATCCGTCCATGACCAGTGCGTAACCGAATTGGGTGTTTACGTCGCTGTTTGCAAAGGTGTTCTGAGTTTGCATGTCGATTGTGCCGTCTTCGACCTTGTTGTTCGCCACGAAAAAGAAGAAAGCTCGCGAAGGGCTGACCATCCAGATAATTTCCTGGATCGGCGAACCGCCGGTCGGAGTGATCGTTGCATCGACGCGGGCGTTATTCTGCGTGAATGTACCCGTAAAAGGTTCATCGAACGCGCCATCCAGAACTGAATCCAGGGCACCGGCCGTGATTGCTCCCGCATTGGCAGTAAACACACCGACACTGCGTGCCGCACCGAGAGTCGAATCCGTATCGCCACTGCTGCCAAAAGCGAAGTTGCCATTCATGGCCAGGGAGCCGTTTGCCATTCGTTCGGCGTTGCCGATACTCAACTTTGTGTTCTCGGAACCCATCAGCCAAAATGTGTTGGCATCGACGACGTAATATTGAAACGCAGTTTGAACGGCAGAACTATCGGTGTACACGAGCGTTCCGCGGCCGTTACTGTCGGGAAGGCCGGTGCTAATGGAGTTCAGTGTGAGTTGTGGAAGGAACGCATCGTTCCGGAGGACATCAAGAATAGCTGTGCCGCTATTTGCGCTGATGAATGTGATGGCGCCAACGGTCGCTGAAGAGACAGTAGTCTGCGGCGTCTGGTGAACGCGCAACACAAACGTGCCGTTGGGGATTGCGGCGAATGCAGTAGCGTCTTGCTTGACACCCACACCCGATGCGTTTGCGCTGAAGTTTGCGAAGGCATCAGCCTCGACGATGTAGAACTTAGTTGTGCTTGCCAGCGTGAATGAAAGATTAATTTGGCCGCTGGCAGGAGCTGAGAAGTTAATCTGCATTGTGCCATTGCCGTCACGCCCAAGCTGATAGTTGCCCGTGAAGGCCGTTCCCGGCGTAAACCCGGACGCAGGCAAGCTTGAATTGAAATCTTCCACGCCCGTCAGATTGCCGGCTCCGTCCGCCGTCATCACCAGCGTCTCGGTGTAGGACTCCGTCTGCAGATTGTTGTTACCGTCAATGAACGTATCGTTCCCTGACAAACGTACAACATAGGAACCCTTCAAGCTTGCAGTGCTGTATGGCCCGGTGACAGAACTGCCGTTTGAACCGCAACCGAGCGCAAACAATAAGAGGCCGGTTGTAAACAAAAGCGAAAGTGTGACTGTTGCTCGAAATGGCAGAGCTGCTGAGGAAGACTCTGGCGCACCACTAGGGATGGTCACGACGACGCCTCCACTTCAAAAGATCGAAGTATTTGGAATGAAACCCGAAAATCGGGTGAAAGTTTCGTGTAGGGAATAGGGACGATACAGCTACACCCCGGCGTCCTGGCTGTCCTTCAACTCACTTTATATAGAGGGAAGGAGAGCTAAAAAGGTTGCGCTTGTGGGGAATCAGGATGAGCATCCGAGGTAACAGTTACCTCGAGGACTTGTGAACGTCCGCTGCGGTTTTCCAAAAATCTTCCTGTTTATTTCGATCTCGAAAAGCCTCGGTTCCTCCGGGCATGGTAGTAGAGAACGCTCCGGCCATGTTGCCGGCAGCTAGACAACTTTCCAGATCGGCGCCGCGCACATACCGTGATAGAAAGCCGGCATCGAAGCTGTCGCCCGCTCCCACGGGGTCCACAAAGTCGACTTTTACCGGAGCGCTCCGAAAACGCTCGGGCCCTCGCTGCGCGATTGCTCCTTGTTCTCCTTGCTTGACCACGACGAGAGGAACGAGTTTCGCAAGCTGAGAAACGGCGGATTCAAGATCGCTCGTCTTCGTGATCTTTTGCGCTTCCCTTGAGTTGGGCAGAAACACGTCGACATAGCGAAGCAAGTCTTCCAACCCTCCTTCCCAGCGATCGTCAGGGTCGTCATTTGTGTCCAGAGAAATTGTGAGGCCTTCTGACTTCAGTCGACGAAAGAGTTCACCCACGTGAGGATGCAGGCCGCGTTGCAGATAGTAGGAGGACAAGTGGAAATGGCCGGAGTCGGTCAGGTAATCGAAATCAAGGTCGTCCAGGGTGAGATCGAAAATTGTTCCTGGATAAGTGAGGATGTTGCGTTCCTTCTTGCGTTGAAGAATGACCGTGAGGCCGGTCTGTTTGTCTCCCGCGTCACGCCGGACCTTTGACACGTCGACGCCGCCTTCACCCAGGCGCTGGAGTGCGATCTCCCCGAGCGCATCCGTTCCGATGCGCGATACAAAACCCACTTTGCATCCGAGCGCAGCCAGATTGTGAGCGACGATTGCAGTTGAACTGCCCAGGGTCAGCATCATCCTTTCCGCAAGCAGTTCACGCTCGGGTGGGAGGTCCAGGGGCAGGCCATAGAGGATCAGATCGAGATTGAGTTCGCCGGCAAGCGTGACATCGAAACGTGGCATAAGACTCTTTGAGATCGAGAAGTAATGAAGCGAAGAGACGACTAAACCAGCGTAATTTCGATTCCTGCTTTCTTCAGCGTGCGAAGGTCAGCCTTAGGGGCCCGGCGATCCGTGAGTACTTCGTCCAGGGCCGAAGTCGGAGCAATCAGTGACAGGCTTCTTCGACCAAACTTGCTCGAATCGCAGACGGCGACTTTGCGCTTGGCCACCTCGACCATGACGCGATTCACCTTGGCTTCCAGTAGATTGGGTGTGCTCAGGCCGTAGTGAACGTCGAAACCATCGACGCCCAGAAACAAGAGGTCTGCATGGAGCCGGTGTAAAGTCTCTTCGGCGATCGGTCCAACCAGCGAGAATGAGTTCTTTCGAAGCGTTCCTCCCGTAAGAATCACCTCGACTGCAGTACCGGAGAGTTCCGCTGCAATGTTGACTGCATTGGTCACGATCGTCAGATTGCGAAAGTTTCTCAGGGCGCGAGCGATGGCTGTGGTGGTCGTGCCTGAATCCAGAATGATCACCTGGCCTTCCTGCACCATGTGTGCAGCGGCTGCGGCGATCCGAAGTTTTTCCTGATGATGCAGTTTTTCTTTCTCGCGCAGCGTAGGATCTTCAAGCGCACCTTCGCGGGCCGGCAAAGCGCCGCCGTGAGTTCGATGAATAAGCCCATGCGCATGCAAACCCTCAAGATCCTTGCGAATCGTAACCTGGGAGGTTTCGAAACGGCGGGCGAGATCAAGCACCAGCACTCGGCCTTCGCGCTTGAGTATGTCAAGAATGGCTCTGCGACGTTCTTCGTTTAGCAAACAATCTCCAAGGGCGCCTGAAGCAGTAAACCCCAGGTTGAGAAAAGCGGCTTTCTTTTTATATCGTTTGCTTTCGGAAGTCCAGTCCGTGTGGAGAGGATGACGAGACGACGCGTTTACTCTTGCTCGCCGTGAAGGACATCGCGAACTTTGCGCGCGAGCGACTGCAAGGTGAAAGGCTTCTGCAGGAATGCTGTGCCGGGGTCGAGAACGCCTTCGTGGATGATCGCATCTTCAGTGTAACCGGAGAGAAACAGCACCTTGGTTGTGGGTCGAGCCGCTGTAATGCGGCGCGCCAGTTCGCGTCCGCTCATGCCTGGCATAACCACGTCGGTAATCAGGATGTCGATCTTGCCGTTATGCGATTCGGCGACCTTCATGCCATTGATGCCGTCAGGAGCTTCCATCACCGAGTATCCCTTATTTTGCAGAGTCTCACGTACCAATTCACGCACAGACTCCTCGTCCTCGACCAATAGGACAGTTTCCGAACCACCGATGGGTGCCTGCTGATGTTTGGCGGTGCCTGATTGCCCTGCAGGATCCGTTACTTTCGGCAGATAGATGCGGAAGGTGGTGCCGGAGCCCATCTCGCTATGCGCGAAGATGTAGCCACCGCTTTGTTTGACAATTCCGTAAACGGTCGAAAGACCCAGCCCGGCGACTCTACCTTTTTCCTTGGTGGTGAAGAAGGGTTCAAAAACCCGGGACTGAGTTTCCCTGTCCATCCCGCCGCCCGTGTCGGATACAGAGAGGAGGATGTAGGACCCTGGCTGAATCAGAGAGTGCTCACGGTGTACCGCATCCAGTTCCTCTTCTGACGTCTGAATCAAAACTCTGCCGCCATTGGGCATCGCATCTTTGGCGTTCACTACCAGGTTCATGATGACTTGTTCGAGTTGTCCAGCATCGGCACGTGTGTGTCCGACATTGGGCGACAACTTTGTTGTCAGGTCGATGTTCTCTCCGATCAATGGCCGGAGGAGGCGTTCCATGTCAGCCACGATCGCGTTCACATCGACCACCTTGAGTTCAAGAAGTTGCTTGCGGCTGAAGGCCAGCAATTGTCGCGTCAACGTCGTGGCGCGATCGGCAGCTTGCTGGATTGCTTGTATCTTTGGCAGGAGGGGATCGTTCTCGTTGAGTTCCTCGATCAGTACTTCCGTGTAGCCGCTGACCACCATCAGCAGATTGTTGAAGTCGTGCGCGACTCCCCCGGCCAGCCGGCCAACGGCTTCCATTTTCTGCGCCTGGCGAAATTGGTCCTCGAGTGCACGCCGTTCGGTGACATCTTCGGCGATGATTTCGAGTGTTCCGTCGCGGTCGTCTGCGGCGTCGGCCGAGCGCCCACTCAGTCGGACGGTAATGGCGGTGCCGTCCTTGCGCTTCCAACGGACCTCTGCGCTGTCAAGTTTTCCGGTGCGCTGGAATTCCTGCATTAGATGACTATGCGCTGCCGATTCCACAAAAACTTCGCATTGCGTATCTAACATCAGAACTTCTTCGCCCGAATCGTAGCCCAACATGTGGATGAGTGCCGGATTTACATCTAGGAATCGCCCGTCAACACTAGCTCGATAGATTCCATAGACCGCGCTTTGGATGAGCGAGCGGTACCGCGCTTCCGAGTGCCGCAAAGCTTCTTCGTGGCGCTTATGGTCGATGGCGCTGGCCAGTTGCTGCGAAACGAATGTCAGGATCTCCTTGTCGCGCTCGCCGAAGCGCACATCTTCGTGATAGCTCTGCACCACCAGAACTCCGAACGTTTGGTTGCCCGCACGCAAAGGAACGCCCATCCAGTCGAGAGATGGAGATCCTAGTAGCTCAACCTCGCCGCGCTTCTGTAGTTCTTCGAAGACCGCAGGCGTTGCCAGTAACGGTTCCCCTGTGCGCAGCACGTACTCGGTAAGTCCACGACCAAGGCGCCGCGGGGCCGGAGCCGTATCCAACTCGTCGACGAAGTGTGGGAAACTCAGCATCTCCGTTGCGGGATCGTAAAGCGCGATGTAAAAATTCCGCGCGTTCATCAATTCGCCGACGATGTTGTGAATCGATGCGTAAAAGCCTTGCAGGTGAGAGGCGGAGGTAGTGCGCTCTGCGATTCTGTACAGCGCGGAGCTCAACATCTGCGCGCGCTTGTGCTCTTCGATGTCTCGATACAGTACGCAGATGCCAACTTGCTTGCCTGCAACCAGCACGGGCGCACACGAAACAGCGACGTCCAGCAAAGTGCCGTCTTTCCTTTGGCGTTTGGTTTCGAGCGCCACCTTTTGGCCGTTCTCGACGGCCTCTTCGATCCAATCGCTCTCTGCGATCCGCTCTGTGGGCACAACCAGTTCAGCTAGCGTCTTGCCGATGACTTCCTCGGCTGTGAACCCAAACATGCGGGTGAATTCGGAGTTAATCCGCACTACCCGATGCGAAGGATCGAGAATGGTGATGGATTCAGGAGCACACTCCACCAATTGATCCAGGTATGCCTTTTGTACAACGGGATCTCCTTCGCCCAAAGTCGGCGCCCATTCCTGAATCAGGCAATCTTCTGCGGTGCTGAGGCTGGGCGGAGCACCGCGCCTGAGCGCCTCCTTGAGGTACTTCGCGCGCACGAATGCTGCGGACTGGCCAGTTTGGGTGACTTCGTCACCCATACAAGGGATCCCCCTTGATCGATCTTGTACAAATGTTAGGCGGTGCAACTAGTACCAAAAAGTTACCGAGGTAATTGCAGGTACGAAGCGATGAATGCATGTTGCCGTTCCGTGTTGGTCGTGAATAGCACCTGGGAAGATCGAGGCTATTGCCCTGATTCGGCAGCGAGCATCTGGCAAACGCGATCGAGAGACTGCCGTTGCTGCGGCGATGGAGTCAGGAATTCAAACCCGTAATGCAGACCGATTCTGTAACGCACAATCGCGCGAAGTTTTAGCGGATAGGGACTCAAGGGCAATGGAAACTCCATAGAGACGACCTCGCCCGGATTCAGTTCTCCGGTCAGCGTACCTCCGATTCCATCGAGCCCAAGTTCGGTTGAACGTCCCCAGAAATAGCTCACTGCACCCTGGCGGAACACCTGAACGTTCATCCGCACATCCATCGGATGACGTGGGTAGCGCCGCGTGTAAGGTGCTGTCTTTTTCGTCTTGGGTGCGCTGCTCGGCATTAAGATGATTTAGTTTCCGTGGAGTGGGTAGCCGGGCTCAAATGGCAGCTTTCCCGCAACTTTCATTACGTCCACCGAACTATTGATGGCATAGACATCAACTAATCCAACCGCCCCTGGTGTGGCTGCGACCTTGTGCACCAAGTCGTCGTCGGAGGTCACGATGACAATCATCGGGTGGCTGCCTTTGCCGTGGTTGGCAGCTGCGATGAGTTCATTCACTGCTTGCGGTGCCATTCCATAGACTTTTTCGAGAACCATTCGCATGTCGGCAGAGGAAGGATCCCGGACGACCAACGTGACGGCCTTCCCGTCAGGCCAGTGAGGCGTCTGTGCCTTACACAGCTTTACCAAGTCAGGCATGGTCACCGACGTTACCGCGTTGCCCTTGTTCGCGATCAGCGCGACATCCTTGGCGTGCGACAGCGTAACTCCGCCCGCCATGAGCAGGGCAACGACGAGTCCAGTTCGAGCGAGCACGGTATTCTCCGGCAGCAGTTGCGCCAAATCTCAGGAAGATTCTCGCTGAAGTTGCCAGCTTGCTCAAATCACAGAAAGGTCATGTACCTCTAGGGTTTGGGGGAGTTGGAGGGCAACTTTGGAGGGAGAGGTGCGAAACCGCGACGTTGGTCAGCCTGGGTCTGGTGGGCAGTGCACCCCTCGCAGCTTGTCCGAAGGTGGGTCGCCGATCCTCGGAACAGTCGGGGGATGCAAAATTCCGGAAGCACTTGAAACAACTGGAGCAGCGAGGGGCCTTATGACGCTACTTGATCCAGTGATAACTCCTAATCCTTTAGCCCGTAGAGCTTCATCGCGTTTTCACGTAGCACCATCCGTGCCATTTCTAAGGCGCGTGCGCGCGTGATCTCGTGATCGCTCATCATTCCAGTCAAAGCGATGGCAAGAGCCCTTCGCGCCGTCAGGTTGGTCGAATAGCCAATCACATCCCAATCCTGTTCTGGGGCACCCGGGGCGAGATCCGTTCCATACAGGATCTTTTCCGGATACCACTCGAGCCATTCACGCAGAACCGCACTCAATGCGCGCGGGGGAATCAGCGCATCCTGTTCCGAGAAGTCCGCATACACGTTCGGTTTCGATAAGAGAACCGCGACCTCATTTGTGTAAGGGCCTGCTCCACCATGTAGCAATACAAATGTCGTTTGCCGCAATGAAGGATCATCCAGTATCGATTCCAGTTCGGTGGGACGCGCACCGGCGAGATCAAAGTAGTTGCCGCAGCCTTGTCCGGTATGAATGTGGATGGCCAAACCGACCTTGCCCGCTTCCCGGGCAATCGTACGGAAGAGAAAATTCTGGACACGAAGCCCTTCCATGCGTGAAGGCTCGCCATCCTGCACGTACTTTGCATAGATACTGCGTGCTTCCGCCTCGTCTCCGGAATTGCCCTGCGGGCCAAAGTTCAAAGGACGCAAGTACGCCGCTTCGAACTTGATTGCTGGCGCACCGGCTCTTTTCTGCGCCTGCAAAGTGGGGACCACAACCTTCGTTACGTACTCGTCGAGCGATCGGGGAAGCGCATCAAGATGCGCTTCGGATAGGTAGGCTTTAAGAATCTTCGCTTCCTGACGGTAAAACGCCTTCTTGTCCGGATTGTCAGCGAGCGCATCCGCGCTTAGCGGAGTCATCAGCGCGTCATCGAAAGGTACCCACCGAAAGCGAGGCGGCTGGAGGCCTCGTCCCATCGCGATGCGATTGGCGAACATGTACTCAATGCTCAAGCGGTCAAGGACCCAGGTGGGAAAGTTCTCGCCCTGCTCGTGCATAACCTTCTCACGCGCGGCGATCAATTCTTTGACATGTTCTTTTGAGCGATCATCGTATGTGTAACCGTACAAAGCCTTCCAAGCCTCAATGAATTGAGGAAAATCTGCGCGAACCGCAAGGGTTTCTGCACCTCCTTCGATGATGTCGCAGGGCAGCGCATCAAAATCACGGTCAGACTCACCCGTGCTCACGACCTTGGGAATGTGGGTGTGATTGTCGACTGCCTTGATCTTCGCGATTTCGGCCAATAACGAAGCGTCGGGGGAGACTTGCGCAGATGCTCCCGCGAACGCGATCCAGCACAGAAGAACGACGCACGCCTTCATTCCGGGCCCTCCAGTGTTGCGAGCAGGATTGCTTTTTGCTTGACAGGGATCATGCGCAACGGCACACTCGCCACAATTTGAGTTTTGCGCTCCAGCAGGTACCGCCTGTCAATCAGACTTCGGCTCCCTCGCAAAGCGACGCCGAAGCCTACCCCAATCGCTCCCCAAAAGGAAAGATGTTGCGTCGCCTCACTTTCTGCGCCGCAGGTATCTTTTGCCTCTTCGTGCTGGTCGTTGTGCTTGACGGACTTTTCACCCGATTGCCAAATCTTACCGGCAATCCAGCCCGCGGCGAGCGGGTTGGAGTGATTCACGTCCACACCAACGCTTCTTGCGGAAGCGGCAGTCTGCCGCAGGTTATCGCCGCGGCAAAGGACGCCGACCTCTCTTTCCTCGCCATCACGGATCACAATTTGACACTTTCAGACGCCGAAGTGGCTGCAGCGGATCCGCCTGACTTTGCGGTCATCGATGGCGAAGAAGTGAGCACGGCGGCCGGACATTATCTTGCGTTGGGGGTTTCCGACAGCCGATGGCATCGTGGCTCCGGATTCGATGAGCGGAACTTAATGGCGTCCTCACGCCGCAGCGGAGCAGTTAATTTCATCGCACACCCATTCGGTCTGCGAGACCGCTGGTCCGATTGGTCCGCAAGTGACTACGACGGCATCGAGATCTTCAACGACGATGCCGTATGGCGTCGGAATACAGTTTTTGACATCGCGGTAGCAGCATTGCTGTATCCGGTGAATTCGCGCCTTGCGTTGCTTCGTCTGGCTCGCACGCCAGAAGAGAATCTTGCGAAGTGGGATGAATTGTCGGCACGCCGTCCAGTAGCCGGCATTTGTGGATCGGATGCGCACGCAAACGTGCTCGTCGATCGCTGGAGCCTCGCGCGCTTCCCCAGTTACGTTTCTGTTTTCAGCCTGGCCCGTCAGCACGTTCTCCTGCGAGAGCAGACCGGGGTCGATCCCGATCACGCTGGCGCCGAGGCGATTTTGTCGGCGATTCAGTCCGGCAGTTCCTTCTGTGCGATCGATGCGCTGTCGTCAGCGGACGGCTTTACACAGACGGTAACATCAGGCAGCGGCGTGGCAGGCCCTGGCAATACCCTCGCGTGGACTCCCGGGACGATGCTCCATGTCCACTTGCCAAAGACAAATACCCCAGCGTTAGTACGGGTCATTCGTGATGGAAAAGAAATCGTAAGACAGCAAGCCCAGTCGATCGATCTGACACTGGATCAGCCAGGCCGCTATCGCACTGAAGCCTACCTGCGTCAGCCAGGCCTGACGGGCTGGAACCGTTGGACGCTCTGGATTTTTGCGAATCCCATCTACGTTGTTGCTCCGTCTGCGCCAACCTCAGCTCACTAGAAACTGCCATTAGAGATTTTCTGGGAATTGGGAAACGGACACGGCGCACCCGTCCCGCCATATATAATGTCCACACTGAATCCCCGTTCCATTTCCCGTCATCTTCAACTTGTGGAGGAAAATCATGGCTCACGAACTACCCTCTTTGCCGTACGACTACACGGCCCTGGAGCCCGCGATTGATGAGAAGACGATGCACCTGCATCACGATATGCATCACGCGGCCTACGTGAAGAACCTGAATGCGGCGCTTGAGAAATATTCGAACCTGCAGTCGAAAAGCGCGGAAGATCTGATTCGCGACCTCAACGCCATTCCCGAAGACATTCGCGGTGCCGTTCGCAACAATGCTGGCGGTCACGTGAACCACACGATGTTCTGGAAGATCATGAAACCCAAAGGCGGCGGTGACCCGACCGGTCCGATCGCTGACGCAATCACCAAGACCTTTGGCAACTTCAAGGATTTCCAGACCAAATTCAACGATGCCGGCGTAAAACAGTTTGGCAGCGGCTGGGTTTGGCTGGTCGGCAATGCGAAAGGCGAAGTTCAGATTATTTCAACGCCGAACCAGGACAATCCCATCAGCCAGGGACTACACCCGATTTTCGGCAACGACGTGTGGGAACACGCGTACTACTTGAAGTACAACAATCGTCGTCCGGAATACCTGCAGGCATGGTGGAGCGTGGTCAACTGGGACGAAATCAACAAACGATATCAGGCCTTCAAGGGCGCAAAGGAGCCTGCGCTGGCCAGCAGATAGCAAATGCGTCGCTGCTATGACAAACCCCGGCTTAGTGCCGGGGTTTTCTATTGCGTCAGCGGACTCTCGTAACAACCGCGGTCCAGGTTTCGGTGACGGCAAGCGAGACACTCTGAAAAACGACGTCTGTTGAATGGTGTTAAGTGCGGGAGATAAACGAGCCGGTTCCGCCTCGCAGGTCACTCTCATCTCGTGTACATTGACACTTGAGAGTCATCGAAACCCAGTGTCCTTGCCGGAAAACCCAGTTCCTGTCTATCCGCCACTTCCCGAATCTCCGGCAACCCCGCCGGCACCACTCGCGTTGCCAGACGAAAATCCGTCGTGGAGTGGCTGGGAGGTGCTAGCCCTTGCCGTGATCACGTTCGTTGTCCTTGTCGGCTGCGTCGTTGGAACGGCTTTTTTCGTGCACCGCCGCTTCTCCCCTGCATCTCCGATGGTGGAATCGCTGAAACGGCCGGAAGTAATCGTAGGCGGGCAATTGCTCGCCTACTTCCTCGTGCTGCTCGTAATGTACGCGATGGTTTCGTCCCAGAATAACGGTCGCGTGCTGGGAGCAGTCCGCTGGAACTGGCCGCAGAACTGGGGCGTCTACCTGCTGGCAGGGATTGCCCTCGAACTGTGCCTCGTACCCTTTGCATACCTGCTGCCGATGCCCAAGCACGCGCCCATCGACGATTTCTTCCGCACCGCGCGCGATGCCTACGTCCTGTCACTCTTCGGGGTCTTCTTCGCCCCGCTGTTTGAAGAGGTCTTCTTCCGCGGATTCGTCTACCCGGTACTGGCACGACGTCTCCGAA
>Ga0126372_10000749_pt1 | contig 12040 bp, 7 predicted proteins | sample PanSoiMetaPlot_6_FD_92762 | JGI IMG/M metagenome (GOLD analysis project Ga0126372, IMG submission 92762) | Tropical forest soil microbial communities from Panama - MetaG Plot_6 | ecosystem: Environmental > Terrestrial > Soil > Tropical forest > Bulk soil | place: Panama | collected 2016-02-17
ACATCAGAATGGGCAAGGCTACCCAAGAGGAGTTCGGTTCTACGCCGCGACATTGAGTTCTTCGCTGTATTGGCGGTCGTCCCGCGACAATAATTTCACAGCTTCGCGGTAACCATGCAGGGTTCCCACGTCAACATACCGCTCGCCGCTGCGCACCGCATTCACCACTGCGCCGCGGCGGATATATTCATTGACCAGGGTCCCGATATATTGATCTTCCCGGCAACGTTCGAGCCAAAGTTGGTGCAGACTTTCCAGGTCCAGGGCAGGCACCCGGAAAGCACCCCAGACCCATTTGGTGGAAGCCTCTGATGTTTTTACCTGCACCTCGCGGACTCGGCCTTGCGCATCGCTAAGTACTCGATCGAATAACTCCGGCCGGTCCACCGGAAAGAGTAGAAAAGAGAATGAGCGTTCTGGCAGACAGCGAAAACCACTCTCCGGAAACCATACCGTATCCGGCAATCCGACCAGCACATCATCGGCTGGCGATAAAAACGGCAACGCGGTGAAAATAGCATCGCACAGGCCGGTGGGATTGGGCTGGATGGCGTAGCAGATCGCCGCATCCCCGATCCGTCCACCGAAGTAGTTCATGATGTCAGTCTTCGCGGGGGAAATGACAAAACAGATACGGGTGGCGCCGGCAAGCAACATGCGGTCCAGCAAATATTCGCAAACGGCACGCGGACGGTCAGTCTCTCCGTCGCGACGAGTGCCCACAGGCAGCAGTTCTTTGGAGAAGGCGAGGGGTTGTATGCGGGTACCCAGCCCGGCCGCGGGAATTACGCCCCAAATGCTCATGCCGTGACCTCGAGCAAGCTCAGCAGTTCCATTCCACGCCGATCTGCCGTGTGCTCTGCCAGAACGCGCTTCCGAGCTGCTGCCCCGATCCGCCGCAACTCTTCTCTATCGAGCGATAGCGCCTCTTGTACATCGTCGGCGCTCGAGACCACGAGAATCTCGCGCCCCGGCTCGAAGAAATCCTCGAATCCAGCCCAGTAGTCACTCACGATGGGGGTACCGCAGGCTGCCGCCTCGAATAAACGCCCCGATGGGCAGTACCCCATCTCCGCCATCGCGGCCCGGGTGATGCTGAGTGTCAAATCCGAGGAACAGTAGAATGCGGGGTGCTCGGGCGGTGGAACGTGACGCACAAACCAGATGTTATCGGCCCATGGGAACTCCAGAGGGTATTGCGCTCCACCCAGAACAAAACGCTTGTCGGGACAGCGCCTGGCAGGTTCGATAAAAAGGTCCTGCAGTTTATTCTGCCGATCGCTGGCATAGGTACCCAGATAGGACAGATTTCCGCGATAACGCGGCTTTGGATCTCTCGGTTGGTGCACAGCGGGATCAACGCTGCCATACAGGGGAGCCACTCGCCTCGCGCCTAATCTGGTATGCAATTCTTCCAGAGCCGGTCCTCCTGTGTAACTCAGCACCAGGTCGAAGGGCTCCAGGCCATAGGTGGGCAGATACTCGACTTGCTCTCCAGCGCGAAGCCGGCCCAGAGTTATGGGCGTATCCAGATCGTAAAAAATGCGCTGCGCAAGCGGAGCTTCGAGGACAAGATCGGCGGCCGCTCGCGCGTCGGGGCAGTAGGAAGTCACTACGGCGCAGTCGGCATCCTTAAGCGCTCCACGTGCGCGGGCCGCGATCTCTTCCCAGGACGAATACAAGATCAAATCGTAGTTATCGCTGCTGTTCAGATCCCGGTGCAACGCGTAATAAGGAACATCGCGCTCGAAGAATTCTACTTTATGCCCTTGACGGGCAAGGGCGCCGCATAGCCCGCGCCAAATCGTGGCGTGCCCGTTTCCCCAGGAAGAACTTACGGTCAGTCCGAATACGACCAGCCTCATTGCCGGTTATCTCTCTTGCTTTTTGGGAGAACCTCGAAGCGGGCTCAGTCCAACTGGGAATGTACTCCGCGGCCAAAATTGGCTGAATTCGGAAAAAACCCTAATCAGAGCTGAATCTTCTTGTAGAGGAGCTAGTAGGAAAGTCCCAGAAAAGCTTCTGTGCCGGTCTTGGCACTGGCTTCGAGGCCTGCTGCTTCCAGCAGCGACGCACCGGCTTCTAGTGTCAGATGATCAGGAACTCTCTTGAACTTCTCGTCGACTTCGTGTTGTTCCGCATTGATGGTCTTGAAGAAAAGCGCCTTTCCGTGAATATGGACGTCCAGCAAAGTATTGACCCAGTGTCCCCCGCCCACATCCTCCCGTCTCACTTCAAATGTTCCACCCTTGGCCAACCGGCCTAATACTCCCCACCCGAAGTCGACGTTGCGGATGAGCGTACCTTTCATGTCCGCCAGGCGCTGCTGATGGCGATCAATCAATATGGTTCCAGCCATGGAGTGAAACACCGTAGCCTCACGGCTTGGTGGCGTGAAATTTGGGTTCGGCCGAAACTGCAGCCGGATGTAGTCACCTTCTTCCCCGTCATACTGATAAAGGAAGCCATGTGGCAACATGTTGACCATTTCCACTGCTTTGCGATCGTCTTCTTGATGCTCTTTCTGTTTCTTCTTCTGCTCCGAAGGATTCTTCACGAATTCGTCGATGTGATGCTTATCCTGCTCCCGTTCCTCGCGCGTAAGCGCGTGCCCAGCCCGCTCGAGCACACGGCAAATCTGTCCGGCATTGGTGTCCACGCATTCCTTTACTACGTCCTTGGCCGGCTCGACATCGTGATCGCGGTACATCCAGTGAGAGTGATCGTTTTCCGAAGCGCGCAACTCATTCCAGACGACCGCGCGGACGAGTTGTTGAGGATCGGAGGAAGCTAAGGCCACCGCTCCACCATTCGCGACCGAGACCTGGGTTCCGACGCTCCACAGTAGTGGCAGGGCGAGACAGCTTAACAGGCTCGAACACCGCATCATCTAGCGCCCCAATCGAGATTCGCCGCAGCTTCCGGTCTGTGCAGTGTACGCGAAGCTAGCCACGCAAGGCAGAAAAAAGCAATACGGTTCATCAGGTATTTGGATGCCGATTCGTTTGTACGGGGTGCTCTCGACCCTCTCTAGCCTTGGAACTGGAACCGGCACCTCCCCCGGCTTCCCGAATTGCTATGTCCCCGCGCTTGCGCCCAGCAAGGCGACCGGGAAGTTCCTGAGTATTCGATCTGCTGGCAAGAGCCTGCGTCCCTCATGTTTCGCAACGCTTAACAATACGCCTGTGAGGACATCCTGGAAATCCATTGCCTCGATCTCGCTGGGAATTTCCAAATAGGTTTGTTCCCAAACCTCTGTGCCGAGGGGGAGTTGTTTTTTCTCGCCGAGAAGAGTAGCGCAAAGGCGGGGAGCGACCACGAGGGCCACCTGCCGTCCAAGGTGCCGGGCGAAAGCGCATAAGTGATTGGCGGCAGGTCCATGGGCAGTTAGGGGAATATACCCTCCCTGCTGAAATAGTGTCACGTGCTCGCGGCGGAAACGGAGAGCCTTGAATATAAGAAACAGCTTGGCACGCCCATCCTCGAGCGAATTGAGTAAGGAACGGGCACGGCATCCCGGTTCGCAATCGCTGTCCTCGTCCCAGCTCAGCATTTCCTGGAGCAGTTGCTGTCGCCGCGTGTAGTCCACCGGCCGCCGGTTGTCCGGGTCGACCAGGGAGAAATCCCATAGCTCATTTCCCTGATACACGTCCGGCACACCGGGGCAGGTTAATTTGAGCAAGGTTTGCGACAGGCTGTTAAAGAGTCCGATACGCGAAATCCGCGATTGAAATTGCTGGAAATCATCGAGGAAACGATTCCTGCGTTTACGCGTGAGGACGGCTCGCGTGAAGTCGTTCATCGCATTCTCATACTGCACGTTAGGGTTTGCCCACCTGGAAAACTCCTTGGCTTCGCGGATGGCCTTGAACATATACTGCCGAATGCGGTCGACAAACTTTTCCCAGTTCGCCGAATCCAGCTCTCCGAGCGGCCATGCTCCGACCAGGGTCTCGTACAGCAGATATTCGTCATTGCGATCTGGAGCCGGGGTGCCCTCGAGGTTTGTCTTCTTGCTGCGATTCCGGTCTCTCCAGCGGCGCAGGCTCGCTCTCCATTGGGCCGGTATCTCGGAAAGAACGTTGATACGCGCGCGCACATCTTCCGAACGCTTGGAGTCGTGGGTGGAGCTGGCCAACACCGAGTGCGGCCAACACCGCATGCGGTCTTGATTTGCCCGATGAAACTCCTCTATGCTCACCCCAAATTTCGTGGGGTCTGCACCCACCTCGTTGAGCGAAACCAGCCGGTTGTAGCGATAAAACGCCGTATCCTCCAGGCCTTTCGCCATAACCGCACTGGTAACTTGCTGGAATTTCATGGTGAACTCGACAAACGCTTCCCGATACCGCTTGGGCTCATCGCCGTTGCTGTCGACCAGCAATACTCGACGAATGAAATCGAAAACCGTCGGATCTGGCAGATTGCTGCGTTTCGCTCCCGCAGCAACTCCCTGTTCGATGTAGCGCCGATCTTCTGGTGAGACCTGTTCGTTGGCTACGTAGGTGCGGTACACGGGAAAGTTGGCAATGATTTCCGACAAGGCACTGCGCAGGTTATTAAGCGTGAAATCGCAGGTGTGGCGGTTCGCCAGTGCAATCCGGCTGAGCGCATTGGCCAGCACGTTCAACTCACTGGCCAAGGCAACCTTCAGGATCAGGCGTTTGCATTCGTAAACCATGTCGTGCATGCTCTCGGCGCGGCCGCTAAACGAGCGGTAGATACGCTCCATGCGGGTAGCAGTGCTGGGGTCTATGAACAAGCCATTCACCAGATTTGCGAATTCGTATCCAGTGGTGCCGTAGATCGGCCACTCTTCGCGAAGTCGTTCGTTGCCGGTCAGAATTTTCTCCGCAACCACGTAAAACGGGCGGCTCGCGCCCGCGCCCGCACTCGTGATTCCCTGCTGCAGGTTGCGAAAATATTGCGCCGGATCATAAAGACCATCGGGGTGATCAATCCGCAGTCCATTCACCTTACCTTGTGCCACCAGTTCCAAAATGAATCGGTGGGTGGCGTTAAACACCGCCGGGTTCTCGGTTCGCACCGCTGCCAAGTCGTTAATATCGAAAAAGCGGCGGTAGTTGATGTCGTCGGCGGCCACTCGCCACTGGGCGAGACGGTAAACTTGCGCCTTGATCAGCTCATGGAGAGCGTCAAAACTTCTCGGCTGGCCGGGCGTGCCGTTCAGAATCTCGACATTGTGTTCGAGAAAATTGCGTACTTCTGCCGAGCGAGCGCACAACGCCGCCAGGCGCCGCTTCTGGATTTCTTTTTCCCGGGTACGCTCAGCGGTTTTCTCGGGAGTAATGTTTTCCCCGACCGGCAAGTGCCCGAAGGCGGTGGCGATACTTTGCAATTCGAGGATCGCGTCGTTGGTTGCACCCAACTTCGCCTCCAGTTGCGTGAAGTCGAAATGCAGAATTCGAGGATATTCGTGCGGGTTGATGGGAAACCGGTGCTGCTGGTAGGAGATGCTGAATTCACCGCGTTCCGCGTCAAACCCCAACTTAAGTTCGCCCTGCTCCAAGACATTGCCATATTGATCCCCCAGCACCGGCACCAGCACCTTGCCCTGAAGCTCGTCCTTGATGGGATGCCAGTCGATGTCGAAGAACTCGGCATAAGCCGATGCTTGCCCGTTTTCGAGAACATCGAGCCACCACGTGTTATCTGATCCCATTACGCCCATGTGGTTGGGCACGATGTCGAGAACCTGACCAAGACCGTGGTTGTGCAACTGGCTGACAAACTGCTCGTAATCTGCCGGGGTGCCGATTTCAGGATTCAAGGAGTTATGGTCAATGATGTCGTAACCGTGCACGCTTCCAGGTCGCGCCCGCAGGTACGGCGAGGCGTAGCAATGGGTAATGCCCAGAGCGGCGAGATACGGAATCAGCTTGGTGGCGTCAGAAAAGGTGAAATCCCGATTGAATTGCAGGCGATACATGGCAAGCGGGATGTGAAGAAGCGTGCTCATTCTGTCAGAAACCAGGCGGCCGACCAGGGCGGCATTCGCTCGCCCAGTTGATCAGCGGTGCCGGAAGGCGCCGAGTACAGCAGCTTTCCCGGCATTTGAATGGAGTGTTGACACGGCTGGTCGGCCAGGTTCGCCAATAATGTCAGCTGCGCCGTATCCGGCAGCAGCCACGCGGCTAGCAGCATCCGTTCCGAGAGCATTGTCAAACTAGACCGGTTGCTCCCGATACCGCGCAGGCGCGGCACAATCTGTTCTTTTCGAATTCGCAGCAGCTGGCGATAAAAATCATTCCAGACTTTATGCTCAATCTGGTCCAAGCAATTCCAGTCAAGCTGGCATCGCAAGAAAGTCTCCCGCGCGTTTGGATCAGGAATCTGTGCGCGCAGCATGGGATCATGAAAACGCGCGAACCGCGAAAACTCATTGCGCCGCCCGTTGGTCACGGCCGCGGCTAGGTCTTTGCGGAAATCACAGAAAAATTGAAAGGGCGTATCTGCGGCGAATTCGTCCCCCATAAAAAGCAAGGGGGGCGACGGAGCAAGCAATAAGATCGCCATAGCTGCTTTCACAGCACACGGGTCCGCCAATTTCCAGATTCGTTCGCCGAAAGCCCGGTTGCCTATCTGGTCGTGATTCTGCAGGAAGGAGACGAAGCAACCAGGCGGCAGGTCGCGGCTGGGCTCGCCTCGATGCATGCCATCGCGAAAGACAGAGATCTCGCCCTGATAGTCGAAGCCTTCCGTCAAACAGCGCCCGGCGCGGCGGACAGGCTCATCGGCGTAGTCGACGTAATAGCCGTCGGACTCGCCGGTCACAGCCACGTGGAGGGCATGATGAATGTCATCATTCCACTGCGCGTTGAAGAGTTTAAACTCCGGGCGTAGGTAGTGTGCAGCATTATCGTCGTTTTCTAAGACGAGATGAATCGGGCGATCCCTAATCTCATGGCGAACCGTCTGCGCAATTTCGGTCAGGATGTCGGGTTCAGATAGGTCCGCTATTCGATCGACGGCATCGAGGCGCAGTCCGTCCAGATGATACTCGCTCAACCAATAAAGCGCATTCTGAATAAAGAACTGGCGCACTACTTTGCTTACACGACCATCGAAATTAATAGCCTCGCCCCATGGCGTGTGATGATGATCCGTGAAGAATTGCGGAGCGTAGAGCCGCAGGTAATTCCCTTCCGGTCCGAAGTGGTTGTAGACAACATCAAGAAATACCATCAGGCCTCGATGGTGGGCAACCTGAACGAGATGTTTCAAATCATGAGGTCGACCGTACTGGCTATCGGGCGCAAAAGGAAGAACGCCGTCATATCCCCAGTTCCGCCCCCCGGGAAAATCAGAGACAGGCATCAACTCAATCGCCGTGATACCAAGCTCGGCCAAGTATTCTAGGCGGCTTTCAACTCCTCGAAAGGTGCCTTCCCGGGTGAAGGTGCCGACATGCAGTTCGTAGATGACCGCCTCTTCCCAACGCCGTCCCACCCAGCTCGTATCGGACCAGTCGAAAGCCTCCGGATCGATGACTTCGCTGGGGCCATGAACATCGGCGGGCTGAAAGCGGGAGGCGGGATCGGGAACTTTCTTATCGCCGTCGATCTCATACTGGTAGCGGGTGCCCGGTCCAGCCCGGTCAGTAGTCAATTCGAACCAACCTTCACCGTTCGCATGCACGTCGAGAATGGATTCGCGGTCGGCGTGTGAAACGTGCAACACAACTTTTTCTGCTTTCGGTCCCCATAAGCGAAAATGTACGCCCTGACCGGGACGGTACTCGGCGCCAAAGACCATGTTGTGCCGGCGCTTCACGAACCATTTCTCCGATCGTTGACTTTATGTTCTATGAACAACGCCAGCGACCGTGCCTTCAGCGAGTACAGGGTTCCGCCTTCCTGAACAGATCGCTGCGACGGGTCGTCCCAGGTTGTGTCCACAATCGCGCGCCAGGTGGCTGGAGGGGCCAGTGCCGGCAAGGAAAAGGGCATATCCTCGTGGTTAGCATTGATGATCAGGAGGAAGTTGTCGTCAGTAACTGGCTCGCCACGCGGCCCGGACTCGCCCAATCCTTCGCCGGTCAGGAACATGCCGAGACATTGCGCCGACGATTCCTTCCATTCTTCGTCAGTCATTTCCCGGCCGTGCGGAGTTAGCCACAAGATATCTTTCACGCCGGCGCCTTTGATGGGTCTTCCCTGAAAGAAGCGGCGGCGCCGGAACACCGGATGTTCTTTGCGTAGCTTGATCATCTTCTGGACAAAGGCCAAGAGTTTTCGGTCCTCCTGGTCAAAGTCCCAATTCAACCAGCTGATCTCGTTGTCCTGACAGTATGCGTTGTTGTTGCCTTTCTGCGTGTGCCCTATGGCGTCGCCCGCCAGCAGCATGGGCACGCCTTGTGAGAGGAGAAGAGTTGCCAGAAAATTTCGAGACTGCTGCAGGCGCAGCGACTTCACCGACAGATCATCGGTTGGACCCTCTACTCCACAATTCCAGCTGCGATTGTGGTCGCTGCCGTCACGGTTCTCTTCCCCATTCGCCTCATTGTGTTTCTGGTTGTAGCTAACCAAATCGCGCAGTGTGAATCCGTCATGGGCAGTAACAAAATTGATACTGGCATAGGGTCGCCGTCCGCTGTGTTCGTAAAGATCGCTGGAACCGGTAATGCGGTAGGCAAGCTCCCCAATTAGTCCGCCATCGCCCTTCCAGTACGAGCGCAGCGTGTCTCGATAGCGATCGTTCCACTCGGCCCACCCAACCGGAAACTTTCCCGCTTGGTAACCACCTTCGCCCAGGTCCCAAGGCTCGGCGATCAGCTTCACCTGCGAGAGCACCGGATCCTGATGGATGATATCCAGAAACGCTCCCAGCCGATTCACCTCGTGTAACTCACGCGCCAGGGCTGCCGCCAAATCAAACCGGAAACCGTCGACGTGCATCTCCTGAATCCAGTAGCGCAAGCTATCCATGATCAGCTGCAAGACGCGCGGATGCAGCATATTGAGACTGTTTCCTGTCCCCGTATAATCCATGTAGTAGCGCGGGTTTTCGAGGACGAGGCGGTAGTAGGCGGCGTTGTCAATGCCGCGGAACGAAAGAGTCGGGCCCAGCTGATTGCCCTCGGCGGTGTGGTTGTACACTACATCGAGAATCACTTCGAGCCCCGCGGAATGCAAGGTCTTCACCATAGTCTTGAATTCAGACAATGGATCGACGACCGCGTACCGATTTTCCGGGGCAAAAAATCCAATCGAGTTGTAACCCCAGTAGTTCCGTAATCCCTTTTGTCTAAGGTGGCGGTCGTCAATGAAGTAGTGCACCGGCATCAGCTCTACCGCCGTCACTTCGAGCCGCCTGAGGTAGTCAATCACGGGAGCGGTAGCCAAGCCCGCATAGGTTCCGCGAAGACTGGGTGGAACCTCGGGGTGGCGCATCGTGAATCCCCGGACATGACCTTCGTAGATAATGCTTTCGTGCCACGGTGTGCGCGGCGGCTTGTCCTCTCCCCAGGTGAAAGCGGCATCGACCACGCGGGCTTTCGGCATGCCCAGTGCACTGTCACGGCGATCGTAGGAGAGGTCTTCTCGCGGGTGCCCCACTCGATATCCGAATTGCGCATCGCTCCAGTTCAGGCTTCCATCAATCTGCTTGGCATAGGGGTCGAGCAGCAACTTGTGGCGGTTGAACCTCAGGCCACGATTGGGTTCGTAGGGACCATAAACCCGATAACCGTACAAGAGGCCGGGGCGCGCTTCCGGCAAATACCCGTGCCAGACCTGATCAGTTTGCTCGGGCAGCCAAATGCGATGTAGCTCGCGTCGGCCCTTGGCGTCAAATAAACAAAGTTCAACCTTCTCGGCATGCTCGGAAAAAAGCGAGAAATTGACGCCCTCTCCATCCCAGGTGGCGCCCAACGGGTATGGTTTTCCGGGCCATACGACGGGTTTCGTGCTGCTCAGCACTCGAGGACCTCGACTCGCGGCTTCTCTGGGCTACGTTGTACTCTGAGTTCGAATTTTGACGACAGGCCCTGGCGCAATCAACCATTTCCCGCCAGAGGGAACCGATGGGATGATTGTAAGCTGGATTCCTCAGACTGCTGACCCTAAATTCCCTACCTAAATTCCTGTTCTAAAGAGTTCACTCGGGTATATCCGGTATTCACGCTTGGAAGGCATATTGCTCAGAGCTCCTTCGAGTGCGGAACTCTGAACGACTCGAAAACGTGTGACTCCGTTTTCCAGCGGGCGATTTGCCCCAATGTTGCAAGGCAATTTTCGATTTGCCCAGCTTCGGTTCTGTAAAAGTGGACATCAGGGATGCAGATACCAAAGTTACAGTGTCCGCTCGATTGTCCCTCGCTCGCGTCTCGCGCTACAAAGAAAATGGGTGGCACCATCAGACATGGAGCCATTGGAGTTGGGGATATGAAAGACTTGCGCGCCGCCTTTCCCGCCAGAATGGGTTTCCTCCCGGCCTTGTGCTTCATCTTTTTAACGACTTTTAGCTTTCCCCATTCGGTTTACGCGCAGGATAACAGCTCTGATGTTCACATTGTCCCCCGTGTCCCGGCGGCCGCCTCCCAGCCGAACGTCACGGCTCCCGAAGCCTCTCTCAATACCCACACTCCTCCGATTAAAAGGAACGTTGACCTGGTATTAGTACCAGTCACCATTACCGATCAAATGGATCGGCTCATCACCGGACTGGGGAAGGACAACTTCCAGGTATTTGACGGCAAACAACAGCAAGACATTCAACACTTCTCCAATGAAGACGCTCCCGTATCCGTGGGAATTATCTTCGACATGAGCGGTAGCATGACCGACAAGATCGATCGTGCTCGCGAAGCGGTTGTCGAGTTCTGCAAGACAGCGAACCCACAGGACGAGTTCTTCATGGTTACCTTTTCCGATGAGCCTCACCTGAGTGCCGAGTTCACCTCCAATCCCGATGACATTCAGAACAAGCTTATCTACACCATACCGAAAGGGCGCACGGCTTTGCTTGACGCGCTTTATTTGGGCATGCACAAGATGAAGGAAGCCAAAAACCAGCGCAAGGCCTTGTTAATCATCTCCGATGGTGGCGACAACCACAGCCGCTACACTGAGGACGAGATCAAATCGCAGATCAAAGAAGGGGACGTCATTATCTACGGCATTGGTGTATACGACACGTACTTCCCCACTGTCGAAGAACGACTAGGGCCGGAGTTGCTGAACGAAATCTCAGAAGTTACCGGCGGCCGCACATTCACCATCGACAATCCTAATGATCTTCCTGATGTCGCCAGCAAAATCGGCATGCAGTTGCGCAATCAATATGTGCTTGGTTACAAGCCAACCAAAACAAACCACGATGGCAAGTGGCATAAGATTAAGGTGAAGCTGCGCATCCCGAGAGGTCTGCCACCACTACAGGTCTATGCCAGGACCGGCTACTACGCCCCCTCGCAATAAAGCGCACTCCGCAAGTCGAGCGCGGTTAGGTCTTCCCCTCGAGTGCAACCGGTACTTGCACTCGCCCATCCTAAACGCGCTTCTCGAGATTCGATCGTGAGTGTGCTTTGGCATCTCACAGGCCAATCCGAGTTGTAGTCTGGGTGGTATTGGCTCTGGCGATAGCTTTTCTATGTCTATCGCTCGGTCTTCCCGTGGCCCGAACCCGACTTGTCGATTTTGCGCGCCAGCGTTCGATTGAAATTGTCGGAGAGCGCTTCCAAGCCAATGTCCGGTTCGGTCAATTCACCATCATGCGATTCTATCCGCGAGTGGTTATCCGGGGTGCCGATGTCGGACTGGAGAAGCGAGATTCATCGAACTACCCTCCCTTGATCGTTGTCCAGAGTTTTTCGCTTAGCGCCGAGTTGGCTCAATTTCTGCGCAAACCGACTCACATCCACAGCCTCGAGCTGAGCGGCATGCGCATCTCGGTTCCACCTCGGCGGAAGGAGAAGGACGAATCCAATAGAACGCGACTCATTCCACAACGCTATCCAGTCATCATCGACAATTTCGAATGTCACGACTGCGAACTCAACATTTTCCCGAAAAATCCC
>Ga0126372_10000752_pt1 | contig 12039 bp, 10 predicted proteins | sample PanSoiMetaPlot_6_FD_92762 | JGI IMG/M metagenome (GOLD analysis project Ga0126372, IMG submission 92762) | Tropical forest soil microbial communities from Panama - MetaG Plot_6 | ecosystem: Environmental > Terrestrial > Soil > Tropical forest > Bulk soil | place: Panama | collected 2016-02-17
CGACTACGATCGCGCACAGCGCCTGTTCAGCGAGGACACGCTTTCGGCGCAGGACCGAGATCTGGCCGATACTGCCCTTAAGCGCGCACAGGCGACCTTCCAGGCTGCGCAGCAGAAATACAACGAAGCCCTGGAAGGCAGTCGCAAGGAGGACATCGCCATCGCGCAAGCCAATCTGAAGGAGGCCAGTGCGAATCTGGGCATGTCCCGGGTTAATCTCGATTACACGGTGCTGCGCGCCCCGACGGCCGGAGTGATCACCGTTCGTCAGGCCGAACTAGGAGAAGTGGTCGTGCCCGGAACTCCGGTGGTTACGCTTGCCGATCTCGATCACATCTGGCTTCGCGCGTATATCGCTGAGACCGACCTCGGCCGCGTTCGCTGGGGCCAGGATGCAGTAATCACCACGGATACCTATCGCGGCAAGCAGTACCACGGACGTATCTCTTTCATTGCGTCTGATGCCGAGTTTACTCCCAAGAGCGTCCAGACTTACAAAGAGCGCGTTACGCTCGTGTATCGGATTAAGATCGATATCGACAACCCGAATCACGAACTGAAGCCGGGCATGCCGGCCGATACTCGTATCACTCTCGCAGCGGACACAAAACCTGCACCGGCCTCTGGCAATGGAATCCAGCGCTAATGCCTGGTGAACTCCAACCCGCGATTGTGGCAGAAGGCCTTACGAAGAGTTTTCCTGTCGTTAAGGCCGTCGATCACCTTAGCTTCGACGTTCGCCCCGCAGAAATCTTCGGCTTGGTCGGTCCAGACGGCGCCGGGAAGACCACGACGCTTCGAATGCTGGCCGGAGTCATGCCACCAGATGAAGGCAAAGCGATTGTCGCCGGTTCCGACGTGATTCGCGATCCCGAAGGCGCAAAGCATCACCTCAGCTACATGCCCCAGCGGTTCGGGCTCTACGAGGATCTCACGGTAGATGAGAACATTCACTTTTACGCCGACTTGTTCGGCGTGAATAGGGACGAGCGGGAGGAGCGTGCACCACAACTGCTCCGCGCTGGCGGAATGATTGAGTTTCGGGCTCGCCTTGCGGGAAAGCTTTCAGGGGGCATGAAGCAGAAGCTAGGGCTGGTCTGTGCATTAATTCATCGTCCGAAAGTGATCCTACTCGACGAACCCACGACGGGTGTCGATCCGGTATCGCGCCGCGACTTCTGGCGCATTCTCTATGAACTGATCGCGGAGGGTGTGAGTATTCTCACTTCGACCGCATACCTTGATGAGGCCGAACGCTGCCACCGTGTTGCACTGCTGCATCAAGGCAAGCTTCTGTTCTGCGATACGCCTGACAACCTCAAATCTAAACTCGGCAAAGACGTTCTCTCGGTCACCTCACCTCATCCCCGGCGGCTGCGGGAAGAACTCGAGCATATCGAGGGAATCTCTAGTCTGACTCTGACAGGTGACGGACTCCATGTCGTCGTCGATGATGCGAAACGCAGGATTCCTATGTTTGAGAGCCGGTTGCGCAACGCGCACATTTCGTTTGAACCGATTCACCAGATCACTCCGACGGTCGAGGATCTGTTCATAGATGCGGTCACCAGCGGAGCAGGAGGGCACCGTGCCTGAGAACCACAGCTCCGTAGTCATCGAAGATCTCGTGAAGCGCTTCGGCGATTTTGTGGCTGTGAATCATATCAGTCTTGAAACACGGAAAGGCGAAATTTTCGGCTTCCTGGGGCCGAACGGCGCTGGGAAGTCCACTACCATCCGCATGCTTTGCGGATTGCTAACCCCGACGTCCGGACGCGCTATCGTTGCCGGTTACGATGTCGCGCTTGAGCCTGAATCCGTACGGCAGAACATCGGCTACATGTCCCAGAAGTTCTCGCTCTACAACGATCTGAGGGTGATGGAAAACCTGCGCCTGTTCGCCGGCCTCTACAACGTTCCTTCCGACAAACTGAAAGAACGCGTCGATTGGGCGCTCGACATGGCCAATCTCAAAGGCCAGGAAGACTTGATCGTGGGCACTCTTCCAGGAGGTTGGAAACAGCGCCTAGCGCTGGGCTGCGCTGTGCTGCACCGCCCGCCGATCATTTTCCTCGATGAGCCGACCTCGGGAGTCGACCCGATCTCGCGGCGGCAGTTCTGGGATCTCATCCACAAGATGGCCGGCGAAGGCGTCACGGTTTTCGTTACAACTCACTACATGGAAGAGGCGGAATACTGCAACCGTCTGGCCCTGATCTTTCGGGGAAAAATGGTCGCGCTGGGGACGCCCTCGGAACTTAAGCGTAAGTCGATGAAGGGTGAATTGCTCCTCGTCGAATGCGATCCCCTGGGTCCCGCGGTGGAAGCACTGCAGTCGGCTCCCATGGTCCTCGATGCGGCAGTTTTTGGCAATGCGCTCCACCTGGTGGTCGAACAAGCCGAACCGGCAACTCCGGAAGTGAAGAAATATCTGGCCGAACGCGGCGTGACAGTGCGCGGCGTCGAGAAAATCCGCCCAAGTCTTGAGGACGTATTTGTATCGCTTACGACTGAGCCACCCAACGAGAAGGGACAGAAAACGTCATGAGCTTTACTCGTTTTATGGCCGTCGCTAAGAAAGAGATCGTGCAGGTGCTGCGCGACACGCGCAGTTTGGTCATTGTCCTGATCATGCCAGTCATCTTGGTTCTGCTGTTCGGATACGGCGTGAATCTCGACCTTAAACACCTCCCGATTTATGCGTACGACCGCGACGGAAGCCAGCAGAGCCAGGATCTGCTTAAGCGCTTTCAGGCCAGCGACTATTTTGAGATCGTCCGCCTGGGCAATAAATACTCCGACCTTACCCGTGCAATCGATGACGGCCACGCAAAGATGGGACTGGTGATTCCGTGGGATTTTTCGCAGCGCCTGCGCGATGGCCGCCCCACATCCGTGCAGGCGCTCGTTGACGGAACGGATGACAACACGGCAAACGTCCTGATCGGTTATGCCCAGGCGGTGGTGCAGGGATACTCGTCAGAGATTCAACTCGACTGGCTGCGCGACCGTGGCCAGGTTGCTCAACCTGCCCCAGTCACCGTCGAAACCCGTACCTGGTACAACGAGGACCTCGAGAGCAGCGCGTTCATTGTTCCCGGTGTGCTCGCTCTGGTCATGTCTGTGATTGGCGCCTTCCTTACTTCGCTGACCATCGCGCGGGAGTGGGAGCGTGGCACGATGGAGCAGCTGATCTCGACTCCGGTCAGCCCTCTTGAAATCATGTTCGGCAAACTCGTGCCGTACTTCGCCATCGGCATGATCGACGTGATCGTCTGCGCATTGATCGCTCTCTACTGGTTCCATGTGCCCTTTCGCGGGTCGTTCCTGACGCTTCTGCTCAGCTCCGCCATGTTCATGATCGTTGTGCTCTCCATGGGATTCTTTATCTCGGTGATCGCGAAGAACCAGTTGGCTGCGAGTCAGCTTGCTTTGCTGGCTACCTTTCTCCCAGCGTTCCTGTTGTCTGGCTTTCTGTATGCCATTGAACAGATGCCCGTGGTCCTGCAGTGGATTACTCGTGTCCTCCCGGCGCGTTACTACGTATCTGTACTGAAGAAGATATTCCTCAAGGGCTCGCCCGCCGCCTTGCTTTACGCCGATTTGGTGCCGCTTGCGATTTTCACCTTCGTGCTGGCTCTGCTTGCCACACATTCATTTCACAAGAGACTGACCTAGGAGAGGAACATGCTGGCCAGACTCAAGCAGATGCTTATCAAGGAATTCATCCAGGTGTTCCGCGATAAGCGCACTCGTTTTTTGCTCTTTGGGCCGCCTATCATCCAGATGGTCGTTTTTGGGTATGCGGCAACCTTCGAGATCAGTCACGTGGCGACAGTTGTACTCGATCTCGACCACAGCCAGGAGAGCCGAGAGCTGGTTTCACGCTTCACATCGAGCCCCTACTTCGATGTGCAGCATCAGCTCACCCACTCCCAACAAGTTGAGGATGTCATCGATCGCGGAAAAGCAACGGTAGCGCTACAGATCAATCCCGGTTTTGCCGAAAACTTGCGCAAAGGACAAACTGCACCATTGCAGGTGATCGTCGATGCTACCAATTCAAACACTGCATTGATCGCCGCTGGCTACATTAATCAGATTGCACTCGGCTTCGCCAAAGACTACCAGCAGGACCAGATCAATCGTATCTCCCCGCAACTGAGCGAGCGGATTCCATCAGTCGAACTGCAACAACGTCCGTGGTACAACCCCGATCTGCGCAGCCGCTGGTTCTTTGTACCGGGTATCGTCGGCAGCCTCACGCTGGTGCTGGTCGTGAACCTGACGGCATTTGCCGTGGTGCGTGAACGCGAGATTGGGACGCTCGAGCAGATCATGGTCACGCCGATCCGCCCTGCCGAGTTCATTCTGGGAAAGACGTTGCCGTTTTTTCTGATTGGTTTGTTCGATGTTTCCTTGATCGCCATCGTCGGCACGCTTTGGTTCCAGGTGCCGTTCCGGGGGCAAGTTGTGGTTTTGTTCACCGGGGCGATTCTGTTCCTGCTCTGTATGCTGGGAGTCGGTCTGCTAATCTCAACCGTCTCAGCGACGCAGCAACAGGCCCTGGTGACATCGTTCTTCTTTATTATGCCCGCAGTGACGTTCTCTGGCTTCGGTTTTCCGATCAGCACCATGCCGCAATGGCTGCAGTACCTTACCTACGCGAGTCCGTTGCGGTATTTCCTGATCGTGTTGCGGGGAACATATCTAAAGGGAGTCGGCATGGATATCCTCTGGCCGCAAATGCTGGCCATGACCGGCTTGGGAGTGGGCCTGCTTGCTGCCGCGGTTCTCCGCTTCCGTAAAGCAATCGATTGATTTGCTTCACAGCAGCGCTGCCTAACGGGCGGCGAGGCTTAAACTGAAGACAGAGGGAGCATGAAAGTGAAGATTTTTGTGGCTGGAGCAACGGGCGCACTTGGAAGGCGCCTCGTTCCCATTCTCGTGCGAGCAGGCTATCGAGTGATCGGGACTACACGCGTCCCAACCAAGGCTGACACGATTCGCGGAGCTGGCGCGGAGGCCGTAGTGGTGGACGCTCTCAATCCTGACTCTGTCATGCAAACTATCCAGGCCGCCAAGCCGGATGTCGTGGTTCACCAACTTACCGCGATCCCCCCCCGGTTGGACGTGCGAAGGTTTGATCGTGACTTCACCATGACCAATCGCCTACGCACCGAGGGGACGGACAATCTGCTGCGAGCCGCGCGAGCCGCCGGTGTTCGCCGCTTCATTGCCCAGAGCTTCGCGGGATGGCCGTACGCCCGAGTCGGTGGTCCAGTCAAGACCGAAGACGACCCGCTCGACCCGAATCCGCCAGCCGCGCTTCGCCGCAGCATGGAGGCGATTCGGCACTTAGAGTCGGCGGTCCTTGGTTCGGGACTCGAAGGCTTGGTCTTGCGCTATGGCGGATTCTACGGACCGGGAACTTCCATCGGCGAAGGTGGCTCAATTTTGGTGGATGTGCGCAAGCGGCGCTTCCCTGTGGTAGGTAACGGCACCGGCGTGTGGTCCTTCGTCCATATCGACGACGCAGCTCAGGCGACGCTTATGGCAATCGAGCGAGGACAACCAGGTCTATACAACATCGTCGATGATGATCCCGCACCCGTTTCGGATTGGCTACCAGCTCTCGCCACAGCCACTGCCGCGAAATCTCCATGGCGAGTGCCAATCTTTGTCGGCAGGCTCGCAGTCGGTGAACACGGTGTGGTGTTGATGACCCAGATTCGCGGGGCCTCAAACGCAAAGGCCAAACGTGAACTCGTCTGGAAGCCAAGGTGGGCGAGCTGGCGCGAAGGTTTTCGTTATGGGCTTTCTGACATACGGCTTAAGCCCGATCGTGCGCACGAACAAGCAAGCCAGGCGAGTTAGCTGGTGTCATCGAATTAGGGTGAGGGTGCACTATCGCTTCGCTGCCAGCCTTACATTGAGAGGGTCCAATGAGTGTACGAATAGATCTCATGACTCCTGCCGATTGGCCGGATGTGTGCGCGATCTACGAGGAAGGCATTGCGACAGGCCTGGGCACCTTTGAGACAAAAGCACCTTCGTGGGAGGAGTGGGACGGCGAACGATTAACGCATTCACGACTAGTAGCGCGGGACACGCGAGCGCTCGCCTGGGCTGCGTTAAGCCCGGTCTCAATTCGAGCCTGCTACGCCGGTGTCGCGGAGGTCGCGATCTACGTAGCAGCCATTGCCCGCGGTCGTGGCATTGGTCGCGCACTGCTGGATGCGCTCATTGAATCTTCAGAAGCCAACGGCATCTGGACTCTACAGGCCGCCACTATTGCAGAAAACGCGGCGAGCCTGGCTCTTCAGGCGAAGTGCGGGTTCCGAATTGTGGGGCGGCGCGAGCGCATCGGCAAACTTGCTGGCGCATGGCGCAACACGATACTGACGGAACGCCGCAGCACGAAAGTGGGAATCGACTGAACTTGCACGGCAACTCTTCGGAAGTTCCGATGTCAACCGGTGAAGAGGAGCAAACCACAGATACATAAGTTCTGCCAATGGCTCCAATGCAACTACATCCCATGTAGGAGGAGAAAACTTTGGAAATCGTTCTAATCTACAAGTTCATCATGCCTGAGGAATCAAGGCCAGATTCCTCGATGAGGGGCTCAAGCTGAGGGTACAGATCCAACGATGTGGAGGATGCCGTGCAAGACGCCTGGTTGCGACTCGGGCCGTTCTAATTCCCGCGAGATCGGAGTGAAATCGGTACGGCGACGGTGTTGATCTCCCGGACTGTGGTTTTTTGTTTGTGGTAAACAGCAGACTGAGAGAGTCCGCAGGGGTTCAGCTATTTTTTCTTGCTGTGGAAAAATCGGAATAGCAAATCCGCCGTCGTCGGGCGGTGGAAAATAGAAATCCCGTCGTTTTGCCGGATTTCCAAGCTCAGCCGGAAAGTTTCCCTTTTGGACTTTTCCACGGAGCGGCTCTTTCACGCCCAGTTGCCCGCAAATAGTGCTACAGCGCCAGCTAACATGCGAGAGAACTTTGGGGGAGACTTCTTCTCCGTCCAAGGCAGTGTGCGCTACCAGCGCTACGGTACGCCCCGACATTCTGTGGAGATGTCCCCGCCTTTATAACTAAAGGGCATCTCTGGCATCCGTCTGGCCACCTGCTGATCGGCTAAGGCAGCGCTATAATGCCAACCGGACCATGCACGATCCGCTTTACGCGTTGGTAGCCTATGTTCGGCACCCGGTAGGGGAGTTCATTGAGAGGCTTCGGCGGGAGCTCCACCCCGATCTTCCACATTTGCCTGCGCACATCACCGTTCTACCTCCCCGTGTGCTGGCAGGATTGGAAAGCGTTTCCGCCCAAACTCGAGAGAATCAAGCCTTGGAATTCCTGGGACAAACGTGTCGGGAAGTGGCTCCTTTCGAAATTGTTCTGGGCGAAGTCGAAACCTTTGCTCCCGTGACGCCTACTAACTTTATCCGGGTAGCCCACGGGGCCTACCGGCTGCGTGAACTTCATGACCGCCTGAATGCTGGGATCCTGTTTTCAGAGGAACGGTGGCCCTACATGCCTCATATGACAGTGGTAAAAATGGGAAATGAGGCCCATGCAGCGACAGCGTTTCAAACCGCCAGCGAGCGCTGGGCACAATACACAGGGACTCGCCGCATCCCGATTGAAGAAGTCACATTCGTGCGCGAAGCTGAGAACAGCACCTGGGTGGATCTGGCCCCTGTTTACCTAGGACGTACCATGGTTTGGGGAATTCACAGATAATCGCTGGGCGGTCGAGAGCAAAGAGCCCGCCCAGAATCGAGTCTCGCCGATGCTTGTCCACTCGTACGCAACCTTCTCGTGTGTGCGATCCCTTCCGTGTAGATAGAGGTAGGCTTCGTGGTCATGGGGAGAACTCCAGCTTTAACGCGACTTTCCTCTTTCTTCCAGGAAGTGGAGAATGCAAATTGCGTCCACGGCTTGGGGTAGTCGGAACTGTGATTTCCGGGTCTAGCCGATTTTGGTACTTCCTGAAACTTCTATTATTCCGATAGTTCCAGGATCATTGAGATGGCGCAGGAGGAGAATGTCCCCTTTTTGAAAAGAACCTGAAAGAGGTGATTCGTCGCAACGTGTGCTCGGGGCGGCTAGTGTATTCGAGCGATATCGAGCCTTCTGCGCTCCGAGCGGGTCATTTTCTTGCGGAAGATAAACCTGAGAAACTGGATAGTGGTTCGGCCTATCGAAGCCGCCGGTGCTGGTCATCGTTACACCTGTTCCGGTGGGAGTGCAGCGCGAGTTGCACAACAGCTAAGCACCGCCGGCAGGGTATGGTAGCCGTGTTCTTTACTAGCTGGTACGCGATCGAGGACTTCAACTGGCCCGACCGCAATGCACTGGGCACCCTCCAACGAGGCCGTGCAGGCTCAACAAATTTTTTCAGACCTGGTCATGGGTAGCGTTCCGGTTATCGTTAGCAACTATGAAACCGCGGAGCTGGTGAGAGAGTTGGCCACGGCTTCTATCACCACGAAGATTTCTTTCATTAATGAGTTGGCGACATTATGCGAACACATCAACGCCAACGGCCGACGCCGTGCATCTCGTTTCCTCCATTTCGATCGCACTAGGAAGCTACTCAAGCTCCCATTCATCTTGGACACCAAGAAATTTCAGGCACGTCCCGTGATCCGAAAGTATGGTCTAAACTTGCTATAATCAGAGAATCGCGGTGGGAGTAGCTCAACTGGCAGAGCACCGGACTGTGGCTCCGGACGTTGTGGGTTCAATTCCCATCTCCCACCCCATAAACCCTTTCCTTTCAAAGGGCATTTTGGGCGAGACCGCAACTGTACCGCAGAATCACGCCTGACCTTCCGGTAAAACCAATCCAGCAGCTTGTCGTTGGCTTCCCGCAAATCACTCGAAACCTCGTGTGTGTAAACGTTCAAGGTGGTTCGGACGTGTGCGTGACGGAGCAACGCCTGCTGAACCTTGATGTCCACCTTTAGGTGACGCAGCAGGGTTGAATAGGTGTGTCGCTTATGCCGAATGCAGCATAAACGGCACACTGGTATCCACCACAACTACCATCAAAACTTTCTTGTGGACGTCGATCCCCGCCATCTTCATCGCTTCCTCCTGGCGTGGAAGCGGCAGAACGCACGCGTAAAAGCTTACACCCCGTCACGCTACCACCCTTCCTACTCGGAGGGGTGGCGCGACGTAGATTGGTTCAAATCGTGCGTTCCCGATCAAACTCAAAAACGGCCTCACTTCATCCAGAGCGTAAAACGACCTGTGCCGTCCACGCGCCATGAGGATACAGCACAGACTTAAACCAATTTTCATGTCAACAGGTGGGCCGCAGGCCCATGGGAACTCAAAACCGACTGCCCTCAGTGAGTGCTGCCTCCCGTTTACGGCAGCTGTCGAAACTCGCCATCTTTCCACTTCAAGTAACCGATTGGTAGATCAAGGAGACAGGGCGAAGTCTCATTTCGATCCGCAAAACATCTCTACTGCAGCTTCGCGTATTCGGCTTTGGCTTGCTTCAGCACGGGAATGTCGGGATCGGCGTCCTTCCAAAGCGTGAGGAAATCCTGGTATTCGGCTTTTGCTTTGCCAACATCGCTCTGCATCACATAAGCACGGCCAAGTTGAAGATGCGCGAGCGCCCCAAGCAGGTCGTTCGTTACAACGGCGCGGTGATCGATGACGTTTTGGAATTCGGCTGCTGCATTTTGTCCATCCCCTGCCTTCAGGTAGGCTTCTCCTCGCATGTACACGAGAGGCAGACTGTATGGCCCAAATTCGTAACCCGACGATGGCTTAAGCAATGCCAAAGCCTGTTGAGCTCGGTCGCGATTCACTTCGATCACGGCAAGCACAGGAGGTATCGAATATCCGTTGAGCAGTTCGTTCAACGGTTCTTTTTTTCTAATGTCGTCTGCAATTGCCTGCGCTCGATCGCTTTCTCTTGCACGTGCCAGCGCCATCGCAGCGACGCTCTGCAGGGTGGAGTTGGACGTCATACTTAGCGCCGATGCGACAACGTCTCTGGCATCAGCGTACTCCCCCACCTCAGTTCTGCGAAGAGCGGCGTTCAGCCGCCAGTATGCTGCGGTCTCGCGAAGTCCGTTTTTCTGGGCTGACTCAAAGGCAGCCTCAGACAGGCTTTGCGCACGCCCAAAGCGACCCACGTACGCCTCGGTATCAGATTGCATTGCGAGCAGTTGGTCCTCACCACCGGGTTGCCCGGTTCCCCACACCACCTGCCGTTACATTTCGGCTGTATCTCCTTCAAGAAAGGCCACCATGTAGCGCGAGATTTGAATCTCGGGGACTTCCAGCTTGCGGGCAATGCACGCTCATACACTGCCTTGGACTCTGCAAGCCTACCCAGACTGCGGTACGTGTCACCCAGAACACCATACGAGAATCCAACGTCCGGATCCAGGCGCAAAGAATTGGTCAGGTACTGCACTGCCCTGTCATATCGCCCCAAGTAATAGTAGTTGGCACCCAGATTTGACTGAGGAGCAAAGTCTCGCGGATAAGCTCGCGCCCATTCTTCGTAAACCTCATCTGCCTTGTCCGTTTCTTCCGTTCCGATGCTGTAGTAAACGGCGGAAATCAAGTATCTCTCGCTTTCGCTAGCCCGCTCCCGTAATTCAAATCCCTTGCGGAGGTTTTTTGTGGCGAGCGAAATCTCATCGACATTGTTATAGGTGATGCCCAGAATCGTGTATGCGATAGCAACGTTCGGATCAAGCTCGATGGCACGCTTCAGGAACGGGATCGGTGCAGTTCCTCCCTTTTCAAGTAAAACCTTCGTAGCCTGGCCGTAAGCCTGCAATGCGGGAAGTGAAGACGTGGTCACTTGATCCAATGGGGCGTTGTACTTCTGCAACGAAGCAATAGATTCGCCGAGCCGACTACGGATGTCAGATGCAGCGCTTCCGAGCGCCCCCAGGACGTGATTCTTGTCTGCAGCTTGAGCTTCTGTGCTGGCCAGCATTTCGCCGCTGCCACAATTGACCGCCTTTATGGTCAGAAGATATTGAGTGCCAATCTGTGCGATGGAACCGTTGAGAACCGCGGTGCTTCCCCTTCGTTGACAAATCTCTCGCGCAAACGCGGGCGTGAGTTTTGCTTCGTTCTTCCCCATGAGCCGTAAGGTCTGCTGGATTTGCTCATCAGTAACAAGACTCAGGAAAGGCGATTGTTCCAACTCCACCGAAAGTCCCTGCCGCAGTGTGCCGTTGAACACCGGATCGCCAGTCGTGTTATCAAACTCGGAGACAACAATGGTGTCTTTGTCAGTGAGCTTCGTGCGGCGATGGAGGTAGAAATAACCGCCCACTGAAAGCAGCATTATTCCTACGGCCGCTGGAATGGCTATCTTCCATGGCAATCCAGTTCGAGAGATTGCCGCAGTTGCTGCCGGCATTTCCACCGACTGCGTATCCCGCTTCAGCCGCAGCAGGTCGGTGCGGATTTCAGAAGCGTGCTGATAGCGGAGATTGCGGTCTTTCTCCAAACATTTGTTGAGGATCTCTTCCAGCTTGACGGGTACATCGGGATTCAAGCGCACGGCCGCTGTAGGCTTGCCTTCAAGAATGGCGTTAAACATCACGCCCGGACTATCGCCCCGGAACGGCAAGGTGCCCGTTGCCATTTCGTAGAGAACCGCACCGAAAGAAAATAGGTCCGTGCGGGCATCAAGTTCCCTCGCCCGAACTTGCTCGGGTGACATATAGGCAACCGTTCCCATCGTCGTGCCTGGACTCGTCAGTTGCTCCTCACTCAGGGTAGATGCAGCTGATGCTCCGCCATCGTCCCACTTGCGTGCATCAGCCGCCATCTTCGCCAACCCAAAATCCAGAACTTTCGCTACCCCGCGCTTTGTGACGAAGATGTTGGCAGGCTTGATGTCGCGATGGACGACACCCGCGTGGTGGGCGGCATCAAGCGCATCAGCAATGTCGATACCCAGCGATAGCACCGTCTCGATTTCCAGAGGCTTGCCCGCGATGCGGTTTTGTTGCCGGGATCTAATGGCTTCGCC
>Ga0126372_10000753_pt1 | contig 12029 bp, 17 predicted proteins | sample PanSoiMetaPlot_6_FD_92762 | JGI IMG/M metagenome (GOLD analysis project Ga0126372, IMG submission 92762) | Tropical forest soil microbial communities from Panama - MetaG Plot_6 | ecosystem: Environmental > Terrestrial > Soil > Tropical forest > Bulk soil | place: Panama | collected 2016-02-17
AGAAAATCCGGAAAATATGGAAACTTGGAAAACATGGAAAATATGGAAAACAGGGAAAATGGAAAATATGGCAAATGGAGAATACTGGTTCCCTGACACCCAGATGCCATCCAGTTGGGGTAGAATAGTGGTGAGAGTATCACGTGAATGACCGAGTGGCCGGTCAGTCACGTGACTTTTTCTCTGTTGATATCCCGGGCCAATAAGTGCTTGCATACTGCCTTCTATGATTAATGCCAACCAGTGTCAGCCTCTGTGTGAGGTGAGATGAAATGGAAAAAGTAAGGGAGAGGATGTGACAATTGAGACTGATATATTGCATTTTGATGAGGTATCGTGTTACTTTGGTCACGCTTTGCTTGCATCTGTGAATTCTATGATTACCCTTGTACATGAGGTCCTGGTCTATCTGTAGAATGAGGTAGTATAGAATCAGACAGTACAGCAAATGAACTCACATGGAACCTATTCTGTCCTTTGCAGTTGTCTAATCGATCTGTCAAAAGTTTTTCTCGGAGAGCTCGAGAAAAACTTACCTCACTTCACCATGTTCCCCAATGCCTCTACATGCAATATCTCCAACTGCCAGTTCAACCACACTGCTGGCCACCAATACAACATTGCAAATCACCATCACATTCACATCCGCCATGGAGCCCCAAAAAAACCTGCCCTTGTTAGCGAGAAAGCTGTCCTAGGTCTGGTCTTTGAGATTTGGAGGTGAGCAGCATGTTTTTTGGACTTCATTTTTGTAACTTTTTTTCAGCGCGGTCATTGATGCGGCCAAAAATAGAATGCCGATCGCGTGTTTTCAGGTGCTGGTGAGGTTGGTGTGGGCTCTGGCAGCAGTGGGATTGTATTGCTGTACAGCATTTTTTTTTATTGCAGTGGTGGTGGTGGGTTTGATTATTTGGGTGCCAATAGGGTTGTGGGTGGTGGTGGTGTCTATTTTTAGCCTCTGCCTGGTTATCATTGGAGTTTAAGTGTACCATCCCAATATAATGATGATATGAGGGTCAGGTCTGAAATGTATTGAACACAGACTGGATGGGATCACCACAAATTCATCTTTATAAATTCAGTGAAGAAAGTCTATTGGAAAACTTTATACTAGTCTACTATGATTAAAGGTAAGTATAGGGTAATGATTTGATTTTCTAAAGAATCCTTGATTCCCACTCAATGTGACCAATGTGACCAATGTGACCAGGTGTGACAACCTGCAGTGGCTTTTTGAATTTCCGCCCCATGAAAAGCTGCGTGAAATTCAATTCTTGCTCTAGCGCTTGAGGTCACGTGAGGCACTGGCAGCCTGGTCACACACGTGATATCCTTTGAGAGGCAAAATCACTTGAATCTCTGGGAAATCTGGTTGCCCTTGAAGAGAGTGGATGACTTTCCATAGCATATTTTGAGGCGTAATATCCTATATTTTCATATAAATTAGGAAGTTGTGGGTAAAGATGTTGGGACCCCACAAAGTTTTTGACGAGCAGAGTATTGTCCGAAACCTGAATAAACCTTAAATCTGCAGGGCGGGTCTGACCCCCCCTCCCAGAATAAACTGTCAGATAATAAATTTTCAGGCATGGATTATGGGGTTCCAACCCTAACTGGAACCCTTCTGAATGATTTATGTTATGGAAAGTCATCCAGTCATTCCATATCATCCCAGTGATGCATTGAATTTAAACCAACCATGAATACAATTTCTCATTTGCAAATCTATTGCTGCATCGAAGTAGTTGTATCATGGTACTTCTGAATTTCCCTGTCAATGATTTCCTTAACTCAGCCTCTCATCTTTGTGATACCTTTAATTCGTACTGGAGTTTGCTCTGATGACTGGAATATCTTTATTCAGAGGGGCTTCAGAATCATCAACACTGTACTCACCTCCAGCATAGCCAAAAACAGTCTTGGATCATCAAGGAATGCTTCGATATATTTCAAAACAAAGTATCCACAGTCGTCATAGTTCGTCTGCTGGGGTACCTATTCATATTTAAGGCAAAGCCCCTCATTCAGAAAGATAGAATTCTTACCTGAGGCATGGATGTGACCACTCTCTTTTCCAAAAAATCAAATTCACCCGATGCTGCTGCTTTTTTTTGGAAAAACATGGAGATAGTCCTCCCCAGGGACTGTGGATGACTGTTGTGGAGAGAATTGAGGATATAGATTGACCTGACCCCATGGTCAGTAGTGATGCAAAGGCAAAAAAAAAATTATTTTTCGCACATTACTGAAAGCTCATCATCCTCATCATCTTCATCTTCTGACTCCACTGCATTAGACTCACTACCACTGCTTTCTTCCACAGCTATGTTCTCCTCCTCATCAGAGTCACTCCCCTCGGATGACCTTTTGACAGCACCTCCAGGATTGTGGACAATGACAAGGAACCAGTGGCCACTAATATAATTCATTACTATCCAAAGCACTTGATGGAAATCCACTTACTTGTGGTGTATGGGAAAAACCACATAATCCAAGGAGAATACATCTACCATTCTCCACCTGAGGACAGCATCACTATCCCTGAAGGAATTAAGTAAGATGGCATAATACATTACTAGGACAATTTACCTCATCCACTTGGTATAGAAATGAGTTGACAAAATAAGCAGTTTGAGGTCAGGATTCTTGGCCCTTGCTAACTCCTCCAGATAGCTGCATGTTTTTCAGCAATCAACAAGGTGAAAAGGCAGGAAAGTGCTTACTTGATATACCACAACATGATCTCATCATTGGCCCATCTATGGGGCTCGAGGCACTCCACATCTTTGGCTCGGAGTTCACCACGGGAGTCCTTCAGTATGCTGGCATTGAGGAGGAGGCAAAAAAAAAAGTGTAAGTATGGTATGGCAATGCATTTATTTCACCCACAAGGAACCCTGGGACTCAGAGTTATCCTCTGGCTCATCGCTGATGTCTGTTTGATGGTATTCCCTGTTGATTCACTTAGAGTCAGTTATAAGTGGAAAATATCATTCTTGCCCTTACATGGTCAAATTGTTCCACATAATATCAGCTTCCACATTGGTGATGTTTTCACACTTAGTGGGGACATTGTTCTGGATCCATTGAATGAGGTCCTCGAAATTATCTTGGTCAGTTTTGAAGCTTGTGTCGATTTTGATGGCTATGTTGTTCAGATCATCATAGTATGGATCGAATGGAGTTCCTTGTGCCCATGAAACAGGTCCTGAATACATGATCTTGAAAAAGATCCTTATGCCATCACCTGGCCTTTGCATGGTTTCATACTTGGTCGGAGACATTGGTAAGAAAGAACATTGTCATTCGACTGCTTACTTACTTTGACATCATATATCTCTGTATCTGTCCTTAATTCTATCTCTGGTCTGTTTTCCATTTGGATGAATAACGAAGCTGAATTGCTATACCATTCAACTCCCTCAGTGAGGCGGGCAGACCTCTTTGAAAGATGGAAAAGACGGGTGGATAGAACCAATTCGGACCAGGTGAGTGCCTTTGACATTTGGAAATTAAGCGAAGATGGGATTGGTAGCACAAAGTCACGTGGTGACAACACTTAAATCAACAAAGTCACGTGTGTTTCATCAAGCCAACGTCTCTCATGGACTCATAGAAGCCAATGTCTTTCACTGACTCACACAAGGAGATTCTCCAAAAATTTGGGAGAGCTTACCATGCCTCATCATCAGAGACTGCTCATAGCAAGATTTTAAAGTTAGTCAAAACAGAGCTTCAGGAAAAACACAAAGAAGACCTTCCCAGAAACTTGACAAAGGCTAGTTCTCTCATGCCCCTTGACAAGTGTTTTGATCAATCAGAACATTAGGCAATTGAAACTTGGTATAGCACCGAAAGCAAGAAGAATTTGGTGGAAGATGAAGAGCTGGATGTGGAGGATTCTGGGCCAGAACCCACAAGGCTACCCAACGCTGTATGGGAAAAAGCCTGGACTCTACGAGGGGTTGTATCTCAGATGGAGAAAAAGAATATCAGTGATATCATTGGCGCTCCACCACGATCCTCCAAGTATCTGAGCAGCTACAGCAATGCTGTTTCTGAGGTCATCCGGGGTTTGGGGGATGAGACAAAAGAGGAATACACCCGGCTGGCAAAGATTTGGAACCAGACAGGCCCACCTCCTGAGATTCAAAGAAGGTATTTTTAGCAGTTGAATCATCATTGAGCTTTCTAAATGGCACCTTTTTAGTCAAGCCAGGGCTCATCTCCCCGACACAATAGAAAAGTTCCTCCAGTTCACTAAAAGACAGTATGGAGCAGATTGCCTTGTGATGGCAGCTTATGAGCCCAGCCCAGGCTCCATTAAGGTTCTAGCGTAAGATCCTCACTTCAGAATATGCTTCAAGCAGACTGAAATAACTCAGAAACTAGAGCTGAAGCAGGGGGCAACTCTCCAGGGTCTTTCAAAATGGCTTTCCCAAAACGTTACAAGAGATTATTTAATTCCTACACGAATTGGTCCGAGAGAAAATTATGTAAGCTACAAAGCATTTTTATTCCCTTCAATTAATTCCCTTTAGTGGATGGACAGGTCGACGAAAGTGAAGATTCTGATCCCACTCCAGGCATTGGTAAGGGGAGGAAGAGGGATATATGGCCACTGGAAGTAGATCTAAATGGCCATCCTAGACTCCCTGATCAAAGGGAAATGCCCGCTGGACAGGATCTGAGGGACATTATAAGGGCCTTTTTCACTCTCTCATATAGTAAGCCAAGATGCTATATCAAGACCATATCTCACTTTACTTTTTTTAAAGGAGCTTATACCAATAAGCGGAAGGCTGCAGTTCCCTGGGGTCAGCTGACTGATGATCCTGGCTCCAGAATCAAGGACTGGAACAAGTCCATAGTCCTCAAGGATCCCAGTAGGATGTCAGCTGCACAACAGCAGGCCCTCTACAAGTATTTGGTGGACAGTGGATTCAAGGAGAGAGCGGAATTGCAGTGGATTACTCCCCAAGTCAATGACAGGGATGATGTTGAAGAAGGAGGCCATGAAGCTGAGGACTGAGTCTGAGAGACCTTGTAGAAGTGTTTAGAATATCCTAAAAGCAAGCTGTTAGCCAGGGAAGAATGGCAAACTTGGATTTGAAATTCACCAGCATTAAAACCAACATCAGGAACCCTGATAATCCCTACCTATGATAGATCACCATCCAGACACCAAAGCCCAATTGGAGTCCTGAGGCTTGGATCTCCATCCAGACAAATTTTCCAAAAAAAACCCTGCATTTTTTTATGTAAAAACAAAAAAAAAATTCACCTCCCATGTCCACCAATCCCAGCATGACTCCCATATGGAAAGCAAGACTGGCCTGCTCAAAGCCGATGTCACAACTGCCATATTTGATGCTTATATCGTGTAGTACCCCCAGGCACTCCTGAATTCCCTAACCTATGCCTCTGTGCGCGACATAGTGATTTATAAAAACGATATTCGAAATATCATAGGCATAACTCATGTATGTAGTGTGATACTACTGATTAAGAAAGTAGATATACACAATATTATTTTTCTCATCTATGGACATGCTGGAAATAAATCAGCTTAATCCGTGCGCAGCAATTGTACGACGAACAGATTCAGTGGTAAACAAGACTCTCCACTTGGCTTTCACATGTCGAATCTGTAGAAATTACGCACCCATGGACTTCAAGGCGTTCTGCATCTTGTATGAAGAGCAAATAGAAAATGTAGTATCGGCATAAAGTACTATTTCGTTGCACTGAATGAACGTGAGCAGGTTCCCTTGGATTTTAGGTGAATGTTCATTCTCGGGTAAAGTACTAGTCTTATCCTTACCCTTGTGCTGTATGTCAAATTTCTGGTGTGAACTGGTAGCAGTGTTGTTGTCAACCAGACTCAACTTATAGAATCCATTAGCCAAAAGGTCCTCATTATTTAAGGGTGTGAAGTACTTAATTTGACTTTATAACAAGAATATTATGTGACGTTCATGCAAAGCCCATTTATTTTGTACTTCTTCCCAACAACCCTGTAACTATATATCGTCCATCGTCTTAACGCCAAGCAAATACTCTCGGGTAGTAGTCACAGTTTGACGCCACTGGGAAGGTGGCAACGGGATGAGAAATATGCATCTGGCATCGGCATATAGAAAGCTAAGCTCACCTCACTTGCCTCATCATCCGACGTGACAGCTACAAGCAAAAAAGACCGCAAGATAGTACGGAATTTTTCTTGCGCTTCAGGAAGCTTGTTCCGAGAAACACAACGATAACCTTCCGAAAGATCTGATCGCAAGCTTTGAACATTCATTACCGCAACTGGTAGTACTTTGCCGGGTGAGGACTCTTGGGTATTGCGTCTGATATGAAGTTGAAGGGGGGGGGGTAGTGATGCTAACGGTGATAGATACGTGTGAGATGATCGATAAATTCTGATGAAGAGCGGTCGAAGAACAGCAAAGTTTACAACACCAAGTTGTCGGTTCAACAGCTGATGATTGAACGTGGTATTCAGCAGCTGAAAAGGAATCAATGTACAAAAAAAAACTTGCCTGCATGGCTGTTTCGAAGGATCCTGCAGCGACGTGATCAGCGGCAAATGGTGAATTGCAGACCCAAAGTTCCATTTTACTGACGCCCGGTGTTGCACCTGCGCCAAGTTCTTCATCTTCAATGACTTTCAGATCATCATCGCCGCCAGCGTCTGACTGAGCCTCTCCATCGACATCAAGCTCCCAACCACCCTCTTCAGGATCGATGTCGTCACGAGTTTCTTCCTCTTTTGCCCATTCATCCAATGCAGATGAGGCAGTGGCTCCCGCTACATCGCCGTTGACATAAGGAACTTCACCCTCGGCCAGACTACCGTTCGCCAGAGCACGATCCCAGAAGTTCTCCCCTGTTGATACTAAAGGCCAGTTGAAGTTCGTCGTGGCCGTTATGATTGATGGCATTTTCAGAGCCGAAATTCCGAATTTTGGAATATCATCAACGTCCGCCTCTGTCAAACCGCAGAATCTCCACGGCGAGATCATCCAACCCATTCGTTTTGGCCGTCAGGTAAGCTAATGGATCTGTGAATGCAGGTCACACAAGTTATGACAATCAGACTCGGAGCGCCACTCACAAAGTCCTACATCACGTAGGATCCCAATGTGGCCTTCCACATCTCCAGCATATAAAGCATTATGGAATCTCGACATTGGATCTCCTCGTGTATCGGCAATGACTTGCATCTTCGACAATTTATCCATACTACCAGTTGCGAGGTACAAGAAGGAGAGCTTATCGAAGTTCTTCGTCTGTTGATATGCTTTTTCGACGATCTATAAAATTATGGATATCAACACGTAAAGATTCCAGGTGCACGGAAGGAATACAGACTTTATGATTTCCTTGTTTAAGAGCCTGCTATGCTAATCGATCCCAAACATCGGCCAGTCAATGACCTTGGCCGTCTCAACAGCAACGTCAAGATTACCGCACTCGATCGCAAGCTCGAACCGCGTGTTTTTATCTTCGACGAAATGAAGGGCAATCTAAAAATCGTCATCAATTAACATATGAAAAACACATTGAAACACCCACTTCGGGGAATCCTTTCTACTGCAAGTACCCAATGATACTCTGACCGATTAAAGTCGAAGTGCGTATGATGTACAACATCTCGTCGTAATTGTTTTTGAGTAGTGCAAGTTTAAAGCGATACTCCGTTGGGTCGAACGTGATTGTATGAGGGCGGGCAGAACGGTCCAGACAATGTATGGTCTTACCCTTGACGCGAGTCAAATAGACGGGGTTATCGAGAGTACAGATAACACTGTGGCCGCTGCATTGGAACAAATTAAGTCAGTGGTGAAATTCGGGTCTAATCAACATACCCCTGGGAAAGACAATATTTCGTGAATGATGTTATCGATTGTTATCTCTTGAAGATAGAATTAGTAAGTACTTACCTTACATTGTGCCGAGACGCGCTTTTGTTTATTGCACGTGACCGTGGGATGTTGAATTTTTTAAAAAGCCGTCTCCAAAGCGATTTCTCTCTTTCTTTCATACCATCATCATCCCCCCCACCAGCCTGCAGGCACCAACTCACAGGTTGGTGGGGGGGATAGACTCAATGGTCCCCAAAGCCGTTGGATGCATACAACGGCTTTGGGGCCCATGGGTATGGGGGGACATTATGGGTATGGGGGGACATTGTTGGCCTGGGCACATCGGAGTGCCCTTGGCTCCCACTTCGTTGTGGGTTTTCCTTTAGCCTGGGCACATCGGAGTGCCCTTGGCTCCCACTTCGTTGTGGGTTTTCCTTTGGCCTGGGCACATCGGAGTGCCCTTGGCTCCCACTCCGCTGTGGACTTGAGTTCTGGGGGAAATCCATGGGTTTGTAGGGGTTCCTCCTCGCTCAATTCATTATTTTTTGATCAGTCTAGAAGCTAAGTACTGCAGCATTCAATTTTCTGACCTGACGGAGTCTCTAGCGACTAAGCCTAGAAGTACAAGGTAAGTGTTCTCCGATGTGAAGGCAAAGATTGACCAAGTTTTTTCAGTGACATCCACCGGATATGAGACTGCATCTTGAGGAAAGGTATGAACCCTGCATTGTTTAAGCTAGAGCTCATGGTTTTGGCCAGATAGCGTCACTTATTCGGACAGTTTGCCTTTTTTTCCTTTTTTTTTGTTTTTTTTTGCGTACATTTCATCATTTTTGGGAGCGGTTGGACTTCAAGCAATGAGGGCCCGCATTGCTAGGAGGACTCCCGCCTTCCAACCTTTTAAGTAGACTTTTTTTTAACTCAAAGTTGTAAACTCGTAGCTAGAGGACACAATGAGAATTTGCCCAAGGGAGCGTCACGAGCACATGGGGATGTCACGTGACTTCATGTTCAACTCGGTGTGACTCTAAGTTCATTGTTCAACTTGAAACAGCCCTGCCGCTGGTGAAAACATTCAGCGGCCCAGCTATCTCTCCCGCTAGCCCAAAATGCCCAAAACAAAGCAAACAGCAAAAAAGACGACCGGAGGACCAGCGCTACGACAAAGCTTCACTGAGTCTTCATCCAGTTTCCAGGGTTTGGTCATAGCTAAGGTGGGTGGAGTGATCGTTTCATCGCTGTGAACCTATTTGACTCAAGGTCTCAGGGCCAAGCATCTCAGGACCTGGTAAGCCATCCTCCAATAAACCTCAAACAGGGAGTTGACGATTATTTTCAGTGGTGCAGTAATTGCTCAAACGGGGGAAATTGTGTAGACTGCGACTTTTGTCCACGCACTTTCTGCAGCAACTGTATCCAATTTTCATCCAATAACTGGAAAAGGGATGGAATACAGTTCCAATGCCCTCATTGTCACCTTGAACTCAATAAGAAAGGCCAGCCTTATATTGTAAGTCCATAGAAATACCCGGTTAGAGCCAGTCTCAATTCTCTCCCTCAGCCATTCCACCAAATTGAAGGAGGTCGGCCTGTGTCAGATATCAAAGCAGAACTGATGACACCAGCCCTTCGTGCGAGTTTCCCTCGTATGAATACGAAGGGTCTTGCGATTCTCAACTTGCGCCTGGCTGGGATTGACAAGCGGGGGGATCCCTATAACTTGGTGGTTAACCACCTGGAATCTTACTTCCCACCTCCTGGCCAAGCAATAGATGGAGGCTTGAATACATTTCAACTCGAATTCGATATCACTCCAAACAAAATCAAAGACCTTCAAAAGCACCAGGCCACCTTGGGTGCTGTCATCAAACAGTGGTGCCGGTAAGCCTTCAGTGTCAATTCCATGGCCTAACTTGAATTATTACCAATAGCCTTGGGGTTAAACGGCTCATCGTTTTCCTTCATGGTCACAGTAATCCGCAAAATGGAGACCTTCACTCTGGCAAGGGGGTTGCCGTGACAGCTGAGGATGTAAGCCTCCTGTTCCTATCTAATGGCCAAGTCTTACATTGAACATAGTTCTTGCGTGAGGTCATGGGCCCTCAGTTGAACGATTATGCTTCCCGATGTCATTCCCTCCTTATTATGGAGGTTTGTGGCGGCATTTGGACCAATGAACTCTCCAGAGGCACACTGATCAAATACGCTACGTCGTGAGTTTCTCTCCTCCAGAACCCTTCTTACTCAAGTCTGAGCTTCCTTCTGAAGAAACTCTTTCAACTACATTATCGGATACACTGAGCAGCACCTATTCCCCCCCTTGACAACCTCATTGAGCGTAAAACTTTGCACAAAGTTATTCATTGAGTGTTTCTCCATGGTGCGGGTTCTCCCTGGGTTGTTGAATGAAGAGGAAGGCCTGGGGGCTCACACCGGAGTGGTTCTTCTCGGTAGAACCTTCGGTGTCAGATATTTCTTCTGCAATAAGAACTATCGCCCCATGGGAATCAAGATTCCTCTTCAGTGCCGTGAATGCTCCGCCATCAAGACCCTTCGTGGAACCCCAGGTGCCCCCGGGTACCTTGAAGTTGTTTGCGCAAGCTGTAAGATTGATTCTCGACTAGAGGTGCCAATGGCGGTTCGATATCCCGAGGAAGGAAATGGTTGGGCACATCAGTTTTTTTTCGGAGGAGAGAGGGAATACAGTGAGGTTTGGAATGCTCCCCACAGCCAGTACGATACTGTCTAGCACCTGGACTATATCTCTCCTGGACTGCATCTCTCCCGTTTTAAAATACCTTTTTTAAAAATCTCTACCTTGCTTTATTTGTATGTACAACTGCAAATAGAGTTCAATAATACGTCGTTTAGTCCCATAATTTCAGGTCCCGAGCCTTCCCCCTCTCTCAAAGATGGATTTGGTCATCCACCCAGCGTACTCTTGTCCAAGCCTCTCCAAGACCACCTTCTTGTTGAAAAAAGCATAACAGATTCTATCCCCTCTTCCCCATTCCGATACTCCATGCTTGAAAACATTGGCGCAAAATGCCACCGCAGTTCCAGGGGTGTAAACAAATCGGGCCCCAATCTCATCGAGATCAAGGGAAGAGTAGGAATAACTCCCTTGACTCAGCAGAAAGTCATACCATCCTGGCTCTCCACCTGAGTCCCTATGGGGTTTGCTAGTGCGGTTGCTGATGGCGCTGACTGCGGTGAATGCTGACTCCCACTTCGAGGCCATCTTCCTAGTCATTGGGTTGCTGCGAAGTTCTTCTCTGGCCGCCATTGAACTTTCGAAAAGGCGGGGGTGGACCAATTCCAAAGCCTTGTTTATCAGCCTCACAGGCTCCTTGGAGTCCTCCATCCATTTTTCGGCATCCTGATTTTGGAGACTACAAGAAGGCTTGAGGCGGTAGTCCGGAGTCTGGGATCAATCGGTCAATTACTAGTAGTCAGTTCGGAGCAAGATGAGATCCAGTAGCTTACTGTATGGGCTTGTGCAAACCAACCGGCTGAGTAATTTTCAACTCCAGCCTCAAATACTCTGGACGGTGCAGATTCCAAGAAATATTGGCTGTCCACTCGCCAACTAATCTTTCCATCATCCTTGGGTGTTTTGACATTCCTTGCCATCTTTTTTTCTATGTGCCTAGTGGCTTGCAACAACCGACTCTTAGGGAGGTTTAGCTATGAACCAAATGGAGCAGCAAGGTGCTTACTTGCTGAGCAGGACGTAGCAGTCCTGGCAAATACCAAAGGACTATTCTTTCCTTGGAGTCAACCACAATACAAGGCTTATCTATGACCCCCCAATCTTGAGGGGGAAATCTTTTAGGCGACTTGGTAGATGACAAGTAAAACTCGGAAGCATCCCAGGGCAGATAATCTATTATCAGGGCTTTAATCAATCTCATTTTCAAGATGGAAAGTGGGCATACAGGGGTTATTCGCAGCTAACTTGATGGTTTTCCGAAGCTTTCTAAGGTCCTCTTGTTCTGGGGCTCTATCCCTACTGCGTGGTTTTTTGGCCCTGACTCTGGGTCTTGTGGGCTGGAGACTTGGACATTGCTAAGTCAGCTGGGCATAAGGAATAAATAGATCCCAAGCGGCTACCTTCTTGCCATAATGCCAGATGGTAAACAATAGCAAACGTTCTATGTG
>Ga0126372_10000757_pt1 | contig 12021 bp, 9 predicted proteins | sample PanSoiMetaPlot_6_FD_92762 | JGI IMG/M metagenome (GOLD analysis project Ga0126372, IMG submission 92762) | Tropical forest soil microbial communities from Panama - MetaG Plot_6 | ecosystem: Environmental > Terrestrial > Soil > Tropical forest > Bulk soil | place: Panama | collected 2016-02-17
GATCGCCGCCAGCACCTCGGGTAGCGAGTCCAGCGTCACCGTGTCGGAGTCGACCTGGATCACGTAGTGATCCGCCACGTAGTCGGCGATCAGCAGCAGACGCTCCCAGCATCCGCCGGTCGGACAGCGGCCGTGCTCCACCTCGTTCAGCCGGACGATCCGGGCCGGCGCCAGATGCGTGTCGAGCAGCGCCAGATCCTGTGGGGTGAGGCTACCGTCGTTGAGGATGACAACCCGTCCGCCGCCGAGCCAATGATGGAACGACTTCACGGCGACCAGGTACATCATCAGGTCTCGATGCGAGACCATGCTCACGGTGACGAACTTCGCATCGCCGTTCGACCGGGGCAGCGGCGGCGTCGACAGGATCCCCCGGCACCAGAACGAGAACCAGCGCCGCTTCAGCCGCTCCCGGAGCTTGTAGAGTCCCAGCCCGCTCACCCGCGCTCCCCCGTCGTGGCGGCGAGGCTCAGGGAGTCGAGCAGTCCCGCCAGCTCCTCGGTGCGGCGGCGCCTCGAGTAGCGCTCGACGTCGGACGCCTTGGGCAGCGCGATGTCGCCTCGCCGAACACGCCCGAGGAATTCGCGGAGCCCGAGGGCGATCTGTGCGCTCGAGTCCAGGGAGACGATCGTGTCGATTCCGGCCGCCCGCAGCGCCTCCGCGGTGTCCCCCTGCGGATCCGTCATCGCGAAGATCGGTCGTCCGGCGCGCAGGTACTCGTAGATCTTGGCTGGAATCTGCCGGTTGCAGTTCGCCGCCTGGAATACGAGTAACCCATCGGCGAGTCGCATCTCGCGCAACGCCTGGACATGGCTATGGGCCGGCTCCAGGGCGATGATGTCCTCGATACGATGTCGTCGAAGCACCGTGGTGTAGTGGCTCTCGTTTCCGCTCGCCCGAAGGACGATTCGCAAATTGGTCGGGGAAATGTCTCCCCGCTGGCGCAACTCGGCCACCGCGCTGAAGAAGGCGTTGGGATCACGCTCCGACTGGTACAGGACCCCGCTGTGCACGAGCACCGTCGGACCCGTCGTCTCCTGCCGGGGGCCTGCGCCCGCCTCGGCGGCGGCGAAATCTTGCTCGTCGTAGCCATTTTCGATTATCGCCCAACGTGACTCCGGAACGTTTCGATAACGCTCGGCGTACATCTGGAGGGCGCCGGGAGATGTGAACACGGCCCGGGCGCAGTGCGTCACCGTCTGGCGCTCGATCCACTGGTGCGCCTTCAAGGTCGCCCGGTCCTCGGGATAGCCATCGTCGGTCATGGGGTCCCGGAAGTCCGCGACCCACGGGATCCCCGTCAGCCGGTGAAGCGTCAATCCGATCAGGTGAGCCGTGGCAATCGGATACGTCGACCAGATCACGCGCGGCCGGCGACGATAGATGATGGCCAGGCCCGCCCTGACGGCCCCGAGCCACCAGGAGACCCAGCGGTCCGGCAGCGCCGTCCAGCGCAGGTACGCGCCGCGTACCGCCAGGTGGCGGGCCGCGTCGAGCGCGAAGGCGCGGGTGACCTGGGTCCCGTTCGTCGCCGGCTCGCGGTCGGCTGTGGTGACCTGAGGGTAGGCGCGCGGGCTCGCGGTCAGGACGACGGGCCGCCATCCGAACTGGGGCAGGTACCGGACGAACTTCATGGTCCGCTGGATCCCGCTGCTCCCCTGGAACGGCGGGTACTGGAACGCGACCATGAGCATCTCGTTCGAGGGATCGCTCACGCGCGCCGGCCCGCCAGCACCGGGCCGCCCAGCGTGAACCGGTACCACCTGAGCTTGGCCGCGAAGACGGAGATCTCTTCTTCCCAGGGACCGCCCCGCCGCAGCTCGAAGACGTCCTGCCCGGCCTCGTTGACGCCGAACAACGTGGTGAGCGCGTACCGGTATCCGGCCTCTTCGACGAGGTTCCGCGCGCGCCGGTCGAAGTGCTCTCGCTTTCCGCCGGGATACGCGAAGGCCGTGACCGTCGTGCCGAGCTTGTCCTCGATGGCCGCCTTCGCGCCGAAGATCTCGCGCCTCGCCCGCTCCGCGTCGACGGTCGACAGAACCGGATGGCTCACGGTGTGAGCGCCGAACGCGATGCCGTCGCGACGCATTGCCTCGACCTCGGCCCATGAGAGCATGAGGTCCGAGGACACACGCCGGTCTGCGACCTCCAGTCGCTCCACGAGGCGCTCGATGCCCCGAAGCCGCTCCTCTTCGCTGACCGAATGCAGGAACACGAGGACTTTCGTGAGCGCGTCGAGCTTTTCCATCCGGCTGCCCAGCGAGTACGACCCGCCGAAGCCGTTGATCCGCTGCACCGCGGTGTCGCGGAACGCCCCGAACACCCGGTCGTGCCACAGCACACGCCCGGAGCCGATCGCGTCGGTGGCCAGAAAGATCGTCGCCGGGATCTTCAGGGCGCTCAGGATCGGATAGGCGTTCAGGTAGTTGTCCTTGTAGCCGTCGTCGAAGGTGACGGCGACCGCGTTGTCCGGGAGGTCGTCCCGTCGGACGGCCTCGACCGCGACGTCGAGCGGCAGGACCGTGAACCGCGAGGCCAGATGCTCCATCTGGCGCGCGAACACGGCGACCGGCGTCGCCGGGAAGAACGCATCGTGCTCGTCGTTGACCTGATGATAGGCGAGGATCTGGAGGCTTCGCGCCCGCCGTCGGCGGACGAACGGAAACGACGGCGCGCCCGTGGCGTCGCGACGCGGCTCGACGCGGTTGACGAGCCAGTCCACCATGCGCAGCGCGCCCGACCGCATGAGCAGTGAGGCGCCCATGCCCACCAATCCGCCTCTGTGGCCGCTGTTCGCGGCTGGACTCTCGGGAATCATCGCGTCCCTAGGGCCGGGCCCGGTGCCAGAGCTCGAGCAGCATGAGGTTCCAGAGCACGGTGCCATAGAACGAGGTCTGGTCGGTGCGATGTCGCTCGACGAGATCCTCGAGTGCGCGACGCCGGAAGTAGCCGCGCTGGACGCTCGTCGGACCGAGCACGACGTCGTGCATCAGCTCGTTCAGACGCCGATCCTCGCGCAGCCAGATCGGGATCGGCAGACCGAAGCCGTGCTTCTTCTTGGCGCGGGTCTCGGTCGGTAGCAGCTCTGCGTAGGCCTTCTTGAAGAAGCTCCGGAGGTTGGTCCCGCGCATCTTGATTCGTGCCGGCACACTCGTGGCGAATTCCACCAGCCGAGAATCCAGGAACGGATAGCGCACCGCGATGCCAGCCGCTTCGGTCGCCCGGGTCACCTTGAACAGGTCGTTGTCCGAGATCGCGAGCTTCAGGTCGACGTAGAGCTGTCGATCCAGCTCGCTGCGCGCCGGCGCCCGGTGGTAATGGGCGTGCACGTGCGCGTACGGATCGAAGTCGCGGCCCAGCGATTCGAGGAAGCCCGGCTCGAGCAGCTCCGGGGGCGGAACGATCCGAAAGAAGTCGTACGAGACCAGCCGCTCCGGATACGGGATCTGCGCGCGGCGGATGTATTTCTTGGCCTTGACGAACGGCGCCCAGCCGACCGCGTCGGCGAGCCCGAACGCGACCGGCCGGACCACCGTCTCCAGCCAGCCCGGGACCTGATGGTAGTAGTCGAAGACCCGCTGCGAGGCGTAACGCTGATTGCCCGCGAAGAGCTCGTCGCCGCCGTCCCCGGCGTAGACCACGTCCATCCCGTGCTCGCGAGCCAGCTTGGCGCAGAAGTAGGACGGGATCGCCGAGGCGTTCGCGAACGGCTCGTCGAACGTCTCGACCATCAGCGGAAGGGTCTCGAACGCGTCGCGCGGGGTGACGACGAGCTCGCGATGCTCGACGCCGAACGCGCGCGCGGCGATCCGCGCGTAGCTCATCTCGTCGAACCGGGCCTCGTCGAACCCGATGGAAAAGCTCGTGATCGGACGCTCGGCTCGGCGCGACAGGAGGCCTGTCACCGTGCTGCTGTCGACCCCGCCGCTCAGGAACGTTCCAATGCGCCTGGGCGCGGCGTCCGCGTCCAGCCGGACCGAGACGGCTTCGGCGAGACTCGACCGGAGCCGCTCGGCGAGCGCGGCTTCTCCGGAGCCGTCGGGGTGAAGAAAGCTGATCTCCCAGTACGGCGTCACCTTCACCGCGCCGTTGCGATACGTGAGCACGTGACCGGGGGGCAGCTTCCGGACCTCGGTGAACACCGTCTGCGGGCTCGGAATGATCGACGAGCCCACCATGCGCACGATCGCGTCGGGATCGAGCGTGTACTTGAGGCTCTCCGGACACGCCAGGATGCTCCGCATGCGCGAGGCGAAGACTAGCGTGTTCGCCTCGCTCCGGTAGAACAGCGGGTGCACGCGGAAGCGGTCGGTCGCGAGGTGGAGCGACGCATCGCGCCCGTCCCACAGGGCCAGGGCGAACTCGCCGCGAAGCCGGTGCACGAAGTCGAGACCGCTTTCGAGGAAACGATCGATCAGCCGCTCGAGCGGACCGGGCCCGCCGCCGATCGCCCGGAGCTCGGCGTCACCGTAGAGGCTTCCGTGGAACGCGAGGGCCACGACGCCTCCCTGCACGTCGCGCCGCGCGATGCCGACGAGGCGCCCGGGAAAGTCCTGGACGCCGAGGCCGACCGCGCCGAGCGCCAGGACCCGACCATCGGAACGGCCCGACATGTCGAGCGCCCGAGCCATCGGCGTCAGATCCGCGACGTGGAGCCGCGTATCCCGGTCGGCGAAGACGATTCCGCAGATTCCGCTCACGTCGGGTGCTCTCGGCCTAGCCCGGGTTCCGGGCTCCGCCCGTGCTCAGCTGGCGCACCTGCTCCTGCGCCCAGCGCATGCGCTCCTGATCGCCGTTCTTCTCATAGGCCTTGGCCAGCCAGGTGTAGGCGTAGGTCAGCTGCGGCGTGATCTCGATCGCCCGCTGCAGACTTGCGATCCCCTCGTTCGTCTTCCCGAGCTCGACGAGGTAGGCGCCGTACTGCGCATGCGTCAGCGCGTGCTGCGGGTACAGCCCGAGCGCGCGCTGGTAGTAGGTGGTCGGCAAGGTCGGGTTCTTGGTCATCCTGGCCACGATCGAGAGCAAGCCCAGAGCCTTGGGATGATTCACGAAGCGCTCCAGGACGTAGTTGAGGTCCTCGAGCGCCCACTGATATTTCCCGTCGCGGATGTTGCCGAGCGTGCCGCCACCGCCGGGATTGTGCGGAGAGTTGATGAGATGGAAGTTCTCGACGTGCTGCAGCAGGATCTGCGTCTGCGGATCCTGATCGGCCGTGAAGTAGTCGTGGTTCGCGGTGCCCGTCGCGCCGTGATCGATCTGCGCCGGCTGGGCTTCCGCCCGCGCGAGACCGAGCATGGCCAGCAGGCCCGCGACCAGAACCACTCGACCGGTGATCGCCCAAGCGCCCATCGTCTTCGCCGAGGCCATCGTGGGGTACCTCCCAACTTGCCAAACCTTCATGTCGATTGTCCATTTAGAACCGCTTCGAACACGTCCTGAACGGATCGAGCAACGTGATCCCAGCTGTGCTCTTCGGCGTACTGCCTCACCCGCTCACGATCCCATGGCCGGCCGAGGGCGGCGGCGACCGTCCGGGCGATTGCGCGCTCGTCGAGCTCGGTCAAGAGCCCGACCTCGTCGGAGCGGACGACTTCTGGAACTCCCCAGACGCCGGTCGCGACGACCGGCGTGCCGCAGGCCATCGATTCCAGCAGCACGTTGGGCCAGCCCTCCCGCGCACTGGTGAGACAGAAGAGATCCGCCGCGCTGTACCACACGTGCAGCTTCTCGTGCGCGACGCTGCCACAGAACCGCACGGCTCCGCCGAGGCCAAGCGATCCGGCCAGCCGCTTGAGCTCCGACTCGCGCGGCCCGTTTCCCACGACGGCCAAGGTCACGTTTCCCCGGCCGTGCTCGTCGCGCAGGATCGCCAGCGCCTTGATCAGCAGGTCGATCCCCTTTCGGGGAATGAGGCTCCCGACCGACAACAGGATCGTCTGATCGGACGGCAGCCCGAGCTCCTGGCGTGCCGCGGCCATCGGATACGGCCGAAACTTCTTCAAGTCGACGCCGTTGGGGATCACCGCGATCCGGTCGCCGGGCACTCCCAGGTCGACCATCGCGTCCTTCAGGGCGCGGCAGACGGCGATGCTTCGCGGAGCCCTGAGCAAGGCGTAGCGGAGGAGCGTCGGGATCAAGGGCAGGTCGGCGTACTGGTTGACGTCGCTCCCGCGCGCCGAAATGACGACCGGCTTGCCCCAGAGACGCCCCAGGAGAATCGCAGCGAGGCCGTCCGGGTACACGTAGTGAGCATCGATCAGGTCGAAGTCGAAGTGGCGCCGGATGCGTCTCACCGTCGGCAGGACCGACAGGAACATGAGCCACCCATAGAGCGTCATCCCGATCTTGGGCGGCATGATGTAGCGCGGGTGGTAGACCTCGAGGCCGTCCCGGGTCTCGCGGCTCGCCACCTGCGAGTACTGCCAGCGCCAGTTGCCCTTGATCGGCGGGAAGTACGGTACCGGCGCGACCACCTTCACCTGGCATCCGTCGAGCCTGGCGAAGTGGGTCATGCGCTCCTTGATGAAGACCCCGTGGTGGTTCACCACGTTGTTGGGATAGAGCGAGGTGAAGACGAGGACTTTCATCGGGCGGCGGGCGTCCCGCGGCGGCTCGGACTCGCCGGCCGCGTGCAACTTCGGGGACTGCGGTAGAGAATCTACGCGGCCGGTGAGGGTGCGCATCGCCGGCTCTTCACAATGCCGTCATAGACCGCAAGATATCCGTCGACCATCGCCGTCAGACTGAATCGCGAGTGGACGCGCCGACGTCCGGCGTCGCCGTGCCGGCTCGAGCGCGCCGCGTCGCCCACGTAGCCGGAGATCACGTCGGCCAGCGCGACCGGATCCGACGGAGCCACCAGGGTTCCCGTCTCGTCGGCAACGACCAGCTCGGGCGTGCCCCCGACGCTCGTGGCCACCACCGGCAGCCCGCTCGCCATGGCTTCGAGGATCGTGTTCGAGATCCCTTCGCGCAGTGACGTCAACGCGAACAAATCCATACCCTGCATGAGCTCGGGAATGTCCTCGCGCTCGCCGGGCAGCCAGGCCAGGTGCTCGGCGCCACCGCGCCGCAGGACCTCACGCACCTCGGCCAGCAGCGAGCCACCGCCGATCATGACCAGACGCGCCCGCTCGCGGGCGCCGGGATCGACCGTGATCAGGTGAGCGAATGCTCGCGCCAGAGTCAGCGGATCCTTCACCGGCTCCATGCGGCCCACCGATCCGATCACGAACGTTCCGGAACCGACGAAGCCATCGGGACCGATCGCCACGCGCGAGCCCGTTCTTGGACGGAAGCGCGAGACGTCCACGCCGTTGTCGATCTGGGCCACGCGCTCCGGACGGATGCCGATGGTCCGTACCAGCCACTGCGCCAGGTCGCGGCTCACGGCGATGTAGCGCTGGGCGAGCGGCCGGATCGCCTTGCGAAGGAGCCGGTACTTTGCGTTGACACCGTCGAGGTCGTACATGTCGCGACCATGCTCGCCGTGAACCCGGCCCGGAACGCCCGCCAGGCCCGCCGAGACCAAGCACTCGAGCGCGGCCAGGTTGCGCGTGTGCACGATCGCCGGGCGCATCCGGCGCAGCGTCTGCCACACGCGCCGATGGACGCCGTAGTCGCGCCCGGGCTGCCGGTGGAGTGAGATCACCGGGACGTCCGGCCGCCGGATGCGCTCTCGGAAGTCCGTGGCGTCCGTCAGCGACACGATCGCGTGGCGGTAGCGCTCTCCCGGCATGTGGTTGATGAGGTTCACCAGGCCGTTCTCCATGCCGCCCGCCGCGAGCCGGTGGATGATGTGCACCACCAGCGGCGGCGTCGAGCGGGGCTGCGCGATGTCCAGCGCCATCAATCCAGCGGAAGCCGCCGGGTGAGATACGGGCCGAGCCATCGGGTCACCGGCAGCGGCAGGCGCTTCCAGCCTTTGATGAAGTACTGGAGCTTGGGGTTGGACGGACTGATGTTCCGGATCGCCTGGCCGTTGCGCAGGATGTACTGGTAGGCGAGCGGCTGCGGCTCGAACCCCCAGTGCCGCTTGAAATCGAACGACCCGGAGCCGACCCGGCTCCGGCCGAAATCGAAGAGGCGGTAGCCGGCCAGACACGCCTCCCGCATCACTTCCCAGTACATGAAGTCGTTGGGAGCCAGCGCGAACGCCGTCGGCAGCGCGGCGCCGTAGTACGGCATCACCCGGTCCTCGTGGAAGAACGAGATCACGCCCGCGATGACGCGCTCCTCGTGCCACACGGTGACGAGCTGGGCCTGCTTGCCGAGCTGGTCGCGAAGAGCGTTGAAGAGCGCGAGCGGAAACGGCGGCGAGCCCAGGTGACTTCGGCTGACGAGGAACACGTCGTAGAACTCCCGCAGCGACTCCCAGCCTTGCCGGGCGACCAGCTTGTGCTTCTCGCCCTGACGGATCATCCGCCGCTGTTTGCGCGGGATGGCGGCCAGATTCACCTCGGGGTCCGGATCGAGCGGCCGCACGAACGTGGAGTAGACCTCCTTCGTCGGCAGTCCCTCGCGCGCCTGGTTCAGCTGCCTGAGCTCGACGTAGCGCGAGCCCCGCTCGGCGGCCAGCTCGCCGGCCGCCGCGAGCAAGGCGTCGGCCGCCTGCGGATGGCTCGTGCAGAGTCCGCCGTAGACCGCGTACGGCGTCGACACGAGGGCCCGTCCGGTCAGGAGCCCGTTGATCTCGAAGAGCGGCAGGATCCCCTTGATCTCGTCACCGTCGGCGGCGAGCAGATACCGCGGCGTGTGACGGAAGACGTCCTCGACGATCCGCTTCCAGGCGACCAGGTGGAAGATCGTCCCATCAGCCGACGACCGGACGAACCGGTCCCACGCTTCCTCGTCCGTCCGCTGATTCTCGAGCGCGCGCACCGTCAGTGTCATCGAGCCAGCTCCCTGTTCTCCGAGCCCGTGTTCCCAGCGATGTTTTCGGCGTTGCGTAGCACGGCCACGATTCGCTCCGAGGCGCGACCGTCCCACAGCGCCGGTCGGGGCGTCGAGGGTCTCCGAGGCTCGGCCAGGATCCGCGAGGCCTCGGACATGATTCGATCGGGCGATGTTCCGACGATCCGATTCGTGCCTTCGGCCACCGTGACCGGCCGCTCCGTCTGCTCGCGCAGCGTGAGGCACGGCACGCCGAGCGCCGTCGTCTCTTCCTGCAGCCCCCCGGAATCGGTCAGCACCAGGCGCGCGCCCGCCACCATGCTGATGAAGTCGAGATAACCGAGCGGCTCGACGTAGCGAAGCCCCTCCGCCCCGGACATCTCCTCTGCCGCTTCGAGGCGCTGCCGGGTCCGCGGATGGACGGGAAATACCAGTGGCAGCCGCCGGCCGATCTCACCCAGCGACTTCAGCAGGCCGCGCAAGGTGGCGGAATCGTCGACGTTCGACGGACGGTGCAAGGTGACCACTCCGTATTCTCCCGGGGTGAGCGCGAACCGTTCCAGCACGTCCGAGCGCTCCCAGAGGCGACGCGACTGATCCAGCGAGTCGATCATGACGTTGCCGACCATGTGGATCTTGCGCGGGTCCACGCCCTCGCGGAGCAGGTTCGCCCGGCCGCTCTCCTCGGTGACGAAGAGATGGTCAGAGATGGCGTCGGTGAGCAGGCGATTGATCTCCTCCGGCATCGACCGGTCGAAGCTGCGAAGCCCCGCCTCGACATGGGCCACCGGGATCCCGAGCTTCGCCGCGGTGATGGCGCCGGCCAGCGTGGAGTTGACGTCGCCAACGACCACGACGACGTGGGGACGCCGCTCGAGCAGCACCGGCTCCAGTCGCTTCATGACCTCGGCGGTCTGGAAGGCGTGCGTGCCCGAACCGACCTGGAGCGAGACGTCCGGCGGCGGGATCTCGAGGTCCTGGAAGAATTGCCCGGCCATGGCGTCGTCGTAGTGCTGCCCCGTGTGGATCAGCGTCGCCTGGATGTCCGGGTAGCGGCGCATCTCGCGCAGCAGGGGCGCCATCTTCATGAAGTTCGGACGCGCGCCGACGATGTTGGCGATCCTCACGACGCCTCCCGGCGGGCCATGAGCTCGCGCGGCTCCGCGACGGCCCCGCGGCAGGCATCGACGAACGCGGCCGCGGCGGCGGGCCAGCTGCACGAGCCCTCGACGAAGCGCCGGGCTGCCTGCCCGATCCGCTCCCGGCGCTCAGGCTGCTCGAGCAGGTCGACGACCGCACGCGCGAAATCCTCGGCGCTCTCGGCCAGGACGAGGTGCTGCCCGTCGCTGACCGGCAGGCCCTCGACGCCGATGGACGTCGAGACGACCGGCTTTGCCATCGCCATCGCCTCGTAGGCCTTGATCCGGGTGCCACCGCCGATCCTCAGCGGGATGACGTAGACCGCGGCCCGCTCCATGTGCGGCCGCACGTCGTCGACGCGCCCGGTGATCGTGATCTCCGGTCGCCCCATCAGCCGGCGGCGCAGGCGCGGCGACGGGCTGCGCCCGACGATGGTGAGCGTGGCCTGCGGGACCCTTGCGACGACCCGCGGGAGGATCTCCTCCGCGAAGAACAGCACGGCGTCCTCGTTGGGCAGCCAGTCCATCGATCCGGTGAAGACGAGATTGCCGTCGACGACCGGGCCGCCGCCCGGCCGAAAATACTCGGCGTCGACGGCCGTCGGGATCGAAAACGTACGACGCGCCCCGAAGCGGTCGGCGAAGACGGCGCGGTCGGCCTCGGACACCGCGACGACTGCCGCGAAGCGCCGGCAGGCGTCGCGCTCGAAGCGCTCCATCTTGCGCCACTGATTGCGCCAGAACCACCGGAGCGGCGCGTTGCCGGCGGTGAGCGCGTGACGCTCGAAGATCATCGATTCGACGTTGTGCTGGAACAGGAGCACGGGAACGTCGATCCTCGCGTCGATGTTGATGCTGGGCTGCACGAAGTCGCACACGACGAGGTCGTAGCGGTCACGCGCCAGGCAGGCCCGGATGCGCTCGGCAAACGGCCGCGAGTGGTCTCCGGCCACGCTCACCGGATACCGCGAGGCCACACGCTGGAGCACGCGCCCGTAGAACGCCAGGCTGCCCTTGCGGGTCTCCTGCCACGCGACCGGCTCGAACCGGGCACACAGCTTGCCGACGTCGGCGAGATACGGGTCGTCCTTCGGATGCTCGACGTTCGAGATCAAGGTGATGTCGAGCCTCCGGCTGAGCTGCTCGAGGAGCCGCGCGGTGCGGATCTTCCCTCCGGTGTCGGCCGGATACGGAAACCGCTTGGCCACGAACAGCACGCGGAGCCGGTCGGACCCGGATCCGAGGGCGTCGCCGGCGGCGCCGGCGTACGACCGGTCGATCACCAGCAGATGCCCTCGTACCGGATCGTCTCCCCTGCCCCGTTGAGCGACACGCGCGCCAGGTCGTAGACGAGCTTGCTGCCCGCGTGCGCGGTCAGCGCCGCCTGGAACTCGGGCGACGATTTGGAGACGACGATCACGTCCGACTCCTCGATGACCTCTTTGAGATCCGAGGACATCAAGCAGGAGATGTGCGGGATCTCCTTCTCGATGAATCGCTTGTTGGCGCCGAAGATGCTCGCCAGCATCACGTCCTGGTCGTAGATCTTCACCTGGAAGCCCTTGCCGATCAGCACCTCGATGAGCGCCACGCTCGGGCTCTCGCGGAGATCGTCGGTCCCGACCTTGAAGCTCAGGCCGAGGATGCCGATCCGCTTTTCGCCGGTGGCGAGAATGCGTTGCAGCGCCCGCTCGAGGTGCAGGCGGTTGCTCTCGAGGATCGAGCCGAGAAGCGGCAGCGACACGTCGCGCTGCCGGGCGGTGTACGTCAAGAGGCGCAGATCCTTCGGCAGGCACGAGCCGCCGAAGGCGAAGCCCGGCTTGAGGTACGCGGGCGACACGTTGAGCTTCTTGTCCATCGCGAAGAGCTGCATCACGCGGTGGCCGTCGATGCCCAGGCTCTTGGCCAGGGTGCCCATCTCGTTGGCGAACGCGACCTTGAGCGCGTGGAACGCGTTGCAGGAGTACTTCAAGAGCTCCGCAACCTCGTA
>Ga0126372_10000758_pt1 | contig 12021 bp, 15 predicted proteins | sample PanSoiMetaPlot_6_FD_92762 | JGI IMG/M metagenome (GOLD analysis project Ga0126372, IMG submission 92762) | Tropical forest soil microbial communities from Panama - MetaG Plot_6 | ecosystem: Environmental > Terrestrial > Soil > Tropical forest > Bulk soil | place: Panama | collected 2016-02-17
AGGTGTCGTCGCTGATCTACGGGATGCCGCGGGTCGCGTTCGAGCGCGGAGCCGTGGTCCGGCAGCATTCGCTCACCGACATGGCGGACGCCATCATCGACGCCTGCGGCGGCGGGGCCAAGCCGGCCATGGCGGTATGAGCATGAGCGCCTCGGCGCGCGCGCCGAGGTCAGTCGAGTAGGAATGAGGCAGAGCGATGGACGAGACGAGCTTGAATGCCGACGACGCGGTGAAATTGCCCGCCGTGCTCGACCTCGCCGCGGCCGAGGGCCTGCTGGCGGCGTTTCTTCACGTGCTCACGGCCGGACAGCCGTTGCGGCTGGATGCATCGGAGGTCGAGACCCTCACGCTGCCGTGCATCCAGGTCATCCTTGCGGCGATCAGGACCTACGGCCAGGTCACGATCGAGAATCCGTCCGTCGGATTCAGCAGCGCATTCGCGGATCTCGGACTCTCCTGGGAAGAGGGCCTAGATGAAGGCCGAACATCAGACGAGCAAACGGGTGAGAACATGCCCAAGAAAATCCTGACCATCGACGACTCCAAGACCATACGTGACATGCTCATGCTCACGCTGGCGGATGCCGGCTTCGACGTGCTCCAGGCCGTCGATGGGCAGGACGGCATCGACGTGCTGGGCGACCAACGGGTCGACGTCGTCATCACCGACATCAACATGCCGAAGATGGACGGCTACGAGGTGATCCGCAACCTGCGGCGCAGCCCGATCCACAAATCGACGCCGATCCTGGTGCTCACCACCGAGAGCGACAAGGAAAAGCGCAATCTCGCGCGCGAGGCGGGCGCCACCGGATGGATGGTCAAGCCGTTCGATCCGGAACGGCTGGTCGCCACGATCCGCAAGGTTTCCCCCTAACCCTGAAGACCGCGTCGGCCGGAAAGCAAGGACGTAAGGACCATGGCGAAGATCGACGAGCTCAGGCGCACCTTCTTCGATGAGTGCAGCGAATTGCTGCAGGACATCGAAAGCGGGCTCACCGAGATGCGTGAAGGGTCCGGCTCGGACGAGGCGGTCCATGCCGTGTTCCGCGGCGTCCATTCGGTCAAGGGCGGAGCCGGCATTTTCGGTTTCGAGGCGCTGGTCGAATTCGCGCACGTGTTCGAGCAGGTGCTCGACGACATCCGGCAAGGCAAGATGGAGCCGACCTCGGACGTCATCGACGTGCTGCTCACCTCGAGCGACGTGCTCTCGGACCTGGTGACCATGGCGCGCGCCGGGCAGCCCATTCCGACGGGCTACGGCGCCGAGTGCCGCGCCGCGCTCGATCAGCTGATCGGCAAGGAAGGGGCGCAGGCCGCCGAGGGCGGCGAAGCCGCGGCGCCCGCCGACTTCGCCGGCATCGATTTCGTTCCGGTGCGCGCCGACGATTTCGAGGAGGGCAGCAGCTCCGGCGGCGGGAAAACCTATTCCATCGTGTTCCGGCCGAAGCCGGAGATGCTCAAGAACGCCAACGAGCCGCTCTATATCCTGCGCGAGCTGCGCAAGCTGGGCCAGCTCGATCTCGTCGCCGAAAGCGACGCGCTGCCGCCGCTGCCCGAGCTGCAACCCGATTATCCCTATATCGGCTGGACCGGCACGCTGCAGACCAGCGCCGCTCGCGACGATATCGACGCGGTGTTCGAGTTCGTGGTCGGCGATTGCGAGCTCGAGATCGTGGAGACGGGGCCGGCGCCCGGCCCGATGGCCGTGGCCGACGATTCGCCGCCGCTCGCGCCCGCCATGGACGACTTGGTGATGGACGAGGCGCCCGCCGAGCCCGTGGCGCTCGCGCCGCAAGCCTTCGCGCCGAGCGCGAGCCAGAGCGCTGCGGCGGCAGCTGCCCCGCCGTCCCCGCTCCCGAGCTGGGAGGGCGAGGCCGCCGAGAGCAAGTCCGCCCGCTCCGCGCTGGTTAAGCCGGCGGCCACCACCACCCGGGTCGATCTCGAGAAGATCGACCGCGTGGTCAACCTGGTGGGCGAGCTGGTCATCGCCCAAGCGATGCTTGGGCAGGTGGTGCAGGGGCTGCCCGAGGACGTGAGCGGGCAGCTGACGCAGGCGCTCGACGAGGTCATCCATCACACCCGCGAGCTCAAGGACCGCGTGATGTCGATGCGCGCCCAGCCGGTGAGCTCGGTATTCCAGCGCATGCCGCGCCTGGTGCGCGAGCTCTCGATGAAGACCTCGAAGAAAGTCCGCATCGAGATGTCCGGCGAGAATACCGAGGTGGACCGCACCATCGTCGAGCGGTTGAGCGATCCGCTCACCCACATCATCCGCAACGCCGTCGACCACGGCATCGAGCTGCCGGCGGACCGGCTGGCGGCGGGCAAGAGCGAGGAGGGGACCATCCATCTCGCGGCGGATCATCGTGGTGGCCGCATCGTGATCGAGATCAGGGACGACGGCGCCGGGATCAACCACGAGCGCGTGCTCAAGAAGGCGCGCGAGAAGGGATTGGTCGACCCCGAGGCGACGTTGACCGAGGACGAGATCAGCAATCTCGTCTTCCTGCCCGGCTTCTCCACCGCCGATACGATCTCCGACATCTCCGGCCGCGGCGTCGGCATGGACGTCGTGCGCCGCAACATCCAGGACCTCGGCGGGCGCATCTCGCTCAAGTCGGAACGCGGGCGCGGCATGACCATCCAGCTCGCCCTGCCGCTGACGCTCGCGGTGATGGACGGCATGGTGATCAAGGTCGGTCGCGAGACCTACGTGACGCCGATGTCGTCGATCGTCGAGTGCCTGCGGCCGGCGCGCTCGGACGTCCACAAGCTGCTCGGTACCCGCGGCATGCTCAAGCTGCGCGGCAATCTCGTGCCGATCGTCCACCTCGGCGAGCTGCTCGACGTGACCTCGGAGGTGAGTGATCTCGCCGACGGCGTGGTCATCATCACCGAGGCGGGCGAGGGCACCCGGTTCGGGCTGGTGGTCGACGAGCTGTGCGGCCACCAGCAGGTGGTCATCAAGAGCATCGAGGAGAGCTACGGCGCCGTCCCGGGCATCGCCGCGGCGACCATCCTCGGCAACGGACGCGTTGCCTTCATACTCGACGTCGAGAAGCTCGCCGATCTGGCGGGGGACGCCTCCCCGCAATACGGAGTCGGCGCATCGGATAACACGGCGGCAGTGGCCACCATCAACTAGGAAAGCGCGGTGCCGGTCCGCCGAAAGCGCCGGACGGCAGATTACCAATCGGAGTGACGAGAATGCCAAACGCAGCAGCTCTCAAAGTCCTCATCGTGGACGACCAGTTCAGCGTGCGACAGATGACACGCATGACGCTCCAGCAGCTCGGTATCCGATACATCCATGAATCGGAGAATGGCAAGGACGCGTTCGAGAAGGCGGTCATCCAGCCGCTCGACCTGATCATCTCCGACTACAACATGCCGGAGATGGACGGGTTGGGCCTGCTGCGGGCGGTGCGCGGGCATCAGGCCGTCCGCAAGCTTCCCTTCATCCTGCTCACCGGCCGCGGCGACCAGGAGCTGGTGGTCAAGGCCGCGCAGGCGGGGGTGAACAACTATCTGGTCAAGCCGTTCACGGCCGAGATCCTGCGCACCAAGATCGAGCAGGTGATGGGGAAGCTTTCGTGACGTCAGTGACGACCATGTCCGTTGCACGCAGCCGCGAGGACGCTGCGGAGCCGACCGGGGTAGGGCAGGCCGCACGCCTCGATCTACGGGCGTTCCTGTCGGCCGTGGCCGGGCTCCTGCACGAGACCGCAGCGCGCTTCGAGGACACGGTGGGCCGGGTCACGGAGATCTCGATGACGCAGCGCGGGCGCGCGGAACGCGAGCTGATCGTGACGCTGCAGGATTTCGATCGCCTGCAACAGGAATTCGTGGCGCTCGGCGACATCCTCGCGCGCTATGCTGCCGCGTCGGACGACGACCTTTCGATCCGCGACGGCCGCGCCGAATTCGGCCATGTCATTGCCGGGATTGCCGTCGGCGACCTCAAGGAGCGGCTCATGCGCCGCCTCCAGGGCCAGACTTTGGATCTGGTCGTGCCGCTCCAGCCCGGCGAAGAGATTTTCTAGCGACGACCTCGCGCCCGTCCGCGTCCGCGGCTTATTTCGGCGCATGCTCCTTGGGCACGTATTCGACCACCCGACGCAGGCCGCTGCTGAGCTCCGGCAGCTGCTCCGGCCGCAGGTTGCGATATTGCTCCTGCCGGGCGAACAGCAGCGCCTGGATGTGGCAGTCGACCAGGTCCGCGCGGTATTCGCCGCCCGAGCTGATGGTCGCGAAGATTTCGCAGAGATTGTTGGCGACGAAGGTGACGAGCTCGAAGCCCATGGTGGTGCCGACGTCGCGGATGCGGTGGCATTGCTGGTAGGCGCCATCGCTCCAGGCGGCGTCGTAGTCGTGCTCCTCGCCCTGGCGGATCAGCTCGCCGAGCTCGGCGAGCTCCTGGTCGAGCCATTGGCTGAAGCCGGGCTTGAGCTCCTCTATCATCTCGCGCGCGCGCTCGATCGCCTCCTCGCGCGGCACGCCGCCTGGGCGGCGCGCCAGCTTCTCGTAGCGGCTGTCGACGGAGAAAATCCGTGCGTCCGGTTCCTCCTCGTCGTTCTGCATCAGTCTTGTCCGCTGCGCGCGATGTTGAGGAGGTTGTCGATCTCGCTCTGCGACAGAGCGGGCCCGGCGTCCTCGCCGACCACGAGGTCGTGGTCGCCTTTGCGGCGGCCGACGCCGCTCGGATAGCCTTCGATCTTGAACCTGCGGTCCGGGCCGAAATAGGTTGGCGTGTCGATGAACTGGCGCGGGTTGAATGCGATCCAGGCGAGCCGGTCGTACAGGCTCGCCGGCGACAGCGGCTTGGCCGCGACCATGTTGGCGCCGACGTCGCGCGCGGTCTTGATCGTGGTGGCGCGGGTGTCGCCGGTCATGATCAGGATCGGCACCGTGCGGTTCTCGTTGTTCTTGTTCCAGCGGATCGCGTGGGTGAGCTTGAGGCCGCCGTGCGGCGGAAGCTTTGCGTCGCACAGCAGGATGTCGATCTTCTGCCCGGTCAGGGCTTTGATGACGCCGAGCGAATCGCGCACCTCGATCACCTTGTTGGCGCCGAAGCTGCGCAGCATGCTGTGGACGATCATACAAATGTATGAATTCGGATCGGCCACGACGAACAGCAAGTCACGGAGATTAATGGTGGGGGATTTCATCCCGTGGCCTTGAATTCCAGGAAGGAGAGGGCTGGTCCGGTACCCTGACGCGACGCGAGCCCTGCCGCCGAGAAAGATGACACTACAAATACGACCTTGCGGACTGATTCGCCAGAATAGACAACGTGTTACCGGTGGGCATCGATAACAGCAGGTTCACGTTGATCCGACAGAACAATTCATTTGATAAAGCGAGTTTTTTCAGTTGAAGCGGGGCCAAAATGCAGCTGTTTCGGCATGACGCGGAGGATTTCAACCATACATAGGTTGCAAATCACAGTTATAAAATGCATCCGGGTTCAGTAATATAGGTACGGGGGTGCATCACAACTCGACATTTGTTTGCTTTGAGTTGTGCAATCACAAATCTTGCTGCCGCTGGGAAGCCGAAAGACCGTTGATTCACGTCCATCACGAGCGAGCGGACGCGCCCTGTACGACATGTGCGGTGCGCGACCGGGGTATTTGCCAGGCGCTGATCGGCAAGTCCGGTCACGCCGTGCCCGTCGGCTCGAAGCAGATGACCCAGGTCCACCAGACCGCCCATGCCGGGCAGTTGATCTACCGTTCCGGCGAGCGCGCCGAGGGGGTGGACGTGGTGTGCGACGGCTGGGCGTTCACGTTCATCGTGCTTTCCGATGGCCGCCGCCAGATCCTGTCGTTCCTGCTGCCCGGCGACATGGTCGCGACCTCCGCCTTGCTCAAGGATCGCATGGGCTTCTCCATCCAGGCGCTCACCGACCTTCGTTACTGCCGCTTCAACAAGTCCGAGCTGCGCTCGTACATGGCGGCGGCGCCCAAATTCTTCGATGAATTTGCGTCGATCTGCGTTGCCGAGAGGGAAGAGTCCAACCAGCTCGCGACCGATCTCGGCCGCCGCACGGCCGATGAGCGGATTGCGCGCTTGATCCTCGCGCTGATGGCGCGGCTCGACGCGCGCGGAATGGTGCACGAGCAGTCCTTTGCCTTTCCGCTGCGCCAGCGGCACATCGCCGACGCTACCGGCCTGACGCCGGTCCACGTCAGCCGGGTGATCGGCGGCTTTCGCACTGCCCGCCTGATCGACATCACCGGCCGCTCGCTGCGGGTGCTCGATCTCGACGAGCTCCGCCGCGTCGGGGCGCATTAGCGCTTTTTCAGGGCCCACCGAAGCGGGAAGCCGGCTCGGTGGCTTCGCATTCCGAATCTCGGGCCTCGCCACGATCCCCAGGACCATGCGACTGCGGGCCAACCCGGCTCCGCGACAAGAAGTTTTCCTGTGACCGGGCCGGAACGTTTCATCACTCCTGCCGTTGTCTGCTGGGAGCAATTCGAGGGTTTCCAGGCATAATGTCTCATTTCGGTTGCGGCGCCGCGGTGCTACGGGACGTGCAGGGAGTGTTGGGAGCGGTGGCGCGGGCATGAGTACGGTGAGCACCAACGTCGAGCTGCTCGAGGCATTGCCCGTAGCGATCTACATGACCGACGCCGAGGGGCGTATCACCTTCTACAATCAGGCCGCGGCCGACCTCTGGGGTCACCGCCCCGAAATTGGCAAGGACCGCTGGTGCGGGTCATGGCGCCTCTATTGGCCTGACGGCCGGCCGATGCCGCACGACGCGTGCCCGATGGCGATTGCGCTCAAGGAAGGGCGGGCGGTCCGCGGCGTCGAGGCGATCTTGGAACGGCCTGACGGTAAGCGGATACGCTTCTGTCCTTACCCGACACCGCTGCGCGACTCGTCCGGCCGCATCACCGGCGCGATCAATTTGCTCATGGACGTGAGCGCGCGGCACCAGGCCGGCCTGGAATCGGCGCTGCTCGCCGCCATTGTCACCTCGTCGGATGACGCCATCGTCAGCAAGACCCTCGAGGGCCGGATCACGTCCTGGAACGCGGGCGCCGAGCGCATCTTCGGCTACCGGGCCGAGGAGATGGTCGGCCAGCCGATCACCAAGATCATTCCGCTCGAGCTGCACGACCAGGAGACCGAGATCCTCGCCAAGATCAGGCGGGGCGAGCGCATCCAGCACTACGAGACCGAGCGCGTCGCCAAGGACGGCCGCCGCGTCGACATTTCGCTGAGCGTGTCGCCGGTGCGCGACGGATCCGGGAAGGTGGTCGGCGCATCCAAGGTCGGCCGCGATATCAGCGACCGCAAACGCGCCGAGAAATTGCGGCGCCTGCTCACCGACGAGCTCAACCACCGCGTCCGCAACACGCTGGCCACCGTGCAGGCGATCGCCAGCCAGTCGCAGCGCCTGGCCAGCAGCCCGGCCGACTTCGTGCTCAGCTTCAATGGGCGCGTCCAGGCTTTGGCGCGGGCCCACGACCTGCTCACCCGCAACGCCTTCCGCAGCGCCGAGGTCACCGATCTGCTGCGCGAGCAAGTCCTGCTGGGCCGCGTCGACGACAAGCGCATCTCATGCTCGGGACCGTTGCTCATGCTCGATGCGCAGACCGCGATGCACCTGGGTCTGATGCTGCACGAGCTCGGCACCAACGCGCGCAAGCACGGCGCCCTGTCGGTCGCGAACGGGCGGCTGACGGTGGGCTGGGCGATGCGCTCGCACAGCAACGGGCACGAGCTCCTCCTGCATTGGCGCGAGCGCGGCGGCCCGCGGGTCACGGTCCCGTCCGGCTGCGGGTTCGGCACCAGCCTCATCGAGCACACCGTGCAGGCGCACGGCGGCGATGCATCCATTCACTACGGCGCGGAGGGGGTGACGTGCGAGATCAGGATGCCGCTCGGGGAAGCTCCGGAGGCCCTTCCGGTTTCGGAGACTCGCGCCGCTGCGCCGCACGCCGAGGTCCGGCGCCCCTTGCAAGGCAAGGACATCGATCAACGCAGTCTGCAGGGCAAGCGTATCCTGGTCGTGGAGGACGAGCCGCTGGTGTCGATGGACATCGAGGCGAGCCTGTCGGCCGCCGGCTGCCAGGTCGTCGGGCCGGCGAGCCATCTCGATCAGGCCAAGGCGCTCGCCCAGCGCGACTGCGACGCGGCTCTCGTCGACGCCAACCTCGCCGGCCATCCGGTCGACGAGCTCGTGGCGATATTGGAGAAGCGAAATATCCCGTTCGCCTTCGTCACCGGTTACGGACGCGAATCCCTCCCGCAAGAATTCCGTGACGCGGCGATGCTCGCCAAGCCATTCGGCCGCGAGCAGTTGCTCGCGATCGTCACGCAGTTGCTCCACGGCGGCGCGCGCGTGATCCCGCTGCGGCAAAAGCGAGTGTGACAATCCTTGCTTTTTGGTTTGCCTTTAGTCGACGCGGGCGGAACCCGGGTCGTGTCCCGGACGTTTTATGCATGCGAGAGAAATAGCGTTTTGAGCACGGAAGAGAATTGGAGACGTGTCATGCCCATGCTGCTGTGGATCGTATATCCGTTTGCAATCTGGTCGGCGTGCTTCGGGGCGGCCGCGCGTGATCACGCCGAACCGCGCGCGAACGAGCAAGCGTAGGCCGGCTTATCGGCTGCAGGCCGCCGTTTTCACGCCGGCATAGCCCGGCTCGCTCAATTCCGCGATCTCGACGCTGGCGACGTTGGTAAAGACATTGGCGGCTATGTCCGTCGGCACCTCGTGGGTCAGCGGCGCGAGCGGCTTGTCGCTGTCGTCGCACTTGACCGGGACGGTGAAGCTCCAGGAGTGGAGCGCGGCGCCGCCCTTGCTGCGGACGATCATGTTCAACTTGACTTCGTCGGCAGCGAGACCAAGCGACGAAATATTGCAGGCGAACGTGATCTTCAACTGACCGCCGGTCTCGCTGCGCAGGAAAGCGATGGAAATATTGCTGAATTGAAAGCGGCTCTCGCTGCGATCATCCTTGCCGCGCCAGACCAGCTGCTGTCCCTTCTGCACCGTCTCCTTCAGGCTCCCGCTGACGGCATTGATGTCGAACGACGCCGGATTCTCCAGCACCACGTCCGCGGCATCCGCTTTCGGCTTGCTCCTGTTGGCGGGCTCGGCGCGAAGGGGCGTCGCGATGAAAGCCGAAATTCCCAACAGCGCCGTGCGGCGCGTCATGGCAACGATCATTGGCGGCCCTCCGAAAAGCGCTTGAATGAAATTGTCCGACGAAAGCTGACGTCTACGGAACCCGCCGGGCGCTCGGTCGGTTCCTTGGCCGGCAAAAAGTGTTTGCCTAGTCGCGCGAGGAACTTTCGCCCGCTTCCGAGGCTTGATTCAGCTCGCGACCGATCGATCCGCGCGCCAAGCGTCGCGAAGGAGCCGAGCATGATCCGCAAGCTGAAATCCGGCGACTATCGCCTCTACTCGCGCAAGACCGATCCGAAGACCGGCCGACGTCGTAACCTCGGCACCTTCAAGTCGCGCGCTGCGGCGGAGCGGCACGAGCGCGCGGTGCAGTATTTCAAGCGCCATTGACGCCGCGATCCGCAGCGCTCGCTTCACGTCCAGATTAGTAGTAGTCGCGACGGCCGAAGCGTCCGATCAGGAAGCCGATGCCCAGCGCGACGGCGGCGGTCGTGTAGGGGCGCTGCTCGATGGTCGTGCGCAGAAAGTCTTCAGCCTCGCTGGCGCGTTCGCTGACGACCTCCGCGACGTCCGTGGCGGTGTCCTTGGCCTGGCCGTAGAGATCTTGCAGGGCGCCTTCCGCTTGCTTGACCTTGCCTTGCAGCTGGCTTTTCACATCGCCGGTGGCGCGACCGAGTCCTTCTTCGACTTGGCCGCCAAAATTCTTGGCGGTGCCGGTCAACCGATCCGTGTCCATGTATTCCTCCACTGATTGTCGTTGTTTCAACCGCCGGACAGAGAGTCCGTTCCATGCCGGAACGTCGCGGCCCGGTCGATACGTTCTAAGCGGCCCGTGCCAGCCCACGGCGCCGTTCCGGCTCGTCTTTTTCCGCGTCGGATCGATGACGACCGATCAATTGCATTCCGACGCCGACAGCGAGCAGGGCAACGGCGAGCACGGGAGCGACCTTGCGCCAGCCGAGCGAGCGGCCCACTTGCAGGGTCACGCCTGCAAGGCGCGGGTCGATCCACGGCGCGCTGCTGGGGACTGCCAGCAGCCGCTCGGCGCGTTCGACCGTTTGCCGCCGCAGGTGCAAGCAGTACGCCAGCGCGATGATCGTGATCAGCAGGAAGACACCGCAAAGCATCAGCGCCGCGATCAGCGGCCGATAGAGCTCAGCGAGCCAGATGAACGCGCTCAGCAGGACGAAGGTGAAGGCGACAATGCCGCAAACGATCGCAAGCGCCGCCCAGATGAGAAGGCCGGAGCTCAGACCGGTTTTGGCCTCGGCTTTGAGCAGGAGATATCGTCGCCATGAGCCCATCGAGAAAACCTAGCGCGCCCACAGCGCGCCGAGCACGAAGCCCACCCCGACGGCCAGCGCCAGCGTCGTATAAGGCCGTCTTTTCAATGACTTATCGATCGCGCCCGCGACGTTGTCACGGACCTCGCCGACCGCCTCGACAGCCTCCCGGCCCCGGTCGCGAACGTCGGACACGACGCCGCCGACGTTTCGAATGTTTGCACGCGTTGCCATGAGTTTTGCCTTTCCTGCGAATCACTCGTGATGCGAACGATGCAGAAACAAAAAAGTTCCGGGTCCGCTCATTTCTGTTGCGGCGGCATCGACATGCGCGCTGCGTTGTGGAGATCGAGCACCGGACCGCGCGCGACTTGACGGTCGGTGCGCCAAGCCGATGGATGTGCGCGGCGCGGTCATGGCCGACACCGTCGGCGCTGCCGCGAGCACCGATGGAACCATCCACAGCAGTCGGCATTAGCTCGGCAAAGAAACCCAGCTCACGAAAAATCACCGACGGAGGTCAACCCATGGGTCGTTATGTTCTCTTGTGGCTGCTCGGCATTCCCATCCCGATCCTGATTCTGATCTGGGCTTTCGGCGGACTGCACTGAGGCCGCGTGGCGCGCTCTGCGGCCGTTCTACGGACGGTCGTCGAGCGTGCGCAGCCACGCCAGTGTCGAAAGCAGACGCGGCCGCAGGCCGGCCATCGCGACGGTGCCGAGCCCGCCGGCACCATCGCCAGCATCGCGCCCACCGGTGCCGCGAGCAGATCCGATCAGAATTCCCCAAATTGATTGAGCCGTTGCGTCGCGCACGAGCCGTGACGCAACGGACGGATTGGTGCGCGATCCGGCGCCGGCGCATCGGTGCGCGACGCCGGCTCGGATTCTTTTGGAACCTAGTTCCACCCTCCTTGTTGAGTCGGCGGCCACGGGAGGCGAATAGATGTCGCAGATCGATCCGTGGGAGAAGGCCGCCGAGTGCGAAAACTCCCTCAAGGCCGCTGCCGACCCGCAGCAGTGGGCCATCCTCGCCAACCTGCGCGATCTTTGGATAGCGCTCGGAAGCGAGAAGTCGCTCAGCGCCGTCGAGCTGGCGAAGGAGATCGAGGTGGTCAGCCGTCTGCAGGCCGACTTCATCGCCGCCAGCAAGCGTCCGCCGACGTAGCGCGTCGCACGTCTGCGCAGTCTGCCGAGATCGGGCTTCGCAGGGGGCACGGCGTGAAACGCCGCGCAGAGTCGGATAACGGGCTCAGGAACGGTTGCCGACATTGTCGGTTAAGGAGACGTTGGCGTGGGACAGCGTGGTGTCCCATTCGCTTCGCTTGGGGTGACGTGGGGAGCCCGGTCCTGCGGTGCATGGTTTGCACCGGAGACCGGGCTTCCGTCCCGGTAATGGAGGGCGTACGCATGCCTCCGCTCCACACCCGTTGTCCGACCACGCAGCGATGGATCGGAACGGGGATCGACATCGCCCCCGAATCCCTTGCCAAAGTCTGGTCAGCCTGGATGAAGATCGACTGCCCGCACTGCGGTGAGACGCACGGATTCTGGGTGCGCGAAGCCTATGTCAACGGTGCCATCTCGGACG
>Ga0126372_10000759_pt1 | contig 12008 bp, 8 predicted proteins | sample PanSoiMetaPlot_6_FD_92762 | JGI IMG/M metagenome (GOLD analysis project Ga0126372, IMG submission 92762) | Tropical forest soil microbial communities from Panama - MetaG Plot_6 | ecosystem: Environmental > Terrestrial > Soil > Tropical forest > Bulk soil | place: Panama | collected 2016-02-17
CTGATGGCGGCGCCGATGAAGGTGCCGACGGTGGTGCTGATGGGGGCGCCGATGAAGGTGCCGACGGTGGTGCTGATGGCGGCGCCGATGAAGGTGCCGACGGTGGTGCTGATGGGGGTGCCGACGGTGGTGCTGACGGGGGAGCCCATCAGCGGTGACGACCAGCTCGCTGAGTGCTGGACGGCCGGCTCGTGACGGCCGTCCAGCACCGTCGGCACTCGGGCGCTGCATAGCCGTCGACCCCGGCACCTTCGCCGCCGCGCACTGGGGCCGCGAGCCGCTGCTGACCAGGGCCGCGGAACTGCCGGTCGGGTTCGGCGACCTGCTCGACCTCGACGCCGCGGACGAGCTGCTGTCCCGGCGAGGCCTGCGCACCCCGTTCCTGCGCATCGCACGAGACGGCGACGTGCTCGACTCCAAGCATTTCACCGGAGGCGGCGGCGCTGGTGCCGAAATCGCGGACCAGGTGCGTGACGACCGCGTCCTGCGGCTGTTCGCCGATGGCCACACCGTCGTGTTGCAGGGGCTGCACCGGCTGTGGCCGCCGATCATCGACTTCGCCGGCCGGCTCGCCGCCGAGCTTGGCCACCCATGCCAGGCCAACGCCTACATCACACCACCATCCGCACGCGGGTTCGCCGCCCACTATGACGTGCACGACGTGTTCGTGCTCCAGCTCGCCGGCGCCAAGCGCTGGAACGTGCACCGCCCCGTGCACCCGGCGCCGCTACGCAGCCAGCCATGGAACCAGCATGCCGCGGCGGTGGCCCAGGCGGCACGCGAGCCACCTCTGATCGACGCGCTGCTGGAGGCCGGCGATGCGCTCTACCTGCCGCGTGGCTACCTGCATTCGGGCACCGCGCTCGGGGACACGTCCGCGCATCTGACCATCGGCGTCCACGTCGTGACCCGGTTCGCGCTCGTCGACGCCCTGTGCGCGCTGGTGGCCGGTGACGAGCGGCTTCGTGAGTCGCTGCCGATGGGCATCGACACCGCCGACCCGGAGCAGCTCGCCCCTCACCTGGGTACCGTGGTTGACGTGCTGACCGAAGCGCTGCGGCGCGTTCCCGCGCAGGATGTCGCCCGAACCGTCCGCCAGCGAGCATGGACCGGCACCCGGCCCGAGCCGCTGCGCCCGCTCGCCAACGCGGGATTCGCCCGCTCGCTTCGCGGCGATGCGCGCGTGCGGCTGCGGGCCGGGCTCGCGCACCGGCTCACGCGCACCGGCGACGGCGTCACCCTGGAGCTGGCGGATCGCACCATCACCCTGCCGGCGAGCACGGCGGCGGCGCTGGAGTTGCTGCTGCTCGGCGGCGGCGTCGAGGTCGCCGAGCTGCCCGATCTGGCCGACGACGATCGGCTGGTGCTGGTCCGCCGGCTGCTGCGGGAAGGGGTGCTGGTCCCGGCGGCTGCCCAGTGACGTCCGCGCAGAGCCCGCGCTGCGCCGACCTCGCCGGTGCGGCCGGTGACCCGTTGGAGGCCACCGCACCCCCGGCCGAGCGCTGGCTACTCGTGGAGCACCCTGGACCGTGGGGACGCCACGCCATCACCGAATCCCGCCTGCACCCGGCGGCCGCAAAAGGGTTCGCCAGGTGGACCGAGACCCACCGTTCCAGAGTCGCCCTGATTCGCCGGTCGGGAACCCCACCGCGACCGGGCCTGCCTCGCCAGTGGTTCCTGGTCGACTGCCGGCCCGGCCGCGAGGCCGTCCGCCTCGGCCGGTTCACCGACGAACCGGCGCTGCTCGACGTCCTCGCCCAGGACGCGCCGGGCACGCCGTCCACCGAGCCGATCTACCTGGTGTGCGCGCACGGCCGGCATGACACTTGCTGCGCCGTACGCGGCCGGCCAGTCGCCGCCGCGCTCGCCGAGCGGTTCCCCGAACGCACCTGGGAATGCACCCACGTCGGTGGGGACCGGTTCGCGGCCAACCTCGTACTCCTGCCGCACGGGCTGTACTACGGCCAGGTCGCGCCGCGGCTCGCCGTCGACATCGTCGAGCGGTACGCCCGCGGCGAGTTGCACCCGGCGCTGCTGCGCGGACGGTCGTCGCTGGCCCCGGCCGCCCAGGCCGCCCAGCACCACGCCAGGCTGGCCGGGGGAGAGGTGGCCGTCGACGCACTCCCCGTGCTGTCGGTCACGCAACTGGACGCGGTCACCTGGTCGGTCCTGCTCGGCGACGGCCCGGACGGTGCGCCGATCACCGTGACCGTCCGTTCCAGAGTCGTCGACGCCGGCCGCACGCTCACCTGCTCGGACACCCAACCCGGCCGCTACCGGACGTTCGATCTGGTCGAGCTCAGCGAAGGCTCGGTCGAATACGCCCCGGCCACCGGCTGGCCGTCCCGCCCGCATCAAGATCGCCGTTTGTAGTCAAGGTGCGCTAGATTACAACATTATTACGAGGATGGTAGCTGAGTTGGGTGCGTCATGGGCTCCTGCAGCCCCGCCGGTCCGTGGTAGCGGCGGGCCGTCCTCGCGCCGGTCGCTCCGGCAACGGCCATTTCGTGACGTAATTCGTGACGAGGCCGCGTCAGGCTACCCCGCTGTCACGTAAATTGTCACGAAACGAGCATGAGTCCTGCGACGGAGCCCTGGCAGAAGGCACGACCCGCTGTCGGCTCGCTTGTACTCGCCGGTGCTCCTTCGGGGGATTCGGTACGACGATGACGCGCCGCCCGTGACGGAAGGGTCACCACCCGGGTCTAGCCACCCTAGGGCCCTCTAGGCCCCGCCTAGACCCACAACACCCGCGCTGACCTGCGCACTAGACACCTAGACCCCGAAAACCAACAGTGACCGAAAACGGGGCCTCCATCCTTGGTGGGGGTGGAGCCGCTTTCGTCGTTGACCTCCTCGGCGTTGATGTGGAGCTTGGAGAAGATGACCTTGGTCATTGTCCGTTTCACGGCGTCGCTGCCGCGTCGGAAAGAGGCTTGAAGGGTCGGCTAGGCGCGCGAGGGCGGCGACGCTGAGGAGGGCAGGTCGTCTTACTGTGTGCTTTGCTTAGTCCTGCCGAGTAGCCGTCGCTGCCTCGTCCAACCACACCACGTGGGCACGCCGCACCCCTGCCGACCCTGGGCTGATCTCGTACAGCGTCCGCGCGCTCTCGGCGCTCTCCGAGCTGAGGCGGAAGTCGCCCGCCACCGAGTTGAGCTCGGCCCGGTCGTCGTAGGCCAGCCCGTAGGCGGCGACGCGGGCGTCTTCTCCTTGGCCGTACTCCTCCACGATGGCGAACAGTCGGGGTGCCTCCTCCCGTGCCGCCTCGTGGAGCAGGGCCGTGAAGGCCTCCGCTATGTTGGTGGTCTGCTCGACGTCCGTCAGCTTGGTCACGTGTTTCCCTTTCGAGGTTCTGGATTGGGTTGGCCAGTTCGCCACCGAGTCTCTGCGCCGGGTGGAAAGTCGGTGACCGCTGAGGCGGCAACGTTCTGTGTGCTCACCGGGCCGCTCGCAGCGTCCCAGATGCGTCGCGGCCGGCGGGGTGGTCGCCGATGACGACACCGCGACCAGGGCATCCGGTTGCGTCCGGCGGCCGCAGCACACAGCGTCCAGTTCGGCCGGAGCAGCTCGCGCAGCAGCGGTTCAATGTCTGGTTCGGTATCGCGGTTCACGGGGTTGGTCCTGTTCGTGCCCGTCGGTGGCCGGGGTTGCTGGCGGCGGTGGGGATGGCAGGGTCGGCGGGTCGGGGGCACCGCCAACCCCGCCAGTTCGTGGGCCGGGGCCTGGGGTTGGTGTGATCGGGACTACCCGGCGTCCCGGGGCTGCGGCGGTGTGCACGCTGCCCTCGGGCAGACCCAGCTCGGCCAGCAGGTGACGCAGCAGGGCTTCGGTGGCCAGCGCCTGGCGGTACCGCGCCAGCAGACGCGGCACGTCCTCGCGGTGGACCAGCTGCAAAACCCCGCCGGGGTCGTGCGGTCCAGTGGTGGCGCCATGACCGTGACTGCTCCTTGTGCCACGGGGTATCGGCCTGCGGCCGTGAAACGGTCTTGCCGCAGCCCAAGCCCCGATACCCGGCTGTACCGGGGATGCGTGTGCTACCCCCAGGCAGGCCACCCCGGCTATGACGGGCATGGGGTGGCCCGGCCTTGTCACCGTGACCGCACGCGGTGGGCATGCCGGCCTGACACCGTCACCGCCGCGCAGGCTCGCGCGTCGGGCATCTGTGGCCAGGTGTGTGCGCACCGCCCGTCCTTCCGCTTGATGGCCGTGGTGATGTGGTGGGTCACTGTCGGGCAGATCACGCGCCGTGAGAATGACAGCGCGGGTTAGGGGGCCGAAACGGTGACAGCGCAGGTTAGGGGCCGAAAACAGCGGAGGTTAGGGTGGTTCAGGGCTGCCGTAGCTACCCCGGGTAGCTACTTGGGTGGTATAGGCCTGCGTCACGTGTATGGTGATCGCTTGTATAGTGCGGTTGATCACAAGGACGTGGCTTGTGGGGAACAACAGCAGGTCTCAGCCGCAGCGGCCCTGCCGGTCATGCGGGCACACGCTGGCTGCGGACAACCGGGGTAAGCTGTGCAGTCCGTGCGAACGCCAGCAGCACGACGCGGCGGAGGTTGGGCCGGAGATGCCCCGGGAGTTCTGGGAGCGTCCTAGGATGAAGGCCGCCTTTGCCACCAAGAAGTTCGGCCCGGTGCTTCGGGCCTACCACCAGGAGCGTCGCGGCGAGGTGACCCAGGCGCAGCTCGCTGTCTGGCTGAAGGTGTCCCCGATGCAGGTCAGCCGGATCATACGCGGCAAGTGCCAGGTGAACGATCTTGAGAAGCTCGACTGCTGGACACGCGAACGGCTGCGCATCCCGCAACGCTACCTGTGGGTTGACCTGTCTTCCCAAACCTCAGACGCCTCCGCCGAGCAGGCACCCGAACCTACCCTGCCAGGCCAGGTGTTGCGGAGCCGGTCATTGGACCTATCCCCGGAGTTGAGTCTGTTTGATGATGGGTGGGATGCCGCACGATCCAACGGCGTGGCGATGCTGTTGGAGGAGGCAGCACCATCTGTTGCGGTGTGTACCACGGCCCGTCTGGTGCATGAGTGGCTGGTCACCGAGCCGCCGCAGCAGGTCGAGTTGCGCGCGGGCCGGCGGATTGGCGGAGGGTTGGTGGCGCGAGTCGAGCGCCGGGTGGTGCAGCTTCGCCATCTCGACGACTTCATGGGTGGCCGTGACTTGCACACCCTCGTTGGGCGCGAGTTGGCGGCTACCGGGCGGCTGCTGCGGGACGCGGCCTATAGCGAGACGCTTGGTCGTCGCTTGTTTGTGGCCATTGGGGAATTGTGCCAGCTCGCCGGTCGGGCGGCCGCTGATGCCGGGCGACTGGACCAGGCGACCCATTACCTTGCGCTGGGAATCAAAACCGCCCATACCGGCAACGACCGGCCGCTGGCCGCCAATCTTATTTCGACCCTGGCCTACCAAACCAGTGACACTGGCAGCCCTCGTGATGGCGTCTTGCTCGCGCACACCGCGGCCCGTGGCGCAGCGCAGCAGGCCTCGGCCACAACCAGGGCCCTGTTTACCGAGCGGGTCGCCTGGGCGCACGCAAAAGCAGGTCACCGCCGACAAACGGAACAAGCGCTGGCCGCGGTGGAACAAACCTGGGATCAACGGCGACCTGAAACCGACCCGGAATGGGTGTACTGGCTCGATGAAGACGAAATCACCATCATGGCCGCCCGCTGCTACGTCGAACTGGGCCAAGGTGCCCGAGCCGTCCCGCTACTCACCGAAGTACTCGGCCGTTACGACGAACAACGCACCAGAGAAGCCGCAATCTACACCAGCTGGCTCGCCGAAGCCCACATCCAAACCGGCGACATCGACCAGGCCGCCCACCTAGCCAGCAAAACCGCCCGGCTCACCGCACTCACCACATCAACCAGAAGCGACGGACGGGTAAGCCTGCTACGGACAAAACTCACACCATACCGGAGCACACCTTCCGTAGATGAGTTCTTATCCCAGATCAGCGAGCCAACGTAACATAGCAAGCTTGGGGAGTTTGGGGTGGGGGTTGGTGTGGGGAGATCTCCCCGGTTCCCCGGTGGCTCCCCGGCCGTGCTCCCCCGTGGTGGAGTTGAGGGGCCCTCGATCTTCCGGACAGCGAACCCACTAAGACTGAGGAGGGTCCTCCACCCCCCAACCCAAACCCACCGCCAGTAACCCAACCGCCACCGGACCATGTCATCTTTCAGCGATCTTGCCACAGCCGGCGGGGCTGGTCCGAGACGCCGGACCGCCCTCGAACGCCCGCTCCAACGTCCTGGACCGAACTCGCCGCATCGAGACCACTCAATGTAACGATGGTCGCACAACGTGAACTTGGGCGTGGCCATGCCTTGCCCCGAACCACCTGCGTGGAAATCCGCGCTAACCCGAGACCGGTTGCGACGTCATGGCTTGCGGGCCGCCGAGGCCATCGACGGCTTGCCGGTCGAACGCGTCGGGGTCGATGCCGAGGCCAACGCCAACGGCGGCGTACCCAAGCTCGTTGGGGTCGGGCAGCCCGACCAGCGCGTCGACGGCGTCAATGGGCTGCCCGCTGGAGTCGGTCAGCGCGACGGCCAAAGCCTCGCCCGCGACGGCTCCGAGGATGTCCCCCGCGCGTATTTGAGAACCAACGGAGACGGTGACGCTATCGGGGGCCAGCCCGTCGTAACGGTACCGCCGCCCGTCCCGACCTTGGGCTAGCAGGCCGCCCGCGTGGTCGATGCTCAGGATGACCGCCTCGACGACTGAGTGCACCGGTGTGCCCGGCGCGGCCGGTATTCGGGCAACTCCAGTGGCATCCGACGTGCGGATCAGTTGAGCCTCGGGTAGCGGTTGGAACCGCTTGCCGATGCCTACCGGCGGCACGCCTACGGCCGCCGGCTGCCGCAGCAGACGCGATGGTTGCTGCGGCGACTGAGACAGCTGCTGCGACCGTGACGGCTGCGACTGCGGCTGCGGCTGTGACGGCTGCTGCGGCTGCGGCTGCGACCGTGACGGCTGTGGCGGTTGCTGCGCCTGTGACGGCTGCAGTGACTGCTGTGACGGTGGCGGCTGCTGCGGCTTCTGCAGTGGCTGCAGCGATTGCGAGGACTGCGGCTGCGAGGACTGCGGACGATGCTGCCCAACGTCGGGGGGCGGAGGTTGTGAAGTCGGCGCTGGTGGCCGTGGCGAGGCGGGCAGATCTCCTGCTGCTGGCCCTGCCGGCTCCGGCGCTCGGCGAGCGCCCGGCCGTCCGACAGGCGCGCCGCAGTCGTCGCAGAACCCGGCGTCATCCACGTTCTGCCAGCCGCAGCTCCGACAGATGATCACTGTGGGAACTCGCCCGACTGCGGGCAGCGACCGCGCGACACCGATCCTCCAGCCACTTGGAAATGTTCTGTTGTGTCCAACCGGGCGTCCATATGCTGAAAGTATGGCGGTCTACACCGCAGGGGAAATTTACCGCTTCGCGCGCCTGGCGGGGTTCTCACCCGACCAGGCTGCCACCATGACCGCGATCGCGCTGGCCGAGTCCCACGGAAACGGCGGGGCGCATAACCCGCACGGCGAGGACTCGCGCGGGCTGTGGCAGATCAACGTCGCCGCTCACCGCCAGTTCGACCGCGTGAACCTGTACGACCCGTTGGAGAACGCCAAGGCCGCCTTCACGGTGTCACGGGGCGGTGCGGACGTCTCGATGTGGACGACAACTCATGGCAGCAACGCCAAGTTCCTGGCGTACCGCGCCGAGGCGCAGGCGGCCGCACGCGCCGCGGGCGATGGTGGTGACCTCGGGATGTGGACCGGCACCCCTGGGTACGGTCACCCGCTGCCCGCCGGTGGCGGGGGCGGCGGCGCGGGCCTTGGCCTGCCGCAAGCAGGCGGTTACGGCGGAGCGGGCATGCCCGCGGCGGGCGGCAACGGCGGCGCAACCGAGTCGTTCGTTCAGTCGGCGCTGGCGCAGACCGGCGATCGTTACGTCTTCGGCGCCGAGGCTCGACCCGACGATCCGAACCCATCGGTGTTCGACTGCTCCGAGCTGACCCAGTGGGCCGCCCATCAGGCCGGCGTCGAGCTGCCAGACGGCTCGTGGAACCAGTACCTGGCGCTGCAACAGCAGGGCGCGTCGATCAGCGTCGAGCAGGCGCTGCACACCCGTGGTGCGCTGCTGTTCTCCTTTTCCAGCCCGCCGACGGGCGGCGGTGGGCGCCCCAGCCAGGCACACGTGGCGATCAGCCTCGGGGACGGCCGCACGATCGAGGCGAAGGGCACCCAGTACGGCGTCGGGTCCTGGTCGGCCAAGGGTCGCTTCAACTATGCCGCCGTGATCCCGCAACTGGCCACCTCGACCCCGCTCGACGGGGCCGGCCAAGGAATCGGCGAACTGATCGGTCCCGCGATCGACACCGACTCCGACGGGCTGGTCGACGCGCTGGAAGCCAAGCTCCACACGAACGCCACGCTCTCCGACACCGACGGCGACGGGATCTCCGACGGGTACGAGATCAGCCAGCTGCACACCGACCCGACCAAGGCCGACACCGACGGCGACGGCGTGCTCGACTCGAAGGAACGCGCGCTGGGCCTTGACCCGACCAACCCGGACAGCGACCGAGACGGCCGGCTCGACGGGATCGACACATCGGCCGACAGCGACCTGGATGGGCTCTCCGATGCCTTGGAGAGGCTGCTCGGCAGCAACCCGCAGTCGATCGACTCCGACGGCGACGGCTTCACCGACAGCATGGAGTACCAGGACCGGTTTAACCTGGCCGACCCGTCCCGCAACCCCTTGGCCGAGTCGATGCCGGCGGCCATACCCCAGTCGCTGCCCCAGCCACCGTCCCAATCACCGTGGTTGCCGGCACCGGCCAACGACCCGAGCACCGGTCTCGACGAGCTCGGAAACAGCTGATCCAGTAGACGACGAGATCCCAGTATGCACGCCGACCCGGACGCATCCCCGGTCGAACGTGACCGGTCACCGGTCACGTCGCTGATCGACGCCGCGCTGGCCGAGGCGCGCGGGTACGGACGCGACGACCTTGCCGCCAGGCTGTCGGATCAGCTGCGACGGCTGGCGTCACCGACGTGTTCGGTGCTGGTCGTCGGCGAGTTCAACAAGGGCAAGAGCTCGCTGGTCAACGCGCTGCTCAATGCCAGGGTGTGCGCGACCGACGCCGACATCGCCACCGCGGTGCCAACCTTCGTCCGGTACGGAGAGCAGCTGGCCACGTACGGCAGGTCCGCCGACGACGGCCGCAACGGCGGCCAGCCGCAACCGATCGAGCTCACCGACTTCGAGCGGCTCGTCACCCGCACCGATCGGGACCGGCAGGCCGTCACGTTCGCGGCGGTGGACGTGTCGGTGCCCCGGCAGCTGCTGCGTGATGGCCTGGTGCTGGTCGACACCCCCGGCGTCGGCGGTGGGCTGAGCTCAGCGCACGCAGCGGCCACCCTGCGCGCGCTGGCCAGCGCCGACGCGGTCGTCTTCGTCACCGACGCCAGCCAGGAGCTGACGGCGCCGGAGCTGGCGCTGCTGCGCCGCGCCAAGGAGCTGTGCCCGCGGCTGGTGTGCGCCCTCACCAAGACCGACTTCTATCCCGAGTGGCGTCGCATCCTCGACATCGACCACGCCCACCTGCGCCGGGCGCGGCTGGACATCACGCTGCTGCCGCTGTCGGCTCCCCTGCGCCAGCATGCCCTGCGCACCGGTGACCGGGACATGAACGTCGAGTCCGGCTACCCGCGCCTGACGGCCGAGCTACGCACCACGCTCGAGATGGGCGCCGCGGGCGCGGGCACGGCGGCGGTGGCCGCCGCACACAGCGCGTTGAACCAGCTGGTCGCCCAGGTCGCCACCGAGCACGGCGAGCTGACCGATCCCGAGCACCACCGTACCCGGCTGGCGAAGCTGACCGAGGCGAAGCAACAGGCCGACAAGCTTCGCGGCAGCGGTGCGCGCTGGCAGCAGGCGTTGGCCGACCGGATCGCCGACCTGGCCTCGACGGTGGACCTCGACATCGGGGTTCGCATGCGCTCGCTGCGTAAGCTCGCCGCGGACAAGCTCGCCGGGGCCGACCCGACCAAGGCCTGGCTGGACCTGGAGCCGTGGCTCTACCAGCAGACCAACGAGGCTCTGGCCGATCACTTCCGGCTGATCCGCGACCAGGCCGACGCCATCGCCGACCACGTCGCCGAACAGTTCGGTGAGGCGGCGCTGCGGGTCGACACCGACCTCAGCGCGGTCGCGGCCGGCGCGGTGACCGGCCGAGAAGCCGAGCTGACCTTCACATCGCGCACCTCGCGGCTCGAGCTCGGGATCGCGGCCGCCAGGGGTGGCTCGGTCGGCATGGTGCTCACCCATTCGGTCGGCCTGATCGTCGGCCTCGGCCTGCCGGTCACGCTGCCGATCACCGCGCTGCTGGCCGGCGTGCTGGCCCGCAAGACGTGGAAGACCGCCAGGCAGGCGCAGCTGCGGGGGCTGCGCGCCGAGGCCGACCGCGCCGTCGCCGGCTACCTCGAAGAGACCGAGCTCTGGGCCCGCAAGGACTCCAGAGACGCCGTGCGCAAGGTCCAGCAGTACCTGCGAGACCTGTTCGCCGGGCACGCCGCCGAGCGGCACACCAGCGCGGTGCGAAACCTGGAGGTGCTGGTCCGCACGGAACGAGATGACGAGCAAACCCGCCGCGACCGGCTGCGGCACAACACGGCCGAGCTGGCCAGGCTGCGCGCTGTGGCGGACCGGGCCCAAGCTCTGCTCGACGAACTGCTCGCCGGCGACGGGCGTCCACCATGACGTCCGCTGCGACCGCGTCGCGGCCCGAGGTGGCCACGACGACCTCCGCCACAACCGCATCGCGGGCGGGGTGGCGGCGATGACGTCCGCTACGACCGCGTTACCTGGGCAGATGCGGGCGCTGCTTGCCGACGCCGTCGCCGCATACGCCGGCACCCCCGAGGAACCCACGCTGCGCGCCCTCCTCCAGCGGTTGGACGAGCCGCTGCGGGTTGCCATCGCCGGGCGGATCAAGGCGGGCAAGTCCACCCTGCTCAACGCCCTGGTCGGGGAGCGGCTCGCGGCCACCGACGCGGGCGAGTGCACCAAGGTGATCACGTGGTACATGAACGGCGTCGCGTCCAGGGCCTGGGCCCATCCCCGGCGTGGGCCGGCGCACCAGATTCCGTTCGAACGCGTCGACGGCGAAACGGTCATGGACCTCGGTGCGCTCACGGCCACTGACCTGGAGAAACTGGTAGTCGAGGTGCCCAGCACGCGGCTGGAGCGGCTGACGTTGATCGACACGCCGGGCATCGGGTCGCTGTCGACCGAGGTGTCGGACCGAACCACGGACGCCTTGAGCGGCACCGGCGACGGGGCGCCGATGGCCGACGCGGTGCTCTACCTGATGCGCCACCTGCATGCCTCCGACGTACAGTTCCTGGAGGCGTTCCACGACAGCCAGTTCACCGAGACCACACCGGTCAACTCGATCGGCGTGCTGTCGCGGGCCGACGAGATAGGCGCCGGCCGCACCGACGCCATCGACGTGGCGGGCCGGGTGGCGGCCGCGTACCGGCGCGACACACGGGTACGCGCGCTGGTGCAGACCGTCCTTCCGGTGGCCGGGTTGCTCGGGCAGGCCGGGTCGGCGCTTCGTGAGCGGGACTTCGCGGCGCTGCGTGCTCTTGCCGCGGCAGGCGTTGACGCCGACGGGTTGATGCTGTCCGCCGACCGGTTCGCCGCCGAGGCGCCCGCGGTGCCAGGGGTGCCCGTCTCGGCGCAGGTGCGCGGCGAACTGCTGGCGCTGCTGGGCCTGTCCGGAATACGGATGTCGGTTGCGTTGCTGCGCAATGGCGCGGTACGCGACAGCGCCGAACTGGCGCAGGAACTTCGCCGCCGCAGCGGGCTGGATGAGCTGCGCGCGACGCTGCTGAACCAGTTCACCCGGCGACGTGACCTGCTCAAGGCACACGCGACGCTGCGGGTTCTCGAACGACTGCTGGCCACCCGGCCACCGCCGGCAGGCGGCGAGCTGCA
>Ga0126372_10000760_pt1 | contig 12004 bp, 10 predicted proteins | sample PanSoiMetaPlot_6_FD_92762 | JGI IMG/M metagenome (GOLD analysis project Ga0126372, IMG submission 92762) | Tropical forest soil microbial communities from Panama - MetaG Plot_6 | ecosystem: Environmental > Terrestrial > Soil > Tropical forest > Bulk soil | place: Panama | collected 2016-02-17
CCCGGGGCTTCCGTTCTCTTCTTGACCGTGACCGCGTGGGCCGAGCCGGTTGCGACAAATACGGCCAGCCCCGTGACCAGGGCCAGTTTTATGATACGCATGCGTTTCTCTCCAAAGATTGTAACGTTGACTGTGCCAAACAAGTTGGGGGACGGGCAAGGCAACAACACCGGGATGATTTATCCCTGGGCCCTTGAATCTGACTGCGGGAAAGCCAGTTTCTCCCTACCTACGGTTGGGCTATAGCCTTCCCGGACTTGGTTTGCGACAGGGCCCGATCGGGGCAGCTAGACCTATGACACCCTCAACGACCGGAAATTTCGCCGCGCTGCTTGTCACCATTGCGTTGCTGACGGCACTATGTGCGCCAGCGCTCGCCCAGCAACGCACTGTTCCAGAGAGCCCCGTCGCGATCAAGCAGTCCTTCGCGCCGGTGGTGAAGAAGGCAGCGCCTGCCGTCGTGAACGTCTATGTTCAGCATAGGGTCGAGCAGACCGTCTCGCCTTTCCTGGATGATCCGTTCTTTCGCCAGTTCTTCGGTGACAGCTTCGGCATTCCGCGCGAGCGCATCCAGAACTCGCTCGGCTCTGGCGTGCTGGTGAGCCCCGAGGGCCTCGTGGTGACAAACAACCACGTCATTCAGGGAAGCGGCGAGGCCGAAATCACCGTAGCGCTGTCAGATGGGCGCGAATTTCCCGCCAAGATTATTCTCAAAGACGAGCAGTCCGATCTTGCCATACTCCGCCTCGACGCCAAGGGCGTGCAATTCCCTTCGATCGTTTTCAGCGACTCCGACACCCTCGAGGTCGGAGACCTTGTGCTCGCCATCGGCGACCCATTCGGTGTAGGGCAGACAGTGACAAGCGGCATCGTGTCGGCGCTGGCGCGCACCCAGGTCGGTATCTCCGACTATCAGTTCTTCATTCAGACCGACGCCGCCATCAATCCCGGCAACTCTGGTGGCGCGCTGGTCGACATGAACGGCAAGCTGGTTGGCATCAACACCGCGATCTTCTCCCGCAGCGGCGGCTCGCATGGGATCGGCTTTGCCATTCCCTCCAACATGGTGCGGCTGGTAGTTCAGGCTGCGCTCAAAGGTGGCAAGGTGCAGAGGCCTTGGCTCGGCGCGTCGCTCCAGCCGGTCACGCCCGATATTGCCGACTCGCTCGGGCTCACCACGCCCTCCGGCGCGCTTGTGAGCAACGTCCGCGCCGACGGTCCCGCCGCGCGGGCAGGACTCCATGCTGGCGACGTTGTGGTCGGCGTCGACGACAAGCCGGTGCAGGACCCGCACGCCTTCCAGTACCGCTTCGTCACCAAGGGCATCGGCGGCCAGGCCAATCTCAGTGTGTTGCGTAAAGGGCAGAAGCTTACCACCACCATCTCGCTGATTGCGCCAGTCGAGGACCCGCCGCGCGATGCGCGCGATCTCGATGGCCACCATCCGCTCACCGGCTGCAAGGTCGCCAACCTCTCTCCGGCCGTGGCTCAGGAAATCGGCATGGACGACGATACGCGCACCGGCGTGGTCGTGCTTGAGGTGAAGGACAAGACGCCTGCGGCCCGCATTGGGGTCAAGCGCGGCGACATCGTCGTGGCGATCAACAACGAAAAGGTGAAGTCGGTCGCGCAGCTCGTGACCGCGCTTGAAAGCGCCGATGGTGGCTGGCGCTTGTCGGTCGAGCGTGACGGCAAGGTGTATAACCTCGCCATCCAAGGCTGAGCATGAAAAAGGCCGCAGCCACTTTGTTCGAAGCTGCCGGACTCGCCGAGAGCGCGCCGCGGCCGCTTGCCGATCGGCTGCGGCCGACCTCGCTCGACGCGGTGATCGGCCAGGATCATCTTCTCGGCGAGCACGGCATGTTGCGCCGCATGGTCAAGGCCGGGCGGCTCTCATCGGTGATCTTCTGGGGCCCGCCGGGCACTGGCAAGACCACCGTGGCGCGGCTGCTCGCTGAGGTGACGGACCATCACTTCGAGCAGCTCTCGGCCATTCATTCCGGCGTCTCGGATTTGCGCAAAGTGTTCGACGCGGCGAAAGCGCGGCGCGAGGAAGGACGCGGTACGCTGCTCTTCGTCGACGAGATCCATCGCTTTAACCGCTCACAGCAGGATGCCTTCCTTCCGCATATGGAGGATGGCACCATCATCCTGGTTGGCGCTACCACTGAGAACCCATCTTTCGAGCTGAACTCCGCACTTCTGTCGCGCGCGACGGTGCTGGTGTTCAGACGGCTCGACGACGCTGCGCTCGAGCAGCTGCTTCAGCGCGCGGAAGCGCACGAAGGCCGCAAGCTGCCGCTAACGCAAGATGCCCGCGAGGCACTCATCAGCATGGCCGACGGCGACGGCCGCGGCGCCATCAACCTCGCCGAAGACGTGTTTCTTGCCGCCGCGTCTGGCGCCAAGACACCGCTTGACCGCGGGGCTCTGGTCGCACTGGTGCAGCGGCGGGCGCCGATCTACGACAAATCGCAGGACGGCCATTACAATCTGATCAGCGCGCTGCACAAATCGGTGCGCGGCTCAGACCCGGATGCTTCGCTCTATTGGCTCGCCCGCATGCTCGCTGGCGGCGAGGACCCTCTCTATATCGCGCGCCGTCTCGTGCGCATGGCGGTCGAGGATATCGGGCTTGCCGACCCGAACGCCCTGGTGCAGGCAATCGCCGCCAAGGACACTTACGACTTTCTCGGAACACCCGAAGGCGAGCTTGCGCTCGCCCAGGCCACTATCTACCTCGCTACCGCGCCGAAATCGAATGCGGGATATGTAGCGTTCGGCCTTGCCTCGCACGCGGTGGAGGAGGGCGGCTCCCTGCTTCCGCCGAAGCATATCCTCAACGCTCCGACTAGGCTCATGAAGCAGGAGGGCTATGGCCGCGGCTATGCCTACGACCATAACGAAGAAGAGGCGTTCTCAGGCCAGAACTACTTCCCCGACGGCATGGAGCGGCAGACCTTCTACGCGCCAACGAGCTACGGCTACGAAGCCGAGGTGAAGCAGCGGCTCGACCGCTGGGCCAAGCTCCGCAGGGAGCGCTCGAAGGCTTAAGGCGTATCGCTAGGACCGCTTTCGCCGTAGCGGATGACCTTGACTTTTTCGGTTGTGACGAGGGCGCTGCCCATCATCGGCTCGATGGCGGCGACGAATTGGTCGATCTTGTCCTCGCTGTCCACAATCTCGATGACAAGGGGCAGGTCCTGCGAGAGACGCAACACCTTGGTCGTATGCAACCGGCTCGAGTGACCGAATCCCATCGGCCCGCGCAGCACCGTTGCGCCGGCGAGGTGCATCTCGCGCGCTTTAAGCACGATTGCCTCGTAGAGCGGCTGGTGGTCTGCCTTGTCATCCTCGCCGATGAAGATGCGGAGCAGCACGGCGTCGCGTGTGAGCGGCATGGTCAGATCCACCTCATGGCGTTGATGGACACGGCAAGTATATGCCCGAGCCAGACCGCGAGCAGGCAGAGCACGACCGAGCCGATAATGTTGCCGCCCGCCTGCAGCCACTCTCCGTCATTGGCGAGATTGAGCGTCTGCAGGCTAAACGACGAGAAAGTGGTGTAACCGCCGCACAGGCCGATCATGACGAACTGGCGCACGGTGGAGCTTGCGAAGATGCGGCCGTCCGCCCTGTCAGGGTGGCGAAAAAGCCGATGATTGAGAGAGCCTGTGATATTCACCAACAGCGTGCCCCAGGGAAAAGTCTCCCCCAACATCCGCGCGGCAAACCCAGTGCACCAGTAACGTGCCATGCCTCCAAGCGCGCTGCCGACCGCAATCCAAAGATACATTGGCATAGGAAATCAGTTCTCCCTTAAGCGAGGTTGAAGGGCCGGTCGCGAACCGGAGTGCGCCTTCTCACTTTGCCACGAGCACGGGACAGGGCGAGAGGTCGACCAGCCGGTCGGCGCGCGTTCCCAGGACACGCTCATAGAAGGTCGAGTGGCCAGTGGCTCCGATCACGAGCAGGTCGGCGGGAAGATCCCCAGCCAGCATGATGATGTCGCGCACGGGATGGCCGGTGACGATATGAGTGACGAGCTTGACGCCTTTCTCTTCGGCCAACTGTTCGGCGCGCCGCACAATTGGGCGGTAGCGGCGGTCCGCAAACCGTTTCTCCTCTCTCACCTCGCCGATGATCTCGGGGAACTCCGAGATCTCCTCGACGCAAATCATGTGTAATTCAGCGCCTGATAGCTTGGCGAGATCGAGCGCAAGCACGAGCGCCTTGTCGGCGCCAGCCGAGCCGTCATTGGCTTGAAGAATCGTCTTGTACATTGGCGATGTTTTCTTCCGTTAGGCCGAATGATTGACGGCGTGGGCAGGCTCGATCGCGAGCCTTCCGCCTTTGATGGGCTCGGCGGCGGACTCGGCTTCGGGCTTGGGCATGAGATGCCGCGGCAAATAGAAGGCATTGGCGATGACCGTGGGGATCACGGCGCTCGCGATCACGGCTGCAACCAGAGCGGAATATTGCCCCTGGTCGATGATGCCATGCGACAGGCCGAACAGCGAGGATATGGTGCCGAAGGTGAGGCCGGTGGACATGAGCAGCGTGGTATAGGCCGCTTCGCGGTTCGGTGCCTTGTAGAACTTCGTCACCGGATAGACGCCAACGATCTTCGAGGCCACTTTGACGATCAGGAAGAAGATGAAGGCGAAGGGCGCGGCGATCAGCGCGGGAATCGAGACGAACGATCCGGCTCTAATGAAATAAAAGGGCGTAAGTAGCCCGAAAGTGAGCGTCCTCAATCTGCGGACGAGGATCTGATCCTTGCCGACGGTCCCGGCCAGCACCATGCCGATGAGATAGGCGGGAAGGACCGCTTCGCTGTCGGCCCAGGTGGCAAGCGCTCCCATGCCGAGAAGACAAAGGAGGAGGAATTTCGTCTCGAGCTCTGAAGGCCGACTGCCATAACGGGCGAAGAAACGTGGCGTGACGAAAGGCAGGAGGCCAAAGACCACGATGCCGACGCCGAGAAAGACCAGAGTCTTGAAGGTGAAGGGCGCGAAGATCAGCCCTAGCGCCACCACGGTACCGAGGTCTGTGACGAAACAAGCGGCGAGCACCGTCTTGCCGTATTCGGTGGTGTTGAAGCCGAATTCCAGCATCACCGCATAGACCACGGCGACCGAAGTCGTGGACATGGCGACGCCGGCGAGCCAGCTCGGCATGGGGTCCCAGCCAAGCACGTAGTGGGCGCCCGCCGCACAGCCGAGAAACGGAAAGAAGAAGCTCGCGAGCCCAACCGCGGTGGCTTCCTTCCATTTCAGTCGGAACACGGCGGGATCGAGCTCGGCGCCGGCGAGGAAGGTGAGGACAATGGCGCCAAGCCCGGACAGAAATTTGATCCAGGTTTCGTCGGTGCCGAGGATCGCCGAACCGACAGCGGCGCCGATGATGAGCTGGGCGATCGTGCCGACGACGATCTCCGATAGTGCCGTCGAGATGCGGAGCCATATGGAGAGAAGGGAGGCAATGAGAGCCAGTCCCAGCCACAGCGCAGCCAGTGCCCAAATACCAGTCATGGTCCGTGCCTCCACGGTTCGAGCGTCCGCGGGAGATTGGGTCAGGCGGTTGGGGCAAAATAAAACCCGCCTGGCGGCGGGCTTGCGGACTTAAGCTCCCACCGCATAACACTTATGCGGTAGGAGTCATTAGCGCAGCGGCGGTTCAGGGGGACTCCATCCCCTTCAGCACTTGGCAGGAATGTAAACAGGAATTCACGCCGATCAAGGCCTATTGCAGGTCATCTCGCCCCACATTTGTGGGCTTGCCGAATTGGCGGGAGAGAGCGGGCTCTAATGGCGGGAGTTGAGACGAAGGAGGTCAGCCGCGCCGATGACGGCATGCGGCTCGACCGCTGGTTCAAGACGCATTACGCCTCGCTGCCTCACAGTCGGCTCGAGAAGCTTCTGCGCACTGGGCAGGTACGGGTCGATGGCGGGCGCGCCAAGGCAAGCACGCGGCTTGCCGCCGGCCAGACCGTGCGCATCCCGCCGCTTTCCGATACGCCGCCTGCTCCGAAGCACGCTTTATCTAAGGCGGACCATGCTTTTCTCGCCTCCATCACGCTCCACGAGGACGACGACCTGCTGGTGCTCAACAAACCGTCGGGCATCGCCGTGCAGGGCGGCACCAAGACCACCCACCACATCGATCGTCTGCTCGAAGGCTTGGGCGACGGGCCCGAGACACGGCCACGCCTCGTGCACCGGCTCGACCGCGACACCTCGGGCGTGCTGGTAATCGCCAAGCGCCGCGCGGTTGCGGCCAAGCTCGGGCGCGCCTTCCAGACGCGCTCGGTGCGCAAGATCTATTGGGCGCTCCTGCATGGCGTGCCGAAACCGTCACAAGGCAAGGTCGATGCAGCCTTGGTGAAGGCCGGCGGCCCTGACGGGGACCGCGTGCGCAAGGCGAGGCCGGGGGAGAAGGACATTGCTCAGTCTGCGGTCACTCACTACTCGGTAGTGGACAGGGCAGGGCAGAAGGTCTCATTCGTCTCGCTCAAGCCAGTGACCGGGCGCCAGCATCAGCTCCGCGCCCACATGGCGATCATCGGGCACCCGATCCTCGGCGACGGCAAATATGAGGGGGACAAGAACCTGCCCGACGGCATCTCGAACAGGCTTTATCTGCATGCAAGGCGCATCAGTTTCCCGCATCCTTCAGGCGAGGGCGTGGTCGATATCACCGCGCCTCTGCCCGAGCATATGGCCAAGGCCTTTGCCCTGTTCGGCTTCGCCGAGCGGAACGGGGCCGACCAGGCTTGAGGCGCGTTATGATGGCGGGAAACGGGCCCATCAGGAGGCAGCCTTCGATGCATGCAAAACCGAGCTGGTTTGCGCGCTTTGCGCATTATATCGCTACAGTTACAGGACGCTCCGTCGCCTTCTTTCTGGCGGTCGCGACGATCGTGATCTGGGGATTGACCGGGCCGGTTTTCGGCTACAGCGACACGTGGCAACTCGTCATCAACACCGCGACGACGATCGTTACCTTCCTCATGGTGTTCGTGATCCAGAATACGCAGAACCGCGACACCGCAGCCATGCACATCAAGCTCGACGAGCTGATCCGCGTGACGCAGAAGGCGCGCAACGTCCTGCTCGATCTCGAAACGCTTGACGACGGAGAGCTGGAAAAGCTGAGAGAGGATTACATAAGACTCGCCCAGGAGGAGATCCCGCGCCATCTGGAGCGGCGCCGCGCCAGGCCGAGCGAGACCTAACGGCGACAAGCGGGAGAAGCCACATGAAATCTTCAGGTGCCGTGGCGGGGCAAGGCGCAAGAACTGCGAGTCTGCCCAAGCGCTTCTACAAGGGTGTGGCGATCAAGGACGAAGGGAGCGGGGCGGCTTCCCTTCTGCTCGACGGCAAGCCGGTGCGCACGCCAGCCAAGGCGCATCTCGCATTGCCAACGCGCGCACTCGCCGAGGCGGTGGCCGAGGAGTGGCGCGCACAACAAGACCGCATCGATCCTCTGACCATGCCGCTGACCAAGCTCGCCAACAGCGCGATCGACGGGGTGAGAGGCCGGGAGCAGGCGGTCATCGACGACATCGCGAAATATGCCGGCTCCGATCTGCTCTGTTACCGGGCCGAAGGGCCAAAGACATTGGTCACTTTCCAGACCAAGCATTGGGACCCCGTGCTTGCCTGGGCCAAGGCTGCGCTCGATGCGCCGCTCGCCCTCGCCGAGGGCATCGTGCATGTGGCGCAGCCCAAAGCTTCACTCGATAGCGTCAGGCGTGCGCTCGAGGGTCTCGATCCTTTCGGCCTTGCCGCGCTGCACGTGATGACCGCGCTCACCGGCTCAGCCCTGCTAGCGCTCGCCGTGGCGAAGGGGAAGCTCACGCCGGAGGAGGCGTGGCAGGCAGCCCATGTCGACGAGGACTTCCAGATCAGCCAATGGGGCGAGGACGCCGAGGCCGCCAAGCGCCGGGCGCAGCGGCGTCGCGACTTCGACGCGGCAGCGCGACTGCTCCAGATGCTACCAGCGGTTATTGCCGGACGTGGTGACGATCTTGGTCCAGGGTCCTGCCGACCATGATCGAAGCAGAGCGAAACAAGCGGCGTCTCCGGCAACGGCCAGGAGCCCGCGCCGCGTCAGGTGAAGTTTTACTATGGGGGGTGCTCCCTCGTTAGCGGCCCGCGATTATTCGCCAATTTTGACAATGATTTAGCAGTCGGCAGGCACGGTGCCGCATGCGGCGTCTCATGCCGGCATGGCCTTGCAGCGTCGGATTTCCGGCCATTTGCGGCGCGCAACCCCCATGCTATTCACCGTCACCGGCGCGTCACATGGGAGCAGGCTGATGAAGGAAGTCCTGGAAGAGCTTGAAATCCGCCGCGACAAGGCAAGAGCCGGCGGCGGCCAGGCCCGCATCGACGCCCAGCATAAGCGCGGCAAGCTCACCGCGCGGGAGCGCCTGGACCTCCTGCTCGACGAAGGCTCTTTCGAGGAGTTCGACATGTATGTCGAGCACCGCTGCATCGATTTCGGCATGGAACAGACCCGCGTGCCGGGCGACGGCGTGGTCACCGGCTGGGGCACCATCAATGGCCGCGTCACCTATGTGTTCGCTAAGGATTTCACCGTGTTCGGCGGCTCGCTGTCGGAAGCGCACGCCAACAAAATGATCAAGATCCAGGACATGGCACTACAAAATCGCGCGCCGATCATCGGTCTGTTCGACGCCGGCGGCGCGCGCATCCAGGAGGGCGTTGCTGCGCTCGGCGGCTATGGCGAGGTTTTCCTGCGTAACGTGCTGGCTTCCGGCGTGATCCCGCAGATCAGCCTGATCATGGGCCCTTGCGCCGGCGGCGACGTCTATTCGCCGGCCATGACCGACTTCATCTTCATGGTGAAAGACACCTCCTACATGTTCGTCACCGGTCCCGACGTGGTGAAGACGGTGACCAAGGAGGAGGTGACGGCCGAGCAGCTCGGCGGCGCCGTTGTGCACACCACCAAATCGTCAATTGCCGACGGGGCCTATGAAAATGACGTGGAGGCGTTGCTGCAGATGCGGCGGCTGATGGACTTCCTGCCGTCGAGTAACCTCTCCGGCGTGCCGGAGTTGCCAATGCGCGATCCGTGGGACCGCGATGAGCCGTCGCTCGACACGCTGATCCCCGACAATCCGAACAAGCCTTACGACATCAAGGAGCTGATCCATAAGGTCGTGGACGAGAGCGACTTCTTCGAGATCCAAGAGGCCTTCGCCCGCAACATCGTAGTGGGCTTCGCCCGCATGGAAGGGCGCACCATCGGCATCGTCGCCAATCAGCCCATGGTGCTCGCCGGCGTGCTCGATTCAGACGCCTCGCGCAAGGCCGCGCGCTTCGTCCGCTTCTGCGATTGCTTCAATATTCCGATCGTCACCTTCGTCGATGTGCCCGGCTTCCTGCCCGGCACCGACCAGGAATATGGCGGGCTGATCAAGCATGGCGCCAAGCTCCTGTTCGCCTTCACCGAGGCGACCGTGCCGAAGGTCACGGTGATCACGCGCAAGGCCTATGGCGGCGCCTACGACGTCATGTCGTCGAAGCACATCAGGGGTGATGTGAACTATGCCTGGCCGTCGGCCGAGATCGCGGTAATGGGGGCCAAAGGCGCGGTCGAGATTCTGTATCGCGCTGAGCTGTCGGATCCCGCCAAGATCAAGAAGCGCATCGACGAATATCAGGCGCGCTTCGCCAACCCCTTCGTCGCCGCCGAGCGCGGCTATATCGACGAGGTGATCATGCCGCACGGCACGCGCAAGCGCATCGCCCGCGCGCTGCAGATGCTGCGCAACAAGCACCTCGCCAACCCGCCCAAGAAGCACGACAACATCCCTCTGTGACGCGGCCAATCCTCAGTCCTGCCGAGGCGCTCGGGCTCTCCGGCGCCACGCTTGAAGCGCGGATCAGGCGTGCCGCAAATCACGTCAGCGATGCGACCTTCGCCCGGATTGCCTCACGCCTGCTCGAAGACGCGCGCGCCAACGAGATGATCTACGAGCATGAGGGCGTGCAGGAGCCGGTCCGCCTCATGCTGCGCCCGCTGCTCGTCATGCAGGAACAGCTCAGCTATCTCCATCACGTCTGTCTTCAGCTGATCGAGGCGCTGAAGCGGCTGCCAGACCTCTATCTGCAAGACGAGCGGATCAGGAAAATCGTAGCGATCACGCCGGACGAAGGGCGCTGGTTCCGGGCTACTTGGACACGCGAACACTCGCGCTTCAACTCGATCTACGGCCGACTCGATGCCGTGTGCGATTTCACGGGCGCCGGCTGGCAGGACTCGCTCCATTTCATGGAACCGAATCTTACCGGCGTCGGCGGAATTCATTACGCCCCTATTGCCGAGCAGCTTGTCATGCGCAACGTCATGCCAACCTTATTTACGCACGATCCGAGCCTCGTCATCGAACTGCCGCGGGACCAGCGCGAATTGTTTGTCCAGGTGTTGATCGATCATGCGCGCGCCATCGGGCGGGAGTCGTGCCAGCTTTGCTTCGTCGAGCCGAAATATGTGCATGAAGGGCCCGCCGAGCAGTCGGTGTTGAGCCAATTTCTCTCGCAGCGGCACGGTCTCACCATCGCCCATGCCGATCCGCGCGAGTTGCGCGTGGAAGGGCAGGAGGTCTTCTACCAGGACGTCAAGATCGACGTCGTCTACCGCGATTACGAGCTGCGCGAGCTGATCGATCTGGAGAGGGAGACCGGGAGCTCGCTCGAGGCAATGCGGCTCCTGTTCCGGCAGAATCGCGTCGTCTCATCGCTTGTCGGCGACTTCGATCACAAGAGCGCCTTTGAAATCCTGACTGATCCCGTGCTTAGCGAGCAGTATTTCGGTGCCGACGACCGCAGACTGTTCCGGCGCCATGTCTTGTGGACCCGACTCCTGGCGGATCGGCGCACGACACTGCCCCACGACAAGGAAGGCGACCTGCTCAAATATGCTAGGGCGAACCGCGACCTGTTGGTCCTGAAACCGAACCGCGCCTATGGCGGTACTGGAGTCATGATCGGTCCGGCGACCGAGCAAACAGACTGGGAAGCGGCTTTGCAGAAGGCGGTGATTAGCGCGAACGATCCCGAAAATTCGTGGGTGGTGCAGACGGCGACGCGCCTTCCGGTGCACGAGTTCCCGGTCGTCGGTCCGGACGGCCGCGTCTTCGGCGAGCCGTTTTATGCGGTGATGGGTTTTGCCGCGACCGAGAATGGGCTCGGCACCGTTTGCCGGGTGTCTCAGAAGCAGGTCGTCAACGTCGCGCAACGCGGAGGGCTCGCTGCCGTGCTCGAGGCCGAGCCGCCGGCTGAGCTGCGCATCCCGAAACGTCCCATCAGCCGCGCCAAGGACTTGGAGCAGTCGCTTCGCGCGCAAATCTCGGAATTGCGCCATCTCGACCAGACGATCGCGCTGCTCGGTTGGGATGAGGAAACGGTGCTGCCGCCTGCGGGCCGCGCGGAACGAGGGCAGCAGCTTGCGACGCTGGAGGGCATTCGCCACAGATTGTTGGCATCGGACCTCCTTGGCGATCTGGTGGAGGACGTTGCCGCACAGTCTGATGGCAACGAACGGCTGGCACGCGAGCTCTTCCTGCTCCGGCGTTCGCGGCGTCAAGCTCTAGCGTTGCCCGAGGATCTCGTGCGCCATTTCGCCCATGCGAGATCGCAGGCGCTTGGTGCTTGGGAAGAGGCACGCAAGACGAGCGATTACGCCTTGTTTGCGCCGTCCTTTGAGCGGTTGGTCGCGCTGGTGCGAGAACGCTCGCAAGCGCTTGCGGGCCCGGGCGATCCTTATGATGCCCTGCTCGACGAGCACGAGCCCGGCATGACCCGCGCTCGTTTCGATCCCGTGCTGGAGGAGGTGCGCAACGCTCTGGTGCCTCTGGTTCGCGCGGCCGATCCGCCCTCCGACGGAATACTGCACGGACGCAAATTCGCTGAAGCCGAACAATGGGAGCTCAGCCGGCGATTGCTCGCGGCGATCGGCTTTGCCTTCG
>Ga0126372_10000762_pt1 | contig 12000 bp, 12 predicted proteins | sample PanSoiMetaPlot_6_FD_92762 | JGI IMG/M metagenome (GOLD analysis project Ga0126372, IMG submission 92762) | Tropical forest soil microbial communities from Panama - MetaG Plot_6 | ecosystem: Environmental > Terrestrial > Soil > Tropical forest > Bulk soil | place: Panama | collected 2016-02-17
AGCCAGGCGGCCAGGTTGAGCATCTCCACGCCGAGCGCCTCGCGGGGAAACGCCCTTAAGTGGCAAAGCTCCACTCCGGCAGCATCAGCCTGGTCATCATCAGCCTTCCCCTCCTGATCGGCCTCATTTTCTACGGACCTTTTGTCGCCGACCTGTTTCTGCATCGACGGCCACCATCGCGCTTCCTGATTCCCTCAGACTACGTCGGCTGGGTAAGAGTCGAGTACGGAGTTCCCCATACACCGCCCCTGCCGCGAGAAGGAAAATATCTGATCGTAAGGCTGAACAAGGACGCCACTGCTCAGACTTCTTCTTCCTGGCCAGATGGTTGGTCGCATGACCAATACTTCTACGATTCAGGCAATGCGCAGCGACCGCTTTCCAATGCGGGATGGTGCAAAGGTGGCATGATCTGGGGCGAGATCGCGAACAACGAAAAATCTGTGAAAGTCCAGAAATTCTTCGTTGGTACCGAAGACCAGTTCCGCATGGAAGTGGACCCGGCAGGGAAGACGTACAGTCCATGCGGATGAATAATCCCACGGTGTTACTGATAAGCTAGAAGCAAGCTGACAGCTGAAGCTGACGGCTGAGAGCGAATCACCATGCTCCTTTCCGGAATTTTCCCGCCCATCACGACGCCGTTCTATCCAGATAGCAACATCTATTTCAAGAAGCTCGAAGCCAACGTCGAGCGTTATTCCCGCACGCCTGTCGCAGGCATCGTTGTCCTCGGATCGACCGGAGAAGCGATCATGCTCTCCGACGAAGAGCGGCGGGGCGTTCTGAAAGCAGCGCGTGAAGCTGCGGCGAATCACAAGGTCCTCATCGCGGGAACGGGCATCGAGTCTGCGACCGAGACGCTGCGTCTCACAGAGTATGCCGCCGAACTCGGTTACGACGTCGCTATGGTGCGCACGCCCCACTACTACAAGAATCAAATGAAGCCAGCCAACATGCTGGCGTTCTACCGCACTGTGGCTGACCGTTCGGCTCTGCCGGTGATCATCTACAACTTCCCGCAAGCGACCGGCTACGATATGCCCGCGGAAATCGTGATTGAACTTGCAGACCATCCCAACATCATCGGGATCAAAGAATCGAGCGGAGACGTCGAGAAAGTCCGCAAGATGGTAGAAGGCACGCGCCCTGTGAAACGAAGCGCGACTGTAACCGAGACATTCGACGCCGTCACGGCTCGCATGGTGAAGGCTGCTTCCGAAGGCTCCGGCCCGGATGGCGATCTGGTGTCGGTTGCTTCGTTGGCGGGGTCGAGCAAACCGTCGTCATCTGCGGTCAGCGTGGTCGGTGCGCTTAAAACGCGCCCGAAGGAAGTCGGATTTCAGGTTCTGGTCGGCGCCGCTCATAAGCTTGACCCATCCCTTCAGGCAGGTGCTGTCGGCGCGATTCTCGCGTTTGCTGATGCGGCCCCGACCGCCTGCTACGAAATCTACGCCGCCTGGAAAGAAGGCGACGCAGAGCTAACCCGCATCAAGCAACAACGGATTGCCAAGGCTGCGGAACGTGTACTCGGTGGACTCGGCATCTCGGGCCTGAAGCACGCGATGGATATCAACGGCTACTTCGGGGGTCCCGTACGACTGCCGCTTCTGCCCCTGACGGCAGATCTGAAGGCCGAAGTCGAGCAATTGATGGCCGATATCCGGAATTAGGGTTCACGGTTGAGTAACTAGGCCAAAACTCCAGTGATTCAGGGGGCGTCTTTGCCACCAAGAAAGTCACGGGCGTCCGCCAAGGAAACTGCCCGACCCAGGATGCCGGTTGCCTCCGAAGAAATACGGGCCTGGTCGGCTGCGCTCGAAGCTGAGGCGCTCACCTGGCCGAGCGTCCGCCGCTGCCCAATGTTTGGGCTGGTCGGCCTATATCGCGGAGATCAAATCTTCGCGGCGCTGCCTCGCACGCGCTGCCTTGGATTGCCGGATTCATTGGCCTTTAAGTTGGAAAGAGCGAGCGCCCGGGTACTCGAAAAGATCGAGCGCGAGCCTCGGATCCAAACGACCATCATGAAAGCGCGCCGCTGGTATCTGTTCGGACTCTCCTCCACTGCCGATCTGCGCGATGCTCTTAACTGGCTGCATCAAGCCTATAAAGCGGCGTCCCAAGGGGCCTGAATTTCTCCCTCACAGGTGCTTGTGATCCGTATCACAAGGGCATATAATCAAATTCGAACGAACGTTCGATAAATCATGCCAGTTTCTTCCCCAAGGTCGACCTCGCGACGCGTGCGCGAAAGATCGGCGGCACTCCCGGAAACGCGCTTCGACCGCCGTCTCTCGGAGATCCTCGCCCACGCTACCGATGTCTTCGACGAGAAGGGCTACGAGGGAGCCTCCATGCGCGACCTATCGCGCGCCAGTGGCATGTCCCTGGCGGGGCTTTACTACTACTTCGAATCAAAAGAAAAGTTGCTGTACCTGATCCAGCGGCACACCTTCACCACGATCCTCGAGCGCTTGCGCCGTCGTCTGGACGGCGTCATCGACGCGGAAGCACGCATTCGAGTCTTCATCCTGAACCATCTCCAGTACTTCCTCGCCAATCAGAAGGCGATGAAGGTCCTGTCCCATGAAGACGAAGTTCTGAAAAACGGACATGGGGCGGAGATCGCTACGCTTAAGCGCGAGTACGTGCGCACTTGCGTCGAATTACTCGAAGAACTCAAACGCGCCAGGAGTTTGGAGTTCTCCAGTCGCACCGCCGCGCTGAGCCTGTTCGGCATGATGAACTGGATCTACACCTGGTATAAACCGCGCGCCGATGGCGACGCTGAGGAACTGGCGCAGGAGATGGGTGACATCTTCCTGCGTGGCGTCTGTTCGGAACCAGGCAGAGGCCCGAGAAAGAACTGAAGTGTAAGGAATCCGAGATTTAAGGTTTCGCAGAAGAGAGGAACAGTCATGGCGACCACGATGCACCCGACGACCAACGACGCGACGAAGAAACTGATCAACTACCGCAACGACGGCGGCGTGGCCGTCATTGAGATGTTCGATCCACCCGCCAACACTTATACGTACGAAATGAACCGGCAACTGGACGACGCCATCCTCGCAGCTCGCATGGATAACGACGTTTATGTCATCGTGCTGACCGGTGCGGGCGACAAGTTCTTTTCCGCCGGGGCCAACATCAAGATGCTCGCCAGCGTTGATCCCACTTTCAAGTACTACTTCTGTTTGCATGCCAACGAGACCCTTCTGCGCCTGGAGCATACGCCCAAATTAGTCATCGCAGCCCTGAACGGACACTGCGTCGGCGGCGGTCTTGAGATCGCGATGGCCGCCGACATGCGCATCGCGCGGAAAGATGCGGGCAAAATCGGATTGCCTGAAGTCAATCTCGGCGTCCTGCCCGGCACCGGTGGTACACAACGCCTGTCGCGTCTGGTGGGAAAGAGCCGCGCGATCGAACTGATGGTCACAGGCAACACGTTCTCTTTTGAGGAAGCCCAGGAACTCGGCATCATCAACGACATCTACGAGCGCGACGGCTTCATGGAAAACGTTATGGAGTATGCGCGCCAGTTCTGCCCACCCAATAAAGCGGCCAAGGCTGTCGGACGCATCAAGCGGGCTGTGCAGACTGGCTGGGAGATTCCAATGGAGTCGGCTCTGGCCATCGAACGCGAGAATCAACAGATTCTCTTCCAGAGTGACGATGCCAAGGAAGGCCTCGCGGCTTACGTTGAGAAGCGCCCGGCAACCTTCACCGCCAAATAGATCGAATGCAAACCTCGGGCGAGACGAGGCTTGGAAGGCAGTACGAAAAGTATGACCACCGAAGAAAACCAACGATCGCGCACGTACGAATTGATGGGACGCCGCCTTGCCCTTCGGCGGCTATAAGAGTTCCGGCTTCGGCCGCGAACTCGGCCAGGCGGCTCTTGACCACTATACCGGGATCAAGACGGTGTGGATGAACATGGGGTGAAGTTGCTTCAACCACAGACTTCGCAGATTGTTGCAGAGAACGCCAAGCTCCTTACCTCTGTGCCCTCTGTTGGTTAAAAAGGATTTTCTATGCCAGGCAAAGTAGCAAAAATCGGAACATTCAGTGATTGGGTGGGTCTCTTCGATCAGTGGCGAAAGGAAATTGGTGTCGATCGCGACGAGATCACCAGTTTCAGATTCGACACACTTTACGGTGCGATCGAGACCGAAGAGATCCAGTTTGGTTCCTACAAAGGCCGCCGCAAATGGGAAAACCTGCGCCAGATTCCGACGCAGCAGATGCGCGACGCGCTCATGAACATGATCGTCTACCAGGGCGACACCGAGTTTGCTAGTGTGGAGCAGCAGCGCCACCTGTTCGAGACGGCGCCCACAGACTGGGACCGCCGCGCTCTTACCCGCGTCATGATTGAAGAGATGCGCCATGGCTGGCAGATGTGTGCCTTGCTTCTCGATCACTTCGGATACTCCGGAAAAGTTGAAGCGCAGAAGATGCTTGAACGCCGGGCGTTTGAGAATGAGCGCCTGCTCGGTGCATTCAACGTCGATGTCGACAACTGGATGGACTTCTTCACGTACACCGATTTCGTCGATCGTGACGGAAAATTCCAACTCCAGATGCTGAAGTACTCGGCCTTCGCTCCGCTCGGTCGTTCCATGTCGTACATGCTCCGCGAAGAGGCATTCCATATGGGAACGGGCAACGACGGCCTGCGGCGCATCGTACAAGCCGGGGTGGTTCCCGGATGGCTGATCCAGAAATATCTGAACAAGTGGATTTCATGTTCCTATGACCTCTTCGGCACCGACCATTCCTCCTCGGCGCACTGGGCTTATGTCTGGGGCATCAAAGGTCGGTACGACGAGCCGCAGAATACGACTCCCGCGAAACTCGATGAGTTGAACGATTACAACCGCCACTTGTACCGCGACGAGGTTGCAGGCCTGGTGTCGCGGCTGAACGGTTTCCGTAAAGCGGGTGAGCCCGAACTCTATGCGCCCGATGTCAAATTCAACCGGGCCATCGGACAATTCGCCGGGCAGAAGTTCCGTGCAAAATCCGGCGAACCCGTGAGCGAAAAGCTATACAGCGAGCACTTGGGCGAGGTCATGCCAACGGCGGAAGACAAGAAACTTCTGCTCGAGATCATCGCCAACGAGAAGACATGGATCGCGGAGAAAGAGGGCGCCCGTGATCCGTTGGCGACAATCGGAGAACCGCGAAAGTCGGCGATTAATCTCTAGTCTCCTCGATTCAGGCGGGCGCAACGCCCGCCTATCGGTTATCCTTCCTCGATGAGCACAGCCTCTTTGACTCGGATCTCGTATCACGTGCGTCCGCCCGTCGCGCGGATCACGCTGCACAACCCTCCGGTCAACGTCATCGATATCGCGATGATGGAAGAGTTGGCCACTGCCATAGCTGACGGTGAGGCGCGCTCCGACGTGAGTACGATTGTCTTCAGCGGCAGCGACAAAGTTTTTTCCGCCGGCGTCGATGTCGCCGCACATGTTCCCGACAAAGTGAATGAGATGCTATCGAAGTTTCATCACGTGCTCCGTTTGCTGATCTCGTCGCAGAAAGTGTTGATTGCCGCAGTACACGGTCATTGTCTGGGTGGAGGAGCGGAACTGGCGATGGTGTGTGACATCGTCATTACCTCCGACTCATCGGTTTGGGGCTTTCCCGAAATTTCGCTCGGGTGCTTTCCTCCGGTTGCCGCTGTTGCGCTCGCTTCCGTCGTGGGTCAGAAGCATGCGGCTGACTTGATCCTGACAGGACGCAAATTCGATGGGCTTGAGGCACGCTTTCTTGGCTTGGCGAACGCGGCCGTTCCCGATCATCAGGTGAAAGACAAACTCGATGAATCGTTGGCACGCCTGGCTACGCTTAGCCCGACGGCTCTAGCCCTCGCAAAGAAAGCCATGTATGCGTGGGACTCCATGCACTTCGACAAAGGTCTCGCCCGCGCTGAGAAGATTTATCTTGAAGAACTGATGCAAACGAGCGACGCGCGAGAAGGAATTCAAGCATTTCTCGAAAAACGCGAAGTTCATTGGTCCGGGAAATAAGGCCGCCTGGCGTATCCGATTGGTCGGCAACCTTAAGGCATGATCACCGATTGCCACATTCACATCTCGCCTCTGCAGATGTTCAACCCGGAAGCGCTTGAATTGATGCGGGCAAAGCGGCCGAACTTCGCCCAGATCGAAGAGTTCTGCCGCTCACCGAAGGCTTTTCTCAAATATTTGGACTCCTCGGGCATCGATCGTGCCGTCCTGATTAACTACGTGGCTCCGAAGGTGATCGGGTTCACCACTGGGGTGAATCCTTTCGTTGCCGAATACGTTTCCGCCGATCGAAAGCGCCTCGTCTCTTGCGGCAGTCTTCATCCAAGGCACACAACCAACATCCTCGCGGATGTCGAACAACTTTTGCGGCTCCAGATCAGGATGATCAAGATTCATCCTCCGCACCAACTGCTCTTTCCCAACGACTATCTAAACGGTGTAACCGAACTCGAAATTATTTATCGCGCCGCCGAGGCAAACGGGATTCCGATCATGTTCCACACCGGGACCTCGATCTTTCCTGGCGCCCGAAACAAATATGGGGACCCGATCTTCCTGGATGATGTTGCCGTCGACTTTCCAAAACTTAAGATTCTGATGGCCCACGGCGGCCGTCCGTTGTGGATGGACACCGCTTTCTTTCTCCTGCGCAGGCATTCCAACGTCTATCTGGATATCAGTGGTATTCCTCCCAAATCATTACTGGAATACTTCCCGCGACTGCACGAGGTCGCCCATAAGACGCTGTTTGGGACAGACTGGCCCGGGCCCGGCGTTCCCGATGTTGGCACCAATCTCGAAGAATTTCGCAAACTTCCCTTGTCGGCGGAGGCTCAGCAGCGGATTTTGAGTGGTACAGCACTCGAAATCTGGCCAGCCTAGCTCGGTAATCGCCTGCCGCGCTTGCCTGAAATAGCAAAGATTCACAGTTCCATTCCGAGGAAATCCGTCAGTAAGATGGCCACATTTTCCAGCATCCGTCCGTAGCCGATGATGGCGGAGTTCGAGCAATTGGTATGAATAAGTCCCGTAACCGATTCGCGGGTCATGTCTAAATCAAAATACCGGGCGGATGGAAGAGCCCCCAAAATACGTCTTGCCACCCGAGGGCACTTTTCGGAACGCAGAAAATCAGAAAGCCTTCGATCTATCTCACATCTGAGCATAAGCCTGCCGTGACGCGGAATGTACAGTTCATCTTGGTATCCTGGTCTGGGATGATATGCAGCAAACTGCACTTGACGCGACGCCTTCACGGGGCGGACTGGAGCTGGTTTCTCGTCGCGCAAATTGCGCTTGGATTGTCGACTCTGCGGAAAACAAGTTAGGGATGTATCGTTGAAGCTAGTCTTGGTCACCTTCAGCGCTGCTAATGCAGTAATCGGAAGATTAATTCCCGCTCTCATCCGGACTTGCGCACAGGGACGTCACTTGCGATCGAAGATCGTTGACTAAGCCGCCAACATGACCGAAGACCAAATCCGATGAAGAAACGACATCTTCAGGCTTCTGCAACCAAGCAGATTGATGGCTCGAGTCGTTCGAAACCTAGGACAGCGGTCCCTATCTAGGAAGAGGAAATCAGTTTCATCGCGATCTATCGAGAAAAAATTATCAATTAGATGTCCGCGACTGCGCGAACCTTTGTTAGAATCTCCCGCCGAGGGGGATTTGCATGGCTAACTTAGAAAATGCGGTGAATGTATTAGTGGCAGAACAGAAGACTTTACAAAGCCAGTTAAAACAAGTGGAGGCCGCGATAAGCGCCCTTCGCCTGGTAAGCCAGAACGGGACCAGCGGCAGCGACCGTCCGAAAAGAATTCTTTCCGTGGCGGCGCGTCGGAGAATTGCCGCAGCGCAACGTGCTCGCTGGGCTAAGTACAAAGCCCAGAAAAAAGCTGCATAATTTAACCGCTCGAACTTGTAAAACCGCCGAATGGACTTTCTAGTAATAGAAAGAGCCCAAATCGGCGGTTTCGTGCTTTCGAGTCGATTCTCCGCAAGCGTATTAGCCGCCCTCTGAGGTGGTCTCTGCGCCGATAGGATTCCCGCCAAACGTTGTTGTCCAACATACCTCTATTGCACAATCGTCTCTGCATGCATCGATACTTAATTGGGTTACTCTTTGTCGCGGCGATGGCGTCAGCCCAGGTTGACCACGTTCGCCGGCAGGATTTCTATGTGCCGGAAGACGCGAATCTAAGGCTGTTCGTACGCGAAGTGATGCTTCCGGACTTGTCCCAGAACGCCTCCGCGATACTCCTCATTCATGGGGCGAGGGTACCGGGCGTGGCTTCGTTCGACCTGCAGGTGCCGGGAGGATCTCTAGCCGCCGATCTCGCAAGTCGCGGGTTGGCAGTCTATGTCATGGATGTGCGCGGCTACGGTGCCTCCACGCGGCCGCTTGGTATGAACGAGCGTCCTGAAGGGAAACAAGCATTGGTTCGCTCAAATGACGTTGCTCACGACATTGCCGCGGTCGTGGAGTGGATCTGCAATCGTCGTCACATCCCGAAGGTGGCTTTGTTCGGATGGGCCACCGGTGGCCAGTGGGCGGGCTATTATGCGAGCGTGTTTCCCGACAAAGTGAGTGCCCTCGTTCTCCTGAACAGCCTTTATGGGGGTAGCTCGGTGCACCCTCTGATGGGACACCATTCAGATATGGAAGACCCCAAGCACGAAGGCCAATTCAATCGCCAAACGTGCGGATCATACCGCCTGAACACGGAGAAATCGTTGTTTGGGGTGCGGGACCGCAGCATCCCTGTGGAGAATAAAGATTCCTGGCGAGATCCTGCCCTTGCTAAGGCCTTCGCTGAAGCGGCAATGGCAAGCGACACCACGAGCAACACCCGGACGCCGCCCAGTTTCCGATCCCCCTGCGGAGCGATGGAAGATAGCTTCTATCTTGCTATCGGTCGCCAATTGTGGGATGCGTCTCTGATTACCGCACCGACACTAGTCCTCGCTTCCGAACGAGACTTCTGGTCGCGCCCTGAGGATCGTGAACTCCTCCGCAATCATCTGGTCCACGCCCCGAGAGTCAAGATAGTCGTGCTGAAGGACGCAACTCATTTTGTACATCTCGATCGGCCCGAGCACGGGCGCCAACAGTTGATCGACGAAGTAGTTGGTTGGGTGAGGTAGGGCCCATCACTCAGCTTTTTGTTGCCAGACTCGGCCATCGTTCCCTTACATTGAACTCCTTTCCGGCTTTTCTCCTTAATCCCGGCAGGCGTACCATGCAGGGCATGTCGAGCGTAAAAGGGCGGCGGGCGTGCCGTTTGAATATCCGCACAACCCTCTATTTGCTGATTCTCTTTTTATCAGCTGGCCTTCCCACCCTAAACACACCCGCTTGGGCAAAAAGCAAAGAACGCTCGGATCAGAACCTGCAGATTTTCTTCATCGATGTGGAAGGCGGGCAGGCCACGTTGTTCGTCACTCCCTCAGGCCAGTCCATGCTCATCGATACGGGGTGGCCCGGCTTCGACGGCCGAGACGCAAAACGGATTGTCGCGACTGCGAAAGCTGCGGGCCTTAAGAAGATCGACTACGTGGTGATCACCCACTATCACACCGATCACGTAGGTGGAGTGCCCGAACTCGTGAAGCGGTTCAAGGTTGGTACCTTCGTCGACCACGGTCCGAACCAGGAAGACTCGGACGTGACACGAAAGGATCTTGCTGCCTACCAGAAGGCAATCGCCCACGAGAAGCGCATGGTTGTGAAGCCTGGCGACACCATCCCCGTCGAGGGAGTGCAGGTTCAGGTGCTGACCTCGGCCGGAGAGCACATTGCAAAGCCGCTGGAAAGCGGCGGGCAAGAAAACGAATTTTGTTCGTCCGAGCCAAAGCCCGAAGACGATGCGACCGAAAATGCACGCTCCGTCGGAGTTCTGGTCACCTTCGGCATCTTTCGTGTGCTCGATCTCGGGGACTTAACCAAAAAGAAAGAGCTTGAACTGATGTGCCCGGTCAATCCCATCGGTAAGATCGACTTGCTTGTTGTGAGCCACCACGGGTGGAACCAGTCCAGCACCGCGGCCTTTGTACATGCGCTGCACCCTAGGGTGGCGATCATGGACAACGGAGCCCGGAAGGGTGGCAGTCCCCCCGCTTGGCAAACTGTGCACGACTCCCCCGGCCTCGAGGACTTGTGGCAACTGCACACCTCCGTAGAAGGCGGGAAAGAACACAACGTCGCCGACGATTTCATTGCCAACACTGGGGAAGGTGATCAGGATAAAGGGAACTCGATCCATGTAGTGGCAGGATGGGACGGGATCTTTACCGTGGTCAACACTCGCAATAATTTTGAGAAAACCTATCGCAAGTAGCGGGAGCCGCGGTTGATCGTGGTCGTTATGGGAGTGACCGGCGCCGGCAAGACAACGATTGGTGAGTTGCTTGCCGCAGAGTTGGGATGGCAGTTTGCCGACGCCGACCAATTCCACCCCAATAGCAACGTCGAGAAGATGTCTCGCGGCGTCGCCTTGACGGACGCTGATCGTGCGCCCTGGCTGTCGGCAATGCGATTGGCGATGCAGCAGTGGATTTCTCAGAATCGAAACGCCGTGCTCGCTTGCTCAGCGTTGAAGCAAGCGTACCGTGATGAACTAAGAGTCGGGCCTGAAGTCCACTTCGTCTATCTGCGCGGAAACTACGAACTGGTCGCTCAGCAACTTCGCATGCGGCATGGACATTTTGCGACGGAAGCGATTCTCGCGGACCAGTTTGCGACTCTGGAGGAGCCGAAAGATGCAGTCGTAATCGACATTGGCGATGATCCTGAATCGATGGTCAAAGAAATCCGTGCACGGCTAGGCCTTGCTTAGAATCAAGTTACATCTGCTTTCGGCTGGGGCCCCTTGACAGAAAATCCTCGCACACAGCTCGAAGTAACCATCACCCGCAAGCTGACATGGCGGCTTGTGCCTTTCCTCTTCCTGCTTTACATCGTCGCTTATCTCGATCGAATCAATGTGGGTTTCGCTGCGCTGCAAATGCAGTCCGAACTCCACTTCAACGATGCAGTGTATGGCTTTGGCGCGGGCCTGTTTTTCGCCGGATATTTCTGCTTTCAGGTACCCAGCAATATCGTGTTGCAAAGGGTGGGAGCGCGGCGCTGGATTTCTATGCTGATGGTCGTGTGGGGAGTTGTTTCGGCGGCAACGATTTTGGTCCGCACAGAGTACGGATTCTACGCGCTTCGTTTTTTGCTCGGCGCCGCTGAAGCCGGGTTCTTCCCTGGTGTAATTCTCTATCTGAAGAATTGGTTTCCAGAGTCTGTGCGGGCACGGACCATCGCTCGCTTTATGACGGCGGCGCCGTTAGCCGGGGTCATCGGTGGCCCGGTTTCAGGGGCTCTCTTGAATCTGCATCAGAGGGGTGGTCTCTCGGGATGGCAATGGCTGTTCTTGATTGAAGCTCTGCCGGCCATCATCCTCGGTATCGCCGTGTGGATCTACCTCACTGATCATCCCCACGACGCGAACTGGATGACCCAAGAAGAACAGTCTTGGCTCATCGAAGAGCTGCGTCAGATGGCCCCACAGGTGGAAACCGGCCGGTTTGCCGCTATCGCCGATTTCCGCATGTGGATGTTTGCGATGGTGTACTTCGGAATGACCATCGTCATGTATGGAATTGCCTTTTGGCTTCCCACCATCATCCACGGCATCTCCGGGCTTGGAAATTTCGGAATCGGCCTGATTACAGCTGTCCCCTACGTTGCCTCTGCGTTGGCCATGGTGCTTGTAGGCTTGCACTCCGACAAGTCGCAGGAGCGTCGATTGCACACAGCGATTCCGGCTTTTGTGGGCGCAATCGCATTGGTCGTAGTTGCATACTCACCTTCAGTAACGCTGTCCGTTGCGGCGATTAGCCTGGCTCTGCTCAGTGCGTTTTCCGCCATGGGACCCTTCTGGGCAATGCCGGCCAAGATTCTGAGTGG
>Ga0126372_10000763_pt1 | contig 11998 bp, 8 predicted proteins | sample PanSoiMetaPlot_6_FD_92762 | JGI IMG/M metagenome (GOLD analysis project Ga0126372, IMG submission 92762) | Tropical forest soil microbial communities from Panama - MetaG Plot_6 | ecosystem: Environmental > Terrestrial > Soil > Tropical forest > Bulk soil | place: Panama | collected 2016-02-17
ATCGCTTCCCAGAAACGCCACTCCAAAGATAGCGTCTGACCGCTTCACAGCTCGTGGCGCAATCCGCACAAACAATCGGGTTGAGGAGACGGGTGCGACGGGGGGCGTGTCGTCCGAGTGTCGTAACGCGCAGTTAATCCAGGTGACTTCGACGGAAATCCTGCGAAAGACTCTACTCGCTTCTTTCTCGGCGTCCGACAATAAATGCGTCGCGACACTTGCATCGTTATAGACAAAGACAACCAGCTGTGGATGACCGGGCCCGGGTCCTGATGGCCGTTCCGCCGCCCACCCAATGCCGCCCAGGATCAGAACCGCGACACAAAGCGTCCCCAATCGCAGCATGATTCACCCCCACGTTCCTCGGAACTTTCCAGTGGCGGGGCATATACCTCAAGGACCAGCGGGTAACGGAGCAGTCAATTTTTAGTAACGACCTATTCATTTGTGAGTCAAATAGTTAGAGCCCGAGTTAACGCGCCAGGCAGTTGGGTACCCGTCTGAAACTTTCAGTGCTGAGCAGAGAAAATGGCGGTATTGGACAGTAATTCAACTGAAGTCATCCGTTTCAGCGTCTTCGAAGTGAACTTAAAGGCAGGCGAACTGCGCCGAAATGGGTTCAAGCTCAAGCTTCAGGAACAGCCATTTCAGATTCTAGCCACGTTATTGGAACGACCTGGCAAGGTCGTGACCCGCGAGGAACTGCGGGCGCGCCTGTGGCCCGAAGACACATTCGTGGACTTCGACCACAGTCTGAACGCTGCCGTCAGGAGGCTGCGGGACACGCTGGGCGAGTCGGCCGAGACTCCCCGGTTCGTTGAGACCGTTGCTCGACGAGGTTACCGCTTCATTGCGCCGGTCGATAGCTCAGCGGGAATTGCCCCCCCCACTGGCCCCGAAAAGCCTCGTCTCGACAGGCAATGGCCAGTTGTTGTCGGTATTTCAATCCTATTGCTGGGCGGCATCATTGTTGGGTTCCACGCCGGGCGTCACTCAGCTGCTTTGCCAAGCATTCAGGAAAAGCGCCTGACGGCGAACCCTATCGATACTCCAGTCCTCAGCGGCGTGATCTCGCCGGATGGTAAATACCTTGCCTTTGCGGATAAGACCGGCTTTTACCTTCGACAGGTAGATAGCGGAGAGACGCATCCCCTGTCTCTTCCCAAGAATTTCGACGCTGAGCCTGCGGCCTGGTTGCCCGACAGCACTCACCTGGTCGCCACCTGGGTCTCCGGACCGCAAGAACCGGCGAGCCTGTGGGAGGTTTCCTTGATGGGCGGCACGCCCCGGAGATTGACCGAGTCGGGTCAGGATCCATCGGTCTCGCCCGATGGCTCTCAGATAGCCTTCGTTCGTCTATCTTTGGGAGTTCCTGAGATCTGGCTGATGAAGACCGATGGCGAGAATGCCCAGAAGCTGATTGGGCAGGAGGAAAAGCCCTTCGGCCCGGTTGCCTGGTCCCCGGATGGGAAACGGATTGCCTACAACCAATCCGCTTACCACTTCGGAATGATGCCATTCGACAACCAGATCAAGACCCTGGACCTAGCTACGCGAAAAACTGCGTTGCTTCTCTCCGATCCGCATCTCAGTCCCGGACTGGCCTGGATGCGATCTGGGCCTCTGATTTATGCAATGACAGAAGCGCCGCCTAACCAGAACGACTCCAACCTTTGGTCGTTGCCCATAGACGCCCGAACGGGAAGAGCCACTGGTCCTGGCAGGCGTATCACAAGACAGCCCGGGTACGTTGGCCGCGTAAGCGTCACCGCCGACGGCAAGAAGCTGTCGATGATGAAATTTGATTGGCAGCCGGATGTGTACATCGCCAAACTCGAGGCTCGCGGCACACGCTTGACGACGCCCCAACGATTGACTCTGGACGACCGCATGGATTTTCCTTTTTCCTGGACTCCGGATAGCAAGGCCGTTTTCTTTGACTCCGACCGGGATGGCACTTTTCATGTCTATAAGCAAGCCATTGATTCGGCAGTCGCGGAACTTCTGGTCGGCGGCGATGAATCGTTGACAGGACCGCGGTTGAATCCTGACGGCACTATGTTGATTTATCTGGCGAGCGCAAAAAATGGGGACTCAGCCAGCGCAAGTCATCTCATGCGCTTGCCACTTGCGGGTGGCCCTCCGCAATTGATCTTGGAAGCACCCGGAATTATGAACCAGCAGTGTGCTCGACTGCCGTCCGAGTTGTGCATCTTCGGCGAGGTCGCACCTGGCCGGCAAAAGTTCTTTCAGTTCGATCCCCGCAAAGGCATGCCGCAGGAGCTGACCTGGGCCACCGTCGAAGACCGAGATCCCTACAACTTCAATTGGTCATTGTCTCCCGACGGCGAATTCCTCGCCATCGGCAAGAAAGAAGGTGTGCAAAAAGAACCATACATTCGCGTTTTGTCTATTCGAGATCACACCCAGCGCACCATGAAGGTACAAACCTGGGCAGGCATTGCCAGCATTGATTGGGCCGCCGATGGCAAGAGCCTGTGGGCCGTAGCCTACACTACTCGGGACACATGGGCGCTTTTGAATGTTGACTTGCTGGGACGGGTGCGGCCGATGCTGGAAGAAAAGCAGATGCGGATCGGCTGGGCTATTCCCTCGCCGGATGGACGACGTTTAGCGCTCTGGGAAGCCAGCGGTGGCGCGAACGCCTGGTTGGTCGAAGACTTCTGAGACGCCTTTCAAGTCTGAGGCGCCAAAGTGCATGGTGCGCACGATCCCCTCGCCTTCCTTCACGAAGATGGCCTGGTTCGCTTTCACATCTTTGAGCGTGTCCACTTGCCCGCTGGGCCAGCGTATTTCGAGCAGTTCAACTTTTTGGGCTTTTCCCAACCCAAAATGTACCCGCAGATCGCTCTGCGAAACATAACTTCCCCCGCTGCGGACTTCGTCGATTTGCGAATGCTCTTTAGGCTCGTCCGGCGGACGCGTCACGCATCTCAGCCGCGCCCCGATGCCGCTGCGATTGGATCTCGTCCCGATCGTCTTCACTTTGATCCAGTTGTTTCGCAGACTGGAATCCGAGCGCAGCAGTTGCGGATAATCGTTGATCGTATTGACGACCACATCAAGATCGCCATCATTGTCGAAATCCCCGAAAGCGCAGCCTCGTGAGGCATAGGGAGTGGAAATTCCAGGACCAGCGCCCCGAGAAACATCGTCGAAATGCCCGTTGCGTAGATTTTTGTAGAGCAGCTTGCGTTGAGGATAGCCGGCCTCGGTCTTCAGCTGTTCGACCTCGGGATAAACATGGCCGTTGCAGATGAGAATGTCGGGCCAGCCGTCGTTATCCATATCAAAGAAACCGACACCCCAGCCGAGGTATTGAGTATGGATCCCCAGACCAGCGCTAAAAGTCACATCCTCAAAGCTGCCGTTTCCACGGCTGTGATAAAGCGATGGCGTGTCGCCAGCAAAATTCGTTTTGACAATATCGAGATTGCCGTCGAGGTCGTAATCGGCTGCCGAGACGCCCATGCCGGCCTGTGGCTTCCCGTCTGCGCTGAGTACGCAGCCGGACTCCATGCCAATATCCACGAACTTTCCATTTCTCTTATTTTGGTAAAGCAGACTGGGCGTCGAATCATTGGCAACGTAGATGTCCGGCCAGCCATCGTTATCGAAATCTGCGGTCAGAACGCCAAGACCGTAGGTGCCGTTGGCCTGCGTGATCCCCGCCGCCTCGGAAACCTCGGTGAAGGTGCCGTCACCATTATTGTGATAGAGGATGTTGGTATCGCCCGCAAGGCCCGGGGGGCCACAAGCGACCATTACCCCTTTGTAGAGGCATGGCCCGGATTCGGGAACTGGCGCGGTCTTCAGATCGAGGGCAATGTAATTGGCGACGAATAAGTCGAGATGGCCATCGCGGTCATAGTCGAGAAAAGCACAGCCTGTGCCCCAGCGCGTCCCCTTCCCCGCCACCCCGGCCTTGTGGCTCACATCGGTGAACGTCCCGTTCCCGTTGTTGTGATAAAGAACATTATTTCCGTAATAGGTGACGTACAAGTCGTCGAACCCGTCATTGTCGTAATCGCCGACGCACACACCTTGTCCCCATCCGGCGCCTCCCACTCCTGCCTTGACGGTCACGTCGGTAAATGTCCCGTCGCGGTTATTCTTGAACAGATGCGAGATCGGTTCCTCTCCCTTTGGGAAACCCTCCAGGCGGGAACCATTCACCACAAAAATGTCGAGCCAGCCATCGTTATCGTAGTCATAAAACGCAATTCCACAACCCGTCGTTTCGAGCAGATATTTATTCTTGTGCTCGCCGCCAAAGAAAGTCTTGACGTTCAAGCCCGACTCCTTCGCCACATTGACGAAGCTGACGCCTAGAGAGGCTGAAGACGGTGTCTGATCGCCCATTCCGGCTAGCGCCTGCAAGCGGCTCGGACGGGCCAATCCGAGCACGCCTTCCAGAGGAAGAACCAGCGCAGAACGGCTCAACGATTTCAGAAATTCACGGCGTGAGGAAGACAAGAGGCTGGTACCGCCCTAATTTGCTCGTGCTAGAATTCGCGATTGCTTCCCTATAGTACCCTATCCGCATTTAACCGCCGTCGGCCCGGCCAAGCCAGGAGCGTGCGAACCAGAAGGTGGCGGTGTGTATCGATCATGGCGGTCCTGGCCCTGTTCGCGGCGGCTGTCCCTCTCCCGGCTCAGCCCGCCGGGACGTCGCTCGAGTTGTCGCGTCCAGTCCGCAGTTGGGAGTTCCTGCCTGTCGTCGGAACCCGCGCCGGTCTGCTGGGTAATGAAAACGGGCATTTTGAGGCCTGGGTCTATCCCCTGAAAATCCTGCGCGACTTTCACCTGATTTTTCACACGGATGGTCGCGCCTTGCCCGCCGAGTCGTTGGCCAGAACGCTAGCCGTGCGGCCCGAGGCGTCTATCATCACTTACGCCGGTGATACCTTCCGAGTGCGCGAAACATTATTTGTTCCCATACGAGAACGAGGAGCGGTGATCAGCCTCGAGGTGACTACCGATCAGCCCATCGAGATCGAGGCTGTGTTCGAGCGCGACTTCCAACTCGAGTGGCCGGCCGCTCTGGGCGGTACCTACATGCAATGGGATCCCGCACTGCGAGCCTTCTATTTTGGGGAAGAACAGAGGAAATTTGCCGCCTTCGTCGGTTCATCTTCTGCAACGTTCGCTGACCAGGAATACGCCACGAATTATTCGGCTTCGTCGGCCAGCTCTCTCCTGTTGGGCCCGATTCAGAAAGGAAGAGAAACCAGGACTGTCGTAATTGCAGCCTCGGTCGAGGGACGCGCGGATGCCGAACTTACCTATCGCCGGCTGTCCTCCAGCTACGACGACCTGCTGCGCGATTCGGCTGACTACTACCGTAGGTATCTCGCTAGCACCGTCACGCTTCACCTTCCTGACGGCGAGCTGGAAAAGGCTTACGACTGGGCACGAATCAGCGTGGCGCAGGGGACGGTCACGAATCCATTCCTTGGAACGAGCCTGGTGGCCGGCTACCGTACGTCCGGTGATGGCCAACGACCCGGCTTTGCCTGGTTCTTCGGACGTGACGCCTTGTGGACGGTTCTTGCCCTCGATGCCGAAAACGATTTTCCCAGCAGCCGTGCGTCGCTTGAATTTCTGGCCAGATATCAGCGGGCGGACGGCAAAATTCCGCACGAAATTTCTCAGTCCGCCAGCCTGGTTCCCTGGTTCACCGCGTTCCCATATGGCTACGCCTCAGCCGATGCCACCCCACTCTACATCATTGCGGTGGACGACTATGTAACTCACAGCGGTGATGTCGAATTTGCGCGCCAGCACTGGGACACGCTCTGGAAGGCCTATCAGTTCCTGCGTTCTACTTACGACAGCCATGGCCTGCCCCAGAACTTCGGTTTTGGACACGGCTGGGTGGAGGGCGGACCGCTGCTGCCGGTGAAAACCGAACTATACCAGAGCGGCGTCGGTACCGAGGCCCTTAAGGCGCTGGCAGATCTCGCACACTCGATTGGCAAGCAGGACATCGGTGGAGACCTCGAACATAATTTCACTCAAAGCCGGAGCCAAATAAACCAAGCCTTCTGGTCGGCTGACAAGAAACTGTTCAGCTTCGCCCTGGATAGTGGCGACAAACAGATCGAAATCCTCAGTGTCTTGGGCACGGTGCCGATGTGGTTCGGGCTGCTCGACGACGCTAAGGTCCAGTCCACAATTAACTTGCTGGCCGATGCCGATCATGAAACCGACTGGGGGATGAGAATCATTTCTTCCGAAGATCCTAAGTACAATCCCGGAGGATATCATTTTGGTTCCGTGTGGCCGTTATTTACCGGATGGGCGGCGGTCGGCGAATACCGCTATCATCGGGCTCTACCGGCATATTCCAATTTGCGCGCCAATGCCCTGTTGGCGCTAAACGGCTCGCTCGGGCACGTCACGGAGGTTCTATCCGGCGACTATTTTGAGCCGCTCTCAACCAGTTCCCCGCACCAGATCTGGTCCGCGGCGATGGTGGCGAGTCCCTTGCTCCGGGGGTTGCTGGGCCTGAGTACCAACGCCGGTCTACACACCATCGCTTTGACGCCACATCTTCCCTACAGCTGGTCCAGTTTCGCCGCAGAGAACCTCGCTGCCGGCGACTGCCGCGTGGCGCTTGAGTATCACCGCACCATCGGAGATATCACGTTGGTTATTCATCGTTCCGGTTCAGGGGTGTGCACCATCGCTTTCTCTCCCGCAGTAAGCCTGCATGCAAAAGTAATCGACGCAGAAGTCAACGGCCGGAAGATTCCAGTTCACGTAGATAAGAGTTCCGTTGACCAGCATGCGAGCATACGTTTCCCCGTCAGCCTGGGGACAAACAAGGTGCAGATTTCCCTGCGAGACGACTTCGGCTTGTTTTTGGATTCCCAACTGCCGCCTCTCGGCGGTATCAGCAAAGGCATGCGTGTGGTTTCCGAATCTTGGAGATCGGACGGTACAGTTCTGGCTCTTGATTTGTCAGGGCGCGCGGGACACACATATCAGCTGGGCGTGTGGAATGGGGCACTGATTTCCGGTATCGAGGGCGCCACCATCGACAAAACTGGCGGTGCGCCACACCTGGAGATTTCGTTTCCCGGAAGCGATAGCCCAGCCTACGTTCATACCAAGGTCTCGTTACGCTTTCGTGCCGATCGAAAACGCTATAAAAACGGTACAACAAAACAGATTTCACTTCTTCTCGAGGTCATTCCATGTGCCAAATGTTGCGATGGGCTCTATTCGCGTGCTTGATGATATCCGGGCTGTTGGTATCAGCCGCGGCCCAGGCGGTCGATTCGGAAGGTCACCAATGGTGGCAGCACGCCGTTTTCTACGAGATTTATCCTCGCAGCTACGCCGACAGTAACAATGACGGAATTGGCGACCTCAACGGCATCACGTCCAAGCTCGACTATTTGAAGCAGCTGGGAGTGGATGCTATATGGATCACCCCTTGCTTCCCTTCTCCGCAGGTCGACTTCGGCTATGACGTTTCCGATTACAAAAATATCGATCCCATGTACGGGACGCTCAAAGATTTTGACCGGATGCAGAGCGAGGCCAAGAAGCGCAATATCCGAATCATTCTCGATTTTGTGATCAATCACACCTCCGACAAACACCCCTGGTTTGTCGATTCCCGCTCTTCTCGCACGGCCGTCCATCGAGACTGGTACGTGTGGCACGACGGCAAGGGCCCTGGACAGCCGCCCAATAACTGGGAGTCGACCTTCGGGCACTCGGCCTGGCAGTTTGATCCCAAAACCGGACAGTACTATTACCACTACTTTTACATTCAGCAACCCGATCTGAACTGGCACAACCCCAAGGTGGAGAGCGCGATGTTCGATGTTACCCGGTGGTGGTACCAGCGGGGTGTAGCCGGCTTCCGTCTTGATGCGGTAGATATTCTTTTTGAAGATCCCGACCTGCGCGACAATCCCATCCTTGCCGGCACTAACAAATATGGCGATCCCAATATGCAGGAAAAGTACAACAAGAAGCTGCCCGAGGTACACGATGTCATGAAAGGTTTGCGCAAGGTAGCTGATCAGTATGGCGCTGTCCTGATCGGTGAAGCGTATACCCACGATGTAAGCGAACTGAAACAGTACTACGGCGAGCATAACAACGAACTGCAGATGCCCATGGATTTCATGTTTATGGAAGTCAACAAGGTTTCCGCACCGGACTTTCGTAAGCAGATCGCGGCCGTAAATTCGTCAGGCGGATGGCCGGTCTACGTTCTGGGTAATCACGACAAAGTTCGCTCCTACGTTCGCTACGGGGACGGCCAGCATGATGACGCAATCGCCAAGCTGATGGCCGGCCTTTATCTCACACTTCGCGGTACCCCCATCATGTATTACGGGGAAGAAATCGGGATGACCAACAACGATCCCAAGCGCAAGCGCGATGTAAAAGATCCCATTGGCGTCACAGGTTGGCCTCAAGAAAAAGGTCGCGATGGCGAGCGCACTCCCATGCAATGGAACGACACGGCGAATGCAGGTTTCAGCGAACGGGATCCATGGCTTCCCGTGCCCGATAGCCATAAGACTCATAATGTTGCTACCGAGTTGAAGGAACCCAACTCGGTTCTTCAGTTTTACAAGCACGCTCTGGCTTTGCGTCACCAGAATCGAGCACTGCTCGAGGGAGAGTACATCCCGCTGAATGAGGATGATCCCAACGTGTTGTCCTATCTGCGGAAGTACAAAGACCAAGCCGTGCTGGTGGTTTTAAATATGTCGTCCGAGCCACACAAGGTCAGCTTCGATCTCGCCTCACAAGGATTCGCATCGGCTAAAGTGACGACCTTGCTCACGTCCGCTGACTCAGAACCTGCTACCGACATCTCCCAACTGTCATTGGAGCCATTTGCTGTCTACATAGCGGCAGTCTCGCAAGCGGGGGTGGCCGGAAAATAAGTTGGATTCGACTGCAGTTCAAACACTAAGGACAGGTTCGACAACCGGTTCATAAAGTTGCGTTACGCAGCTGTTCCCCGATTTCGAGCCTATGCTGCTTCAGGTATTGGGAGATCCTCGATGGTCATTGCGTTCGCCTGGATGGCGCGCGTCTCCCGACTCCATAGCGAAGCAAGGATGAAATTAGAGCAAGCCGGTTAATCGCTGAGGAGTTTGGGAAGAAGACTGGGGCGTTTGAGCCTACCCTAACAATAACGCCCAACCTGGTACCGCAGATGGTTCTGACGTTCTCCGCTTGTCCGAAAATACTCCAATGAGGCAAAAAATTGCGTTCGTTTCGCTCGCCGCTGACGTATATAGCTGGGTGGGGGACGTGCGCGCGGACGGCGGATGGTGTTGGTGACCCAGAGCGCTGCGGTATTTGCGGAGCTTGTCCGAGAGCACCAGGCAATGGTGTTCAGCATCGCTCTTCGCTTTCTGCGCGACCGAACTGTCGCTGAAGAGCTGGCGCAGGACGTGTTCCTGAGGCTCTACCGCGAGCTGCCTCGGCTGGAAACGCCTGATCACGTGAAGTTCTGGCTGCGCAAAGTGGTCGTCAACCGAGCGATGGACTACGTCCGCTCGGTTCACCGACGACGCGAGGTGGCGCTGCAAGAAGTTTCGGAACCGACCTTCGCAGCAGGGGGACGCGATCCGCTGCTTGAGACGTCTGTGCGCAAGCTCGTGGCTTCTCTTCCAAATGAAGCCAGAATGGTGATCGTGCTTCGCTATCAGGAAGAGATGGAACCGCACGAGATCGCTGAGCTGCTGGGGTTACCGCTCGCGACTGTCAAGAGCCGATTGCGCCGCAGCCTTGTGTTGCTGCGAGCGAAAGCGCAGCGGCTGATGGGAGTACCAACGCGATGAAGGATTTCGAACAGGAATTAAAACGAGCGCTGCGGCGCTGGGATCCACCGGATAGTTTTCGAGAACGTGTGTTGGCGCGTGTGGCTGCGGAACAGCAGCAACCCTGGCGTCGGGCGGTTTCACTAAGGCAGCGGCCCATGCTTCGCTGGGTCGCGGTTGCGGCAATCGTTGTGTTCGGTGCTGGAAAACTGAGCTACCGTGCACATGAACACCGATTGGAAGAGGCAAGTGGGCGGGCAGCTAAGCAGCAAGTAATGCTTGCGTTGCGGATTACGGGAAACAAACTGCGGGTTGCGCAGAAGAGAGTGAAATCTGTGGAGGGTGAGGACCGCAAAGTGGGGAAAACATTATGAAGCGAACTGGGATACTGCTGATCTTGATCACAATGATAGCGGCGGCCACTTCGGCCCAGGACTTCAAAATGCCGGTAAATCTTGACCGGCTCGCAGCGAAAGCGAGTGAGACTACCGAGGTGACGCTGAACCAGCGCACGCTTCAGCTCGCCGCAAGGTTCATGAACGACGAGGACGATCTCGAAGCTCGCGAACTGGTGAAGAAGTTGAAAGGCATTTACGTCCGCAGTTTCGAGTTCGACAAACCCGGCGAGTATTCACAAGCCGATGTCGAAGAGGTTCGCGCCCAATTGAAGTCTCCAATATGGGAAAAAATAGTCCGTGTTCACAGTAAACGCGATGGCGAGAATGCAGAGGTCTATTTCAAAGCAGACAGCACTAAGCAGATTGGTGGACTGGTCGTCATTGCCGCCGATCCCAGGGAGCTTACCATTGTCCACATCGATGGTCCGCTCGATCCAAGTGATATCGACAAACTGGGCGGCGACTTCGGCGTTCCTCGCATAGAAGTACCGCCGCAACCGAAGCCGGCCAAGGAAGGCGCGCGATGAATCGTCGCTTATTGCCCGCCGCGGTGTTCGCCTGTTTGGCGCTCCCAATTTCGATCAGCGCGAGCGACCTGAGCCGCGTGGTGCAGGCGATGGAAAATGATCTTGGAGTACATCACACTCATATTCCCATGTGGGGCATGGCAATGTTTGTTGGAAAAGTTGTCAGTGGATTCCAGATGCCCGGAGTCAAGCTTGCGGTTTTCGAAGATGCCCGGCTGTCGGAACACTCCCCACAGGAACTGGACTCCGCATTGGCCAGGGCTCTCGGCCCTGAATGGACCCCGTTCGTAACATCGGTTTCCAATGATGGCAGCGAGCAGAACTGGATTTATCTGCGCCAGGACAGAAAAAAGTTGAAGATGTTTATCGCCACAGTGGAAACGAATGAACTCTCACTGGTCGAGGTAAACGTGAGTGAGCGCGAGATGTGCAAATGGATTAATAACGTGTATGAAATGGCGGCTAGGAAATAAAAAGTGCCTTTGCTAACCGCAGAGCTGCGCCCCTTGTCTTCTATCTACTTGACAGTCAAACCGTGGATATTCGACAACGTGGCACCGAGCCGCCGAATTTCCGAATCGCACGTGAGCCGCTCCTAGTCACGAGATCGAATTCAAGGCTGAGCCTCCTTAAGTCTGCGATTGGCTTTGGCTGGAACTGAATCTCGACATCTCAACTTTTCAGGGGCTCAGCTTTTTTCGTGTGATTTTCTTGCCTCTGTCGGTGAAATTGCCGGGAGCGATCGTAATTTGGACCAAAGTGTTTTTCAGTACCAGGATAGCCAGATGAATCTCCCACGCTGGTTGCTCGCCAGTTTGGGCCAAGAAAATGATACGGAAGATCGGAGCCTCGTGATGCTACGAAGCTCTCCAGGAGGTCTACGAGCGCTTACTGCTCTGGTGGTTTTGTGCGAACATGTGATCTGGCCTCTACTCGCCGCCAGCGCTCGCCCCAAGACCGACTCCAAGCTAGTGAACCCAATGCGGATCGATCAGCACTAGGAAAACCTCCGCCTCGGTATGCACAAAGTCTTTGCTGAACTTGGAGTGGCAGTTTAAGGATCGACAATTTATTTTTCATCCACTAGGGAGAGTGTACCTCGTCAACATAGTCTCTGGCGCAAGTTAGATTCGATCAAGTTTGACGCCTGTCGACGATTGCTGAATCAACTGCTGGTAGAGGCGAATGGTCTGTTGGGCAATCGCGGTCCAGCTGAAGGTTTCTTCCACTCGCCGTCGTCCTGCAT
>Ga0126372_10000765_pt1 | contig 11976 bp, 11 predicted proteins | sample PanSoiMetaPlot_6_FD_92762 | JGI IMG/M metagenome (GOLD analysis project Ga0126372, IMG submission 92762) | Tropical forest soil microbial communities from Panama - MetaG Plot_6 | ecosystem: Environmental > Terrestrial > Soil > Tropical forest > Bulk soil | place: Panama | collected 2016-02-17
CGGGTCCGAATCCCACGTACACGCCGGGGAAGCCGAAGTGCACGTAGAAATGCGGATCGGCCAAAGCCGGTGAGGTCAGGAACAGGCTGCTGAAGAGAAAGACGCCAGATATTCGCAAGATCCATCTCCGCATGGTCGACCTCCTGTTCAAAGCGGTACAGCAGCGAGATGGGTGCCACGGATCCACACAGTTTGGTTGCGATGAAATCGCTGCCCCTCGGCGTCGTGTCATCTCTTTACGTCATCCATGTGTCCTCATCTCGCTGCGCAATATAGGGTTCTCACTAAGCTGACCCTTAAGAGATCGGCTCTGCCGTTCGGGCCACTACGGGCGGGGCCGTGGCTTTGGTACTTGCCGTCTCCGCCGACCGCGTGCCCGCAGCCGTGGCGATCGAGCTGCGCGACCCCGCCGATCGGCCGCGGTACGACGTTCGAAGGCAAACACGTTGGATTCGGGCGCGCGACGTGGGAGCTCGTGGAATACGAACGTCCACGACACCTCGTTGTCAGGGGTCTTGGATGTGTCACACAGGCGGCGACACGTGTCTCACGTCAACGAGTTACGGGTGAAATCCTGCGGATCGGTTATCAGGGTTGGCTGGAAGATCGCCAAGATCGTGCAAAATCTGGCCACATCCTGCGCATGTTGTGCTGCAGTCAGGCGGCGAAATATAACCGTCTTGGTATAACCGATCCGGAGACGTTTTCAAGACCACCGCCATCGACCACTCGGCCATCCCTCCGCGGCGCAACTTCTTCCACACATTCTAGCGGGTTCGCCGTTCCATCGCGGACCGTTGTGTCTGGCACGTGTCGACGACTTCTGGTCCGAAACGGCTGGCTTCGATCGGCGTCGATCTGGCGCCGCGCAGAACGCAAGACAGCGTGCGCACGCTGTGTCTGGCAAGCACTCGGGGGCAGAGCGTGGCAAGCGCCAATAGTGCCGCGGGCTGCCAGGCGTTTGTCACGCCGGCCCGTGTCTCGCGACGCAGGCGCTCGATAATCTGCTCGCCATAATACTCCCGGTACATTCGAACGCCGGCCCGAAGATCCTCGAGATACTCTGGTGCGATGTGACGCCGCTCGCGGCGCAACACGGCAAGCACTGCGCGCAGCATCAGCACGGGATCGCGTGAAATACTGCTGTCATGTTGTCGATACCGCACCACTTCTTGCGAGTCGAACACCACGGCAGCCTGTCTCGCGAAGGCCAGATACACTGCATAGTCCTCCGCTGGTGCGAGGTCGAGGGGAAAGCCGCCGGTGGCGCGGATCGCATCGGTTCGAAATAATGCCGCTCCTGGCGTCCACACGAAATTGCTCCGCAGCCAGGCCCGGTACAAGTCAGGCGTGCTGACCGGCAGGTGCACGCTCGGCAACGGTCGACGCTCCGCGTCCATCCACTGACATCGACGCACGACGCACGAAACCGAGGGACATCTCTGGAGTCGTTCGACGCCGGATCCGACGGCGTTGGCCAGCAACTCGTCGTCCGCGTCGAGGAAAAGGACAAACTCTCCCCGTGCCATCGCCAGTCCGGCATTGCGCGCTGCGCTGACGCCGGCATTGCCCTGCCGGGCTATCCGGACTCCGGCATCGTCGCTAATCTGCACCGATTCATCGGTCGACCCGTCGTCAATTACCACGATTTCGATCGGCGCGTATCGCTGACAGCGCACGCTGGCAATCGCGTCCGGAAGAAACCGCGCCTGGTTGAAACAGGGAATAGCGACCGTCACAAGGGGACTGCTCATTAATCAATCCCTCCAATAGCGACAGCTGAGGTGCAACCATGGTGCCGCGCGAACTCAAGGGGAGTTTCGAAGAGGATCAATGCTCGCTCTCAAACGAAGAGCTGGACGACTTACTTATTTCAGCTGAAGCATCTGCCGCGCTGATACTCAATCGCTTCGGAATTTCTTTCGAGCCTTCTCCTATCTGGCTTGCGCCAATCGGCATCAAGGCCGCTTCCCTCTGAAAGGCCAAATCCACATCAAAGGCGTTCGCTTTGCATGCTCGTTGCGGCCGACACTGAATCGGGCGTGTGCTGTTACTCGGATTGCCCTGCCGGGCAAATCGACGGCCGTAAAGAGTGCAAAGAGCAACCAAAGAGGAAGAGCGAAACGGATCAGTAGAGACCTCACGTACCGGCTAGTCACTGAACAGCAAATGCCCATCGGCGCGCAGGAAGGTCAACCATGGCTGCTCCCAATCGCATCACTGTTCTCGGGGCGGGCATTACGGGTCTGACTGCAGGGTGGGCACTGTCAAAGACAAAGCGCTGGGACGTGCTGGTTCTGGAAAAGAGCGACCTGATCGGCGGCCTCGCGACGACATTCACCCAGAACGGGTTTTCTTTCGATCTCGGATCCCATCGGCTGCACGATACATGCGAGTCAGAGGTAGGAGCTCTCATACGGGAGCTCTGCGGCAGCGACTTGATTCGTCGCGACCGTCGAGGGGTCATTTACCTTCACAGGAAGCGATTGCCGTACCCTCCGACGGCGTTCGACGTTCTATTTTCGTTCGGCGCCAGCGATGCGCTGCGGTTTGGCCGTGACTGGCTCAAGGCGCGGCTGCATCGAACACGAAAAAAAGAAGCGCAGAGCTTTGAAGACTTCACGATCGCCAGCGTCGGCGAGAGTCTGTACCAACGGTTCTACAAGCCCTACGCGTCAAAGCTATACGGCCTTCCACCAAAGCAGATCGCCAAAGATCCGGCGATCAGCCGGGTGCGAAAGTTCACGCTCTCTTCGGCAGGACGGGATTTGCGCCGACGCTTCCGTCATGAGCGCGCCACCTACCTCTATCCAGCTAAAGGCATCGGACAGCTCGCCGTTGAATTGCACCAGAGATTCGTTGCCGCCGGTGGCACGCTTGTGTACGTATCCCAAATCGATGGTCTTCGGATCGAAGAGGACCGCATTCTTGCGATCGACGCGACGCTCCCTGACGGCAAGCGTGCGAGAATCGAGACCAATCTCGTCATTTCCACGCTGCCACTCGACGTCCTGTATCGTCTCGTCGCGCTGCGGCCGGATGCCGAGATGCTTCCCCCGGTCGATCTTCGGTGGCGATGCCTGCGCCTGCTCTACCTGATCACCCGGGACAAGATTCCGAGTCCGCATGAGACGCTCTACTTTCCAGAGCCAGACGTCTGCTTCGGACGGGTGTCAGAGCTCAGGCAATACAGCCCGGACCTCAATCAGGATCCCGAGCGGACTGTTCTGACAATTGAGATACCGTGCTCCTGCGGCGACGAGCTCTGGAACATGCCAGACGATCGCCTCGCCCGCCGTTGTATCGAGCAGCTCCAGCAGCTCCAAATCCTTCGGGTACCGGCGTCTGGCGATCCAGAGTTCTTTTCCCGCAAGTTAAAGGCCGTATATCCGGTCTATGACCTGGGTTGGAGGCAACGCTTCGAACAGGCGTATCAGCGCCTCAACGCAGTCGAGAACCTTTACATGATCGGGCGCACTGCCCTCTTTCTTCATTGCAATATCGACCACTGTATGTCCATGGCTCTCAAACTATCCCGACATCTGGTGGATGGTGGCCGCGGCAAGAAGGAATGGGAGGACGTCCGGCAGCGCTTTTTCGATTATCGCGTCCGCGAGTGAGTGGAATCAAATGCAGACGATACTCGATTTGACCGATCGTTTCCCATTGCGCTTCGACGTCGAGCGGATGAAAGACGATCTCCGCCGCCTCGAAGATGGAGAGTGGCTGGCTCACTATGACAAGCAGATATCGAACGGCTGGACCGCCATTCCCCTGGTGTCGCAGGACGGCTCGCTCGCGGGGCCCGACGCGCAACGGCTCGGGACATGCGGTCGATACAAGCGGACCCCGGTTGTGGACAGACTTCCATACTTCCGGGCCATTCTCGATGCATTCGACTGTCCGCAAGGACGAGTTCGTATCTCGAGGCTGCTCCCTCATTCGATCATCCGACCGCACCGCGACATCTGCGGAGAAGCCGCCAGTGTTGTTTTTGATCAGGTCCGGCTGCACATTCCGATCATCACGAACCATCAAGTAGTGTTCATCGTGGGTCGCCAGAGTCTCCGGCTGCGCCCTGGCCGCCTGTATTACATCGACTTTACCAAGCGTCATTGGGTTCTCAATGACGGCAACGAGCCCCGCGTCCATCTGATCCTCGATCTCACACTGAACGACTTTCTTCGTGAACTGTTTCCGCCCCTGACCCGCACAGAGCAGCTGCAGAAAGCCGTTCTTCGATGGACGTTGCCGGTCGTCTGGCCCCTGTTTCGCGTCACGTTTGCGCTCTCTCAGCATTTGATGCCTGCTCAGTCTCTGAACCCACGTGGCGCCGAGGTCGCCCGGCCCCTCGACACAGCCGAGGGCGTAAATTCCGGCGAGATAAGGCAGGACCACAGCTCGCGTGCGATAGAGAGCTGAAAGCGACAGTTGTGGCGATTGAATTCAATTTGCGCGAGTTTGGCCACCCACTCTCCATCCTGAGGCTGTACGGGTTGTTCGAACGCAGTCAGTGGCTAACGCTCGACAGTCTGCTTGCCTGTCAGGAGCAGCTTCTCCGGCGCACTATCGCTCACGCATATAAACAGGTTCCCTACTATCACGAGCTCTTTCGCAAGCTGCGACTCCTGCCGGCCGACGTGCAGACCGTGGCGGACTTGCAGAAGATTCCGAGCCTTCCGAAGGCCACTCTGCGTGCTGAGTTTTTTCGTCTGCAGGCACAGGATCGGGACCAGCACCATCCACGCGTGTATCGGACTAGCGGGACGAGTGGCGAGCCGGTCCACTTTCTCCTGGACACACCCGCCAACGCGCTCGAGTTCGTCTACTACTGGCGGCATTGGAGCTGGGCGGGTTACCAGCTCGGAGATCACTTCGCCGAGCTAACCAGTCAGTATTTCCTCCGTGATGAGCAACTGGCTCTGCGGCGGTGGTGCTATCAACGAATGTTTGGACGTTTGCTGTTGAACAGCCTCTTCTTTTCTGCTGACACGGTCGACGAGTATGCGGACGTCCTACGCAAGTACCGACCACGTTTCCTCAAGGGAACCGCCTCAGCGCTTTCCTTCTTCGCTTTGTTTTTCAGGGGCGCCGCTATTTCTGACATCTCCTTCGAGGCAATCTTCTCGAACGGCGACCAGTTGTTACCGTCGCAGCGCAAATTGATAGCGGAAGTTTTTCACGGAAGAGTTTATGACTCGTACGGTCACATGGAGCGGACCGTCGCCATCTGCGAATGCCCCTACGGAGGGTTTCACATCAATCCTGAATATGGAGTCCTGGAGCTCATGGACAGGAGGCCTCTTCCCTCAGGCACCACAGAACCAGGGACCAGGCGCTTCAGTGCCCGGGTCATGGGTACGTCGCTGCACAACCGCAGCATGCCGCTGTTGCGTTATGAGGTGAACGATATTGTGGAAGTCGAGGAGACGGCGACCGCCTGCTCGTGCGGTCGCGCGATGCCGCGCGTTTCCCGCGTCAATGGCCGGCAGGAGGACGTGATCACCACGCCGGATGGCCGGATCATCCCGACTCTTTTTGTCGTGTTCAACGAAGTCCCGGGCATCTCGCTGGGCCAACTGGTACAAGTAGAACCGGCCCGGCTTGTCATCCGGATCGTGCCGTCCCACGAGTACACAAGGCAAAGCGAAACGGTCCTCCTAGCGTATGTACGGCGATTCGTTGGATCGTCAGTGCGGGTCGATGTCGAGTATCTGTCGGCCGATGCGCTGCGTGCCACGACTTCCGGCAAATTCCGAACAGTCATCTCGGCCGTCCCTGCACACGGAATCGGGAATGGGTCGCCGGCCGAAGCCGCTGACACGTTTTCAGGAGTCGCATAACATGGCCCTCCCCTCAGTTCGCGGTTTGGTGGGCACCGTGTACAGGCATCCGCTGTACATGCAACAGCTGATCGTGGGCAAGTTCAGATCCCTGGCCCGCTATCGTTGGGCTGAAGAGAGCGCCGACCAGGATGATCGCGTGCCGCCACCCTTGGGCTACAAGCTCGTTCTCACGTACAAATGCAATCTCCGTTGCATCATGTGCTACGAGTGGGGCGAGGTCGGCTGGTGCCACGACCAGCCGAAGCCGGCGATGGCTCGTGAGCTCGATTGGAATGTCGTTCAAAAACTCATAGACGAGACTGGCCGCACCCACCCCTACTTCATCCTGATTGGTGGCGAGCCGCTTCTGTACTCTCGCTTTCGCGAGCTGGCGCGTTTGCTTCGGGATCAGAAGTGCTTTGCGATCACCTGCACAAACGGCCTGCTCCTCGAGCGGTTCGACGACATCCTGATGGACAACCCGTATCTCACGCTTCTCGTTTCCCTCGACGGCCCGGAAGAGCAGAACGACCTGCTGCGCGGCCATGGAGTGTATCGAAAGGTCACGAGTGCCCTGGAGCGGCTGAAGCGGTTCAACCGGCCGCCGTACATTGGCGTTGAGTTCACGATCAGGCCGGAAAACGTCCACGTGATGTTCGAGTTCTGCCAGGAGATGGTCGCACGAGGGGTCGATTGGATCCTCCTGAACCCCTGCTGGTTCGTCTCCGAAGAACAGGCGAGGGCATACGAGCGGTTCATGGCTGAGCACTTTGACGTGATGCCCAAGACCCATCTCGGGTACCTCATGCCGTACGAGTTGGACAAGGAAGAATTCGTTCGACAGGTTGAAAAGATTAATAGCGAGAAGTGGCCGATCCAGATCTCCTGCTACCTGCAGAAGCCCGAGCATATTCACACGTACGTGGACAATCCTCAGGTCCCGCCGGGTAACAGCTTTTGCTACAGGCAGTGGTCGCGAATGGACATCACCCCCAAGGGGGAAGTCACACCGTGCATTCTCTATCCGGATCTGATTGTGGGAAATCTTCACCAACAGAGCGCTCTTGAGATCTGGAATTCCCCGGCCTTTACGCGATTCCGGCAGGTTCGCCGAACAGAGATCCTGCCTGTTTGCGCCAAGTGCAACGCCCTCTACCTGCACGACGCCAGGCGGAAATACCTCTGATGACCTTCGATCTCGCTCGCCTGCCCGCGACCGTCGAGGCGCCGGTTCTGATTGTGAGCACGGTGGCCGGCCGTGGGATGTATACACTGGCCGAGGCGCTCAGGGAGCGTTTTGATTCGTCTGATGTCGTTGGCCACGTCGCGATCGAATCGTGCCTTCCAGCCAACGGCGTGCGGCAGGATCTCGACCGTTACAAGTTGATTTCGAACACGATGCCTTCGCTTCTCTATCTGGTGCACAAGGTCCCCATTTTCTACTACCGCAAGTACCTCCGCGAATCGTTGACAGACTGGTCCGATTTGCGCGCGCTGAAGACGCTTGTCGAGACGCTAAATCCGCGGACCGTGCTTTGTGTCAGTCACCGCCCGGCGTTCTGGGTTTCCACTCTCAAAAAAAGAGAACGCATGACCTTCAAGTTGTGGGGCGTGTTGGGAGAATACGGCAACACGCTCGGATGGAGGTACATCTTCTGGGATGAGATGGATGGGTTCTTGTCGCCGTTGGACCGTAATGAACTGACTTATCCTTTTCCTGCGCCGCTCAAGTTTCTGCACATCGACCTGCCGGCGCGGCAGGCCTTTTATCAGGTGGCCGACCGGGCTGGCGATCCGCGAGCGCTTCTCCTGGTCTGCGGATACTGGGGTCAGGGGCCGATTGTCAAAGTCGTTCGCTCGATTCTCGCTGAAGAGCCCAATCTGCGCGTCGCGATCGTGTGCGGCGAGAACAGCGCGGCTGTCGCTCGAGCACGCCTGGCCTTCGGCAGCTACTCAAACGTCGAAGTCCATGGCGTCGTCGAGTCTTTGCTGCCGTTCGTCGCTCGATGTGGGTGCATCGTCACCAAGCCCGGAATCTCGACGTTGCTGGAGGCGCATGTCGCACGACGGAAGATTTTTCTCTTGAAAGGCATGCCCGTTGCCGAAGACAACAACGGGCGCTACGCCCTGCGCCATTTCGACGCCGAATGGTTTACGCCTGAAAACTTCCGAAGATGGCGTCGCTTGCTGAGTGTCTCGTAAGGCCATCGTCATGCACGCGCGGGCGATCAGGGAGCAGATCTACTGGGATGAGGCGTATCGGCCAACCGGACTGCACCACGCCAAGTACCTGTGGACCAAGCACATCGAAAGGATTTCATTCATCGGCGAGTGTTTCTATCGCCTGGCCGGCAACCTGAGGCGCAAGCGCATCCTTTCGCTTGGAGGTGGCGTGGATAGGCTCGCCGTCTTTTTGGCGAGCGCCGGCAATCAGATCGTGACGGTCGACGTTTCTTCCGTCGCGTGCGCGGCGACGGTTGAACTGGCGCATCAGGATGGCGTGTTGGCGAATCTTATCTCACTCGTCGGCTCTGCCGAGGATTTGGATCTCGACGAAGAGTTGTTCGATGTCGTGATCTTCAAACGCGCGCTGCACCATATGGATCTTTCCAGCGCCATTGAACGTGCTCACCGACTGCTCGTTCCCGGTGGCCTTTTACTGGCAGAGGAGCCTATCTGCCTGTCTCGATGGCTTCTGCGCATTCACAGACAGTTCCCTTTCCATCCGGAGGCGGTCCGCACCAGCGACGAACGGGAGCTGACGCCCGGGGATCTGAATCTGATCCAGCGAACGTTCAGCGAGATGAACGTATCGTATTTCAACTGCGTCGCGCGAGAAAGCGTTGCCTACTTTCTCTACCGAGCGAGAATCGATCGATTGCTGCGACTAATTGGGAAGCTCGATCACGTCGTCATGAATCGTTATTTACCCGTGACGCGATACCTCAGCACGTACGCCATCATCCGGGCGGTTAAGTAGATTTCGCGAGGCGGGGAGGCCGAGAAGGCGCTCATCATTGCAACACCACCACGGACTGTCATGAATCTGGCGCGCCGGCTGCTTCAGGGGTTCGTGCGACCTTACGGCGCTCCGTGGGGTCTGACGTGGCGGTTTGGCCCGGCGGCTTGGATGCTACGGTGCTGCTACGCTGTCGACCGGTTCTCCAAGGCCTGCAGAGTGCTCGAAGTGCGGTTCTGGCGCAAACCGTTGATCCGCTTCTATTACAGTCGCACCGACTATGCACCGGCTCCCTGTTCGGTGACGTTACGGTTGACCAGTAACTGCAACCTCCGCTGCGCGCAGTGTGGCCAGTGGGGCGATCAGGGTGTCTTCATCCAGCCGGGTGGGCCGGCATCCTTTAAGGAGATGTCCACGGAGGATTGGCGGAGAGTCATCGCGGGGTTAGCGCCGGTCTGCGGCCACATCTACTTTTTCGGGGGAGAGCCTTTCCTGCGCAAGGACTGCCTCGAGCTCGTCGCCTATGCGGCGTCGAGGAACGTGATTGCAGGGGTCAATACGAATGGGAATTTTCTCAAAGGCAACGGTCACGCTATCGTCGACTCAGGGATGGATTTCCTCATCGTCAGCCTCGATGGACCGAGGGACATCAACAATCAAATTCGACGCGGCCGATACGACGTGTACCAGTCGGTCGTCGACGGACTGGAGGAGCTCGTCTCGGCAAGAAAGCATAGACACAGCCGTTGGCCGTTCATTGAGCTGAACATGACTCTTACCGAGACCAATCAGGCTTACATCCTGGAGACGGCGGAGGTGGCAGCACGGCTCGGGATCGACTACTTCGCAGTGACGCTTGGGATCTTCACGACTCCAGACCTGGCAAAAGAATCTTCGGATCAGTTCAGAGAGGAGTTCGGTGTCGAGCCCCGCTTCTACAGCGGCTTCGTGCGTGACATGTCGAAGATGGACCCGCAGCTGATCGATACGCAGATTCGCAAAGTGAAACGAATCTGGAGGTCCCGCTACAAGCAGTACCCGCCGATCGACTGCAGTTTCGCCGAGTATTTCGGACAGCCGGCCAAACCCCTCGTTACATCGCCCTGTCTGGTTCCCTGGATGACGATGCAGCTCATGCCGAACGGCGACATGGCGTACTGTGAAGACTTCCCGGATCTGGTGACTGGCAACGTGCGGCAACAGCACCCGCTGGCGCTGTGGAACAATTCTGCGAGCCTGGCATGGCGGCGCCGGATCCGAACGAAAGGCATCTTTCGGGCGGAGACTCGTTGTTGCAGCTATTACCTCCAATGATGGGCATCGCGCGTCTTTGTGTGCTGCGCGTCGTTGCGCAGCGAGCACGCCACCACAGACCCAAACAGATTCAAGAGGTCCTGACTCACGATCCCGGGATCGCAAGATCAATGGGAGCCTGTGAGCAGATTATCGCGATCGGCTGATGGTTGGAGAAACCGCTTTCGTTTCGCTGCTTGTCGGCTCGATCCTGTTCGCGCAACTGGCGCTGTCCGGATCGTTCGCCCTGCTCACCCGTCAGTTCTGGCTCGATGAGATCATCACCTTCGCGCTCGTTTCTGATCGAAGTGTGGTGCATTCGATCAGAGCCCTCATCGGCGGTCTAGACACGAATCCGCCGGCATACCACCTCCTGTCACGTGCGTTTACCAGGCTGGTCGGTCGTGTAAACGAAGTGTCTCTCCGTTCGTTCGCGTTGCTGTCGATCGTGGCGGCCCTCACTGGCCTCTACGTCAATCTGCGGCAGGTGTACGCGCCGGCCGTTGCACTGACCGTTCTACTGGCCTTGCTGGCGCACCCGCTGGTCCTCCGCTGTGCTTTCGAGGCCCGGATGTACGGACCGTGGCTCGCCGCAAGTGTGTGGTTCGCATTTTTTCTGAATCAGTCCGGGAATTCGCCAGGCGAGCCGTGGTTGCAGATCCTTCTGGCCTGCACCGCACTCGTCACGACCAGTATGCACACGCTTGGACTCCTCGGCGTGGTGGTGATGTCGGCCGCTCACGTATTGTTTGCCCCTTGGCAGCCGTCGTGGATAGCCGTGGCGCCGGCTGGCATTGCCTCGGTGCTTTGGATGCCGTACCTCAAGCGGCAAAACGACGCCAATCCGGTCACTTGGGTCGCCGGGGCAAGCGCAGACAACGTCGTAAGTTCGTTCCATTCACTGCTGTTTTCGAGGGGTGTGGCGTCAGTCCTCCTGCTTGGCGCTGGCGTCGCGCCGTTCTTGGCGTCATTCGGGCAACGCTCCGGCGCTGACGGCCTATCGAACATCGGAGTGCTCGCCGGGCTGGCAGGTTTGGCGTGTATGCCGGTCGCGCTGGTTGTTCTCTCTGTCACTGTTCAGCCGTTGCTGGCGGACCGCTATGCACTCCCGACTGTAGCCTCATTTGCACCAGCGATCGCCGTGGTTATTTCCGGCACGAGCGATTTGTGGCTGGGCGTCCTCTGTATCCCGCTGTTCTTTGCCGGAGCACATCAGATGCACCGCCTGCATGTCGGATATCGCGATCGAGATCGGGAGAGGAGCAATCTCTTCCGAGCCATCCGGCTGAAGACGGGAGCGGAGCCGGTAATGTTTGAGTCCCTCCACGACTTGGCCGTCGTGCATCGTTATGCGCCCGATCTCGCGGCACGCAGCTTCATGCTGGACTTCGAGCCTGACGAGTTGGCCGATGTCGAGGCTGTCCGCATCGCCAACAGAAATCAGACCCGGCTTCTCAACCGGTTCTATTCGTGGCCACACCTCATGGCATGGAAGACCCTCCGAAGTTCGTCACGATTCTTTCTGGTTGGATGGAGCCTCAAGCCTGAGTTGTCGGAGTACCCAGGATTCGCCAACGAGAGAATTGAAACGGGACTATATGAACTCACTGCGAGGTCATCAGCCGACGACGCCCTTCTCGTCCGCAACAATTCCGTACGGGCCAATATTCCGGCGAGACAACGACCGTGAGCCGATCGGCATCCTCATTCCAGCCCGATGGGCGCAAGGCCTAGGCTGGTGCCGTCTGTCCGCCTTTTGTCCGTGAACTCCCGCCTAGCGGCACCAAAGCAGCCCAACCGATAATCGAGAAACGCTTGATTCTGTTGGGAGGAGTTGGTGCCCACCCAACCCTAACTGACTTTCAAGACCACCGCCATCGACCACTCGGCCATCCCTCC
>Ga0126372_10000766_pt1 | contig 11974 bp, 9 predicted proteins | sample PanSoiMetaPlot_6_FD_92762 | JGI IMG/M metagenome (GOLD analysis project Ga0126372, IMG submission 92762) | Tropical forest soil microbial communities from Panama - MetaG Plot_6 | ecosystem: Environmental > Terrestrial > Soil > Tropical forest > Bulk soil | place: Panama | collected 2016-02-17
GCTGGCCGACACGCCATTGCCGAATTGCGCCGTATACTGAATATTATTCACACCGGTGTCGGTGTTCTGGCCGCCAAGCAAGAATGACGAGGTGTTGCCCGGGAAGCCCTGCCAGGGCGTGGCGTAAGCGGATGAGGATTTACCGAATGTGAAACCCGCATACTGGATGTAGACGTACTCAACCGCAACGTACCCGCCACCTGGCGTGTCGAGCAACTGAGCATTGTTTCCGAGATTCGTGTTCAGGTTGTTTGGATTGAATGTGCTTCCGCCCAACGTGCTGAACTGAAAATCCGCCTGACCATAAGTGCGCACAACACCATACTCGGTCTGGGTGCGCGTATCAATGTTGAACGCCATACGCGAGCGTGTTGCCATATTATCGGCATAGCGGTCTCGCGCGCCGAGATCGCCGTTCCAAGCCGGCTGCCCTTGGGGACCGCCATTGAAAGTTGTATCAACGCGCAGATAACCACCAAGCTTGATGCAGGTATCCGTCCCCGGAATGTAGAAAAAGCCCGCGCCGTAGAGCGAGCAGACCCTCACATATTCAACGGCCTTGGCTTTCACTGGAAGGTCTGCCGCCTGCGCGCCGCTGACAATTGTCAGGCTCGCGGCCGAGCAAAGTGACACAAGAAGGAAACGCCCCAACGTCATTAAAGTCTCCTGACTGCACACTCGATTGCATGCGTGGTCAGGTTGGTAATCAAACGAATGTTGGTTTGCGATGAGAAACTGCGCGACGGATACCGCCCACCTCACGATGTGATCGATCGCTCACGCGTCATCACGAACTTTTTTTGAGGGGGAATTCGTTTCTGTCAGTGCTGAGGCAGCCGAGAAACACATATCGCTGTCGCACTTCGCTCGTCAAGCGAGAACGCATATCTGCTCTTCCTAATGGCAGCGTACCGGTCGATAATCCTGGTTGCAAAAATCCGTCGGACTTAACCGAAGTCATAAAGGGAGCGAAACAGCCATGAAGCTTGGCACCGCGATCGCGGAAATCCTCAAGCGCGAGGGCATCGAGATTCTCTGCGGCTATCCGGTCAATCACCTGATCGAGCACGCCGCCAACGCCAATATTCGCCCCGTCATGGTGCGGCAGGAGCGAATCGGTCTGCACATGGCAGATGCGATCTCGCGGGTGACCTCGGGCCGCAGTATCGGTGCGTTCTGCATGCAGCACGGTCCTGGGGCTGAGAATGCGATGGGCGGCGTGGCGCAATGCTTCGGGGAATCGGTACCCGTCCTCGTGCTGCCGATGGGCTATGCGCGCCGAATTTCGAACATCGAGCCGAACTTCAATTCCAGCCAGGCGATGAGGGCATTTGCCAAATCGTCCGAGCCGATCATCCTGGCAAGCGAAGTCACCAACATCTTTCGCCGCGCCTTTACAAAGCTGAAGAACGGCCGTGGCGGACCCGTCATCGTCGAAATCCCCTCCGACATGTGGAATGAAGAAGTACCGGAGCCCCTCACCTACACACCCGCGCTGCGTACCCGGTATGGCGCCGACCCTGTCCATATCAGAGAAGCAGCTGCGCTCCTGATGGCTGCAAAACAACCGATGATCTATGCCGGTCAGGGCGTACACTATGCGAGGGCCTGGCCACAGTTGAAGCGGCTCGCCGAGCGGCTTGCCATTCCTGTCACCACAAGCCTCGGTGGCAAGTCCTCGTTTCCGGAAACGCATCCACTGTCGCTCGGCTCTGGCGGCCTCGCGGTGCCGCGCGCGGTGCCAAAATTCCTCGGCGAAGCCGACGTCATTTTCGGGATCGGCTGCTCGTTTACAGAAACCAATTTCGGCATCACCATGCCGAAGGGCAAGACCATCATTCATGCGACGCTCGACCCAAATCACCTCAACAAGGATGTCGAGGCCAGGATCGGGCTGGTCGGCGACGCTGCCCTCGTGCTCGATGCGCTCTTGGAAGAAATCGAAAAAACCGTCACCGGGAATCGCGACGCCGCCCCGATTGCGGCGGAGATTGCGGCCTCCCACAAGCAGTGGCTTGAGAAATGGATGCCGAAGCTCACGTCCGGTGACGCACCGCTCAATCCCTATCGCGTGCTATGGGATCTGCAGCACACCGTCGACGTCAAGAACACGATCATTACCCACGATGCTGGCAGCCCACGCGATCAATTGTCGCCGTTCTGGAAGGCAGTCGAGCCGCTCTCTTATCTCGGCTGGGGCAAGACCACCCAACTCGGCTACGGCTTAGGCCTTGCGATGGGCGCCAAACTCGCCAGACCGGACAAACTCTGCATCAATGTCTGGGGAGATGCCGCGATCGGGTTCACCGGCATGGATTTCGAGACCGCGGTGCGCGAGCGGATCCCCATCATGTCGATCCTGTTGAACAATTTCTCCATGGCCATCGAATTGAAGGTGATGCCGATTTCGACGGAAAAATATCGCTCGACCGACATTTCCGGCGACTACGCCGCTATGGCGCGCGCCTTTGGCGGTTACGGCGAGCGGGTGACGAAACCGGACGACATCGTGCCGGCGATTAAGCGTGGCATCCAGAAGACAGAGGAAGGTGTGCCTGTGCTGCTCGAGTTCATCACCAGCAAGGAGACCGAGGTATCGCGGCCAGGGACCTGAGCAAGCAGGTGAGGCGCGGCTCGAACTCCGACATCCGCGCCACACGCCTTTGGCGAAGCGGTCTGCCTTTGCCATCGCTCAATGCTGAGCCAGTCCATTGATCTCATCTGCCGTTGCATCAAGTCGACCAATCTCTTGCAACGGCCGATCGAGTCTAAACGGAGTCACCGACTCACCCTGATGGCCCAAGCGTCGGGCCGTGTTGACGGCTCGACGTATGCAGTTGGCCAGAACGACTTCGGGAAAAAGACGACCGTATTCGTCGCAATCAAGCCATCTTTGTGAAGATGTTCGACTTGGCTGGTTCCGTTCCTGCGACGAAACGTGCCTGCCACAGTAAGGCACCGAAGAGCAAATAGCTTATGGAGGTCCAGACCGACTGCCAGTTCTGCACACCTTCATTGCACAGGATATAGAATCCAGCAGCGGCGAACAGGCCGGCGAACACGGCCTCTGCGACCGGGGGCGCTATGGCGGATCTTGATCGGTTAAGTAGCGCCAGTGTTGCAAACGGCACCACCGACATGGTCAAACCAGCAAACGGAAAGTCGCGCCAGCGGGGGTCGAACACGAGAGCCAACGCGGTGTCTGCCGCGACCAGACTGGTCAGAATCAGCGTGAGCCCCAGAGCCATGATCGGGACCGACGGAATTCTACCCTCGCGTGGGCCGATCAGTTCGACAAATGTAGGCAGCGTGCGCTTCGACATCAACGCAGCCGAAGAAACTAGCGGCGCGACTATGCCAGTAAATAGCAGCCCTCCTCTGACGAGCCAGCCATCAAGTCCGTAGCTGTCATAGAGCATCTCTTCGGCGCTTACCCCTAGCAAAACGCCACAAATGGTTGCGGATGTAGCAACGGCCATCCACGATGCCAATCTCGGCGCGGATCGCCGACGCCTGACGGCCAAAAACGCTGCTCCGAATATGCAAACGCTTAGAACCAGCCCACTTCCCAACTGAAAGGGCCAAAAGGGGCGATTGCTGACAGACCACCCCGCCGGATATTTCAACCGGCGATTCTCGCCATCAAACAAGCCCCAATGACCGCCAACGGTTCCTTCCCACTGTCGCTTCCAGGGCTCGTCGTAAGCTTCAAACAGGCTGACGCGATAGTGCTCCTGCCTGGCTCGATCGAGAATTTCGGAAATGAAGCTTGCCTGATTGATAGGAGATGGCAGTGCTCCGTCACGCATTCGTCCCCTGCTCGGCCAGCCGGTTTCACCGATCAGTATTTCCTTGCCTGGAAAAACAAGCGCCATCCGTTTGCGAATATCGTCGACATGCGCGGCCGCGTCTTTGGCGCGCACCGGAAAGTCTTCCCAATACGGTAGGATATGAATCGTAACGAAATCGACGTCGTTGCTGATTTCCCGGTAACGCTGCCAGAATTCCCAAACATCGGCGTAGCTCACTGGAATACTCACTAGCGCTCTGACCGAACGGATGGTCTGGCGAAGATCGGACGTTGTCATTTCGCCCCGCAGCAGCACCTCACTGCCAACGATAATCGCCGTGATCGCGCCCGGGTAATCCTTGGTCAACGCTACCGCGGTCTCGATCAGCCGCTCGTTCTTGAGACGATCGCGTCCGATCCACACGCCAAGAATAACCGTCAAGCCGACTTTGGACGCGAGTTCGGGCACCTTGTCCAATCCGTTTTCGACGGAATAGGTACGGACACATTTGGATATCTTGGCAAGGTCGACGAGATCCGCAGCGATCTGTTCTGGGCTAATGACGAGGCTCGCGGCAAACGGAGTTTGGTCGCCTCGAAACGGCGCATAGGATACACAGTCCAACTTCGTCGCGGAATCAATTGGTGCACGCGCAAACGAAACCGGCGTCGCGAGGTACGACCACATTGCCGCGATGATACACAGCGAGATAAGAAGAAGCACCAGCGGCGTGCCAATGTTGACTGGTTCTCTCATTCAGGAGATGCATCGACCGGCTGAACAAAGGAACACACGACGGGACTCGAAATTTGGAGGGGTAAGTATTGACTTACGTCAAATCCGCCGGACGCAACAGGTAAAAGCACTGCTCTGGCTCACCTTCATACTGCTAAGTGCATTCCAAAAAAGGCGCCTTAGGGGCAGATTCTGTCACACCAGCGCTTGCAGCCTACCACAGCGGCGACGACGCGACGCGATCGCGATTCAAGCTCCCATTGCACCAGGGCCGCAACCGCCGACTGCCCTATTCCGCCATCTCGACGGGTGAGTGTGAGGGGCCAGCCAGCGGCCGTTCCTCCATTGCGATCATGCACAAGGACCCGCAGCTGACCATGATCGTTGCGGCTCCGAAGACGTAGCGGAAGGCGGCGACCATATCGGCGGCTTCGATAGCGTTGACCGAACCGTGTGCGCCTTCGGCAAGTGAAATATCCGCCCCAAGCGCCGCAAGAGAATCGCGCTAAACACTGCCACTGTAAACGACGACAACATCGAGCGGAAGAAGTTCATTGCGCCTGTGATGGTGCCTACCTGCGCGCGTGCCACCGCGTTCTGCATCGCCACTACGCTGACAGGAAAGGCCGTGCCGAGCCCGATGCCGAACACCGCGAGCAACACAAGGAAGCTCGCAAGCGGCAACGTGGTCAGCGTCAGCGCGACGCCCGCGCCAGTCGAAACGATCGTTCCGCCGATCGCCACCCGCTTGTAATGCTTGACTCGCGCCATGGTGCGCCCGGCAATCGCGGCGCCACAAGTCGAGATCGCAGCTAAGGGAATGAGCCCTAGCCCGGCCTCGCCGGCGCTTAAATGGTACACCACTTCGTAGTAAAGCGGCAGATGCACGGTCAACCCAATCATGGCGCCGAGCGCGCAGCCGCCGGTCAGCATCGCATAGGGGACCACCGGCCCGCCGATCAAAGGGAGCGCAAGGAACGGTTCGTTTGTCCTTCTAGCATGCCAGACGAAGGTTAGCGCCAGCGCAAACGATCCGCCGACCATCGTGAGGATCGCCGGCGAGAGCCAGGCAAAGCGATGGCCACCCCAGGTCAAAATCAGCATGAACAGCACGGCGGAGACCATGAGCAAAGCTCCGCCCATCCAATCGACTTCGCGCATCCGGTGATAGACTGGGATTCTGCCCATCTTCGGCAACAACAGTGCAAGCGCGGTGAACGCGAGCGGCAGGTTGATCCAGAAGATCATCGACCAGTGCAGATGCTCCGCGAACACGCCACCCAGCACCGGCCCGCCGAGACCCGCCAACATCCAGACGCCGCTAAAATAGGCCTGGTACTGACCGCGCTCGCGCGGGCTTACCACGTCGGAAATCACAGTCTGCACCACGGGCATGATGCCGCCTCCGCCGAGCCCCTGTACGCCGCGTGCGAGTATCAAAACCGGCATACTCGACGCCATTGCGCACAGCATCGATCCCATGATGAATAGGCTCAACGCCGTGACAATCATACCGCGTCGTCCGTAGATGTCACTAAGGGTTCCGAACACGGGGGCAACGGCGGTCGAGGCGAGGAGATAGGCAGTGATCACCCAGGAAAGGTTGGTCACATCCTTGAATTGCCGACCGATGGTCGGCAGTGCGGTCGCGACAATCGTCTGGTCGAGCGCGGCCAGAAACATAGTAAGCAAAAGGCTCATCAGGATGGTGCGGACCTCGGACTGGGTCAGCGGTGCACGTGGAGCAATCGGAGGGGCATCCGGTATCGCCATCACCTGGATCGGTGGTTCAGCAAGCTCGTTTGCAATCGCACCAGGCAATGAGTGGCACTCGGCGGGGTAACCGCTCTGCCGTTCAAACTTGTTCATGAGGAAATTTTCTTACCAACGCGCGGTTCCGCAGCGCAGATTCGCTCCGTTAGCCAAATTTAGCCACCAATCCGGCGTTGTGGCAGCGCAATAAGCGCATGGGTGCATCCCGCCAGCGGGCGCAACATTCAGCCCTTCGGCCGCCTCTTCAATCTTGCCCGTTTCGGCAGCGAGGTAGGCCAGCTCACGATGTGGTCTTCCAGATCGGCGGCAGCAATCTGATCTTCGGTTCCCTGCACCCTGCCCCGCACCGAGACGCCAGCCTCATGTACCGTCTTGGAATCACCTGAAATCAGCGGATGCCACCAATAGAGGTCGCGGCCCTCAGCCACCAGCCGATAGCCGCAGCTCGGCGGCAGCCAGTTGAGGCTACGAACATTGTCAGGCGTGAGGCGGACGCAGTCAGGCACCTTTTCGGTTCGATTGGGATAATCCTTGCATGTGCATAGGCCCGCATCCAAAAGCTTGCAGGAAACATGGGTAAAGTAGATCTTTCCGGTATCTTCGTCCTCCAGCTTTTCAAGGCAGCACCGGCCGCAGCCGTCGCACAGGCTCTCCCATTCGACATCGGACATCTCCTCCAACGTCTTGGTTTTCCAGAACAATCCTTCCTGACTCGAGGGGCGTTTGGGCGCGGTGGTCATGAATCCCATTGCTTCTTCTGGCGCAGCTTAAGATCGTCCTTTTAAGGGGCGCTCAGGCCAAGCTGCAAGTGAGGACGACACGAGATCATGTTAGGGCATCCCACGAAAAGTTGGAGCGGAACCATTGGTTTGTGAGCCCCGCTCGGCTACAAGAAAATGCGGAGCACCCAACGACGTCAGGATCGCCTTGGGTTTGCCGTAACATTCCCCCAAGACGTATCGACGGTGTCCGGCTGGACGCCCGAACGCCTTCGAACCGATCAAGGGCCTCCGGGTGCGCAAGTTCATCCCAGACGATTGGAAAAGGCGACTTGATCATTTCCGCCTAGACCTGGACGCGCGCTTCGATTCTGCGCTGTTTTCCTCGCTTAGGGGCACACGCGAACTCTATGAGCGCTACTCGACATATATGGACCGCTTCTATGTGGGCGGCTGGAAACGCTGGGTGTTCGTCGAACCGTTCTCAGAGGCGGCAACGCTTGGCCTCGGCGGGCTCGTGCTGTTGCTCGCGTTAGCAATTCCTGCGTTCCGCGAGACCGCCGACGAGGACTGGCTGAAGAAATCGGATCTCGCCGTGACCTTCCTCGACCGCTACGGCAATCCGATTGGCAGCCGTGGTATTAAGCACAACGATTCCATTCCGCTCGAAGACTTTCCGGACAACCTGATCAAGGCGACGCTCGCCACCGAAGATCGCCGCTTTTACGACCATTTCGGCATCGATATCGCCGGCACGGCGCGCGCGCTGGTCACTAACGCACAGGCCGGCGGCGTGCGTCAGGGCGGCTCCTAAATCACCCAGCAGCTTGCCAAGAACCTATTCCTCTCCAACGAACGCACGATCGAGCGCAAGGTCAACGAAGCGTTCCTCGCGATCTGGCTAGAGACACGCCTCACCAAGAACGAGATCCTCAAACTCTATCTCGACCGTGCCTATATGGGCGGCGGTACTTTCGGGGTCGATGGCGCGGCGCATTTCTACTTCAACAAGTCGGTGCGCGACGTCAACCTTGCGGAGGCGGCGATGCTCGCCGGCCTATTCAAAGCGCCGACGAAATTCGCACCCCATATCAACCTGCCGGCGGCTCGCGCCCGTGCCAACGTGGTGCTCGACAACCTCGTCGATGCCGGCTTCATGACTGAAGGTCAGGTGTTCGGCGCGCGGCGCAACCCAGCTTTCGCGGTCGACCGTCGCGACGAGAACTCGCCGAATTACTATCTCGATTACGCTTTCGACGAGATGCGCAAGCTAGTGGATACATTTCCGAAGTCCTACGTCGAGCGGGTTTTTGTTGTCCGCACCGCGATCGACATGAATGTGCAGCGCGCAGCTGAAGAGGCGATCGAAAACGAGCTACGCCAGTTCGGCCGCGACTATCATGCGACGCAAGCCGCAACCGTCGTGGCCGATCTCGACGGCGGCGTGCGTGCGATGGTCGGCGGTCGCGATTACGGCGCGAGCCAGTTCAACCGCGCCACTGACGCCTACCGTCAGCCGGGCTCGTCGTTCAAGCCCTACGTCTACACCACCGCGCTGTTGAACGGTTTCAAGCCGACCTCGATCGTGGTCGACGGGCCAGTCTGCATCGGCAACTGGTGTCCTCAGAACTACGGCCACTCCTATTCCGGCGCGGTGACGCTAACGCAGGCGATCACACGGTCGATCAACGTGGTGCCAGTCAAGCTCTCGATTGCGATCGGCGGCAAGGGCGGGCCAAAGGCCGGCCGCGCCAAGATCGTCGAGGTGGCGCGCCGCTTCGGGATCAAGGCGCCGCTGCCGGATACGCCGTCGCTGCCGATCGGCTCCGACGAGGTGACGGTGCTTGAACATGCGGTCGCTTATGCGACCTTCCCCAACAAAGGCAAGGCTGTGACGCCGCATTCGGTGCTTGAAGTGCGGACCGGTGCCGGTGATCTGGTCTGGCGTTGGGACCGCGACGGCCCAAAGCTGCGGCAGGCGATTCCGTCATCCATTGCGGCCGACATGGCCGGCATGATGAGCCATGTGGTCAGCGAAGGCACCGCGCGGCGCGCAGCGCTTGACGGAATTCCGACCGCCGGCAAGACTGGTACCACTAACGCCTATCGCGACGCTTGGTTCGTCGGCTACACTGGCAACTTCACCTGCGCGGTGTGGTTCGGCAATGACGATTATTCGCCGACCAATCGCATGACCGGTGGCTCCCTGCCGGCACAGACTTGGCACGACATCATGGTTGCCGCGCATCAGGGTGTCGAAATTAAGGAACTAACCGGCGGCGGGATGGGCGAGAAGCAGCCGCAGGCGAGGATGTCCGCGACCGCCGTCGCGGTCAACGCGCCAAAGCCGCCCGAGACCAAGCCTGGACCGCCGCCAGTGCTCACCAGGCGTGGGGCCGATGTCCTGGTGCAGGTCGAGAAGTTGCTAGACGACGCAGCCAGGACCGCCGAACGGACCACGGCGACCGAACCACCGAAGCCGGCAAGGTCGACGTCGAGCGCGATCGCATTCCCCGACAGTTTCGCGGCGGCGACCCCAGGCGAGGCAGCAGCGCCACGCAAGAACTGACCATTGCTTACTAACGATTACGCATCGTGCGGCTGATATTGATCACCTTGCTGGCGCTCCTGATCGCCACTGTCGTCGGCCTAGGGGCGACCTGGATGACGGCGACGCGCGGCACCGAACTGGGTACGCTGACGATCGGCGCGTGGACCGCCCGTCCCAAAACCGGCAACTCTGATATCGATCCTTATTCGCGCGCGACGATCACGCGCAACGGCGAACTACCGATCGGTACCGGTGACGGTATCGCGTTCACAGCCACCGCCGACGACGGCAAGAAGCCGCTCGACGGGCGCTGCGATGTCGTCGTCAGCGGCGTCACGCCCGCAGCTCGGTTCTGGACGCTGACGCTCTATGATTCCAAAGGTCATCTGGTCGCCAATTCGCTACAGCGTTACGGCTTTACGAGCCAGGAGATCATTCGCGGCGCGGACGGTATGTTCGAAATCCGGGTGGCATCGCGCTCGCGCGCTGGAAACTGGCTGCCCACGGGCGGAATTGAACGCTACGCACTGATGTTGAGACTCTACGACACGCCAGTCGGGATTGCGACGCGCACCCAGCGCGACGCACCAATGCCCGCGATCACCACGGTAGGTTGCCCGTGATCCGCCTCCTCTTCACCATCATCGCGGGTGTGCTGCTCGGCGGCGTAGTGCATCTCGTCAGCGTGCTGGCGCTCCCCCGGATTGCAACGCAGGACGCCCATTCGCGGCTGACGCCGATGACCAAGCTTAATGCTGTGACCCAACTGCGGCCCGCCGATCCCGGCAACACACTGATGCCTTATCTTGACCCGGCCTTTGCGATCGCGGTTTGCCGCTATGATCTGTCCGGCGGGCCAATCAAGCTCACCGTGCCAGTCAGCCAGGCCTACACCTCAGTTTCGTTCTATACTCGAAACGAGATAGCCTATTATGCGATCAACGACCGCTCGGCGGGCAAAAAGGTGATCGAGCTCGACCTGATGACGGAAGCACAGCACAACGATCTGCCCGAGGACGAGGAAGTGACCGCTGCCGACCGCCTGATCATCGACTCTCCGACCACGACCGGACTGATCGTTCTAAAGGCGCTAGCACCGGAGCCCGGCTTGATGCCACAGGCCCAGGCCTCCCTCGCCGCCTCGCGCTGCGCACTGCAGACCGATCAGCCGGCAAAGGCGGACGCGCCGCGCGGCAAGCGTTGAGCACGCGCCGGCGCTTAGACTAGCGGAACGAATACGTCGTAGCGCAATGACTTAAGGATGTATCATAATCACACTGCATCCAATGTCTGATAAATAATCTCCCGCCACGAACTTGTCCCAAGCGAAAAACGGCTGCCCCGTCCAGCCATTGCCAAGGGCATGCTCTTCCGGATTAAGCACTGCCGAGCGCAGAAACGGATTCGCCACAGCACATCGGCGCTTTCAGCCGCGCGCTGTCATTGGACGTGCGAAGACGGGCCGTGCGGTAACTGGTGGGTTGGCGGTTTGGGAAGCAAGTTCGCCGATCAGGCGATCGGCGTCGGCGGCCGTGCCGTCGGGAGCCTGTAGCACCAGCCGTTCAAGCGCCCATCGATAAGACGACACTCTCTGCTCCAGACATTGTTGCACCCACTGAACGATCAGGGAGTTTTCCTGCATGCGGGCGACGGCATCGGCCCGCTCGTGCGGCGACAATTCGGAGATATGGACAAGCGTGGCATTGCGCTTGCGGTCGAGCTCGAGCACCGGGATCGCTGCAGCGTAGAACAGCTCGAAGCGCGTGATGTCATCGCGTACATCGTCAATCAGTTGCGAGTAGCGCGAAGCATGCGAGCGGTGCGGCTCATCGATCAACGAGCGTCCGTAGGCGGTGCGGTCAAAGCGCGGTGCCTGACGCCAGGGCGGCGCAATCGGTTGATAATCACCAAATACGGTTCTCCAGGCGGGACGCGAATGCGGCGGCTCAATCAGAGGATAGCCGAGATCGCGAATCTGCCGCTCAATATCTGTGAGCTGAAATTGCGAAGGCTTCAGGCCAACGCTGGCCGTTGCCTCGGCGCCGATCCAACGATGCATGTCATCGTTGAGCATGTCTGCCCTCGTACGACCGAAATCCCCTCCGCTGCAGGCGCCGAGCGTCGTAACTATGGAGAGCAGTAGGACCGGCGCGAGAAATTGGATCGGAAAAGGCGTCCCCGACATTTCCAGACGTTTCCGATGATTTAGCGGCGGCGGCGGCGGCGGCGCTGCGCGGCGCCTTCTTGCGGACCGTGGCCGCCGCTCGTTCCGTCGGTCTCGCGCTCGATCCGGACAACGGGAAGGATAAGGACCTTTCCCATGCCGTCGCCTGAGACGCGGTCCATGGTTGTGCCTGACCGCGAGGCCGCATCCGCGGGAAATTCGATAATGGTCCCCATATCCA
>Ga0126372_10000767_pt1 | contig 11973 bp, 7 predicted proteins | sample PanSoiMetaPlot_6_FD_92762 | JGI IMG/M metagenome (GOLD analysis project Ga0126372, IMG submission 92762) | Tropical forest soil microbial communities from Panama - MetaG Plot_6 | ecosystem: Environmental > Terrestrial > Soil > Tropical forest > Bulk soil | place: Panama | collected 2016-02-17
GAAGATGTTCTCCTCAGCTCCAAGGACGAGGCGAAAACGGGGATGGAGGCGAGGCGGATTTTCAGGTCGCACGGTCTTTGCCAGGAGCTCACAGGCCCAGGAATAAATGCGTTGCGCCTCCGCAGGAGACCATTTTTTTTGTGCAGGATTTGACACTTCAAACGGCAGGCTGTTTTGCGCTCGAGCGATTGGGCTCGTCCAGCAAGCAAGTAAGAACATCCCGGCCAACAACCACTTCATTGGGGCTCTCCGAGAGTTCCATACTTCGTCCAATCGGCAATTACCACAAGATAGCGAAGGTATCAGCCCCATCGCCGCGAGGTTTTAGTTTCCCATATGCGTATTGCGTTCACTGAGCCACCACTTCTTTCTTCACGGTCGCTCCCGCCAGTGGCAACTCCACTCGGAAAATCGATCCCGAGCCCGGCATACTCTCCACCGTAATTCTCCCGCGATGCTGTTCGACGATGCATTGCGCGATGGCAAGTCCAAGTCCGGCCCCGGCTAAATCAGGGCTTCGCCTCTTTTCCACTCGATAGAAGCGTTCGAAAATCCGTTTCTGGTCTTCCTCGGCGATCCCAATGCCGCTATCGCGCACGCTGATTACTGCCAGGCCGGTCTTTGCCTCGGCCGACAACATCACCGAGCCGCCCGGCGCTGGGGTGTACTTAAACGCATTGTCGAGCAGAACGTTCACCAAACGCCGCAGTGCTGCTTCATCCGCCAAGACGCGCAATTCTGCGTCCAGAAGCCGTTCGCTGAACTGCAGTCCCCGCACTCCTGCAACCGCCCGCCATCCCGAGGCAAGATTCAGTAACGTGTTGCGCAGGTCAACGGGCTGCAGGTCCAGGCTCTCATGCCCGAGATCGGCACGAGCCAGCGACAACAGCTCCTCCATCATGGCAACGGTGCGCTCCGCTTCCAGCAGGATATGGCGAAGCGCCTCGCGATACTCTTCGTCTCCTGTCGATCGGCGCAGGGCGTTTTCAGCGATCGTTCTTATACGCCGGATGGGAGTACGCACCTCGAGCGAAGCATCGGTGTTGAACTTGATGGACTGTGCATGTGCTGTTTCCAATTGCTGAAGGGTCTTTTCAGTGGAAGAGAGCGCTCTGCTGGTGAACCAGTACGCCAGACCCCCCGCGACGAAGAGCAGCAAGGGCGCTATCAAGAACCACCAACGTTGTCCGTCTGAAGAACTTCCGCGCAGGAAGAGCCACGCCGCGACGACGAAGATAGACTCTGCCACGGCAAACACGGCGAGATACCAAAGCGTAAGCCGCAATGCGAGCGAGAGCCTTCTCATGACGGAGTTTCACCACACAACTGCAAATAATTTCTGAGGGGAGGTCGAACCTGAACTCGGACACCGGAACAGAAACTGAGGCGCAGCACCAAAGACACGCCCGTGCCGCATCCACATCTTAACCCGACTTGGTCCGGATTCAACCCCCTTGTGTGGCGCGGGGCGCTCCACCCGCGTGTCAGGCTGTGGGGCCTGGCGGTTGTGGCCAGATCGAGGCAACGCTGGCGTGCGCGTTCCCGTCTAATGCTGAAGTCCATCCCGCCCACAAGGCGCTTCCAATTCAGCAGGTTCCGCCATGGATGGAATAGAATGGCTGGACTTTAATTTCAATCCATCAATGACTTACGCCGTGCAAGCCCGGGGGCAATGCCCGGCGCGAAGGAGCCCGAACGGTGTTCACAAGAGTCAGTCTTGCGATCTGCACCTTGGCCATTTTGCTCGGCCTGCCCGCCTGCGGCAGCAGCAGCCACCAGACCGCTTATGTCATCACGCCGCTCAACAGCGGTGTCCTCGCTTTCCACATCAACAACAACACGGGCAGTTTCACCCAGATTTTGGGATCGCCCTACCCCACCGGCATTTCCCCGACAACAGTTCTCGTGCACCCCTCGGGCAAATTCGCCTACATCGCCAATGCTGGCGAGTCGAACATTTCGCTCTTCACGATAGACAAATCAGCCGCCCTCACCGAAGTCATGCCCCGGACCCCCACCAACAGGAACCCGGCCTCGATGGTGATGGACGCGGCCGGCAGCCTGCTCTTCTGCGCCAATACCGGTTCCAATACGATCACCGCCTATTCCATTGACCCCGGCTCGGGAGCGCTGACGCCTTCCCCTGCCTCACCTGTGTTAACCGGGTTCGGCCCCATACGACTGGCTATATCTCCGTCCGGAAAATTCCTCTACGCTGCAAATCAGGGTAGCGCCTCCATTTCCGGATTTGCGGTCGATTCCTCAGGCGGCCTAACCTCCGTACCCAACTCGCCGATTCATGTGGGGCAAGGACCGAACTGGATCGCCTTCGATCCATCCGGTAAGTTCCTGTACGTTGCCAGCCTCCTGGAGGGCGATTTCTCCGGATTCACGGTTGACGGCACATCCGGGGCGCTCACGGCGATGAACGGATCGCCATACGGGGTCGTAAGCTCCTCCACAACCGTCACTCCATTGAGCTCGCTGGTTGTCGATTCCTCCGGCAAATATCTTTACGTGACCAGCCAAAGCAGTAACAACGTCTACGCGTTCACGATTGATGCCAGCTCGGGTGTGCCCACGGCCATTACGGCGACTCCCGCTCCTCCCTACGCAGCAGGAACTGCTCCCTCGTTCATCATCACCGACATCACAGGCAAGTTCCTTTTCGTCGGCAACCAATCGTCCAGCAACATCACGGTTTTTGCGATCAAAGCAGATACGGGGGTTCTAACCTCGCTTGCAACCAACAGCACCAGTTCGTCGCCTGCCTCGATGGCGCTAACCAAGTAGTCCATTCCAACACTGGGGAGGAGAAATCTACTTCCGTTTGCGACTCCCGCGATTCGTGAGATTTGCTCCACACGCAACTGACAGCTATGCTGTGAAGCGCACACAGGAGATCGCCCCATGGATCGCAGATCGTTCCTTGGAACCGTCACGGGCGCGGGTCTGCTGGCCAGCCGTTTAACATTTGCTGCCGAACACAAAATCGACAGGCTTGGCTTGCAGCTGTATACCGTACGCGATGCAATGAAAAACGACTTCGACGGCACGCTTGCGAAGGTTGCTGCCACTGGTTTTCGCGAAGTCGAATTTGCCGGATACTTCGATCATTCTCCTAGGGACGTGAAGGCCTCGCTCGTTCGGGTGGGATTGGTTTCGCCAAGCGCGCATTTCGACAACACCTACCTGGGCGATAAGTGGGCGGCAGTGCTGGAATCGGCGACAGTGATCGGGCAACAGTACGTGGTGTGCTCATTTATCGACGAAAAGACACGCCAGGAGCCCGGTATCTGGCCGCGGATGGCCGATACGTTCAATCGCGCTGGTGAAGCAGCCCACAAAGCGGGGCTCCAGTTCGCGTATCACAATCACTCCTTCGAGTTTCCACCGGTGGACGGCAAGATCCCCTACGACGTGCTGCTCGACAACACGGATGCCAATCTCGTTAAATTCGAAATGGATCTTTACTGGATTGCCAATGCCGGCGCCGATGCTTTGGCATATTTCAACCGCTATCCGGGACGTTTCCCCCTTGTGCACGTGAAGGGAAGAGCCAAGAGCGGCGAGATCACCGAAGTCAAACCCGATAACGCGATCGACTGGAAGGCGATCTTCGCGCACTCAGAGCAGGCGGGAATCAAGCACTACTTTGTCGAGCAGGACAAATCGAACTTGCCCTTCGACAGCATCCGGACCAGCTTCAATTATTTGCGAGATCTGCGCTTTTGAAGTGGGGCGCGGCACTCCTGTCCGCGACTCACGGCAGCGACGTCATCGGCCGCAGTTGCTCTTCACCAGGCTGGAATTCCACTGACTCTTCGCTGTCAATCAGGATAAAGACTCGGTCGTTGGGAATCTCCGCGGGTTTTCCCTCGAGATCCAGAATGACCGAATCTGCCGTGATGGCCGCGACCCTGGAGTGCCGAAGGATACGGACCCTCTTTTCGCGCTCCGCGGCTTCTATCAGATTCCGATTTTTTTCAGGAGCTCGCTGGAACTGATCTCCGCGATAGCTTAGCGTTACCCGATTACGAGCGCCGTGACTGAGAGCGACGGCAGCCTTGATGGCCGTATCGCCGCCACCGACCACGAGAATGTCGTTGTCAATATACTTCGCAGCGTCATCGAGCTGGTATGAAACCTTGGCCTGATCCTCGCCCGGGATGCCAAGTCGAGACTCGGCGAATGTCTCGCTGAAAACCCGCGGCTTGTTTTTTGCCGCCTCTGCGGTGCCCTCCGCTATCTTGCTCTTCTCGACCACCGCCTGCTTGGCCTCGTGGCTGCCGTCGTGGGTCATATCGCGCGCGCCAAAACCGACGCCGATCTTCTTTAGAAATTCGTTGGGTGGTGTGCCCCCGGCAAAGATCCATACAAAATCATTCGGGAGTTCTCGTTGTTGCCCCTGCACCTCGAGAATGACAGACTCCTCTTTGAACTCCACGGGGCTGGAGTTGAATAGGACCTCGAGTTTCCCGGACTTCATGCAGTCCGCAACGCGCTGCGCATTCCTCTCCTTGATGCGGCTGAACTGCGCCGACCGATACGACAAAGTGACTTTGTTTCCCACCTGGTGCGCCAGCCCCATGGCGGCTTCTACAGCGCTATCGCCTCCGCCTACCACCAGGATCTTCTTGTTTACGTAGTGGTCAGCCTCAATCAGCCGGTACATCACTTTGGGAAGATCTTCGCCCTTGACGCCGAGCTTTCTTGGAGTGCCTGTGCGGCCCAGCGCCAGAATGACCGTATGGGCGCGGTACTTGTCGCTAGGCGTAATTACCGTGAAGATCCCGTTTTCATCTCGCTTGATATCGTCGACTTTCTGGCCGGTCCTGACCTTGAAATCGGCACGATGCAGAACCTTATCCCAGAAGGCCAGCAGGTTCTCTTTGGAGAGTTCGGTCTTCTTGAATTTTCCATACATCGGAAATTCCACCGGGCTGGTCATCACGAGCTTCTGCCGTGGATATTTGGCGACCGTGCCTCCAATTTCGTCTCGCTCGACCGTCAGATACTTCATCTTGTGCTGAATGGCACGAAGCGACGCCGCAATCCCCGCGGGCCCCGCTCCCACAATGACGATATCGTGCACATCTGGCATCGTCCGGGCCGTTCCGCGCGCCGTAAAGCGCTGCAGGATGACGTCCACGCAATCCCGCCCTTGATTTACAGCGTTCTTGATCAATGCCAGTCCGCCGAGTTCCCCTACTATGAAGAGGTTGGGGACTGTCGTCTCGCACTCTGCCGAGAGCACCGGCATGTCGGCGCCCATGCTTGGGCTCGCCATCACCATCGTGATGGCACCGACCGGACAGGCATCCGCACAGAGGCTGTGGCCGATGCACTTATAGCCGTTCACAATGACTGCCTTGCCTCCAAGCATGGCGAGTACGTCGCCTTCTGGACACACAGTCGTGCAGGTCGCACAACCAATGCAGTAGTTGTTATCAATGTGCGGGTGTTGGGCTTTGGGACCTTCGGAGAACAGCTTGCCCTTTTCCGCCGCCGCCCGAGCCATCTGGTCTCTTTTCTTGAGACTCGTGAAGTACTTGCGCAGGAAAAACAGCGTCAGAGCAACTGCAACGATAAAGGCTATCAGTGTATCCATACAGCGCTTACCACTCTACCACCGATAGCCCATCCAGAAGACCACCGCGATATGAATCAATGCAAGCAGGGCAAAGGTATAGCTGAAAGGCTTGTGAATCACGTGCCACAAGTGAAACACCTGCTCGGATTGCTTGAGGAAGAGAATTCGTTTTGTAAGAGACGCGTCCTCACGTGCTGCCACGATCGCTTGCTCGAGATGACGATTTCCGGTGCTGAGAAAGCCACCCAGCGTGCGCACCTTGGCTCCGAATCCAAGCGCATGCCGGCGCAAACGTGCTACGCGAAAGGCGCGCGCAATATCCAGCGCAAACATGTAGCCGAGCGCGGACAAGACATTCATTTCCTGAATGCGTTCGCGGCTGGGCAGGGTGAGCAGGGCACGCAGATCCGCCGCGGAGATCAACCGCTGTTCGGTCAGGCGGCCGGCAAACTTCTGGTGCAATTCCTGCAATTCCTTTTGCGTGAGCTGCGCGGCCTTCAGGTTGCGCGGAATTTGTCCGTATAAGTACCGTCCCACGATCCCGCTCACCGAGACCGCGAACATGATCCAGAACGCCATTCCGGCAAAGCCACGGAACTTGAACGAGGAATGAAAAGCGATCACGAAGGGAGCCGAGATTCCCAGAATCACGTGATAATCGAGCCAGTGCCGCGAATTCCCCTTCTTCATCAGCCAGCCCCAATGCTTTCGCAGCGGGTACAGGAAGATGATCAGGAACATCGCGAGGCCCAGAAATCCCAACTTGATTCCAATCGTGCCGCTGGGCTTTAGGGCGAGATGCTTGGGGGAAAACGGCCGATCGCCCGAGCCCAGCGTGTAATAGTCGAACCCATAGACGGTCAAGGCGATAATCAGGGTCGCAAACAGAAAATAGCCAGCCGCCACCCGCGAACGGTGGCCGCGCTCGGTATCTCGAGTCGGCGCTACCGCGGTTGCGACGGAAGCATTAGCACTCATTTGGTAGCAACTTTCTCTTCCGTACTCACAGAGAATCTCTTGTAGTCCGTGAAGTTATGTGTATTGCGCCAGTGCTGGCGCGGTGTTTCTACCTCCACTCTCGCTTGCGCGGGAAACCAATAAACGTCCTTCGTATCGCGGAAGGGTACGGGCGCGAATTCTACCTGCGAACGCATGCTCTTCAAACCGATGTCTTCCATGCTGTTCGCCAGCCCCGCCTCAATCCGGCCAATCACGCCGGTTTTCGGATCAATCCAGGCAACGCCCGCCAGTTCCAGCGGATATTCCCGCCCGCGCAAGGCCAGAGCCGCTGGCGAACGCATGCCGGGGATGTGCTTGAACTGAATCTTGTGGAATGTCTGCCCCTGGATCGATTCCTCGCCGACGTCGGTGAACTGAAACCCCGAAGAGTAATACGGATGAAAGACCAAAAACAGAGTAGCAAATCCATTGCTTACAAGCATGGAAATGCGCTTTTTTTCGTCCTTTTTGGTCTCGTGTACCGCTAGGCGCGATTCATCCAGGCTAATTTCGCCGCTGGCATTGCTCAGGATCACGAGGTAGTCGTAGGTTGAATCCTCTTTTAGTTCGATCTTGCCATCAGCCTTAAACTTCTCCTGAATGACATGCTCGGTACATTTTACTTCCGAAAATTGCTCGACGAACTTGGATACCTGATCATTGGCCCGCCCGATTGTGTCCTCGAGGGGCGTGGTTGCGGCCCTGCCTACACTTACGGCTAGGCATACCACAGTTGCGACCGTTAGGAGTCTCACGGCCCCTACAGTGCATTTGGTATGCCAAATCACTGGCCCGTCGCCTTCTGTCGGGAGTCAAACCGATAGCCTAAGGTGAACAGCCACTGGTCATAATTCTGGCTGATGCCACGGCTCACAGTGTAGCCGCCCTGTAGGAAGTAATGGAATCCGAAATTCATCTCTAGATTACTGGTCACAAAATTAGAGTTGCTGTTGGTCGAAAGCGCTGACGCGTAGTTCTGCCTTCCAGCAAGTACCTCGAGCCGGAAGCTGTCGTTCAGCGTCCGAGACAGCGAAAGCGACTCGTAATAGCCGCTGCCAAATGAGCTGTTGAACTTCGTATAGTGCGCGTCGGCGCGTACTCGTACCCATGGCAGTCGCCCAAAAGTCAGTCCATACAACTGATTGAGCGAGCTGGAAGCATCCCCTGAGCGGTTGCTGCGGCCCAGGTTGGTATAGACCCAGATCTGCTTCAGGACTTCCAGCCGAACTCCTGCACTGAAGCCCTGGAACAGATACTTGTCCAGCAGGGTCGTTCCTATCAGCGTCGGGTCAAAGGTCGGCAGATCCCGGAAGTAATTATAGTTGGCATCGAACTCGATGCGATCGTGCGGTTGGAACCGGACGGTCAGAAAATTGCGACCGAGGCCGGCCCCGGGAGCTTGTACGGCCTGATTCCCAACGGGGCTGTCTGCCTGCAGTGTGTCGTAAATCGACACATAGCGCTTGTAATAGATCCCGTTTTCAAAGAACACAAACGGCCGGTCAAGCTTCCATTTGATGCTGCTCAGCGCAACACCCGAGGTGCTCGAATAACGGAAGCTGTCAAAGCTGCCACCCTCAAAATTCACAAACACGCCGCCAATTTTCCGGTCGGGGTTATAACTCCATGAGGTGGGATCGGGAGTGGATCCCGCAAACACACCCATCGTCGAACCGTGTCCCAGCCTTGCGCCGATATAACCGCCGTCGATCGTATCGAGACTCGGCGCCCAGGGCAGATACATCCGTCCGAAACCGGCCACCAGCCGTGATCCAGGATTGTCATAGGTCATGCTCAGGTGGTACGTCCGATTGATCATGTCCTGGATGGTTTGCGTATTTGAGTAGCTGTTCTTGTTAAGCCGGCCACGCCAGTAGCCGCTCAAGTTCCAGTACGTCCCGGCGATGCGCGTCATATCCATGCGGGCCATCAGGCCGAGATTCATGCTCGTGCCGCCGCTCGACGCTGACCCATGAAACGCCGTGCCCATGTAGTCGATGCCGACACGTCCACGCGCCCGGTTCACGGACGGCATAGGCGGCTTCGGAATCTCCGCGCGCGCTTCCTCATCCAGCGTGTCGCCCTCGGTGAAAGAAATGACCGTGGGATACTTGCGGGTTGCGCTCAAGGTGCTCTGCTGCACGAGTATCTGCTCATCCTGCGCTGACAGGTAAGCCAGATCTCCGGGAGCGATATCGCGCTTGGGCGTGTGCACGTCGGTGACTGCTGAGGTTTCCGCGACTGACGTAACTTCAAGCTCCGCCACGATGTGGTCGTCGTTGCCGTCGGCGGCTGACGACGTGGAATTGGTTGCCGTTTCGCGAACCACAAGCTTCATGCCTTCCGTCAATCCAGCGCTGCGTCCTCCATCCAGATAGGCCGCGCCCGAAGCCACGTACTTGATCCGGAATGCAGAGCGGAAGTCCGGGTGGGCCGCGCGTAACAGTAGCATCGTCGGAGGATCCGGCTCGAAGCTCTTGGCGATGGTCGTGGTTCCAGCTTTCTTTCCAGCGGGCGAAGGCTCGGCGATCGAATCCGGAATCACGCCTTCGACTTGGCTGGTGGTGGCGTCCAGCGCGACGATAGCGCCTTCAGGTCCCGAATTCTCATCCGCGGCGACGACATTCGCGTTGCTGTCTTCTACTGCTACGGGCGCGATCGGTGCGTCGCCGGGCGCCAATCCTAGCGGATTCGAGACAGTCGCACCCTGGAAAGTAGGTGTCACCGGAGCGGAAGCATCTGAGGTAGTAGCCGCTTGCGCGTTAGCTGGGACGCTCGCAGGAGTGGCGCCCAACGGGTTCGCTACCGTCGCACCCTGGGCCGCCGTTGACCCACTCGCGGTAGCCGATGGCAGAGGACTGGCAACCGTCGCCGCCTGCGAAGCCGGTGAAGCTGTTGGGGGAGGGCTCGCAGGAGCGGCGACGGTTGCAACTTGAGAAGGCGTTGTCGTCGAAGCAGTTGCTGTCGGCGCCGGTGTCACCACAGTAGCGGACACCACTTGCGATGTGACATTCGGCGCACCCGCCGAACTTGTCGTTGGTGCCGGGAGTGCTGCGCTGGAAATCAAAGAATTAGGTGAAGGTGCTTGATCGGACGCGACCGAAGGAGGTGCCGTACCCGCCGCCACAATGGGCGTCGGGCTTGTCACACTGGGTGTCGCCGGAGCAGTGCTTGGGGTGGAGGGAGTGATTACCTCTGCCACTGAGTACGGAGTTACGGTGTTCGCGATCGGCCGATCCTTCTTGGCCGTCGTTGGCGCGATGCTTACGTTTACTGCCGCCGGTGTACTGCTGGTAGCGGAGGTCGATGTCGCACCTCCTCCTGTCACGCTCGCAATGCTTAGTCCGTTGTTCGCAGGTGCGCCGGCACCACTCGCGCCCGCAGGAGCCTGTGTGTGCGGCACTGCCCCATTCCCCGGAGTCCCCATTCCCGGAAATACCGTTCCCTGTTGAAGGCTTCCCGTCTTCGGGTGCGCTGCTGAGGGTTTCTCGGGAGGCGCGCTCGCTACCGGCTGAGCAGTCGCCGGTTTCTCGCTGTAGATGATCGGGGGCAGCTTTGGCGGAACCGGAATGGGGGCTGCCGCGCTGACATCAATTGCAGGAGGTGTCGGCGGCTTACGACGGAACATGCCTATCAATGGAGCCGATGCCGCCGGAACCGCGCCGCCCTGGTGCTTGCTCGCTGTGGTATCCGCTGCCTGCACATGCAGGACAATGCTCTTGCCGTCCGCGCTCATCGTGTAGGGCAGGGCGCTGTCGAGATCAACCACTACGCGCGTCACGGGGGGATTTGCGCTGTTCAGGCCCATGCGCACGCCGCGCACTCCGTCCGCGTTCAGCGGATAACGTTTCTGTTTTGCGTCGGAGATAACGCCGGGAAGGGAAAGCACAAGACGATCGGGATTGATGGCGGTCTCAATCGACGGCTGAACCGCCCCCGTGAGCATGATTTCGATTTTGACTTCGGAGCCCTCGCGCTTGACCTGGAGTTGCTCGACTTCTGCGGGACTCGCGTTCTGTGCCGCTCCATAGGTGCTCACCAGCAGGAGCACCGATAGTAGTCCTCGACCTCTCATCACTCCTCGTTACTCGCGCACTTTCAGGCCGCGGGGGGAAAGTAACTTACCGAACTACAGAACCGGAGGACGAGTCCGGCCGTCTTAATCTCCGGTGCCCTAACCCCTACCATGACACTGGTAGCAGTTGTTGCTGTTGTACACATACCCGCTGACATTCGGGTGACGGAAATTCGCCGAGTTTCCACCGCCGTGGCAATTCGTGCACTGGAACACGGAGTAGTCATTCGGGTTTGTGTGACAGGTGGCGCAAACACCGTTCGCATTCCCGTGATTCACCGGGAAGTAGGTGTGATTGAATGTCGCTCCGGTCCACGCCGTCGTCGTGTGGCAGGTCGCGCATGTTGTCGGGAATCCCGCCGACGCGTGATTCGGATTCGTGGTTCCGTTGTAGTCCGACTGGTGACAGCCAACGCAGGCGGTCGGGAGCGTCGTGTAATTATTGTTTACGTGGCAATTGGTGCAGGCCACAGTCGTGTGCGCACCAGTGAGCGGGAAAGTCGTCGTATTGTGATTGAATGTCGCACCGCTCCAATTGGTGGTGCTGTGGCAGGCATCACACGTATTGGGGAAGCCGACCTGCGCATGGTTCGGATTTTTCGTATTCGTGTAATCCGTCTGGTGGCATGAGATGCATGTCGTATTCGCGCTGGTCAGGCCGTAATTCCCGTTCACGTGGCACTGACTGCACTGCAAAGACGTGTGCGCGCCTGTCAGGGTGAACCCGGTGGTCGCGTGGTTGAACGTCCCGCTGCCCCAGTTCGTCGTGGTGTGGCACTGATCACAGGTCTGCGGGAAGCCCGCCTGCACGTGATTTGGATTAGCCGTGCCCTGGAAGTCTGCCAGGTGGCACTGCGCGCAGGCTCCGCTATTCAGTTTGTAGTTATTGTTCGTGTGGCATTGCGCGCACTGCAGCGATGTGTGCGCGCCCGTCAGGGTGAACCCGGTGGTCGAATGATTAAAGGTAGCGGTTGTCCAGGTCGTCGTGTTGTGGCATTGCGTGCAAGTCTGCGAGAAACCAGCCGCAGCGTGCGGCGGATTGTTGGTCGTATTGAAGTCGTTCTGGTGACAACTGATGCACGTGGTGTTGGCGGCGGTCAGGTTGTAGTTGCCGTTCACGTGGCACTGGACGCACTGCACTGAGGTATGCGCGCCGGTCAGGGGGAAGCCAGTGGTCGCATGATCGAAGGTCGCATTACCCCAGGTGGTCGTGGTGTGGCACTGCTGGCAGGTCTGTGGGAAGTTTGACTGCACGTGATTCGGATTGGTGGTGCCCTGGAAGTCTTGCAGGTGGCAGCTCACACAA
>Ga0126372_10000768_pt1 | contig 11972 bp, 6 predicted proteins | sample PanSoiMetaPlot_6_FD_92762 | JGI IMG/M metagenome (GOLD analysis project Ga0126372, IMG submission 92762) | Tropical forest soil microbial communities from Panama - MetaG Plot_6 | ecosystem: Environmental > Terrestrial > Soil > Tropical forest > Bulk soil | place: Panama | collected 2016-02-17
AGCACCACCAGGTCGGTTCGCGCGGCCGTGATGCCGGTGGTGAGGGCGGCGGCCTTGCCGGCGTTGGGCTGGCGGATGAGCCGGACGTCGGGCAGGTCGGCCACGACCGCCGCCGTCCGGTCGGTGGAGCCGTCGTCGACGACGATCACGTGAACCGGGTGGCCGCTGGCCAGGATGGAGCGCACGGTGCCGGCGATGCCGGCCTCCTCGTTGTACGCCGGCACGATCACCGTCACCGGTGGCTGCCGCGCATCCGGGTAACGCCGCCGCCGGCCATGCCGCACCGCGAAGATCATCACGAGGGCGATCCTGAGCAGGATCAGCGCCGTGACGACGGCCAGCGTCCACAGCAGCGCGACGCCAAGCGCGTGTGCGAACTGGGCGGTGGCGATCGAGGCCAGGCCAATAGCGCGCTGACCGGGGCCGGCCGGGGCGGAGGTGTCGCTGGCGTTCAGGGCGCCCGACGCGGTCTGGAAGCGCCACCCATCGGCCTTGAGCTTGGGGATCAACCGGTCGACCGCGGCGACCGTCTGGCCCCGGTCGCCGCCGCCGTCGTGCATCAGCACGATCGCGCCGTGCTGGTCGGGCGGCGTGGCCCTGGCCACGATGGCGTCCACGCCCGGTCGCTGCCAGTCGGTCGTGTCGAGGTCGGCGAGCACCACCAGGTAGCCGCTGGCCGCGGCGCGCTGCACGCCGACCCAGCCGCGCTCGTCCAGCCCGCCGGCGCTTGAGGAGTAGGGCGGCCGCAGCAGGGCGGTCCGCCGGCCCGTTGCGCCACCGATCACCAGGTCGGTCTGCTGGATCTCCCACCGTGCCTTTTGTTCGGACGCCGTGCCGAGGTTGGGGTGGGTCACCGTGTGGTTGCCCACCTCGTGCCCCTCGGCGGCCGTTCGGCGCAGCAGCAGCGGATGGCTGGCGGCGTTGACCCCGGTGACGAAGAAGGTGGCCCGCACCTGGTGGCGGCGCAGCACGTCGAGCAGTCGCGGCGTCCACGCCGGGTCGGGGCCGTCGTCGAAGGTCAGCACCATCGTTTTGTCCGGAATCTGGCTGGAGCCGAGCTTGCCCCTGGCGTCGATCACCGGTCCGCCCGCCCGCGCCTGCGGCGGCACAGCGGCACCGGCCGGTGGGGGCTCCTGCTCCAGGCCCGAGGGCCCGACCCGGCGCAGCAGCACCGTGTCGACGCCGAGGCCGACTATCAGCAGTAGCAGGGTCACCAGCAGCACGAACCAGTGCGCGCGGGGCGGCGGCGGACGCCGGCGGCCGGCCATCAGGTCACTCCTTCAAGGTCACTGGACAGCTGGGCCGGCCCGAACCCGGCCGGGGCCGCCGCGCCGGTGATCGTGGCGTCTGGTCCCGCGCCGGCGGTTGTGACGTTCGGCGCCATGCCGGCGATCGTGAGGTCCGGTCCTGCCCCGGCGGTTGTGACGTTCGGTGCCGCGCCGGCGGTTGTGACGTCTGCCCCTGCGGCGGGGGACGTCGGCAGCGGCGGTAGCAGCAGGGACGTCGGCAGCGGCGGTAGCAGCGGGGCCGTCGTCGGGAGTGGCGGTAGCGGTAGCTGTGGCGTCGGAGATGGTGGTAGCGGCGTCGGGGCAGGGGGCAGCTGTGGCGCCGGAGTCGGTGACGGCGCGCCGGGGACGGTCGTCGCTCCCGGTGCCACGGGGCCGCCGGAGCCGGCCGGGGGCGTCGCGCCGGATGAGGTTCCCGGCGTCTCGCCGCTCGGGGTCGGCGATTCCGATCCGCTCGGGTGGTTCGATCCCCCCGGCCGGGGGGTGGTTGACGGTGGAGCGGAGTCGCGGACGCCTGGCGGCAGCGGCACCCTAGCCACCGGCGGTAACGGCGCCCCCAACACCGAGAGCAACAGCAGCACCAAGTAGCCGACCGCGAGCGACCCCGCCGTGGCGAGGATCACAATCAGCACGCGCCGCCGCCGGCCCGAAAGATCGACGAACACCGGGGAGGGCTTCTCCGGCTCTGTCACTGCTACACCTCGCGGGGCCGTGGACGGTGACCTCTGGCTACCCCCGCGGGCCGGGGTGCGAAACCCCACACCACGACGCCCCATGAGGCGGGAATGCTTTGACGTCCGATCATCACTGTCTAGGCTCGCGAGGCGCTTACCCGTTCGCGCGAGCCCCGACCGGGTGCGCGGAGGGGAAGGACAAGTTCAAATCGGAGGCAAATTCGGTGAAATCAGCCATGACCCGAAGGGGTCTGATCGCGGTAGCCGCAGCCGTGGCCGCGTTCGGGTTCGCCACGGCACCGCTACCCGCCGCACCGGGCGGGTCGTCACCAGCCCGCAACCCGAACACGGACGCTTCGGCCCCGGTCAACACCGTCGACGACGGCAGCGCACTGGTCCAACTGCAGGGTGACCCGCTGTCGACAAGCCAACGCACCAAGCCCGCACCCGGCAAGAAGGTCGACTTCTCCGGCCAGACGGTCAAGTCGGAACGGGCCCGGCTGTCCGCCCTTCGCAACGACTTCAAGGCCTGGCTGCGGCAGAACGCCCCGGCCGCGAAAGTAAGCGGTGAATACGACCTGGCCGTGAACGCGGTCGCGGTACGGCTCAACGGCACCAGCCTGGCCACGCTGCGTAGCGCGCCGCAGGTCGCCGCCGCCGAATACCAGTCGAACTACCGGCCGCTGGACAACAACGACCCGGATCTCGCCCTCGTCCACACCATCGAGGCCTGGCACACCTCCCAGGTCGGCGGCCCCGCCGACGCCGGCCGCGGCGTCAAGGTCGGCATCATCGACACCGGCATCGACCAGACCCACCCCTGCTTCGGCGACGCCGGCTTCCCGGCCACCCCACAGCTCGGCGACCGGCGCTTCACCAACAACAAGGTGATCGTCGCCAAGGTGTTCAACAACAGGACGCCGACGCGGGACTACACCCCCCAGGCCCTGCAGGACCACGGCACGCACGTCGCCGGCACGGTCGCCTGCGACCTCGACACCCCCGCCACCGTCAACGGCGTCGACATTCCCTACGACGTCTCCGGCGTGGCGCCCGCGGCGCAACTGGGCAACTACAACGTGTTCCCCGACCATCTCCTTGAGGCGCGCAGCGAGGACATCCTCAACGCCATGGAGGCCGCCTACACCGACGGCATGGACGTGATCAACATGTCACTCGGCGACTCGTCCAACGGCGCCCGCGACCTGCTCAGCGTCGGCGTCGACAACCTCGACGAGGCCAACATGGTCAGCGCCGTCGCGGCCGGCAACTCCGGGCCGGGCCACTTCACCATCCAAACGCCCGGCAGCGCCGAACGGGCACTGACCGCCGGCGCGTCCACGGTCGGCCACTTCATCGGCGCGCCGATCACCGTCGGCCCCACCACCTACCAGGGCGCCGTCGGTGACTTCGCCGTCGTCACCAGCAACCTGACCGCGCCGCTCGGCGTCGTCACCGGAACCACCAACGGTCTCGGCACGGCCTGCACCGCGCTGCCGGCCGGCAGCCTCACCGGCAAGATCGCCGTGGTCTCCCGCGGCGCCTGCACCTTCTCAACGAAGGTCCGCGACGCCCAGGACGCCGGCGCCGCCGCCACCATCGTGGTGAACAACGTGGCCGGTGACCCGATCGCCATGGCCATCGACACCACCGTCCAGCCGCCGCCGACCATCCCGGCATACCAGGTCACCCGGGACGCGGCGCCAGGGCTGGTCGCCGCCAACGGCCAGAGCGCGACGATCTCGCCAACGCTGGCCTACTTCCGGACCCCGGCGCACGACAGCATCATGGCCGGGTTCTCCAGCCAGGGCCCGACCGACACCGCCGCGCGCCGCGTCAAGCCGGACGTGGTCGCCCCCGGCGTCAACGTGCTGTCCAGCATCCCGGTAAGCGCCTGCGGCGCCGGAGCCACCGACTGCTGGGCGTTCTTCCAGGGCACCTCGATGGCCACCCCGCACCTGGCCGGCATGTCCGCCGTGGTGCGCGGCGCCCATCCGGCCTGGACCGCCGAGCAGGTCCGGTCGGCGGTCGTCAACACCGCCTCGCAGGGCCTGCTGACCCGCACGTCCAACGGCACCACCGTCGAGACCGACGTCAATATTGTCGGTGCCGGGCTGGGCAACCTGGTGGGGGCGGTCGCGGCCAAGGTCGCGGTCGGACCGGTCAGCACCAGCTTCGGCACCGTGCCCAGCGGTTCCGGCCAGAGCCGCGACGCCAACGTGCGGTTGACCAACCTCACCGGCTCGGCGCTGACCGTGTCGCTGTCGGTAGACTCGGTGGTCGGCACCGGTGTGGCGTTCGCCGCGCCGGGTTCGGTGACGATCCCGGCTGGCGGCGCGGTGTCCGTGTCGGTGTCCGCGGCGGTGGACCGGGGGGCGCCGGCCGGTGGCCACTCGGCGATGCTGCGGCTGACTGAGTCGTCACCGGGTGGTGCCGAGATCGCGCACAGCGTGCTTTACGTGTTCGTCGGCTGATCTATTCGGCCGAGGCCGGGCGCCCCGCGACCTCCACGTGTCGTGGGGCGTTCCGATCAAGCGCTTGTCAGGTTCGAGCATCGGAAGTACATTGAATTACTGTGACTTATGGTAGCTTGTAGCTCATAGCTGGTGTCTTTCGGATGGGAGTGGCGTGGTGCTTGCCAAGCGGCTTGTCTCCACACTCCTCATCGCCATGCTAGGCTATGGCGTTGCACGGCTGTTCGGCTTTCACGATTTGCAGGATTCCCAGCCCTATCTGTTGATCGCGACCGTCCTGCTGGCTGTTGGGCTGTTCGGCTCAACGCACGAAATATCGATTCTCGACATTTCGGGTAACGTCAAGTTGGTGCTGACCGTGGTGACGCTCGGCGTCGTCGTGAAGGCGGCGCTCGTTGCTGGCGTGTTGTATGCGATCTTTCGCGATCCTGCTTTCATCGTGCTCGGCGTCGCGGTCGCGCAGATCGACCCTCTTTCGGTAGCGGTCATGCGGCAACGATCACGGATGTCAGGGCGCGCGAAGGCGATCCTGTCGGCGTGGTCCGCGTTCGATGATCCCGTGACGGCGATCTTGGCGGTCTACCTGTCGACGGTCGCGCTTGGGCTGGGTCCGTCGACCAGCAACGGCGACCACCTCATGGGGGGTTACTCGAACGTCGGTGTGAATGTGCTGCTCAACGCTCTGCTCGTGGCCGGGGTGTATGTCGCATGGCGACTCCTGCGAACACTCGGAGATCGTGACCGCATGGGGATGGGGTCGCAGTCGTGGCCGGTGTGGCTTCGGGTGCTAGCGGTCGGAGCGCTACTCGCAGCAGGCGCGATCGCTGTCGATGGGTTCCTCATGCTCGGCGTCGCGCTCGCCGGGCTGTTTTTCCGTCCCGGCATCGGGCAGGTGCTGAGGGGAGTGACCCCGGTCGCCTTCACCGTCGCCGTGCTCATGCTCGGCATGGTGCTCGCCGGTGGGGTGAACCTGCTCCCAGGAGTTCTGCTTGGAGTTTCCGCGTTCGCGGCACAGGCGATCGTCGGGCTGCTCATCCATACCCGGTCGCTGCTACGCGGCGACCGCCTACGGTTGGCGCTTGGTCAGCAGAACGGGATCACTGCGATCATTCTCGCGCTGTTGTTGGAGACTCTCTTTCCTGGCACTATCGCAATCGTGGGGCCCGCAATTCTGGTGATCAATGTGCTGCATCTGGGTTCGAACGCGATCGTCGACCGGGTTGAGGACCGACGCGTTGCGACCGTTGCCGCCAGCACGGGCTCGAGCGACCTCGTCATGTCCAGCGGTATACCGCTGATGGGCATGGACTCGTTACTTGGGTCGACTCCTGCCCAAGCCGGAGAGGGGACGGCAACTGCGGCTTGACGATACGTAGGTGGCCGGAATGAAATAACTCATTTATTTGAGGCCGTCTCGGCGTTCTGGCCTGCGTAAACCACACCGGGCGAACTCGGTGTTCGCATACAGCTCCCGCCGCTGCTGACGTCTCGTGTTCGCGTTGCCGCCGCCTACCGGGGGCGGTCTCGGCTCGGACGCCAATACGTCGATGGGCATGGTGCTATCCGATCTGGAGGGCGAGGCTGGACATCTTGTTGTCGGCGGCCTCGACCTGTTCCTGGTCGAGGGTTACCCCCATGAGGAAGCGGCCGGCGCCGAGCCGGTACCAGTAGACGGCGCCCTGCTCGACGTCGAGCACGAGGCGGAGCAGCGAGCCCCCGACGCTGGTCCGGACGAGACGGCCGAGCTGCCCGGCTATTTTGGGCAGGTCACGGGCGTACTCGGCATAGAACTTTCGGCGGGCATCGACGCTGATCAGGCCGAAGAACCGGCTGAGCTGAGGATGGGCGAGCTGATCGACGACGAGTTCGTCGCCGGGAGCAATGAGCGCGGCCAGGTGCAGGTCCGCGGGATCCACGTGCGCGTCGATCAGCTGGAACTCGGGACGGTCACGTCGCCCCGTGACGGCGGGTGGGCGGCTGCGGTCGGAGCGTGTCTCACTGCGCCGGTAATAGCTGCCGGGGTTCTGGTCGGTGAGGCCCATTCGCCTGCGGAGCCGGGCGACGAGGCCGCTGATGGCCTCGTCGGTGGCGTGCACCGAGTCGGCCCTGGACAGTTCGGCGCCTTTGGGCGTGGGGGCAACGGTGAATCCGACGATGAACTGGCCGGGCACGACGCTGAAGCAGTACACCGCGCCGTGCTCGCCGTGCATCAAGATTCTGATCAGCTGGCCGGTGCGGGCATCGACGAGTTTCCCATCCTGGATGCTGATAACCGAGGCGACCAGCCTGGCCGTCCTGTTGCATGCGTCGCGCAGCGGCTCCGAGTCGCCGGGCAGCTCATCGAAGGCGTCGACGGCGAAGTCGGTGACGCCGCTGGTGATCCGTACGATGGACTGCGGCCCGGACGCGTCAATGATCTCATCACAGAGCCGCAGTGCATCGTCCATCTCGTCGATGTGCAAGGCCGAGTCGAAGGTGTGTCTGAGGGCCGGGCCGGACATTGGTCGGAGCCTCCTAGCTCACGGCAGGTGGATATCGATCAACTGCCAGGCGTGCTCATCCGTCACGCCGGTGGTGTTTCGGCCGGCGAGGCGTCTGATGTGTTCGAGGTTGTTGGTCGCTGCCATCGTCGTCGGGTGTTCGGCGCGTATGGAGCTCAGCGCATCGCCGTACGCGGGCTCGATAAGCGCGAGGGCGTCATCAAGCCGGCCCGCCTCGGCCAGCGCCACCGAGTAGTTGACGGCGGCGGCGATCACCCATGGGTGCCCGGGGTCGAGCCGGTCGGTGAGCTGGGACAGGACGCTGGGGCCATCCGCGAGAACCTGATCGAGCTGCCCGTTCGCCTGCAGGAACAGCAGTCCGTTCACCCGGCACGCTCCCGTGAACGGGTGGTGGCCGCCGAACTGCTCACGGATGCCCGTGACGCATTCAGCGCCGAGCATGGCGGCCTTCTCGTGCTCGCCCCTGGAGCACAGCTCGGCTGCGAGGCTGAGTTTGCATCCGGCGGTGAAATGGCTGGTGCTGCCGAACTGCCTCTCGAACTGCCGCAGCAGCATGGTGAGGCGTTTTTCCCGATCCCTGCCCGGTGCGTTGGCTCGTCGTTCGAGTACAACCCGGGTGCGCTCGGCGTGCAGCATCTCGGACTCGTTGGGCCAGCCGGAACGGCGCTGGGTCCGGGTGACCTGTTCCAAGTAGTCGAATGCTTCGCCGTACCGTCCGAGTTCACCGAGGTAGGTGGCAAGCAACCGGCCGGACTGCCATACCCGCAGATGGTCTTCGCCGAGCACCTGAAGCTGGTCGCGGTAGGTGGACGTAAGCAGCTCCAGCGCCTCGCTCACCAATCCGGCGAGGAAGCGGGTGTGGGCGAGGTTGAACGCGACCGCGAGGGTGTCCGGATTGTCGTCGCCGAAGACCTGATTGAAACCGAGCCACACCGCCTCGTTCTCGGCGAGCGCCGCGTCGAAGTCGCCTCGCTCGCGGTAGTCCCCGGCGAAGCTGCGGGCCGTGATCAACGTTCGTGGATGATTCAACCCGAGGTCGCGGCGTTGGAACCGCAGGACCTGCTCGTCCAGATGCATGGCCTCCTTGGCCTGGCCCAAACTGCGCAGGAGGTTGGCCAGCTGCACGGCAAGGCGGCAGCGTAGGTGGTCGGCCTCGCCGAAGGCGGCTTTCCATGCCTGATCGAGCTGCCCGGCCAGGGACGCCGTCGATCTGGACAACTCGATGCCGCGTTCCAGGAAAAGGAACCGAATCTGGGCGACGATCCACATGCGGACGTTCCAGCCGTCGCTGCCCGGCCGGCCGGCGTCTCCGAGCACACCGGCCAAGGCCACGAAGTCGACGGTGGGCAGGTCGAGCTCGTCGAGATGCCGGTGCAGCTCGGCAAAGTCGGCCCTTCGCTCGGGGTGGGTTTCAACGCCGGTCGGCGCGAACCCGGCCAGGCCGCGAAGCATCTGCGCCTGCCGCGTGTGCAGCAGCCCCGATCGGACAAGCTCGGTGCGCAGCGCCTGCTGGACCGTCCGGTGCAGGCGCAGGGCACCCAGGGGCCGGCCCCCGGTCGATTCCGCGGTCCCGGCTGGCCGCGGGGCGCTGCCCTGTTCGACCTCGAACAGCCCGAAGCGCACGCCAGTCCACAGCACTCGCTCGATCTCTATTTCGTCCAGCACCAGGTCCTCGCCGGCTCCACCGCGGGTGGCAGTGGCCAGCTCGGCCAGCATCGGCTTGGAGCGCAGCATGTACAGCGCGATGCCGTCGGGGTCCAGGAACGAGCAGAGCTGCGCCAGCGTGATCGCCGTCGCGCCGGGCCGGCTGTCGCCGAGCACCTGCACGGTCAGCCCCAGCATGCGTCGCACCAGCTCGTCCGGCGCCGTGGGGGCCGGTCCGAGCTCGCCGAGCAGCCTTGCCAGCTCGTCCGCGGCGAATTGGACCGCCGACTCCCTTGGCATCAGGGCTTCCCGCTGCATCCTGGCGGTTTCTCTCAGCCAGGCCGCGGCGAGCCGCAGCGCGATCGGCATGTAGCCCAGCTGGTCGCCGATTGCGATGGTCTGCTGCTCGGTGATACCGCGCAGCCCGGTCACCCGCGCGCTCAGCAGCTTCCTGCTGTCCTGCGGGTTCAAGCCGAGGATCTCGAGCTGACTCCCGCCCGCCAGCGGTTCCTGGGTGGTGATGATCACGTCGCCGTTGCCGGAGCGGGGCGTCAGCTTGTCAAAAATGCCGTCGGAGGCGTTGTCGTACACGAGCAACCATCGACCATGCGGGTGGCCGCTCAGCTCCTCCAGCACCTGCGGCGCCTCGATGTCGGATGGGTCCATCCTGAGCCTCGTGATGCCGAGGTCGACCAGTCTGGACCGCACGGTCTGCTCGTCGGCGGCGGGGATCCACCACACGAACTCGTACATGCGGCCGAAGCGGTGGGCGTACTCGCGGGCGATCTCGCTCTTACCGACGCCGGAGGGCCCGTGCATCGACACCAGACGTAGATCGTGCCCGGCCCCGCCGTCATCGAGCGGGCACAGGGCCTCGCGCAGGTCCTCGATCTGGGCCTCGCGCCCGACGAACCGTGGGTTGATCGGCGGTACGCCTCCGCCCGGACCGCCAAGCGGGTACCGCACCTCGCGGGGGCCGGAGTCGGCCGTGAACAGCCACAGTGCCGATCGCAGGGCGCTGGCTGCCGCGTCGGCCTCGACCGAGGTCAGGTCGACCAGCCGGCCGATATCCATGAGTTCGTCCGGTGGTGGATCGCCGGGAACCCGCACGGCCACCAGGTCGAGCCCGCTCGACCGCAGGCGTTGCTGGGCGCCCTGGTCAGCGAACCAGCCGGGTAGCGCGGCGGAGAGCACCAGGATCGCGGTCGTCCCCGGTGGTGGCGTGGTGTCGCTGGTGAACCGGCGTACGGCGATGCCGGGGATGCGGATCTGCTCGGCGATCCAGTCGGCCCATACCCGGTCGCGTGGTGCGTAGCCGAGCCAGAGCGTCTCCTCGTGGCCCGGTTCGCCCATTCCGAGCCCGAGCCGGTACCTGGCGCGCATCCGGTCGGCCACCCGGCCCTGCCCGGTGACAGCACCCGAGGTAATCGCGCTGGTCAGCTGTTCGTGGGCCGGCGCGACCACCGCGTTGGGTCCGGGCTCCTCGATCAGCGTCGCGATCGTGTGGTGTGCCGCGTGCCCGGGTTGGTGCGGGATCTCGACGTGTTTGACCGGGTCCTCGCCGGTCAGCACGTCCTCGAATGCGGCGAGAACCATGTTGCGATCGCGCTGTAGCTCGATGTCGCTGCTGCCGCTGAACGGGGACGAGGCCAGGACGATTCGAGGGCCGGCCGTGGCCTGCCGAACGCGGTCGACCAGCGCCTTGGCGTTCCAGACGGCTTCCTGCTGCGGGGTGAGGCCGACGACCAGCACGTCGCAGATCTGGCTGGCCAGTTGAACTTGTACGTCACCCGGCACGGTCGGCAGGTCTATGAGCACGTAGTCGTAGCCGGAGCCGCGCAGTGCCTGCCGCAGCCTGCCGGCATCCTCGCCGTCGAACGGCGTAGGCCGCGCGGCCCGCGCCGGGGGACCGTCAAGGCTCACCGCGTCGACCGGCGTCGCCGGCTCAGGCAGCGGATATCGTCGTAGGCGCGGGTTCGCTCGCCCGCCCCGTGGGGCGAGTGCCGCCACCAGGTCGGCCAGTTGCCCGTCGGTGCCCTCCGAGGATGGCACAGCCGGCATCGCCAGGTCGGGACCGAACCGCCGCAGGTAATCGTGGACGGTTGGGCTGGTCTCCAGGTCAAGCACCAGCACGCGGCGGCCGGCGCTGGCCAGGATCCACGCTTGGTTGGCCACCATGCTCGTTCTGCCGGTTTGCATGGACGCGGCCACGAATGCCACCACGACGGTGGGCTTCGTATCGTTGTACACCTCTTCGTCCCGTTCAGGCATGCTTCAAGGTCAGATGCTCGATGCGTAGTTCTGCCCGTAGGAATGTGGTTGCCCGGCGCTCTCGGTGAGGATGCGGCGTAGCGAGCCGGCCAGGGCGTTCGGGGGCAGCCGGTCGAGCTCGTCCAGGCTGAGACCGCTGAGATCCACCAGGCCGGACCGCAAGGCAGCAGCCTCTTCCTCGTCCGTGCGACGCCGCGTCGCTGGGTCTGTTCGCATGGTGGCCCCCCTGATTAAGATCGTTCGGGTTCCCCGCGTGCACATGACATAGTACTCACTGTATTGGTCGCTGCAGTATCGCAGACCGTTCACACGTAGGGTGGCCTGTTCCAGGTGGGTCTCACTCTTCTGGCCTAGTGGCTGAGCCATGACGGTGAACGTCGTTGGGGCGCGGGCTGGCGGTCTCGACAAACGACGTGCCAGCGGCGACAGTGAATCGGAAACGTTGCTGCCGTGTCGGGTCGAGGATTGTACATGGGCTATTCAGCTGTCATGCCGTTTCGCCAGTTCATCCTCAAAATCCACAGCCGCTGCGATCTGGCGTGCGATTATTGCTACGTCTACACGATGGCAGACCAGCGCTGGCGGTCGCAGCCGAAGGTAATGTCGTCCCAGACAATGGAACTGACCGCGCGGCGAATCGCCGAGCATGCGGCAAGCCATCGGCTCCACGCGGTGGATGCCGTGCTGCACGGCGGGGAGCCGCTGCTCGCCGGGCCGAAACGCATCACACGCCTGGCCCGGCTCATACGCGACGCCGCGCCGCCGGGAGTCGAGGTCGGCCTTCGGCTGCAGACCAACGGACTTCGCCTCGACCGTGACCTGATCCGGTTGCTCGCTGACCTGGGCATCCGGGTCGGCGTCAGCCTGGACGGCGGCCCGGAGCACAACGACCTGCACCGCCGCCGGCGCGATGGCGCAGGCAGCTACGCGGGGGTCCGCCGGGCGCTGCTGGCGCTCACCGGCGGCGCCGGCCGCGAGATCTTCGCCGGGCTGCTGTGCACGATCGACGTGCGGAATGACCCCGTGGCCACCTATGAGGCGCTGCTCGAGTTCGACCCGCCCGCCATCGAATTCCAGCTGCCACACGCGAACTGGTCCAATCCACCGCCGGCGCGGGTGCCG
>Ga0126372_10000770_pt1 | contig 11965 bp, 3 predicted proteins | sample PanSoiMetaPlot_6_FD_92762 | JGI IMG/M metagenome (GOLD analysis project Ga0126372, IMG submission 92762) | Tropical forest soil microbial communities from Panama - MetaG Plot_6 | ecosystem: Environmental > Terrestrial > Soil > Tropical forest > Bulk soil | place: Panama | collected 2016-02-17
GAAGCTTAAGGCATACCAATGTGGGAACATGAATATGGTGTGGTGTTCATACCAAAGTGCCGCAGAAGGGGGGTACGGTGGAACCTACGAAACTTGGGCGAAGTGGTCCGCAAGCCACGAGCAAGAAAGGGAGTTACGGTTTCCTCTCGCCGTTGGATTTGGCTACGACGATCAAATCTTAATCTTATGCAAAGAAGTGTGCGAGCTGGTTTGATCGAACATTCGATGCATCGCGCGAAGCGCACCCGAGTGGGAAGAACGTGTGGCCTCTGTGAGGAAGCAGAGCGCCTGAGGAAATTGGCCTGGAAGGGAATTTCTTCGATTTTTAGTGGCCATTCCCTGCTCGCCTCTCAGGCCATCGCCAAGGGGTCTGAGAGCGTTTCTGCATTCAATTGCCGCTACCAATCTGTTGGAAAAACAGACTGTGTCACCGGCCGCGCAGACCGGGCCTTCCGAAAACTAGGCGCCCGCGGTAACCACCAATTGCGGGCTATCATCTCCCTCTGGGATAACCTCGCGCGCCGGTAACCACAAACTGTGTGCTTCTGAGGTAAGTAAATGCAAGTGTTTGCACTATCAAGTTCAGTTTTCTGGGTGGAAATAGCGGCTTCAAAGGTAACCAGCTGATAATAAATTATTTAACTCTGCAGTTTGGATTGTGCCCGAGCCTCGGGTATGTCAATCTTGGCAGGCAAAATGCCATACTTGTCCTTTGTTCCTCCTTTGTCTGGTGGAAAGGATTGCAGCCGACTAGTTCATTTGTAAGGGATTGTTTGGCAATCGACCTAGGCGTAGCCGAAGGCGGTCATCCAAAAGCTGACTATGCCGGGCATCTGTGCGTGCATCAACTTGTTGAATTGCAGGCGGAAAAAACGCCGCACGCCTCGGCTGTGGTGTGCAATAGGCGATCGCTGACTTACGCCGAGTTGAATCGCGGCGCAAACCGACTGGCCCGGTATCTGCGAGAGCGGGGTGTGAGCGGCGAAACTCTGGTAGGCCTTTGCGTAGAGCGCTCGACCGAGATGGTGATTGCCCTGCTGGCGATCCTTAAGGCTGGGGGAGCATGCGTCCCCATCGGCCCGACGTATCCGCAAGAACGTATATATGATGTTTTGCAGGATTCGCAGGTTCCCCTCCTTATCACCCAGAAGAGACTGCTGGGTTCGCTTCCCCAGGTGTCGGTGGAGTGTGTCTATCTGGACAAGGTTTGCGCGGCAACTCGGAACATGGATCCGGGGAATCTAATGAACCTCTCGGCCGCAGGAAAACTCATGTACGTAATCTACACATCCGGCTCGACGGGCAAACCAAAGGGGGTCCAGATTGAACGCAGAAGTGTTGTGAATTTTTTGACGTCCATGCGTCAGAGTTCTGGTTTGGAAGCGCGCGACGTGCTGGTGGCTGTAACCACCCTATCGTTCGACATTGCGGGATTGGAAATGTACCTTCCCCTCATCGTGGGTGCCAGGCTCGTAATCGCGGACCGCGCGACTGTCCACGACGGAAGAAAATTGTTGGGGCTGCTGGAGAACAGTTCAGGCACGGTGATGCAGTCGACACCGGCGACTTGGCGGCTTCTTATTCAGTCGGGATGGAAGGGCAATGGGAAGTTGAAGATTCCGTGCGGTGGAGAAGCACTGCCGGCTGAATTGGCACGGGAACTCTTTCACCGTGGTGCTTCCGTATGGAACTTGTACGGACCTGCCGAAACCACGATTTGGTCCAGCCTGTACCGAGTCACCGGAAACGAGAAAGGTGTGTTACCAATTGGCCGTCCGATCGCGAACACGCAGCTACATGTCCCGAATCAGGAGCTGCAACATGTGCCGATCGGCACGGAGGGGGTGCGTTACATCGGCGGAGATGGTTTGGCCAGAGGGATCACAGAACCGGTAGTTGGCAAGCTGGCGCCGCAATTGAAAATCTGCATCGACCGCATCCCCAGTCTCTGGGGGGTCGAAAAGCTCCCGAGCGGCGTCGGAAAAGAATCGGTACCGACCACGGTAGTGGAAAATTGGGCCAGCGGTGAAGTTGCAACTGCTGCAGAACCGGCGTAGTGTCCCCCAACACGGAGTCGCCTTGGTTGAGTTGTCTGCGGAGGATTGAGAGAGAGGGAGAGAGAAAAGTTATGGAACCTTCGCTTAAGAGTTTAGGTGCAACTCGCCGCATCTCAGTTGATCTCGCGCATTTCAGCCCTGTGAAGGAAAGAGTCCTGGACGAAGGCAAGCCACTGCCGCTGGTTCTCGAACCTGCGGCAGACCAGGTCGATCTCGCCGATTGGGCTATTAGCAATCGCGAATTCATCGACCAGAAACTGTGCAAACACGGCGGTATTCTTTTTCGCGGGTTCGGACTGCAATCCCCGGCAGACTTCGAAAAGGTGGCCGCCAGCATCTGCGGGCAGCTTTATGCGGAGTACGGAGACCTGCCGCGAGAAGGAGTCGCGGGCAAAGTCTACACATCCACCCCGTATCCTCCGGACAAGTCGATCCTTTATCACAACGAGAGCTCACATCTGCACTCGTGGCCGTCGAAGATTAACTTTTTCTGTGTCACCGTGGCCGATCAGGGCGGGGCAACTCCAATTGTGGACTGTCGCGAGGTCTACCGCCGCCTCGCCCCGCCAGTCGCCCGGGAATTCGCGACCAAGGGTGTGATGTACGTGCGCAATTTTTCCGAAGGGCTGGATGTCAGCTGGCAAAGATTCTTCCACACCGAAGACCGACGGGCCGTGGAGGAGGTTTGCAGAAAAGCCGGAATGACTTGCGAGTGGAATGACAAAGATGGCCTGCGAGTCCGGCAGGGGTGCGGAGCGGTAATCCGGCACCCGAGAACCGGGGAGCTCTCGTTCTTCAACCAGGTGCAGTTACACCATATCTTCTGTCTCGAAGCGCCGGTTCGCGACTCCCTGCTCTCAATCTTTGCGCAGGAGGACCTACCGCGGCATGTCTACTACGGAGATGGCTCACCTATCCCGGATGCAGTAATGGAGCATGTGGGAGAGGTTTACGAAAAATCGGCAGTGCGGTTCCAGTGGGAGGCAGGAGACATGGTGACGCTGGATAACATGCTGACCGCACATGCGCGCGATCCTTACGTCGGAGCTCGCAAAATCTTAGTAGCTCTCGGTGACATGGTGGATAGGAACCAAGTCGCAGCCGCGGTTTAATGCGACGCCGAGTTTAACATAAGGGGCGATAGATCCCTTGCACATCGGCGAGTTTGGCTTCACTCGCAGGGCTCGAGGACAAAGATTCCGAATGGGTATTGCCGACAAAGATAAATCGCAGACGCCTACCGCGGCTCGCAACGACAGCGGGGAAAACCCCCTAGTGTTCCCACTCAGTTTCCAGCAGCAGCGGCTCTGGTTCCTGGACGAACTGGAGCCCGGCAATTCGACCTACAACATCACCTGGTCGATTCGAGTAACCGGCATGCTCAATCGGACGGCTCTGGAAGCCAGCATCAGCGAAATCGTCCGCCGCCACGAGATCCTCCGCAGCACCTATGGAACACAGAATGGACAGCCAGTACAGGTCGTACAGCCTTCTGCGAAGATCAATCTTTCGCTGGTGGACCTCACCCATATCGCCCTTGAGCAACGGGAGTCGGAGGCTCGCCGCCTGGTGCTGTCGGAAGCCAAACGTCCGACAGATCTGCACAACGGATCCGTGATACGAGCTTCGCTGCTCGCCTTGGGAGACCAGGACCACGTGCTGGTCCTAAGCACCCATCACATTGCATTTGACGGCTGGTCGAGGATGATCCTCGTGCGCGAACTGGCCGAGTCGTACGAAGCTTTTTCGCAGGGCAAGCCGCCGTCTCTTCCCGAACTCCCCCTACAGTATGGTGACTTCGCAGTCTGGCAACGTGAATATCTTCAGGGCAAGACCCTGGAAAACCAGCTTTCCTACTGGAAGCAACAATTAGCAGGAGCACCCGCAAGCCTCGATCTGCCGATCGATCGTCCGCGGCCTGCTATTCAAAGCTATCACGGCGCGAATGCTTTCCTGCATCTGAGGCCCGTACTCACCGAAGGGTTGCAAACGCTCAGCCGGCAAGAAGGCGTCACTCTCTTCATGACCTTGCTTGCGGCATTCCAAGTCCTGCTATCGAGGTATTCGGGCCATGAAGATGTCGTGGTGGGCATGCCCATGGCCAACCGCGGCCGCCCTGAACTTGAAGGATTGATCGGATTTTTCGCGAACACGCTGGCACTGCGGACGAACCTCTCAGGAAATCCAACGTTCCGCGAGGTGCTCGAACGAGTCAAGGAAGTCGCCCTGGGCGCCTATGCGAACCAGGACATGCCGTTCGAGAAACTGGTCGAGGAACTGAACCCGGAGCGAAGCTTAAGCCACAATCCTGTTTTTCAAGTTCTGTTCTCGTTGCAGAATGCCAGCCGACGAGCCTGGGAGTTGAAGGGGCTGAAGCTGACGCCACTGGACAGCAACTCGGGAACAGCCAAGTTTGACTTGTCGCTCTTCACCCAGGAGACGCCGAATGGACTGGAGGGACGGGCCGAGTACAACACCGACCTGTTCGATCGTGGCACTATCGAGCGCATGATGGACCACTTCAAAGTGCTGCTCGAAAGTGTAGTAGCCCATCCTGACCTGCGTCTCGGCGATATTCCACTGCTCCCGGAAACAGAGCGGCAACGACTTCTAGTCGAGTGGAACAGCACGGCTGCGGATTTTCCGCGCTTGCGCTGCCTGCACGAGTTGTTCGAAACGCAAGCTGAGCGCCGTCCAAACGCCGTAGCGGTGTGCTTCGATGACGAGGAGTTGACGTATGACCAGCTCAACCAGCGCGCTAACCGGCTGGCTCGTTACCTCCGACGGGAAGGCATCGGCCAGGGGCTGCGGGTAGGCATTTATGTAGAGCGCTCAATCAACATGATGGTCGGACTGTTGGGAATTCAAAAATCGGGAGCGGCGTACGTTCCACTGGATCCAGCGTATCCCAGCGAGCGCCTGCGCTTGATGCTGGAAGAGTCCCAAGTCCCCATCGTACTAACACAAGAATCGTTGTTGTCCAGCATGCCTGAGCACCGGGCGAAGTTGTTCTGTCTGGACCGCGACTGGGAGCAGTTGAATGCCGAAAGCGTGTCAAATCCGGTATCGGGTGCTGGGCCGGAAGACCTGGTCTATGTCATTTTTACCTCCGGCTCGACTGGCCGACCGAAAGGGGTACAGGTACCGCATCGGGCGGTTGTAAACCTGATGAGTTTCATGCAAAAGGAACTCGGGATGTCGGAGCGGGATGTGTTCCCTGCCCTGGCCTCTTTCGCTTTTGACATGTGTATCCCGGAGCTTTATCTCCCGCTCGTCTCAGGTGGGAAGCTGGCGCTCGCGCGTCGTGAACTAGCGGGCAACGGCGAAGAGCTGAAGGCATTCCTGGAGAGGCATAGGGCTACCATTCTCCACGCAACACCAAGCACCTGGAGTCTGCTCCTGGACGAGGGCTTCACCGGCAAAGGTCTCAAGAGGGCAATTGGTGCGGAACCTCTGCCGCAGGAATTGTTCGTCCGCCTGATGGAGAATGGCGAAGCTCTATATAACTTCTACGGACCCACCGAGACCACGGTGTGGTCCACTTTCTATCGTTTCACCTCCAAAGATGAGCCCGTTACCGTTGGGCGACCCTTGGCGAACACCGAGGTCTACCTGCTCGATCGTAACCTGCACCCTGTACCCATAGGCGTAGTCGGGGAAATTCACATCGGCGGCTTGGGGGTTACCCACGGATATCTGAACAAGTTGAAAATGACGGCGGAGAAGTTCATACCGGACCCCTTTGGAGCTGCCGGTGGAAAGCTCTACAAGACGGGCGATTTGGGGCGGTATCTGCCCGATGGCCGAATCGAGTTCCTGGGGCGAGTAGACAACCAAGTGAAGTTGCGCGGCTTCCGGATCGAACTGGGAGACGTTGAAGCGGCACTCGCGTCACATGCGACAGTGGCCGACTCGGTAGTCATCGCGCGTGAGGACCGGCCGGGCGACAAGCGATTGGTGGGCTACGTCATTCCTGCCTCGAAACATTGTAGTTTCGGCGAGCTGCGGGCATTCTTGAAGGAACGCCTGCCTGACTACATGGTGCCGACCGCGTTCGTAATGCTGGACAAATTCCCGTTGAATGCAAACGGCAAAGTAGACCTTCGGGCACTGCCGGCTCCGGAACTCGAGGCTAATGTCGTCGAAGCTGCCACTACCGCACCCTGCAGCCCGGTCGAAGAGGTCGTCGCCGAGACATGGGCAGAGGTCCTGCGCCTAGCGCAGGTTAGGACGCACGACAATTTCTTTGACTTGGGTGGGCACTCGCTTCTGGCCACGCAGGTCATTTCGCGTTTGCGGCGCACCTTCCAGATTGATCTGCCGTTGCGGTTGGTTTTTGAGTCTCCCACCGTAGCGGGCATGGCGAAGCGCATTGAATCACTGCAGAAGTCCCAAGCAGGTCTACCGCAGCCGCCAGTGTCACGCATCTCACGCGATGGCACGCTACCGTTATCATTCGGCCAGCAACGCCTCTGGTTTTTGCAGCAACTGGAACCCGAAAGCCCACTTTACAACATTCCGATCGGCTTGCGCTTCGCCGGAAAGCTGGACCAGGCGGTACTGCAACGAAGCCTCAACGAGATCGTTCGCCGGCACGAAGTCCTACGAACGACTTTTTCGGCAGCGAACGGAGAGCCGGTGCAGATAATTCGACCGGCGGCCGCCATTACTATTTCGGTAACCGACCTAACGGGAGCAGCAGAGGAAAGGCGGGACGAGCGCGCCCAGCAACTCGCATCGGAACAGGCGCGTGCCGCCTTTGACCTTGATCGCGATTTACCCATTCGCGGTTGCCTGCTGCGTCTTCGAAGTGACGATCATCTCCTTGTGCTGGTTGTTCACCACGTTGCTTTCGACCGCTGGTCCACGGCAATCCTTGTACAGGAACTCACCCAACTATACGAGGCATTCTCGCAAGACCAACCATCGCCGCTTCCCGAACTCCCGGTGCAGTACGCCGACTTTGCCACTTGGCAGAGGAACTATCTGAAGGGCGACGTGCTGGACAAGCAACTCGCCTATTGGAGGCAGCAATTGGTGGGCGCGCCGGCCAGCTTGGATCTTCCCGCCGATCGCGCGCGTCCTGCCCTCCGCAGTTTCCGAGGAGATACGGAAGCCGTCATGATTCCGAAGGGCTTGCTGGACTCGGTCCGTCGGGTCGGCCGCAGCGAAGGCGCGACCCTGTTCATGACAGTCTTTGCCGCGTTCAATGTTCTGCTGCACCGCTACAGCGGGCAGGACGATATTGTCGTCGGCTCCCCGATCGCGGGGCGAAATAGAGCGGAGATCGAGGAGTTGGCAGGATTCTTCGTGAATACGCTGGCGCTACGCACCGATCTATCCGGCGATCCCACGTTTCAGGAATTGCTGAACCGTGTGCGCGAGGTCACGATTGCTGCCTATGCCCATCAGGATCTTCCTTTTGACAAGTTGGTGGAAGAACTTCGGCTGGATCGCGACCTGAGCAGGACTCCATTGTTCCAGGTGATGTTTATCTTGCAGAACGTGCCAGAAGGGGCGCGAGAAGTTCCCGGGCTGGCGATCATGCCAACGAAAGTTGGTGGTGGAAGCTCGAAGTTCGATCTCACGGTCGCCTTGGCCGAAAAGCCCGACGGGGCACGCATTGCGTTCCAGTACAACACCGACATCTTCGAGGCATCGACGGTCCGGCGCATGATTGGTCATTTTCTGGTGCTGCTGAACGGTATCGTCGCGGAACCGCAGCAACGCATCTCGAGGTTGCCTCTCCTTACGCCAGAAGAACGTCAGCAGTTGGTTGTTGACTGGAACAGGACGGAGCGGACTTATCCACCAGTTTGTGTCCACCAGTTGATCGAAGCGCAGGTAGAGCGCACCCCCAAGCGTATAGCTGCGGTCTTTGAAGAGGAGGAACTTAGTTACGAAGAACTAAACCGGCGGGCAAATCAACTCGCGCGATACTTGCGTAACAACGGAGTCAGGCGCAACGTGCTTGTCGGGCTTTCCGCGGAGCGCTCTCTGGAAGCAGTAATTGCCGTACTGGCGGTTCTGAAGGCGGGCGGCGCATATGTCCCACTTGACCCCGCATTCCCACGGGAACGCCTGACGGTTATGGTAAATGACGCCAAACCGGCCGTCATTCTTACGCAGGAGAGGTTGCGCGAGGTCATTCCGCCAAACACACCGCATGTTTTCTGCTTGGACAGTGATTGGCATCGGCTCAGAACGGAGGACACGACCAATCTAGCAAAGACCGTGAACGGAGACGACATCTGCTATGTCCTCTACACCTCTGGCTCAACCGGTACTCCGAAAGGCGTTCCCAATACGCACAGGGGTGTGGTGAATCAGCTGCTGTGGCGGCAGGACGTTTATCGACTGGGACCTGACGATCGCGTCCTGCAAAAGACGCCGTATACGTTTGACGTCTCGGTCTGGGAATTCTTCTGGACCCTCATGAGCGGTGCGACGATTGTCGTGGCGCGCCCTGGAGGGCATCGCGATCCGACGTATCTGGTCGACCTGATTCAACGCCAGCAGATCACCACACTGCACTTCGTGCCCTCGATGCTGCGCTTCTTCCTCGAGACCGAAGGCGTCGAGAAATGCATTAGCTTGCGGCAAGTATTTTCCGGAGGCGAGGCACTGACTGCCGAACTGGAAAAGCGGTTTTTCGAGCGGTTGGGGGCAGAACTTAACAACCTTTACGGGCCGACCGAGGCCGCCATCGACGTAGCGCATTACTTCTGTCGGCCGCGAGAAGCGCACGCGATTGTGCCCATCGGACGGCCTGTCGCAAATACGCGATTGTACATTCTCGATCGCAACCTGCAGCCGGTTCCGGTCGGAGTTCCGGGCGAACTACATATAGCTGGTGCTCAACTGGCTCACGAGTACCTTAACCGTCCCGAACTCACCCAGGAGAAATTCATCCGCGATCCTTTTGCTAGCGATCCCGCGGCGCGGCTGTACAAGACGGGGGATCTGACGCGATATTCGCCCGACGGCAATATTCAGTTTCTCGGCCGCATTGACCATCAAGTCAAGATTCGCGGATTCCGAATTGAGCTTGGAGAGATCGAGTCTGTACTAGGGACGCACCCGAGTGTGAAGAAAACAGCCGTCATTGTGCGGGAAGATATACTCGGGGATAGGCGGCTAGTCGCCTATGTTGTGCCGGCGGCCGACACCTCGGTCGCGAGTGCCGGTCTTCGGGTATACCTGAAGGACAGGCTGCCCGAGTACATGGTCCCCGCCGCTTTTGTTTTGCTGAACGAATTGCCGCTCACCGTCAGCGGCAAACTAGATCGGCGCAAGCTGCCCATGCCTGAGTACGAGCAGGACTTGAACGCGCAGCATATCGAGCCCCGTTCACCGACAGAAGAGGTCGTGGCGGCCATTTGGGCTGAGGTTCTCCGCCTGAATGAAGTCGGAGTGCATGACAACTTCTTCGAACTGGGAGGCCACTCGTTGCTGGCCACGCAAGTGATCTCGCGTATCCGGCGCATGTTCCAGATCGATATTCCCTTGCGGACAGTCTTCGAGCACCCCACTGTCGCGGCCATGGCGGAGAGGATTGAATTGGCTCAGCACGCGGCGGAGGGCTTGGAGGTTCCTTCCATCGTTCCCTGCCCCCGCGACGGGCGCCTGCCGCTCTCCTTCGGACAACAGCGGCTCTGGTTTCTCGATCGTTTGGAGCCAGAGAGTGCGCTCTACAACGTTCCCTTCAGTTTGCATCTGGAAGGCCAGCTTGATGTTGTTGCCCTGGAACGCAGCCTGGCAGAAATCGCGCGGCGTCATGAGGTGTTAAGGACAAACATCACACTCCTGGATGGAGAACCTGTCCAAGAAATTCGTCCGGTTGACCCCATTACCTTATCAGTTACGGACCTGACCACGCTGCCTCCAGGGGAGCGCCCATCTCATGCCCTTCGACTTGTAGCAGAAAAAGCCAGACAGCCCTTTTCTCTCGAATACGGTTCCTTGATGCGGGCATCGCTACTGCGGTTAACAAGTGACCACCACGTCTTAGTTTTGACATTCCACCACGTGGTTTTCGACGGATGGTCGGCCGGAGTCTTTCTGAGCGAACTCTCGATTTTGTATCAAGCTTTTTCGAATGGCGGTACCTCGCCTCTTGCTGATCTGCCAGTTCAATATGCGGACTACGCGGCGTGGCAGAGGTCCTACCTGCAAGGGGAAGCGCTGGATAAGCAACTGTCTTACTGGCGCAGCCAGCTTGCGGATGCGCCGACCAATCTCGAATTGCCGACTGATCATCCCCGGCCTGCCATGCAGACCTTCCGAGGATCTGACAAATTCCGGATCGTTCCTCGCTCGGTACTCGATGCCCTGAAACGGTTGAGTAGTGAGCGGGGTTGCACGCTGTTTATGACATTGCTGGCGGGATTCAACCTACTGCTTCAGCGTTACACCGGCCAGGATGACATTATTGTGGGATCGGCAATCGCTGGTCGAAACCGTTGTGAGATCGAAAACCTCATCGGCTTCTTTGTCAACACTCTCGTGTTGCGAACCAAACTGGACGGGGATCCTACCGTCTGGGAATTCCTGGCGAGAGTTCGCGAGGTGACGATTGGAGCTTACGGTCACCAGGATGTGCCTTTCGAAAAACTCGTAGAAGAGTTAAGACCGGAAAGGGATGCGAGCCGCACTCCATTATTCCAGGTGATGTTTGCGTTACAGAATGCGCCAACGGAAGAGCATCTTTTCTCCGATCTCACCGTTAAGCCTTATGGGAAGCAGAACGGTGTGGCAAAATACGACTTAACTGTAACGCTGACGGAGAAGCCGGAGGGACTGCGGGCGAACTTCTCCTACAACGCCGATCTCTTTGATCCCTCGACCATCACGCGAATGCTGGAGCACTTCGAGACGCTGCTCGAAGAGATGGCGGCCGATCCAAAGCGAAGCATCTCGCAGTTGAACCTGTTGACCGCGGAAGAACGGCAACGGATGCTGGTGGACTGGAATGCAACCAGTTCCCCTTATCCGCGAGATTCGATCGGTTTGCTGTTTGAAGAGCAGGCTCACAAAACGCCGCAAGCAGTTGCTGTGGTGCTGGGAAATAAGTATCTCACGTATGAAGAACTGGATCAGCGCGCCACCTGGGTGGCGCAACAGTTGCAGGCTCGAGGAGTCAAATGCGGCTCGTTGGTCGGAATCTGTGCAGAGCGATCGCTTGAGATGATCATTGGTGTCGTCGGTATCGTGAAAGCGGGAGCGGCTTACCTACCTCTGGATCATGCCTATCCCAAGGATCGCCTAGCCTTCATGATCGAGGATGCCGGCGTGGAGTTAGTGCTGACGAATTCCGACCTGATTGCAGCTCTACCCGCGCGGTCGGTCGAGTTCATCTGGCTGGATGCGAATTCTTCCACTCAGCGTACTTCCCGACGGATACAAAGTGAAGCCAGCCTGGATACGGTGGCTTATGTAATGTATACGTCAGGCTCGACCGGGAAGCCTAAGGGAGTCATGGTTCCACAACGAGCTATCGTTCGCCTGCTCTTCGGGAACCCCCGATACGCGCAACTGGATGAGACGCAAGTCTTCCTCCAACTCGCAACTCTTTCCTTTGACGCCTCGACCCTGGAGATCTGGGGGGCCCTGCTCCACGGCGGACGCTGTGTTCTGTTCCCAAGTAAGATCCCGACCACACGGGAATTGGAGCAGATACTTAAAACGCAAGGTGTGACGATCCTGTTTCTGACCACAGCCCTGTTCAACACGCTGATTGACGAGGCTCCGCAGGCACTTTCGAATGTCGAACAATTGCTGGTGGGGGGCGAGGCGGTGTCAGTACCTCACATGCGCCGTGCGCTTGCAGTGCTGCCCAACACCAAAATTAGCAATGTGTACGGACCAACCGAGAGTACCACATTCTCGTCTTATTACCCGATATCGGA
>Ga0126372_10000771_pt1 | contig 11962 bp, 12 predicted proteins | sample PanSoiMetaPlot_6_FD_92762 | JGI IMG/M metagenome (GOLD analysis project Ga0126372, IMG submission 92762) | Tropical forest soil microbial communities from Panama - MetaG Plot_6 | ecosystem: Environmental > Terrestrial > Soil > Tropical forest > Bulk soil | place: Panama | collected 2016-02-17
CTCGACGGCCGGCTTGAGCTTCTTCAGGTGCTCGACGAACGCCTTGGTGACGTCCTGACCGTAGGCGTAGTCGAAGCTGATCGTCGCGACCTTCGTGGCCGGCCACTTGGCGACGATCTCGGCGGCGCTGCGGCCCTCCATCGTGGTGGTCGCGGCCACGCGGAACACATAAGGATGCAGCTTGTCGGCGGCGGTGAGCTGATCGGTCTTCGGGATCGGCGCGATGAAGACGATCTTGTTCTCCTTGGCGACGACGGAGACCGCCGGCCCTTCGGCCGACGTCAGCGTGCCGACGAGGAAGTCGACGTTCTCCTTGAGGATGAGCTCGCGCGCGACGCGCACGGCCTCGTTCGCGTCGGCCTTGGAGTCGCGCACCAGGAGCTCGAGCTTTCGGCCGAGCACGCCGCCCTTGGCGTTGATCTCCTCCACGAACATCTGCGCTCCCTTGGACGCGGGCTCACCGAAGAGCGCCGGCGGGCCCGAGAGCGGCATCGGCATGCCGACCTTGATCGGCTTCTGCGCCTCGGCGACCAGCGGAAACGCCAGCAGCGCGGCGACTAATAGAGTGAGGGCGTGCAGCATGACAGAGCCTCCTATCGCGAGTCGTCGTTGTCTCAGGGGATGGTGTCGCTCAGAGCGCCGACAGTCCCGGAACGCGCACGCGGGTGCGGTACACCGAGGTCGACGCCGTGATGTAGAGGGAACACAGATCGTCGTCACCGAACGCGAAGTTCGCCGTGTATTCGGGGACGCGGATGACGCCGAGGTCGACGGCGTCGGGACTGAAGACGTGGATGCCGCCCGGCCCGCAGCAGTACACATTGCTCTGCGAGTCGAGCTTCATGCCATCGGGCGCGCCCTTGCCCTCGCCCTTCGTCTCCGCCCACACGCGGCCACCCGACAGGCTTCCGTCGCTCTTCACGTCGAAGACGCGGATGTGCTGTCGGGCCGTGTCGTTCACGAAGAGGCGGCGGCCGTCGAGCGAGAAGCAGAGCCCGTTCGGACGATCGAAGTCGTCCACGAGCAAGGTCGGCGAGCGGGGATCCGCGCCGGCGCGGAACACGCCCTGGAAGGACAGCTCCTGAGCGCGCGGGACACCGAAGAACTCGGCCCGGCCGTACGGCGGATCGCTGAAGTAGATCCCTCCGTCCGCCGCGCACACGATGTCGTTGGGGCTGTTGAGCTGCTTGCCGTTCCAGTGCGTGGCGAGGGGCTTCGTCGAGCCGTCGGCCAGGGTCACCGTGACCTGGCTGGTGGCGTGCTCGCAGGCGAGCAGGCGACCCTCACGATCCCAGGTGAGCCCGTTCGACTTGCCACACGGCTTGCGGAACGTCGTCACGCCGTCGGTGGCTGACCAGCGGCGCAGGTGATCACCCGGCATGTCGCTCCAGAGCAGGAAGCGTTCGCGCGGGTGCCAGAGCGGTCCTTCGGTGAAGAGACAACCGCCGGCGATCTTCTCGAACGTCACGTTGGGGTCGACGACCGCGGTCAGGCGCGGGTCGCGAACCTCGAGGCTCGACATGCCGGGCAACTTGTCCTCGTCGTCGCGGAATTCGGGTCCGGAGGCGAGGAGCGTAGCACGGGACGCGCGGGCGGCGCTAGCCTCGCCGGTGGCGGGTGAGCCAGCGTCCGATCAGGCCGAGCACGACGCCGCCGGACACGATCACGACGGGAACGCTGAACAGCGCGAGACCGAACCGCGTCATGTCTTGCATGATCCGTATCGTCCGACATGTCGATGAGGGGACGATGAGAGCGAGATGAAAGGTGCGCGCGACCCGGCGGCTTGACACCGGGGCGTCGCGTTGTGAAGAATGCGGCACTCCCGACGAACTTGCACCGCGGGCCGTCGAGGCAGGGCCCCGCCGAGGCGCCTCGCGAATCAAGGAGATGACGATGCGATCCCGGACCCTCTGGGCCCTGGCGCTGGGTGGTGTGCTGGCCGCGGGCGAGCTGTCGGCGGTGCACGCTGCCGACAAGGACACGCTCGTCATCGCGCTCGACACTCTCGGCGCCCAGGTCATGGACCCGATCATGGACACGCGCGCGCCGCACGCGCACTACCAGGCGCCGATCTGGGACTCGCTGGTCGGCTTCGATCTCGAGAACGGCGGGATCGGGCCCGGGGTCGCCGAGCGCTGGCAACTGGCCGCCGACGGCCAGAGCTGGACCTTCTATCTGCGCAAGGGGCAGCGCTTTCACAACGGCGACCCGGTCACCGCACAGGACGTGAAATTCAGCCTCGAGCGAGTCATGTCGCCCGAATCGATCTCGTCGGGCGCCGCCGCGCTCCGGCGCGCGGTCGACCGGATCGAGGTCGTCGACGACCTGACGGTCCGCGTCTACACGAAGGGCGTCATCCCGCAGTTCGCGGCCAGCCTCTCCCGGGCCGTCTTCATGGAAGGCTCGGTCATGCCCAAGAAGTACATCGAGACGGTCGGCGCGAAGGGTTTCCGCGACAAGCCGATCGGCAGCGGGCCGTGGAAATTCGTGCGCAGCGTGCCGGGCGATCGCATCGAGTACGAGGCCGTGACCTACCCGCACTGGCGCGGCACGCCGCAGTTCAAGCGGCTGACGCTCTTGCTCGTGCCGGAGCAGAGCACGCGGCTGGCGATGGTTCGCACCGGCGAGGCCGCGATCGCGAGCATCGGGCCCGAGGCGGTCAAGGAAGCCCGCGCCGGCGGGATGAAGATCGTCAGCGTGCCGGGCACGATGCAGGCGGTCTATCAGTTCTGGGGCCTCTACCGGCCGGAAGCGAAATCGTCGCCGCTCAACGACGTACGCGTACGCGAGGCGCTCTCGCTGGCGATCGACCGGCAGCAGATCATCGATCACGTCATGGGCAAGGAAGCGCGGTGGCCGATGCCGTTCGCCGCGTTCAAGTACTCGAGCGACATGACGATCCCGCGCTGGGAGGACTGGTCGCGCAGCGCGCTCCGCTACGATCCCGCGCGCGCTAAGCAGCTCCTGGCCGAGGCCGGCCACGCCAACGGCTTCACGATGACGTTCTGGAACACGGCGCTGCCGGGCACGCCGTTCATGGTCCCGATCGGCGAGGCCGTGGCCGGCTTCTGGGAAAAGATGGGCGTGAAGGTCGAGATGAAGACCGTGGAGTGGGGCGCGTTCGACCCGATGGGGCGCGGCGAGCAGAAGGGGCTCGTGGGTACGGCGTCGATGTACCGCACCGCCGGGCGACCCGAGCCGGTCCCGCGCTACGCGACCACGTTCGTCTCCAAGGGCGTCCAGCACGTCTTCGGCGATCCGCAGAACTGCCCGGCGCTGTGCGTCGAGGCCGACAAAGCGTACGAGGCGATCGTCGCCGAGAAGGACGACGCCAAGCGCACGGCGGCCACGAACCGGATGATCGAGCTCGTCGCCAAGAGCTGGATCGCCGTGCCTATCGTCGAGGGCATGGGCACCTGGGCGGTGAACCCCAGGAGCGTCGGCTACTTCAAGCCGATCCCCGGGCGCCACGAGTTCGGTGACGTGACCGAGCGCATGCCGCGCCCGGACCAGAAGCCCTGGCCCTGAGGCCGAGTGCCCGTGCAGCGATTCGTCCTGCGGCGCCTGGCTCAGAGCGTGCTGCTGCTGTTCGTCTTGGCGCTGGTGGTCTTTGCGCTGGCGCGCGTGAGCGGCAACCCCGCCGATCTGCTCCTGCGTGAGGACGCAACCCAGGAGGACCGCGCGCATCTCTTGAAGGCGCTCGGTCTCGATCGTCCCGTTCACGAGCAGCTCTACCTGTTCCTCGCCGGGGCGCTTCGCGGCGATCTCGGCGAGTCGATCCGCTATCGTAAGCCGGCGACCGAGGTCTTCTTCGAGCGGCTGCCAAACACGCTGCAGCTCCTGCCGCTGGCGATGGTCGGGGCGCTCGTGATCGCGATTCCCTTGGGCGTGCTGGCGGCGGCCTATCGCGGGACGATCGTCGACCGGATCTCGGGCGCGGTCGCCGTGCTCGGTATCGCGACGCCGTCGTTCTGGCTCGGGATCGTGCTGATCTACGTCTTCAGCATCCGGCTTGGCCTGCTGCCGTCGTCACGCATGGGCGGCCCCAGTCACTACGTCTTGCCGACGATCACGCTCGGCCTGTTCCTGGTGGCCGGCATGATGCGCCTGGTCCGCTCGAGCCTGCTCGAGGTGATGGGCAGCGAGTTCGTCAAGCTCGCCCGGCTGAAGGGACTATCGCAGACGGTCGTGATCTGGAAGCACTGCCTGCCCAACGCGCTGATCCCGGTCACGACCTTGTTCGGCGTCTACTTCGCGCTCTTGATCACGGGCGCGATCGTGACCGAGACGGTATTCGCGTGGCCGGGTGTCGGACGGCTCACCTACGAGGCGGTGATCTTCAGAGACTATCCGCTGCTCCAGGCTGTCATCTTGCTCAAGGCGATCATCGTGCTCGGCGTCAACCTCGGCGTGGACATCGTCTACGCCTACCTCGATCCCAGAGTCAGGTACGCATAGATGGCCCGGGTCGAAGATCGGATCGACGTCGAGCTCGCGGCAGCGACGGCGGCCGACGATGCGGCGCATCCCCGGCCCCGCGGCGACTTCGCGCGACTGCCGTGGGGCTCCTTCGTCATCATCGCCGTGCTGATCCTGGTCGCCGTGCTGGCGCCGCTCATCGCCCCGCATTCGCCCACCGAGCAGTCGCTGCCCGACAAGCTCTTGCCTCCCGCGTGGGAAGCGGGCGGGAGCACGAGGCACCTGCTCGGGACCGATGTCCTCGGCCGCGACGTGCTGAGCCGCCTCTTGTACGGCGCGCGCGTCAGCCTGATCGTGGCGGCCGTCGCGCTCCTGGCCGGCGGCGGCATCGGGCTGGCCGTCGGCATCGTCTCTGGCTATCTCGGCGGCCGCACCGACAGCTTCCTCATGCGCACGGTGGACGCGACGTTGACGTTCCCGACGATCCTGATCGCCCTCCTGCTGGCCGTGAGCCTCGGTCCCGGCCTCAAGACGATCGCCATCGCGATCACCGTCCTCATCTGGGCGCGCTTTGCCCGCGTCGTGCGCGGCGAGGTGCTGGCGGTCAAGACGCGCGACTTCGTCGCGCTGGCGCGGGTGCACGGCTGCTCGCATCTCCGGATCATGGCCGTGCACATCGTGCCGAACGTCCTGAACACGTTCATGGTGCTCCTGACGCTCCACATCGGGTTCGTCATCATCATCGAGGCCTCGCTCTCGTTCCTCGGCGCTGGCATCCCACCGCCGACGCCGTCGTGGGGCCAGATGGTCTCCGACGGGCGTAGCCACATCGCGAGCGCCTGGTGGCTCTCGGTCGTGCCGGGTGCCGCCATCATGCTGGTCGTGCTGGCCTTCAACCTGTTCGGCGACTGGCTGCGCGACTGGCTGGATCCGCGCTTGCGCCAGGTCTGAGGAGGACCGCGGGGTGGCGGCCGGGGCGCCTGTCGTCTTGGAGGTGCGCGACCTTCGCGCCTATCTCTATACGCGCTGGGGCGTCGTGCGCGCGGTCGACGGCGTGAGCTTCGCGCTGCGCGAGGGCGAGACGCTCGGCCTCGTCGGCGAATCGGGCTGCGGCAAGACGATGACCGGCCTCTCGCTCGTGCGTCTTTTGCCCGAGCCGGCCGGGCGCATCGTCGACGGGCAGGTCCTGCTCGAGGGCGAGGACCTGCTGACGAAGAGCGAGCCGGAGATGCGCTACGTTCGCGGCCGTCGCATGTCGATGATCTTGCAGGATCCTCAGACGTCGCTGAACCCGGTGTTCACGATCGGTGACCAGATCCTCGAGGCGCTCCGTCAGGGTCGCGCCGACGGCGGCCGCTCGCTGGTGGCCCGGGCCGAGGACGCGCTGCGCCGGGTGAAGGTCGCGGCGCCCGAGCAACGGATGCGCGCGTACCCGCACCAGATGAGCGGCGGCATGAAGCAGCGGGTCGTCGGGGCGATCGCCGTGGCCGGCGAGCCGCGCGTCCTCATCGCCGACGAGCCGACGACCGCGCTCGACGTGACGATCCAGCTTCAGTACCTGGCGCTCCTCAAGGAGATCCAGGCGCGCACGCGACTGGCGATGCTGTTCATCACGCACGACTTCGGGATCGTCGCCCGCATGTGCGACCGGGTCGCGGTGATGTACGCCGGACGCATCGTGGAGACGGGGCCGACGCGCGCGCTCTTCCGGGCGCCGCGCCATCCCTACACCGAGGCGCTGATGGCGTCGGTGCCGCGCATGGAAGGCGCCGTGACGCGGCTGCCCTCGATCGAAGGCCAGCCGCCGCCGCTGCACGACCTGCCCACGGGCTGCCGCTTCGCGGATCGCTGCGCCTACGTGGACGACCGCTGCCGGCGCGAGTATCCGCCGACGATGGCAATCGGACCTGCGCACGAGGCCGCGTGCTGGAGGATCGAACGATCGCCGTCGAGCCGCTGATCCGCGTCGAGAACCTCGCCAAACACTTCCCGGTGACCCGCGGCGTGCTGATCGGGCGCACCACCGGTCAGGTGAAGGCCGTCGACGGGATCAGCTTCACGATCGGCCGCCAGGAGACGCTCGGGCTGGTCGGCGAATCCGGCTGCGGCAAGACCACGACGTCGCGTCTGCTGCTGCGGCTCGAGCAGCCCACCGCCGGGCGTGTCCTCCTCGACGGGCAGGACGTCCACGCGCTGCGCGGCGCCGACCTGAGCCGCTATCACACGCGCGTTCAGGCCGTCTTCCAGGATCCGTGGTCGTCACTGAATCCGCGCCTGCGCGTGCGCGAGACCATCGCCGAGGCGCTCGTGGTCAACCGCCGCGTCACGCGGAGTGGCAAGCTCGAGCGCGTCGAGGAAGTCTTGCACCAGGTGGGCCTGCCGCTGAGCGCGGGAGCGCGCTATCCGCACGAGTTCAGCGGTGGCCAGCGACAGCGGATCGCGCTGGCGAGCGCCCTGGCGGCGAAGCCGGAGCTGATCGTGCTCGACGAGCCGGTGTCGGCCCTCGACGTGTCGATCCGCGCCCAGATCATGAATCTCTTGAAAGATCTACAGGCGCGGCAGCCGCTGAGCTTCCTGCTCGTCGCGCACAACCTCGCGACCGTGCGCTACATCGCCCACCGAACGGCCGTCATGTACCTCGGCCGCATCGTCGAGCACGCCGACACCGAATCGCTCTACCGGCGCCCGCTCCATCCGTACACGAAGGCACTGTTCGCGGCGGCGCTGCCGGCCGACCCGGATGCGCCGCGCGACGACATGATCCTGAGCGGCGAGGTACCGTCGCCGATCGATCCGTCGCCGGGCTGCCACTTCCACCCGCGCTGTCCGTTCGCGATGGAGCAGTGCGCGCGGGTCGCGCCGGAGCTCAAGACGATCGAGCCCGGCCACGTCGTGTCCTGCCACCTCTACTGACCCGGGCGCTCGTCGCGTTCTTGGGCACCGGCGCCGCGGCGTCCGGGACCAGTGTCTCGTCCAGCGGTGGAGCCGATGCGGCCAAGGCCTTGATGAGATCTCCTCGGCTGACGATGCCGACGAGCCGACCATTCTGCACCACGGGAAGTCGCCGGATCTGTCGGTTGTCGAGGATCGCGGCGGCAGTCTCGATGCCGAATACCGGACTGATCACGAGGGCGGGGCGCGTCATGACGTCGCCGACCGTGAGCCCGACGAGCTTGCGGTAATCACGGGCAAGTCGTTCCCCGTTCTCGAAGAACAAGCGCCACCAGGGGCTGACCTTCGGCCGTCGCTGGCGGACGATGAGGTCGCCGTCGCTGATGATGCCCACGACACGTCCGCCCGCGTCGACCACCGGAAGCCCGCTGACGCGGTTGGTGAACATGAGTCGCGCGGCCTCCTGGATCGGTGTGTCCGGCTGCACCGTGATCACCCGGCGGGTCATGATCTCTTCGACGGTCACGATCGCGGCTCCCAGGTCTATCTCGACATCATGCCGCGTCGCGGTCGCATACCCGACGTTCCGCTGACCGGCATGTTCGTCGACGCACGCCGGCCGCTGCTATGCTGCGCGCAGTGGCACCGACGGGTTGGACTTCTCGGATGAGAAGGCTCGGGGCGCTGGGCGCGCTGCTCGGCGGCCTGAGCTCCGCACCGGCATGGGCGCAGGGCAATTTCGAGATCCAGGTCTACGGCAGCGAGCTGACCGCGCCCGGCCAGACGACGGTCGAGCTGCACAGCAACTCCGCGATCAAGGGCACGACGCGCACCGAGGACGGTGTCGTGCGCACGCAAGGGGCGGTGCACGAAACGCTCGAGGTGACGTACGGGTTCACCGAGTGGTTCGAGACCGGCTTCTACCTGTTCACCAGCATCCAGCCGGACTCGGGCTGGCAGTGGGTCGGCGACCACATCCGGCCTCGCGCACGCATCCCGGAATCGTGGCACTGGCCCGTGGGCGTGAGCCTGTCGATGGAGTTCGGCTACCAGCAGCGCGATTTCTCGACGGACACGTGGACGTGGGAGATCCGGCCGATCGTCGACCAGAAGATCGGCCACTGGTACTGGGCATTCAATCCCGCCGTCGACAAGTCGCTCAAGGGCGACAATGCCGGCAAGGGCTTCAGCTTCACGCCGGCGGCGAAGGTCAGCTACGACGTCACGTCTCGCGTCGCCGCCGGCCTCGAGTATTACGGGGACATCGGCCGGATCTCGCACATCGATCCAGCGCGCAAGCAACAGCACCTGATCTTCCCGGTGCTCGACATCGATCTCGGCCCGCGCTGGGAATTCAACCTCGGGGTCGGCGTGGGGCTCACGCCCGCGACGGACCGGCTCATCGTCAAGGCGATCCTCGGCTACCGATTCGGCCCAATGCCCACGCCGGAGCCGCCCCGGTAGCCGGTTCACCGCACGGGCGGATCGATCGGCGCCGCGCATGTCCCGCCGCCCCCGGCGGTGGGCGCCGCGCACGTCCCGACGCCGATCGGCGCGGCGCACGTTCCGCCCTTCGCGTCCACGACTCGGTTGTACGGCAGCTTCGCCAGCAGCATCGCCATGCCGCATCGATCGGTGACTCCGGCGTACACGAGGCCGGCTCCCACGAACGCCGGCAGCAGGCCGAACCACGGGCTGAGCGTCAGGGCCAGCACCCCGCCCACGCACGCGATCGCGCCAGCCGCGATCCTGACTTGACGCTCGAGGCTCATATGAGCCTTGCCCTGCACGACCAGACGCCCGGCCTCCTGGCACGCTCTGAGCCCACCCTCCAGCACTCGCGTGCGAAAGTCGGTCAGCTGCTCCGCCGCCAGCCTGGCGCGGGCGCCCGTCCAGCACACCAGCACGAGCTCGCGATCGCGCGGCAGCTCGCCGCGCCGGCGCCCGAGCTCATCGAGCGGCAGCGAGAGGCTCGGATCGAGGTGCATCGAGCGGTATTCCGCGGGCGTGCGCACGTCCACCAGGAGCGGCGCCAGCGGCTCATCGAGTAACCGACCGAGCTCCTCTACCGTGACTCGCGGCGACGGTCGGACGCCGTGGATGTTGGCCGCGACGATCGCGTCCATGTTCGCCGGCTTGGGTTGCGCCGCTCGCAGCGCCGCGACGAAGGCATCGCGATCGGTCATCTGGAGCAGCGGATTGGTTTGGCGCTCCTGCGCCAAGGTGGAGTGGGTGCGTCCGGCATAGTCGTGGGCCGGGTACACGATGAGATCGGCGGGCAGATAGGCGAACCGCCGGTGCAGCGTCTCGTAGAGCGCCTCGGGGCTGCCGTTCTGGAAGTCGGTACGTCCAGCGCCGCCGATCAAGAGCGCGTCGCCCGTGAGGAGGGCGCCGTTCACGAGCAGGCTCACGGAATCGTCCGTGTGGCCGGGGCTCGCGATGACATCGATCGTGTGGCCGCCGAGCGTCACCCGGTCGCCGTTGCGAAGCCGGCCCGTCGCGACGTCCGACTTCGCCCGCTCGGAGATGAGAATCGCGGCGCCCGTGCGCGCGCGCAGCTCAGCGGCGCCGGACAGATGGTCGGCGTGCGTGTGAGTCTCGATCACCAGGCGCAGGCGCAGCCGGCGCTCGTCGAGCTCACGCAGGTAGGCGACGACACGGTCCGCGCGGGGGTCCACGAGCGCGGCGTCACGCGTTGTCCCGTCCTCGATGAGGTAGGTGAGGCAGTTGTCGCCGCGCAGCTGTCGCACAACGAGACCGACAGTGGTTGTGTGCATCTCAATTGCCTCCTGAGCTCTCGTCACGGTAGGCCCTCGTAGGGGTTGTTGCGGTAGATCGTCCAGTAGGGCTCCACGGCGTATGCGGCCGCCCGCTCTCGGGCGTCGCGCAGCTCGCGTGCCCACTCCACCGCGTCGTCAAGGCTCGCTCTGATCAGCTCGCGTGACGTGTCCGACGTTCCTTCACGAATGGCCCCGATCGCGCGTTCAACCGCCGCTGCGATGCGCGGGTGGCGGATGAGAGGCCTGACCATCGTGAGCTCCTCGAGCACACGTGGATCGTCACGCCGCTCGAGCTCGACCAGCGCGAGGTAGATCCGCGCCTCGACTCGTTTGGGGCTTTCGGCGAGCACGCGCTGGAGAGCTTCTCGAGCTCCGGAGAGGTCGCCGAGCCTGTAGCGCGAGACCCCGAGTCCCGTGAGGGCGTCCAGCCGCTTCGCTCCTCGCGCGGCCGCGATCTCGAATTCCCGTGTCGCATCGGTATATCGACCCGCACGATAGGCCTGGCCGCCGCGTGCGTAGGCGCTGGCGCATCCGGTGAGAATCGCGGAAAGCGCCAGGAGCCCCGCGCCGAGCACGCACAGCCGGGCGATGTGTCGGCGTTCCATCGCTGACCTCCTCCGCGACTCGAAGCGGTGCATCGCCGATGCCAGCCGTTTTTTCGAAATGTGTCGCGGCTCTCGCCGCGCACTATTCGCAATCGACTGTGGATTTGCCGCCGCACCTGGGGCGGCCGCTCAGCTTCATGGGGTCGTCACTTCACGAGGGCGATGGCCACCGTGGCCCTCGGCCACCGGGCGCGAAACGCCTGATCGACACAGCGGCGGTCGCACCCGATCGCCGAGGGATGCTCGAACGCGGAGCAGCACAAGACCTTCCCGAAACGCAGGTGAACTTCGACATCGCGTCCCGCGGTGGCGCACCAGAACGAGCGACGGAAGACGCGCTGACGGTACCAGAGAACGGCGAGTGCCACCGCGGCGACGATCAGGACGAGCCAGGCGGTGAGCCGACCGGCGTCCATCGCCGGATCGACGTGCTCCATTTCCATGAAGGATCCGGGCTGCCACTCGCTCAGCCAGTCCATCGCTCGCCCCTCCGCTCGACACCGGCCGTGCTACCCGTGTCGATGTCGCGCGCCGGTATGTTGTCGCAAGCTCCTTGCCACGAGCGATCACTCGGTCTCATGCGGGCTTCTGCTGCGCCGGTGGGTCGTCCACGCGCCGGGTGGGGCGCCCGCTCCTCGGCATCACGGCCTCAGACCGGGACGTGCGTGCCCCACGGGCCTGTCGACGGCCAAGACTCAATCACGGAAACTCAAGCAGTTGGTCTTCGTCGGCGCGTGGCACCGTCGTTGCTGCACTTCGGATTGGTGGTCCGATCGGAAGGGAGGGATGGGCAGCGAATCGGAGTATCGAGCGACGAGAGATGCTCGAGGAGGCAAGCGTCATGCGAGCAATGATGCCGTGGAAGGGGATGGACGTGTTGCGCAACGAGATGGACCGGGTCTTCGAGCGGTTCCTCGAGCCGCGCTGGTTCGAATTCGAGCCGGCGGGCGAGTGGGCGCCGACGGTCGATATGGCGGAGACCAAGGACGCCGTCGTCGTCAAGGCGGAGATCCCCGGAGTAGACCAGAACGACATCGCTGTGACGCTCCAGGACCAGGTGCTCACGATCAAGGGCGAGAAGCACCGGGAGAAGGAAGACAAGGACGAGAAGTATCACCGTGTCGAACGCACCTGGGGCGCCTTCACGCGGTCCTTGCGGATGCCGGTTGCGGTTGCCGGCGACAAGGTGACCGCGACGTTCAAGGACGGAACCTTGACGATCATGCTGCCGAAGGCGGCCGAGGCCAAGGGCACCATGATTCC
>Ga0126372_10000772_pt1 | contig 11962 bp, 10 predicted proteins | sample PanSoiMetaPlot_6_FD_92762 | JGI IMG/M metagenome (GOLD analysis project Ga0126372, IMG submission 92762) | Tropical forest soil microbial communities from Panama - MetaG Plot_6 | ecosystem: Environmental > Terrestrial > Soil > Tropical forest > Bulk soil | place: Panama | collected 2016-02-17
CGCTGGTACGCGCGTGCACGATACTCGTCAGGCGGCGACTGTATGATCCGAGCAGCTACTGGCGACGCGAGGGCGGCGCCCAATATATGAAGGACGAGGCGTTCCTGCTGGGGGCGAGCTCGTTGACCGAACAGCAGGGGCAATTCCTCGCCACCGCCATCGCGGGACTCGACGCCACGAGCGTCCTGGAAGTCGGCTGCGGGTACGGCAGGCTGCTCAAAGAGCTCCGCCATCACCTCGAGGCGCGGCTGGTTGGCTGCGACTTCAGCGAGCCACAGCTCGGGACGGCGCGCGAGTACGTGGCTCCGTCCCTGATTCCCCTCGTGCTCGCCGATGCGACCCAAGGCCTTCCGTTCAAGGACTCGACCTTCGACGTGGTCTACACCCAGGGGTCCCTCATGCACGTCCCGGTGCCGCTCGATCGCGCCTATCGGAGTGAGCTGGCGCGCGTGGCCCGCCGCTACATCGTCCACACGGAGGACGTCCAGGATTCCGACAACATGTTCGCCCACGACAACCAGGGACACTACAAGGAGCTCGGGCATCGGCTCGTCGAGGCCCGGCCGTATCCCTTGAACCTCGCCGGGCAGACGATGAAGTTCGAAGTCTTCGAGCTCAACAAGGCTTGTGAGTGATGCGGTTCCTCGTCGTCGGCGCCGGCTCGATCGGGTCCCGACATGGCCGCAACCTCGCCGGGCTGGGCCATCGGGTGCACGTCTGGGACGTCGACCACGATCGTCTGCGCTCAGTCGCGACGTTCCCGGGGATCGAAGCAGCCACGAACCTGGACGATGGGCTAGCCGAACAGCCGGACGCGGTCTTGATCTGCACACCGCCGGCCCTTCACCTGCACCAGGCGGGCAAGGCCATTGCGGCGGGCGCTCATGTCTTCGTCGAAAAGCCGCTCGCGCCCGTGAGCGATGGCGTGCCGGCGTTGATCGAGGAGGCGCGACGCCGAGCGCGTGTCCTCGCCGTCGGCCTCAACCTCCGCTTCCTGCCGAGCCTCAGACACGTGAAAGCCCTGCTGGACGCGAAGCGTGTCGGACGGGTGCTCGGCGTACGCGCCGAATTCGGCGCGTACCTGCCGCAATGGCGGGAGGGCCGAGACTATCGTGACAACTATGCCGTGCACGCCGCGCTCGGCGGAGGCATTCTGCTCGACGCGATCCATGAGCTCGACTATCTCGGCTGGTTCCTCGGAGAGGCGACCGAAGTCGTCTGCACCGCCGATCACGTCAGCGACTTGGCCGGCGACACAGAAGACCTCGCGGAGGTCACGGTCCTCTTCGAGTCGGGGGTGCTCGCCCAAGTCCATCTCGACTACGTGCAGCGGCGCTATCGCCGAAACCTCCAGATCATCGGCGATACGGGCGTCATCCTCTGGGACTATCCCACCCACAGCGTGACGGTCTGCGGCGCCGAGACGTCGAGCGACGAGACGATCCGGATCGACGACGGTGACCCCAACGCCATGTATCTGGAGGAAATGCGCCATTTCATCCGCTGCCTCGGGAGCGGCGAGGCGCCGCTGGTGGATGGGGTCGAGGCGCTGCGATCCATTCGGCTCGTGGAGGCGGCGAAGCGGTCGGCGCGCGAGCGACGCGCGGTGAGACTCTGATGGCCGCCCGCGTCGTCGCGGTCGTTCAGGCGCGTCTCGGCTCCACCCGACTCCCCGGCAAAGCGCTCGAAGAGATCGCAGGCCGTCCGATGCTCGCGCACGTGCTCGCACGCGCGTCGGCGGTGCGCGGCGTCGACGAGGTTGTTCTTGCCACGACGGTGAAGTCCGAAGACGATGCACTGGCGGCCCTCGCTCGGCGTCTTGGCCTCCCCTGCACGCGCGGCAGCGTCGACGACGTGCTGGATCGCTTCTACTCGACGCTCCTCTCGTACCCGGCAGACGTGGTCGTGCGTCTGACCGGGGACTGCCCCCTGCTCGACCCGCGTGTCGTCGCGCTCGTGATCGACGCGTACCTCCGGTCCGCCGGTGCGGTGGACTACGTGAGCAATGTGGACCCGCCAACCTATCCCGATGGGCTCGACACCGAGGTTTTCTCACCGCAGGCGCTCGAGCGCGCCTGGCGTGAGGCGTGGCTTCCCTCGGATCGAGAGCACGTGACGACTTACATCAGGAACCGCCGTCACCAGTTTCGCCTGGCCAACGTCGCCAATGACGACGATCTGTCTGCGCATCGCTGGGTCGTGGACACCGAGGCCGACCTGGCGTTCGCACGCCAGGTCTATTCGTCGCTCGACGGCTCGGGAGCGGGAATTTTTTGTATGGCGGACGTGCTGGCGCTGCTGCGCCAGCGCCCGGGTCTTGAAGCGCTCAATGCCGGAATCCGCCGCAACGAAGGGCTCGAGCAGTCGAAGGCCCGCGATCCCATCGAATCTGAGCCGTTGCCTGGAGGGCGAACCGAGTGAGTGCCGCCGATCGCCGCTACGACCGTTCTAGGGAATATCTGGCCCGGGCGCGCCAGGTGGTTCCCGGCGCATCTCAGACGCTGAGCAAGGGCCCTAGCATGTTCGTCGAGGGCGCCTATCCGGTCTTCCTGCAACGCGGCCGCGGATGCCGCGTCTGGGATGTGGATGGAAATGAGTATGTGGACTACGTGATGGGTCTGGCGTCAGTCACGCTCGGCTATTCCTATCCGGCGGTCGACGAAGCGGTCGCCCGTCAGCTCGAGCGGGGCAGCATCTTCTCGCTTCCGGCTCCCCTCGAGCTGGAGGTCGCCGAGCGCTTGACCCGCATCATCCCATGCGCGGAGATGGCCCGGTTCCTCAAGACTGGATCGGAGGCGAATTCCGCTGCGGTGCGCGTGGCGCGGGCCGCGACGGGCCGTGACGTCGTCCTCTTCTGCGGCTATTCCGGCTGGCACGACTGGTATGCGGTCACCACGCCCCGCTCGAAGGGCATTCCAAAGGACTTCGCCCACTTCATCGTGCCGTTCACCTACAACGACCTCTCCTCGCTCGAGGCGGCGCTGGAAGAGCACCGCGAGCGCGTGGCGGCCGTCATCATGGAGCCTGTGCTGCTCGACGCGCCGAACCCGGGCTTCCTGGCCGGCGTCAAGGACATGACGCACCGGCACGGCGCGCTGCTGATCTTTGACGAGATCGTGAGCGGCTTCCGATGGGCAAGGGGGGGCGCCCAGGAGTACTTCGGGGTTGTTCCCGACCTGGCGGTCTTCGGCAAGGGGATGGCGAACGGGCTTCCGCTTTCGGCCGTCGTCGGTCGTCGCGAGTACATGCGCGAGTTCGAGGAGATCTTCGTCTCCAGCACCTTCGGCGGCGACACGTTGGCGCTTGCCGCGTGTCTCGCCACGCTGGATGAGTACGAACGCCGGCCCGTCGTCGCTCACCAGTGGCAGATGGGGCGGCGCCTCCAGGAGGGCATCGCCACGGCCGCCACACGGCTCGGCCTGCCCGTTCGGTGCCTCGGCTATCCCGTCCACCCGAAGATCGTCGTCGAGCACGAGAAACCGGAGACCCAACGGCTGCTCATGAGCTTGTTTCTCCAGGAAACAGCGCGGAGAGGCACAATCTTCCACTTCGCGGGCTTCAACATCTCCTTTTCGCACGCGACGACGGACGTCGACGAGACACTCGCGGCCTGCGAAGCCGCGATGGGGGTTCTGGCAGACGCGCTGGGGGACGGACGGATCGGCGAGCGTCTGCAGGGCAAGCCGTATCAGGAGGCGTTTCGACGTTCATGAGCTTCGGCATGCGTCTCGTGTTCATCGTGGAGCGTAAGAACTACTATCGCGTCATCGGCCCGGTCGTGGACCTTGCGTTGAAACGCGGTTGGGACGTCGAGTGCTGGCATGACTGGTCCCAACCTCGCTGGGGCACGAAGGCGTCGGAGTTTCCCGATGCGGTGCCGACGTTCCGGTCTGGGGCGCCGAAAGTCGTCGCCTACCATGGCAAGGCTGACCTCGTCGCGCAACTCGGCGCAAGACCGCCGAGCGCGGTGGTCGCTCTCGGTCCCCGGCCCGCGACGTTGCCGGGGCCAGTGCGGTGGGTGGGTCTCCAGTACATGACGAATCTCGTGAACCCACTCGGGCCTCAGGGCCTTCTCGGCTGTGACGTCGTCGCCGGCTACAGCCGTTTCTGGCTGGAGCAAGCGCTCGAATACTTCCGAGAGTCCGGCGCGCTTCGGGACCTCGATGGCGCGGCGGAACAGGACATCGCGAGACGCTTCGCGGCCGTGGGCGTTCCCGAACTGGACCAGGTGGAGGCGATCGAGCCGCGGGCCGTCCGTGAGCGCTTAGGGCTTCCGGTTGAGCGACCGGTGGTGTTATATCTCCCATATCCCACGATGAGCAATCCCCGCACGTTCTGGCTCCGCCATGTGTATGCACCGACGAGCCGAGTCCGACGCGCGCTCGCGGTGCTGGCGGCTCGTCGGTTCGACTACTGGCACCACGTCGCATCGGACTGGAGCGACCGACGTCTGGTGACGGCGCTGCGGGCGTTCTGCGTCGCCAACGATGCGCTCCTCGTGGTGAAGTCGCGCCTCAAGGATCCGGTGCCCCGCTACACCGAGTCGCGCGCGGATTTGGTCCTCTACGACCCATCGCACTATCCGGCGACGATTCTCGAGCTGCTGAGCGTGTCCTCGCTCTGCATTCACTTCTTCAGCTCTGCGGTCTACGAATCGGTCTTTCTCGGCGTGCCGAGTCTCTGCATCGCGCCCTCGGCCGATGACATGGGACTCTCGCCGCTCTGGAGCCGTGGACTCTTCAACGTGCGCGACGGAGAGAGCTACAACGCTCCGGGCGCATCGTACTTCATGTCGCTGCCGCAGGCATTCGACGCCCTCCCCGGTGCGCAGCTCAAGGACTTCCCGATGGACCCCACGAGTCGTGGCCACTTCGTTCACCGGTTTCTTGGCTTCGACGATACGCGGAGCTCCGAGCGCGTCCTCGACCTCGTCGCAGCCCGGTGCGAGCGGCCATGACGTCCGCCCGGATCCCCGTGGCCGCGCCGGTGTTGGGCGAAGAAGAGCTGGCCAACGTGGTGACCGCCATGCGCTCCGGTTGGATCAGCTCGCTCGGCTCTTTCATCGGAGAATTCGAGGCCGAGTTCGCCGCCTTCTGCGGCGCGGCGCACGGTGTCGCCGTCGCGAGCGGGACCGTCGCACTGCATCTCGCGCTGGTCGCCGCCGGTGTGGGACGGGACGATGAGGTGCTGGTCCCCAGCCTGTCCTTCGTGGCGACCGCCAACGCGGTCACGTATTGCGGTGCGCGGCCCATCTTCGTCGACTCGAGCCCTGAAACCTGGCAGCTCGACGGCCGTCTCCTCGAAGCGGCGCTCACCCAGCGGACCAAGGCGATCGTCCCGGTGCACCTGTACGGGCATCCCTGCGACATGGACCCGATCCTCGAGTTTTCGGCACGCCACGGCCTCGCCGTCGTCGAGGATGCCGCCGAAGCTCACGGTGCCGAGTACCGCGGCCGACGTGTGGGCGCCCTCGGCAACATCGGCTGCTTCTCGTTCTACGGCAACAAGATCATCACCACCGGCGAGGGGGGCATGTGCGTCACCAACGACGCAGCGCTCGCGAGTCGGCTGCGGCTCCTGCGTGACCATGGGATGGATCCCAAGCGTCCGTACTGGCACGAGGTGGTGGGCTTCAACTACCGGATGACCAACCTCCAGGCGGCGGTCGGCTTGGCCCAGATGAAGCGACTGCCCGGCTTCGTCGCCAAGAAGCGTGAAATCGCCAGCTGGTACGAGAAGTGCCTAGCGCCGCTCGCGCACGCGGGTAAGATCACGCTCCATCCCGAGGCGTCGTGGGCGAAGAGTGCATTCTGGATGTACTCGGTCCTGCTGACGGACACCCGGGTGACGGTCGATGCCGTGAGGCGTGGGCTGGCCGAGCGTGACATCGACACGCGACCGTTCTTCCACCCCATCCACACGCTGCCCCCGTACCGGTCGGACGTGCGGCTTCCGGTCGCTGAGGAGCTCGCAGCGCTTGGGCTGAATCTGCCGTCCGGAGTCGCGCTCGAACCGGAACACGTCGAGCGCGTGGCCCAGGCGCTCGCCGAGATCCTCGAGGACTAGCCGTTGGGCTGGCGAGTGCCCGTCGCGAGGCCCGACATCGGCGCCGCGGAGCTGGAGGCGGTCCACCAAGTCATGGCCAGCGGCTGGATCACTCAAGGACCCAAGGTCCGCGAGCTGGAAGCCGGCTTCGCCCGACTCTGCGAGACCCGCCACGCGGTCGCGACGAACACGGGGACGGCCGCACTCCATGTCGCGCTATCGGTGCTCGAGATCGGTCCAGGGGACGAGGTGATTACCACCCCGCTCTCCTGCATCGCCTCCGCCAATCCGATCCTGACCCAGGGTGCTCGACCGGTCTTTGCCGATGTCGATCCCCGAACCTACAACCTCGAGGCAGGAGAGGTCGAGAAGCGGCTCACACCGAGAACCAGAGCCGTTCTTCCCGTGCACCTCTTCGGCCATCCGGTGGACCTCGACCCGCTGCTCCAGCTGGCCTCCCGACACGGGCTCGTCGTTGTCGAGGACGCGTCCCAGGCCACCGGCGCGAGTTACAAGGGGCGTCGGGTCGGCGGGTTCGGCCGCGTGGGCTGCTTCAGTCTGTACGCCAACAAGATCGTCACGGCCGGCGAGGGCGGCATGATCGTCACCCAGGACGCCGAGCTCGCCGATCGAATGCGGGCGATCCGCAACTTCGGCCAGCTCCCCGGGCAGCACTTCGTGCATTCCTATCTCGGCGACAACTACAAGATGACCGATCTCGCCGCCGCCATCGGGTGCGTCCAGCTCATGAAGATCGATGCCTACCTCGACCAGCGGCGACGGAACGTCGCCGCCTTGAACGCCGCGCTCGCCGGGCTACGCGGCCTCATCGAGCGCCTCCCGTTCGAGCTTCCGTACGCGCGGGCGGCATACTTCGGCTACCACATGCTCTTTCGCACCGCCGCGCTCCGGGCGCGAGCTGAGGCGGCACTCCATGCGGCGGGCGTCGAGACACGTCCGTTCTTCTCTCTGATCACCGACCAGGCGCCGTACCGGGCACGAGGGTTCGACCCGGCCGACACTCCGGTCGCGGCCGATCTGGTGTCGAGGGGACTGTACGTGTCGAACGCGCCCGATCTGAGCGCGGAAGACCAGGCTCTCGTCGTCGAGACGCTCACGGCCGTGGCGAGCGCCGAGGGTGCACACTGATGCGAGTGTGCTCACCGCACTGCGGCATCGCACCGGAGTCGGGCTCGGGCGGCGAGGTCTACGAGCGAGAACTCCTCAAGGGGCTGGCCGGGCTGGGCGTCGAGTGCGACATCCTGCTGGCCCGGGGAAAGCCCCACGAGCGAGACGTCCCCGGCTTCACCGTGCATCCAGTATGGCCCCCCAAGGGGCTTCGCTGGTACGTCACGCCGTTCGTGTGGCCACGAGTGATCAAACGCGTGTGGGACGCTCGCCCCTTCGATCTCCTGCGCGCTCACTCCGTGCGATTCGTCGGCCCGGCCGCACTCCTCGCGCGGCGCCGCTATCGGTTGCCGGTGCCCGTGGTGACGCATCACCACCACCTCGATCCGAGCCCGCTCAACCCGCTGCTCGAGAAACGCGTGCTCGAAGCCTCCGATCGCGTGATCACGGACAGCGAGTTCGCCCGTCGGCAGCTCGCCGACGAGCTCGAACTGCGGACGGATCATGTGACGGTCGTATATTGCGGCGTGGGCCCGCAGTACGCGCCGACGCCGAGAGATCCCGCGCTCGTCTCGCGCTACGGCCTCCAGGGCAAGCGGGTCCTTCTCTGCCTGGGACCGCTCATCCATCGAAAGAATCCGTTCTTTCTCGTCCAGGCGTTCGCCGAGATCAAGCGCGCCTCGTCCGAGCCCGTCGCTCTGGTCTGGGTCGGCGCGGGACCGCTGCGGGCCGACCTCGAGGCGCTGGTCGGCAAGCTCGGCCTCACCGGGGCCGTAGTATTTACCGGCTACGTCCCGGAGGCGGAAAAGGTTCCGATCTTCAATCTGGCAGACGTCTTCGTGTTTCCCTCGCTCCTCGAGGGGTTTCCGCTGGCGCCTCAGGAAGCGATGTCCTGCGGCAAGCCCGTCGTCGCCTTCCGTGTCGCCTCGCTCGGAGAGATGGTGGACGACGGAGGCAGCGGCTTCCTGGTCGCGAAGAACGACCGGGCGGCGTTCGTCGAGCGCGTGCTGTGGCTGCTGCGCGACCCCGCGCTCCTGGCGAAGCTCGGAGCGGCGTCGGCCGAGCGGGTCGATCGGTTCTTTCGCTGGGAGACGACGGTCCGCCGCGTGCACCAGGTCTACCACGAGGTCGTCAATGAGTTCCGCGGAGCCGCCGCGCGTACGCTGCCCTGACTGCGCAAAGGCCGTCGACCGACTGGTCGGTGAGCTCGCGTGTGCCGGGTGTGGTCGTCGGTTCGTCGCTGAGGACGGCGTCTGGGATCTCCTGCCGACGGTGCGAGAGCCGGTCAAGGTCAACGAGGATCTGGCCCACGTCGACGTGGGGCTTCCCACCTGGCGCCGGCTGTTCATGCACAAACGCTACTGGCTCGAGTGGTGCGATACGGATTGGCTGCCGACCGTCGTCGACCGTAGGACCCGCAGCTTTCTGGAGATCGGCGGCGGACTCTGCTACGCGAGCGCCCTTGCCAAAGCGAAGGCGCCCGGGGCGCACGTCACCGCGACGGACGTGTCGCCACGCTATCTCCGCCATCACGCGGTGAACGTCGGGCGCGTTCTCGGATCCGCTCCAGATGCTTACGCGGCGGCCGATGCCGAGGCGCTACCTTTCGAGGACGGGCAGTTCGACGTGGTCTACTCGCAGGTGGTTCTCTACCGCCTCCCCGATCCCGGCCGCGCGCTGCGAGAGATCAGGCGAGTGCTCGCGGTGGGCGGCCGGTATCTGGGGATCGAGCGCGCGTCGCCGTGGGTCGCCCCCTGGTATGCTCGCGAGGCGCGAACGATACGCGCGCGGACAAATAAGACCGGCGTCGGCGAACGGGCGATTCGGTACCGCGAATGGGAGTCACTGCTGGACTCCTGCGGTTTCGGCTCGACGAGTCTGAGCCCCGTTGCCGGCCACCGCGCGCGCGTACCCTGGCTCCGCCGTCTCGGCAACGCGGTGCGTCCTATCTACGTGGCGATCCGCTTCACGCGATGACCGAGCGACTCAGACGTTCCGCCCTGTCGGCTGTCCTCGTCGCAAACGCCAAGGCCAAGCGGCTCGCGATTCGGCTCACCAAATGGACGGGAAAGAGCCGCGAATACGTCCATCCCAAGCACCTCCTCGTCGACACGGCGGAACATTACTGGTATCTCGAGCACTTGACTTCCGGCGCGATGCTCCTCGACGTCGGGTGCGGCAACGGGATGCACACGCTCAAGGCGGCTCGGCGATGCGCCGCCGTCGCCGGCGTCGACGCGGATCTGGCGTCGCTCGGTGTCGCGTGCCGAACGGCGCAACGGCTTGGGCTGACAAACGTGGCGTTCGCGGCGACCAACGTCGAAAACGGGCTTCCATTCGCCGGTGCCCGCTTTGACATCGTGCTGTGCCTGGATCTGCTCGAGCACGTCCACAAGCGAGATGTCGTGCTCTCCGAGATACGGCGAGTCCTGAAATCGACCGGCATACTGCTTCTGGCCGTCCCGAACCGCATGACCGCATGGAAGCGCCGGCTCGAGCGCGCCGGGCTTCCGTTCTATTCAGACCCGGACCACAAGATCGAGTACACCTTGGATGAGCTGCGCGTCGAGCTCGATCGCAACGGGTTCACGATCCGGCGTCTGTATCCGGGCGTGTACGATATGCCGCTCGTCGGGCTGATCGACATCGTTGGTGGGATCTCGCTCCCGCTCTACCGGCGCATTACCATGTTGCGCAGGCGGCTGGCGCGGCAGTACCCGGGCGAAGACGCGGGTTTCTTCGTCCTGTGTGGCGCACGATGAGGGTGGTCTTCGCCACCGAGTACTACGAGCCGTTCGTGCGGGGTGGAACACCCTGGAGTCTGCGGTTGCTGGCCCGGGCGCTGCACGGTCGGGGCGATGAGGTCGTCATCGTCACCCCCAACTACGGCGCGCTGGCCAGCGAGCTGATCGACGACGTCAAGGTGGTGCGCTTTCCTTTCTGGCGAAAGCTCCAACCGGGCCCGTCATTGGCTCCCGTGCGCGACCACGTCAACCCGCTGTTCCATCTCCTGTTCGCATTCGCGCTGGTTCGCGCCGCGCGGGCACTCGGCGCCGAACTGATCCACGCGCAGGAGAAGCACGCCCTCGTCGGCGCCTCGCTCGCCGGGTGGTGGCTTGGTGTGCCGGTGGTATTGAGCCTGCGAGACTTCGGCCTGATCTGTCCGATTACGACCTGCTTGCTCCGACACCGAGAGGTTCCCAGCGACTGCTCGCTTCGAAAGCTCGAATACGAGTGTGCCGGACACTACCTCGACCTCTACATCGGAACCGGAGGCTGGCGCCGGGCAAGGATCCGTGGCTCTCTCGCCCTCCTGTACCTCGACGCCCGGCTCAAGGGATGGCTCGTCCGTCGCGCGCAGCGCGTCATCGGCGTGAGCGCGAGTATTCTCCAGATCTACCAGCGGGCCGGCCGGGTCCGGCCGAAACAGGCGAGAGTCGTCTACAACCTCCCTCCCGAGACACCGCCAGTGGCGACGCCAGCGCTTCGGGCGCGAACCCGGGACGCCTTCGGCCTGCCAGACCGTCTGATCGTGCTGTACGTCGGCAAGCTTTCCCCGGGTAAGGGGTTCCCAGTCTTCGTCGAGGCCGCCCGTCGGATTGCGACGGAGAGGCCCGCGACAGTCTTTGTCGTTGTCGGTGAAGGCTCACCCCCCAAGGCAACCGCGGGTACCGACTTCCGGTGCCTCGGGCCGCGCCCCGCCGCAGACGTCGCGGCGCTGTACACGGTGGCCGACATCGTCGTGCACCCGGCCGTGTGGCCGGAGCCGTTCAGTCGAGTCCTGCTCGAGGCGGGCGCGTTCGGCAAGCCCGTCGTGGGGACCTCAGTTGGCGGTACGCCCGAGGTCATTCGAGACGGCGACACCGGTATTTTGGTCGAGCGCGGCGATCCGGAGGCGCTCGCCAGAGCCGTTGTGCGGCTGCTCGACGACGATCAACTCCGGCAGCGCCTGGGCAGCAACGCGCAGCGCTTCGTGACGGAGCACTTCAGCCCGGACGCCGTCGTCGGGTCGCTTCGGGTCGCGTACGCCGAGACTCGACGATGATACGCGCCGCTCGTGGCGTCGTGATCGGCATCCTGCCGGCTCTCGGCAGTGGCCTGACCGACCTCCGGCGTGGCGGACAGCACGAGCGATTGCTTGCCTACGACCTCCATCACTATGCCGCGGCGTTCGACACGGTCTACTACTTTAGCTACTTCGACGAGACGCTCGCGGAGTTCACGAACGACCGGCTGCTGAGCGAGCGAGTGGTCGTGTTGCCCAGGCGCGGTCGCTGGCCGCGCCTCGCCTATGCGCTGCTCCTGCCGTTCCTCTATCGGGAGCAGTTCCGTCGATGCGACGTTCTGCGCGTCATGCAGTTCCCGGGGGTGATCCCCGCGCTCGTGGCCCGCTGGCGCTTCCGATTGCCGTACGTGGTCACCTACGGCTACCGATACGCCGAGGTGGCGCGAATCGCGGGGTCTCGTCTGAAGCCGTGGCTCCACGGCCTGCTCGAGCGGGTAGCCTTGCCGCGCGCGGGCGGGATCATCGTGACGTCGCGAGAGCTCGAGTCTCGGGTGGCGGCACTCGGTGCGGCCGACCGCGTCATCTACTCGCCCAACGGTGTCGACATTGCCACGTTCGCGCCCCACCCGGCCCGAGTCGTCGGGCCCCGAAAGGTCGTGCTCTACGTCGGACGGCTGTCTCCCGAGAAGAACCTGGATCGGCTCGTCGAGGCCGTCGGTCGCTTCACTCCGTCCGTGCGCCTGGTGGTGATCGGCGCGGGGGATCTCCAGGCCGAGCTCGAAC
>Ga0126372_10000773_pt1 | contig 11959 bp, 6 predicted proteins | sample PanSoiMetaPlot_6_FD_92762 | JGI IMG/M metagenome (GOLD analysis project Ga0126372, IMG submission 92762) | Tropical forest soil microbial communities from Panama - MetaG Plot_6 | ecosystem: Environmental > Terrestrial > Soil > Tropical forest > Bulk soil | place: Panama | collected 2016-02-17
AGGTTGTGATCCAGGTTCCCGAGATCGCTGTTATATCCAACATAAATCGCCGTGCCGGGATGGATCAGGTAGGTGATCAAGAAATCGGTATTGAAGTTCTTCGTGCGCGGAAGTGTGCTGATATCGGGGTTCGACAGCACGGCGTTGTATTGCAAAATCAGCCGGGCCGACAGGTTTTTCGTGAACTGGTAGTTCCACTTGCTGCGGATGATGTGGTTCGTGACCGCCGTCAGATTCGAATCGCGCTCCCGGACATGCTCGAGCAAATAGGCGTTATCGATGCGCAGACGCCCAGCGGCGTGAAAAGTCACTGTAAAGTTGCCCTGATCCTCGTGTCCCATCATCGGGATGCCCGACACAGGGTTGTAATTCACGCCTTTGCCAGAAACGAAGAAGGCGGTCAGGTCGAACTCCTTGAACCAGCTTGTGCCCGCTTCAAAACCCCAGAACGGCTGTGGATAGGCAGTGACGCGCGTCAGGGCGCTGTAATCGATCGGGCGCAGACGAACATCGTCATATCCGAATGGATGGAAATTGAGATACGTTCCGGCGGTCATGTCCACGCGGAATCCGGGATAAAAGAAGTAATCGAGCGCGGTCCCGCTGTGATCCCAGATGTTGAACTGCTGCAGCGTTGGGCCGTATGAGATCAGGAACTTTCCCTCCGGACGCCAGTAGTAGCTGGCCTTGAGCATTTGCTCGCGAAGATCCACTCGGTTGACGAATCCGGTCTGCGTTTCGAAATTTGGGCTGTAATCGATGTACTGCGATTGCAGGTTGAGTCGGTGTCCTGTGCGTTCCAGATTAAGTTTGTAGCCGAGTCCATCCAACTGTGGTGTTCCCGCGATCACATCATGCGTGGAACTCCCCAGCGCCTGTCCCTGCAAGCGCCAGTGCGAATCCAGTTTCAGATTCGCGTCGATCCCTCCTACGCGGTTGAATCCGCCGGCAAATTCCTTGTCGGTGAAGATTGCGCCCACCGTCGATTGATCCAGAACGTCGCGGCTCACTCGGGCGATGGTGTATGTGGCCCGGTCTCCGGCATGTGCATCGGTCGGTGGGAGTGCCTCTCCCGGTGCCCGGTCATCGCTGGCAAGAACGCCCACCGCCCAGGGACCCGATTTGCCGGTGAGGCGCAATCCGAATTCCGGATGCGCGATGTTGCGGGTGAAGACTGCAATGATCGGACTGGTGAAGTAGTTGCTGTTCTCCAGGAAGAACGGCCGCTTCTCGGGAAAAAATACCGCGAAGCGCTGGTTCACGGTGATCTGTGGCTGGTCGGATTCGATCTGGCTGAAATCAGGATTGAGCGTGGCATCGAGCACGAAACTGTCATGCAAAATGAACTTCGCATCGAGTCCAATCTCCGGCTGCAGCGTGCGGTTCTCAAACGAAGGATGGGTCGGATCGCGGTCATCAATATCCCGAAAGCCGCGTAACAGGCCGTAAGGAATCAGCTGAATGTTATGCGCGGGCGAAATCTGGTCAATGCCCGTCGCCGTAGCAGCCTGGTTGAAGCGTCCCTGGATCCGGTTTGAGATCCGCGGCCAGAACAGGTTTTCGTTCGTGCGTGGAATACTTCTGTTCAGGATGATGCGCCACTGCTGCTTATCCAGTCCCGGAAACCGCAGGCTCTTGAAAGGAATCGTCATCAGCAGCATATAACCCTGGTTTGTAAGGCGGCCTTCGGAATTCCACACAGTGTCGAATGACGGATCGAACCCGCTGAAATCAGCAGGCTGCCCATTGCCGATCGAACCCTCGGTCCAGAGAGCATCCCACTGGATGCCCAGCGGATTGGCCGCAAAGGCATATCCGCGCCGCGCGTCGTTGAAGGTATCGATCATGATCTCGGCCGAGTCATCGGAGAAGATGTCTTCGCGGCGCGTCATGCGCGCCCGGATCTTATCGGGCTCCTTGTCCCAGCACAGGAAAACGGCATACAGGTTGTGGTCGTCATACGCCAAATAGACGTCGGTATCCTGGGTGGGCGGTGCGCCATCGGCCGGCTCGCGAGCGATGAATCCAGACACCTTCAGCATGCGCTCTGCAATGCGAGCGCTCGGCCGCATGGATTCAAAGTCAGCCAAGGTCGGCGGGGTGGCAATGCGCGGAATCCGGATGGCGGGTGGCTCGGCATTGGCCGACAGTTCAAAACAGAGGACAAGAAACGCGACCTGGAGAAAAAACAGACGTATCTGTGCGAGACTCACGGGGACGTGGAGCATTGTACATGGCAGGCGCACGTCTCCGGATCAACGAACCTGCGCGGACTAAGGTTCCCCGAGCGCCATTGAGAGTTGGACGACGATCGAGGCGATTGGAAAGCGGCGGTTCGCACTGATCGCTACTTATCCTCTAGACTATCTGCGAGGACCGCTCTCCTGCATGATCATCAATCACTCGGAACGTGCGCACAACCACAATTGGGAACTGGATCCGGTTATCCGGTCGCTGTTGGATACCGATTTTTACAAGCTGCTGATGTTGCAGTTCATCTGGAAACACTTCCCTAAAACCAGAGTGGAGTGGTCGCTGGTCAACCGCCATCCCGCGATTCGGATTGCCGACATCGTCAACATTGAAGAGTTCAAAGTCCAGATGCAGCACGTACGCGGCTTGCACTTTCGCAAGTCGGAACTCGTTTGGCTGGCAGGCAACACTTTCTACGGGCGACGTGGAATCTTCGAGCCGGCGTTTCTGGAATGGCTGGAGCGGGACTTCCGGCTCTCCGATTATCAGTTCCGCGTACGGGACGGGCAGGTCGATCTCACCTTCACAGGAACATGGGCTGAGACCACCATGTGGGAGCTGTACGCTCTCGCAATTTTGGACGAACTGAGAACGCGAGCGCAGCTAAAGACCTTGAGCGAGTTCGGTCTCGACATCCTCTATGCGCGTGCCAAGACGAAACTGTGGGGCAAGATCGAGCGCTTGCGCGGAGTGCCCGGGCTGAGCGTGGCCGACTTTGGAACGCGCAGGCGGCACAGCTTTTTGTGGCAGGAATATGTGGTTGTTGCAATGGCAGCAAACCTGGGCGGCAACTTCATCGGCACTTCCAACGCGTTCCTTGCCCACAAGCATGATCTTGAGGCCATTGGAACCAACGCGCACGAGATCCCGATGGTCATGGCAGCGCTGGCCAACGATGATGCGGAGTTGAAGGCTTCGCAGTTCAAGGTACTCGAATTGTGGCAGCAAACCTACGAAGGCGCGCTTCGCGTGATGCTCCCCGATACATTCGGAACGACACAGTTCCTGGCGAGTGCTCCCGATTGGGTGACAGACTGGACCGGACAGCGCGTCGACAGCAAAGATCCCTATATCGCCGGCGATGAATATATCGCCTGGTTGAAGGCCCGAGGCCGCGATCCTCGCGAAAAATTGCTCATCGCATCCGACACGCTCGATGTCGACGCGATTCTGGGTCTGCACGCATACTTCGCCGGATCGATCGCGGCCGGATCGGGCCCCAATGATTTTCGCAGCGCTTCCGATTTCTACGATCGCAGCAAATGGAACGACGATCGCCGGCTTCGCTTCAGCGCCGGCTGGGGAACGCTGCTCACGAATGATTTTCGTGGATGCAATCCAAATAATGGCGCCGGCTTTGATCCCATAGGACTGATCTGCAAAGTGTCGAGCGCCGAGGGACAGCCGGCAGTGAAACTCTCCGACAATTATGCGAAGGCCCTCGGCCCGGCACCGGAGATCGAACGCTACCGCAAGGTCTTTGGAACGGTGGGTGTCGCGAATGCTCCGCTGGTGGCGTAGCGGACTTACCATGGGGAGACAGCCGCCTTCGTCTACCCGCCGAGCCGAAGCCCTGAATAGCCAGCGCTCTCGCACCTCCCTCCGTTTCTGTGTCACATTAGAAGTTCATGCCTTCCACAGCCGACGCCAGAGCGGGACGCGCCGCCTTCACGCATGCGGGTTTCCTCCTCTTCCAGGTTGCAAGGTTTCTGATCGTCTCCGCGGTTGAAATGCAGGCTGTGGCTGTCGGATGGCAGGTGTACGAGATTACCAAGCGCCCGCTGGATCTCGGCTACGTCGGCCTGGCGCAGTTCCTTCCGGGCATCCTTTTGTTTCCCCTATCCGGACACGCTTCGGACCGCTTCGAGCGGCGCACTGTTCTGTCAGCGTGCTACGCGGGTTACGCAGTCTGCTTTGCGCTGTTGCTCGGCTTGAGCCAACGAGGTGTTTCGTCGATCGTTCCGATCTACGTGATCCTGGTGATGATCGGGATTGTGCGTTCCTTCAACGGTCCGGCGAGCCGCTCGATCCTGCCGCAGCTTGTGCCGGAGGAACACTTCGCCAATGCGGTCGCGTGGAATGCCACGATTTTCCAGGCCGCCACCATCCTCGGCCCGTCTTTCGGAGGAATCGTTTACGCTGCTCTCAGAGGACCGTCCGCGGTTTACATCATCGCAATGCTGACTGCCGTCGGAGCCACGGTTACCACATTCCGCATCAAGACACAGGAGGCTGCGCGCCCGCGGGAGCCGATGAACATGAAAACGCTCTTCGCCGGCCTGCACTTCATTTGGAACAAGAAACTTATCCTCGGTGCCATCTCCCTCGACCTGTTCGCGGTGATGCTGGGCGGAGCCGTAGCTTTGCTCCCGGTTTACGCGCGGGAAATCCTGCATACAGGACCCTGGGGACTGGGCCTGCTTCGCACCGCTCCCGGAGTCGGCGCAGGATTGATGGCAATCGTGCTGGCGCACTGGCCTCTGCGCGGAAACTCGGGACCGAAATTGCTTTGGGCAGTCGCCGGATTCGGCGTGTTCACGATCGCCTTCGGGCTATCGCGCAGCCTGACGCTGTCTCTGTTCGCCCTGGTTCTCGCCGGAGCAAGCGACATGATCAGCGTCATCATTCGCGCCACGCTGACTCTTTTGGCAACTCCGGACGACATGCGGGGACGAGTTACGGCCGTCGATATGATTTTCATCGGGACTTCGAACGAGTTTGGACAATTCGAGTCCGGACTCACCGCGCAGTGGTTTGGAACGGTACCTGCGGTCGTGCTGGGAGGAATCGGCACCCTGGTGGTGATCGCATTGTGGACCTGGCTATTTCCTGAATTACGTCGCGCTGGAGAATTGCATTCGCTCGCGGCTGAGCCTCGATCGACGACAGCCGATCCCGCTTAGCCCTGTCGAATCCTGTCGCGGTGGCCAACGACGAACGACCAACGGCGCACTTTATGCCGTAGAATGTCGGGTTCCATTGGCACAGAGGGCCGGATTGCTCGAGCGCTACTTCCATCTCAAGGAAAATCAGTCCACGGTTCGCGCCGAATTTCTGGGCGGGCTCACGACTTTCATCACGATGGCGTATATCGTCGTGGTGAATCCCCAGATTCTCTCCAAGGCGGGGATGCCGGTGGATGGGGTTGTATTTGCCACCTGCATTTCGGCGGCGGCGGCCACGCTGGTCATGGGCCTGTACGCGAATTATCCGATCGCATTGGCTCCCGGCATGTCGTTGAATGCTTACTTCACGTATTCCGTGTGCCTGGGAATGCATGTCCCCTGGCAGACCGCGCTCGGAGTGATCCTGCTCTCCGGAATCTTCTTTCTGGTGCTCACCGTCAGCCGGGTGCGCGAACAGATCGTCAATGGCATTCCCGATTGCCTGAAACATTCCACTGCGGGGGGAATTGGGATGTTCATTGCATTTGTTGGACTGAGGAATGCCAACCTTGTCGTAGCCAATCCGGCAACATTCGTGAGCCTGGGCAGCTTTTCGAATCGCGAGGCACAACTTGCCTGCGTTGGGCTTGCCATCATGCTCATCCTGATGACACGCAAGATCACGGGAGCCATTCTGATAGGCGTGATCGCGACCACTGTTCTCGGGATCCTTCGCGGCCTGTCGGCATGGCCGGCGCATGTCTTGTCGTTGCCGCATCCCACCGCCACCTGGCTGAAGTTTGATCTGCGGGGTGCGCTGCACCTTGGCTTGCTGGAGATCGTTTTCGTTTTTCTCTTTGTGGACTTGTTCGACAATGTAGGCACGCTGCTCGGAGTCTGTGAGCAGGGCGGATTCGTCAAAGATGGCAAGATCCCGCGGGTTGGACGGGCCTTGATTTCCGACGCGGTCGGCACTGTTTTCGGCGCGCTTACCGGAACATCGACGGTGACCAGCTACATTGAGAGCGCGGCGGGGGTTGCTGCCGGCGCCCGCACAGGATTGAGCAATATCTTCGTTGCCGTATTGTTTCTGCTGGCGGCATTTTTTGCTCCGCTAGCGGCGGCGATTCCCGGCTTCGCGACTGCACCTGCGCTGATTGTTGTGGGCGCGCTGATGACAGAGTCCATCGGCCGTGTAACCTGGTCCGACTTCACCGACGCGATTCCTGCCTTCGTCACGCTCCTAGCTACTCCGCTGACCTTCAGCATCGCGACGGGGCTCAGCCTGGGACTGATTTCTTACACCTTGGTCAAAGTTGCTGCGGGAAGATTCCGGGAAGTGAGCCCTGTCATCTGGATCCTCACTGTGCTGTTCATCTTCCGCTACGCCTATCTAGCGGCAGAATGAGCTTGAGTAGGGATGGGCGCTATAGCCTGCCCTGAACGCAGTCGAACGGTCCGTCCCGCCGGCCCTGAGCAAGGCGAAAGGGGAGGCGTGCCCGGAAACGCAAAACTCAGGGAACTGTTATGGTCGCCGTAGCCGTGCTGCGGCCGTATTGATTGGCAGCGTACAACTTGTAGGTCGTGGTCGCCGTGGGATTTACTGTCACGCTGGCATCGCGTACTGCTCCCGGTCCCGGCGAGACGATCACGTAGTCCGCGTTGCTGACACTCCAGCTCAACGTAACGCTGCCCCCTGCGGACACGTGTGCAGCGGAAGGCGTAAAACTGGCGATGGTCGGCGCATTTCCTGTCGGATAGTTCGAACTCGTGTAGAGGGGATTCATCTGCACGACTTCAAACGCCGAAGCGGGCACGATCTTCAGTGAATCCAGATCCGATCCCCAGCGGCTGTCGGAAACTCCGGTCACATAGAGCGAGCTGCCATTGTCGGCCAGGATCAATCCATAATGCTTCATCGCAGTCAGGATCACCTGCATCTGCGAAGAAAACCCTGAAATGTCGTAGCTCGATTTCAGACGCAACCGCATACCCATCGGCGGAGCACTCGGATCGCTCGTATTCCCCGCCCAGTGTGACGCCGGTGGAGTAATGGCCGCTCGCGTTTTCGGGAGCGTGAAGCGGAAGGCGTGATGAATCGTCCCCGACGCAACTTCGTCATAGCGCACCAGCCCAGGGAAAACTGGAAGTCCGGCAGCATCGGCCGATGTCCATGTGTAGGGGCGCTGCTCCTCGGAAAGTAGATCCCACACAGCGGTCGAATCCGCATTCCAGCTTCCGTTGCTGTTCACCGATGAATTGTAGAGTTCGTAAAGAAAGCAGTTCCCGCTATCGAGTACGAGCACATGTCGATCCCCGCTGCTGGATGATCCGCCTTCCACCGGAGCATTGGCCGGAATTGGCATCGGTCCGGGATCGCTCTCATCGCCATACGCCTGCAGATTCACGGCGACGAGCGGCTGGTTGCCATCCACGACGACATAAGGAATCCCGTAGGTCGGATCATTGCCCCAATCGGGATGAACATTCACCGATCCAACCCAGTTCGTGATGATCGCGCTGGAATTGGGATCGGCGGGAGCCGTAGAGATATCGGTATTCCACAAATTGTCGGCCGTGAACGGCACAAACCCATTGAGGCTAGTGCGTTGACCGGTCGACATCACGCTGCATGAAAGATTGCCTCCGCCTGTTCCGCTACCGTTTCCAGCACTGCCATTTCCACCGCCGCCTCCACCATTTCCGCCGTTGCCTGCGGAACTGTTGGATGAATTCGACATTCCGGAACAGGCTGCAAAAACCAGGGATGCGAGCACAAGGGAAAACGAGGAAATGGTCCGCCAGCGTGAACGTGACCCGGGCATGTCTATATTGTCGGCCACGCCGGGACCTGCCAAAAGAGGCCTTTCGGACATGTCCGGATTCGACTACTGCCTGTGTGGGGACAAACGCTGTAGCCTGCCCTGAGCGCAGTCCAAGGGTCGGTCCCTTACGGCTTTGGCCGAAGCGCAGTCTTGGCCGCGCCCATGTTGTCGTATTTGTCGTAGACGCGCACTACGACGACATGCTCCGCGGCGGTATTTTTCGCAGATTCCGGCGCAACTTTGAAGTCGTAGTCCTCAATCTTTGAATCCGACAGTTGCCCAACCGGCTCGACGTACTTCCAATCGCTGGCATCGACAGAATACTCGGCACGCTTGATCGCCGAAAATCCATCTTCGGCGCGGAAGTGAACGTGAATCTGCCCGCCCTCGTTTGACCCTGAGAGATTCTCGATGCGGGGAGCCGTCGTATCCACTTCAAAGCGCCGGCTCTCGCGCGACGCGGCCAGCCCCTCACCCGGAGAATGCGAGGGCGCATCCGAAGCGATCACCTTGATGGTGTATCCGCCGTCCGGGAGCAGACTGGCGTCAAAGGAATACGCTTTATCGGGGACGTTGTCCTTCAGCAGCAGCCATCGTGACTCGCCATCGCCCCGGTAGTAAACCGAGTACACCAACTGATCGTCATTGTCGTCATGCGCGGTCCATTTGACGCCGATCGAATCGCGGTCATGCGTGCTGGGTACCGGTGATTCAAAGTGTGGCACCGAAGGATTGCTGGAATCAGTACCCGTGTTCAGGGGAGATTTCGGCAGCGGCTGGTACCGCAGCCCCACTTGCACCGTGACGTCTTCCACCTCGGGCGCAACATTCTTGGGTAGATAATTCACGGTTACCGAGTCCACTGCAGGATGTGAGCCTCCGTCGTGCAGCACGGCCTTCCACTGCGCATACCGTGCGGGGGGGACGCTCAATTCCCCACCCTTGGTCAAATCAACCTGCTTCCACGGACTCCAGTTGCGGTCGGGATTATCCACGTTTCCGCTGCGCGCCAGCAGTTCGACATTGCCGTTTCCGCGGAAGTCGGCTCGTCCCCATCGCGAAAAAATCTTCGCGTCGAATACATCGCTCTCGTACGACCCTTCCTTTTCCGCCCCGGGCCCGAGAACAAACACTTTTCCCAGATTGCTGGTGACTGCATAGAGCGCTCCGTTCGGAGCCTTTGCGAAATCGGTGACCTGCGATGCCGGAGCCTTCAGGAGATCGGCATAGTCATCCGGTCCATCAATCGCAAACACATGCCCGCGGTTTCCCGTGCCGGCCAGCAACTTGTCATGAGAATCGAATGCCAGGGCATACACAATGTCTTCGCGGGAAGTCCAGATGCGCAACGGCGATCCATCGGCACCGATCCGGTAAACGTCCGACCCACCCGCCGCTCCACCTCCGGGAATCGGAAAAGCCGCCATGGCTGCCGGATTCGGAGTCGTCACGATACCCGGATTTTGTGCTCCCGGCAGCGGAGCTGGGTTCGCTCCCATGTTAATCGTGATCGACGGCGTGCCTGGCCCACCGCCCATTCCTGGCCGTTTCTCGCCGACTCCAGCCGCGTAGATATTGCCATCGCGGTCGAGCGCCAGCGCGGTAATCTCTTTCTTCGGCGCGCTGTACAGCACGAACCCCTCACCGGACGCGGAAATGCGGTAGACCAGGCCGCTTCCATCCGTACCGGCGATCAGATTTCCCTGCGCATCAAACGCCATCACCCGAATGTGCGTCTCATCGCTCTTGAAGAAAACGGAGTGCTCGCCCTTGGGCGTCACTTTGTAGATCTCACCGTGATCGCCCGTGGCCACGAAAAGGTTTCCCGACTTATCGAGTGCGAGATCCCAGATGTATTTTGTTCCGGGCGCAAAGTATTCTGACGAGCTCCAAGACGGATCCAGCGCAGGCTTACTGGCATCTTTCTGCGCATTGTCGGCGGGCTTGTTCTCGGTCGGTGCGGCAGCCGTGTTTTGTCCCGGCTTGTGTTCAATCTTGTAGACCTTGCCATCGGGCGCAGTGGCCGCGAAGATCACGCCGCCCGCCGCCACGCGCAGCGCCTGCACCTGCAACTCCTGCGGCTGGAAAATGATGGTCGACTTGCCATCCGGAGTAATGCGGTAAACCCGCGCCGGAGATCCGGTCGCAGCGTAAACGTTTCCCCCATCATCGGCCGCAACCGCCCAGATATAAGTCGAAGGCGTTGCGTGCAGCAACTTGAACGACGGCGCCAGTTCGAGTCCCCCAGAGTTGCGGATCGCCACTCCGTTGGCCGTACCTTTCACCAGATCCTCGAATTTCGATTGCTCCCAGGTGCGTGTGCCTTCAGCAGCGGAGCGAGGGCAAATCGTGGTAACTACCAACACAAGAAAGAGAGCCAGCGACAGGTAACGTGGAATTCTGAGAGCGGTCTGTAAATTCATAGTCGATTGGGAATCCGGCAGTCGGAATGGAAATAGCTTCTGCAATGGCCAGTAGCTTCAGGTTAACACGCAGATAGCCAGTATTGCTGTCCCCGCATCAAATCCAAGGTTCACGACCCATACGCTCCGGCGTCAACGTTGGCAGCGATTTTCTCGGTGTTCTCGGCGCACGTCTCGGCGAACCCTGCGGCCAAAGCCTTTCAGCCGGGAACCTCCCAGAGGAGTGAGGAGCATGGGGCAGAGAACTCCTTTTCCCGTGGTATCGTAGATTTTCATGGCCACATCGCGGCAAAAGCTGCTTATGACACTCGCCCACAAGTCGTTTCGCCTGGGCGAGTTCAAATTGTCATCCGGGGGGACGAGCGACTACTACATCGACTGCCGCACGACAACGCTGGACGCGAAAGGCTCCCGTCTGACCGGCGAAGCATTCCTCGAAGAGATCAGGCAGCGCGGCTGGACGCCGCAGGCCATCGGCGGGCTCACCATGGGCGCCGACCCCATCGTAGTTGCCGTTTCTGTCGTCAGCGGCGAACTCCATGGCTTCCTCGTACGCAAGGCCGAGAAGCAGCACGGCACCGGACAGCGCATCGAAGGTTATCGCGAAAAGGGCGCCCGCGTAGTGATCGTCGACGACGTCTGCACCACGGGCGCGTCAACCGTTCAAGCGATCCAAGCCGCCCGCGACTTCGGATTTGAAATCGTCGGCGTCATGTGCCTGGTTGAACGAGAAGAGGCCAAGGGACGTGCGAATGTCGAGAAAGCCGCGGCTCCGGCACCGTTCATCTCGATCTTCAGCGCGAACGATGTGCGTCAACAGCACATCCTGCAAAACGACGATACCGAGCCCAGCATCTTTGCCGTCGCAGCAGCCTGCGAAATCTGCGGACGACCCGCGGTGACCAAGGTTCCGAGAAAGCTCTGCGAAGCACATAGAATGTAAAGCCTTTTAGCCGCGCCTAGGACCGACGACCGAAGACGAATCTATGATTCAAACCCTCGAATGGACAGACAAGGGCGTACGCTTCATCGACCAGACGAAGCTGCCCACGGAAGAAGTCTATGTAACCTGCCGAACGCACGACCAGGTTGCCGACGTGATCCGCAACATGGTCGTTCGCGGCGCCCCGGCCATCGGCGTGGCTGCCGCTATGGGCGTTGCGCTGGGCGTGAACAATTCCAAAGCCGAGACGACCGGCGATCTGAAAAGCGACTTCGACGCCATCTGCGATCTGATGAGCAAGACGCGTCCTACCGCAATAAACCTGTTCTGGGCGATCCGCCGGATGCAGGAGAAGTTCGAGCGCATTCGCATCCGCCCCATTCCGCAAATCAAGCGCGACCTCATTGAAGAGGCGCAGCGCATGCACGCCGAAGACATCGCTGCCAATCAGGCCATGGGACGCCACGGCGCCACGCTCATGCCCAGCGAAGGAGGCGTGCTCACCCACTGCAACGCCGGAGCGCTCGCGACGGCCGGATACGGCACCGCCCTCGGCGTGATCCGCGCAGCGGTCGAGCAGGGAAAAAAGATACACGTCTTCGCCGATGAGACCCGTCCCTTCCTGCAAGG
>Ga0126372_10000777_pt1 | contig 11931 bp, 9 predicted proteins | sample PanSoiMetaPlot_6_FD_92762 | JGI IMG/M metagenome (GOLD analysis project Ga0126372, IMG submission 92762) | Tropical forest soil microbial communities from Panama - MetaG Plot_6 | ecosystem: Environmental > Terrestrial > Soil > Tropical forest > Bulk soil | place: Panama | collected 2016-02-17
ATGGCTGATCGGCCGTCACTCGTCCATCCTCGTTGATCCTTTTTTAGAATTGCACCACCAGTGAACCGCCCTGACGTTACTTGGGGAATCGTCGCGCGCCTCCCATTCCCTTGGGATTTTCATGGTCGGGTACTACGTCGTTATAGTCCGTGAAACCGAAATGGCAAATCGCACAAATCCCGTCCTGCTCGACAATCTTGCGATTTAGCAGTTTTCGCATCTCCGCCGGTGACCGCAATTCGCGGTATTTTCTCGGATGGCTTGGATCTTCAAATACGGCGAACACCAACCTGCAAAATCTTTTCTTTTCCGAATTGTCTCTCGGCCGCAGCAGGACATCTACAATGGACGGGCTTTTAGGACGTTACAAACGACAGAGGGAACTATGGCTGATCTAGACAATGCGCTCCAGCAGCTACGAAGCGAGCGCAGGCGGACCACGCAGGTTGAGAAACTCGAATCAGCGATTTCGGTAATGGAAGAATTGATTGGGCGCAATAGCACTAGCCCGTACGACGTGGCACCGTCACAATTGGCTCCAGAAGGACATCGCTCTTGGTGAGAACAAGTCCAGTCCAGTGTGCAGCCGTAAAGGGCCCTGTTACGGCTGCAAGAACCGCGACTACCTAATCAGTTGGTAAGGAGCTAAGGAACTCTCCTAACTTGGCCGTTGCCTTGAACTGGGGAATCGGATCTAACCGCGCCAGAAGCGCGATAGAGAAACCCAGAGAGTGCGATCGGTGGAGGTTAGTTTCGGTCGCTTCACCGAGCGTTGCAGCACGCCGATTTGATGGCCCAGGGCCAAGTTTTCGAGTTGGAGGTCCACTCGGGAACGGAGGATGGAACGTAGGGTGACGAAGAGGCCGAGCAAAGAAGTAGGCATCGGAGGAGAGAACTCACAATGAAGTATAATTCGTGTCCGTTCAGACCTTTCCGGATTTTCGAGAGGTACAGGCCTTTTTAATGCCTATTGAAATTCTGCGTATTTTCATCGAACTGCTACAACGAGACATCTCCGATGCCTGAGAGAGTCTCATCTGAGAGTAGGTGTCGACGCTAAAGGGAGCTCATCGCCCTTCATTTCAGTTTCAGGCAATCTTTCGGCCTCCGGTCTCACGAAGCGCGTCCTCATACAGCGTTATGTACTCTCTGACCATCCGATTGCTCGCGCGGTCGAAGGCCGCATACCTAAGTTGCAGACCTTTGAGCGTGAAACACAGGCAAAAGCGGAAGCGCGCCTGACCTGGCCGGCCCCCCTCGATCCGCTGCACTCGATCGACGACGGCGAATATGACCTGTCATGGTATTGGCGTCACGCTGAAGACCCCGGCGCTTGCACATACTTAAAAGAAGCAAATCAATATCTGTACAAATCGCTGCTCGCCCGCTATGACCGTTGGGAGAGGAAGTGGACTTCTTGGGACGGCGTGGTAAAGGTTCATCAATCGGCGCGTGAAATTCTGGGCGCTTATCGACTTGATCGCGCTATTTACTCCGCTACGAGCCTGCAGCATTTTGCCGCATGTCCATACCGTTTCTACTTGTATGGAATTTACCGTCTGAAACCTCGTGAAACTGTGATTCGTCTGGAGCAACTGGATCCTCTTACGCGCGGCGCCCTCTTCCATGCGGTGCAGTTCAAATTCTTTCAAGACTGGCGCAAAAGACCGTCCGCGGGCATCGAGGAATCGCTTACCTCATTGGATCGCATCCTGGATGCAATAGCCGAGCGATACGAAGAAGAGTTGGCGCCGGCTATTCCTCGCGTCTGGCGTGCTGAGATCGAAGAACTGAGAACGGATCTTCACGAATGGTTGCGGCTCTGGTATGCGCAGTTGCCTGAATGGGAGCCTTTGCACTTTGAACTCGGATTCGGCCTTGGACCGGTTGATTCCAAGCACTACGACCTATCCAGCAATCCGGAGCCTCTGATGCTATTGGATACGCTACGTTTACGCGGTTCCATCGATCTCGTAGAACAGCATCGAAGCCGTCCGGTCTTGCGCGTTGTCGACCACAAGACGGGAAAGCGCCCGCCGCGACCAGCGGTATCCATCGGCCGCGGGTCTACTCTGCAGCCCGCCCTGTACGCTCTCGCTGCGGAAGAGTTGCTCGGGAAATCAGTTGAAACCGGTCGACTCGAATACTGCACTCAAAGGGGCGGATTCACGGCAACTGATATCAAAGTCGACGACACGACACGGCAACGCTTGAATCATGGATTGGACATCATTCAAAGGAGTATCGAGTCCGCCTTCTTGCCTGCTGCTCCACAAGAAGGAGCCTGTAATTTGTGCGACTATCGCCTGGTTTGTGGTCCAAACGAAGAAACACGCGTGAAGAAATGGAAGCCAGCTATTGACGATCTTGATGATCTGCGGAGCCAGCCATGAGTTCGCCAGCCCGCGGACATGAGATCGAGCAAGACACCCGCGCCCGGAAATTAATACGTTCGGCGCTGAACGAGACTCTCGTCGTAGAAGCCGCGGCCGGGACGGGCAAAACTACCGAGCTCGTGGAGCGCATAAGTTCGGTGCTTCGGGCCGGATTGGCGCAGGTAGATCAGGTCGTTGCCGTGACCTTTACCCACAAAGCCGCGGGCGAGCTGAAGATCCGTGTGCGGCAGAAGCTTGACGAGCAGCGCCAGTCAGCGCAAGGTCAAGAATTGGAGTACCTGGAAGACGCGCTCAAGCGACTGGAAGAAGCCGCCATCGGAACCATTCATTCCTTTTGCGCACAAATCCTGCGCGAACGACCGGTAGAAGCAGCGGTTGATCCCAACTTCGAGGACATTCCGGAGCCGGAGCAGCGTCGCCTGTTCCAACGCAGCTTCCAAAGCTGGTTCGAGCGCGCCCTGGACCAGGCGCGACCTGGTGTACGTCGCGTTCTAACTCGAATGGCCTGGAACAGTACGGAGAGCCCGGTTGACGAACTCCAATCGGCCGGGTGGAAGCTGATCGAATGGCGTGACTTCGATACTCCTTGGGCTTCGAAACCGTTCGACCTCAAGGCGGCCATTGATAACGTTTCCGAACCGATTCGCCTGCTCTCGGCCCTGTCCAAACGATGTCAGAAGCCGTCAGATGAGCTTTATCGTTCTCTCGCGCCGGTTCGCGAGTTCGATTCATGGCTCGACAAGTCACGCGAGCGGCCTGACTATGAGACCGCTGAGGCTCGCCTCATAAAGCTGCAGAAAGACCTCAATAAGGAAAAGAAAAACGGGCGAGGGGTCTTTGCCGAGGGCTTCCTGCGGGAAGACGTCATCCGCCTGCGTGACCACCTGATTGAGCAACTCGAAACCTTCAGACAAAACTCCGATGCTGACTTAGCCGCCGTTCTGCAGTCCGAAATGCGCGACCTGATCGATGGCTATGAGCACCTGAAAAATACTGCAGGCAAGCTCGATTTCGCCGATCTGCTCTTAAAAACCCGGAACTTGGTCCGGGACAACGCTGAGGTTCGTAGTTTCCTGCAGAATCGTTTCCGGAGGATTTTCGTTGATGAGTTTCAGGACACCGATCCTCTGCAGGCTGAAATTCTGATGTTGCTGGCAGCCGACGACAGCGCCGTCAGTGACTGGCGGGCCATAAGGCCGGTTCCCGGTAAGTTGTTCATTGTGGGTGATCCGAAGCAGTCCATCTACCGATTTCGGCGTGCAGACGTAGTTGCATATCAGGATGTACGAGACACGCTCGCAGGCGGCGGAGCTCGCGTTGTTCATCTGGCGAGAAGCTTTCGGGCGACACAGCCTATTCAGGATTGTGTCAATACCGCATTTTTGCCCGAAATGCAGGAAAACTGGGTGACCGCACGAGCCGGTTACGTTCCGCTGTTGGGCGGCGCGCCACCGATTCCGGACCAGCCAAGCATTGTTGCTCTTCCGGCACCAATCTCCTGGACGGGCTGCCAGATTACGAAGAACGAGGTCAATCACTGTCTTCCCGACGCGATTTGCGCGTTCATCGAGTGGTTAATCCGGGAAAGTGGGTGGAAAGTTCGTGATCGGGACGGAGACGGCGGCCTGATTCCCATTCGGCCACGCGATATTGCAGTGCTGTTCAAGCGCGTTTTCAACAATCGTGAGGACATGACGCGACTATTCATTCGCAGTTTGGAGGCGCGAGACATCCCGCACTTGCTGGTCGCGTCCAGATCATTTCATCAACGCGAAGAGGTCGAGACTCTTCGCGCGGCTTCGGCAGCCATCGAATGGCCCGACGATGAGCTGGCAGTCTATGCGGCCCTGCGAGGTCCCTTATTCTCGATTCCTGACAATTTGCTATTGCGTTACCGGTTTGAAATGAAGATGCGGCTCCACCCCCTAGGCATAAGGGAGACGGTTGCCTCCGAGGCACTTGAGCCGATCGTTCGAGCACTGGATATCCTGGCAGATCTGCACCGCAATCGCAATCGTCGGCCCATTGCTGGAACTATTTCGAGGCTCCTGGAAGCTACGCGGGCCTATATGGGGTTCGCGCTGCGGCCGGGTGGTCATCAAGTCCTGGCGAACGTGTACAGAGTCATCGAGCTGGCGCGCAGTTTTGAGCAGGCGGGAGGCATTTCCTTCCGTGCCTTTGTTGAGAACCTTACCGCCCGCGCCGAAAGCTACGAAACGGTGGAAGCTCCCATGATCGAGGAGAGTGCCGACGGCGTTCGACTAATGACGGTACACGCTGCGAAAGGACTGGAATTTCCGGTTGTTATCCTCGCGGACATGACAACGAACATTGCAATGCAACATGCCGACCGTTTCCTGGATAGCCAAAGAAAGCTCTGTGCCACCCAACTGGTCGAATACTCGCCTTTCAGTTACCTGAGGCCGCAAGAATTAATCGATCAAGGTGAAGCGGAAAAGGCCCGCGAGGTCTCGGAGGGAGTTCGAGTAGCCTATGTGGCGGCGACGCGCGCGCGGGATATGCTGGTTGTACCTGTTCTCGGAATTGACAGGATGCATGGATGGTTGACGCCACTAGATAAGGCGATTTACCCGAAAGGTGAAGAGCGTCTTGTTAGCCGCCCGGCTCCCGGTTGTCCCGAGTTCGGTCGCAGCACAATACTTGCTGGTCCGCGGAATCAGAGCATATGTCCGGGGCTCCATCACCCAGAAGCCGGATCACACGAAGTGGTGTGGTGGGACCCCTCCAAATTGCGATTAGGGGTTGATGTCAAACAGGGACTGCGAACCATCGACCTCTTAAAAGGGGACGCAGGCCCAAGCACGTCAGCGTACAATTCGTGGCGCGAACAGAGGGAGCGGGCGGTAACTTCTGGTCAAACGCAAACGTGCGAAGTAGTCACTCCAACCGAAATCTCTGAGCTGCCGATCTCTCAAAGGATAACGGTCGAGTACGAGTCAATTTCTCGAGTGAGTCGCGGTCCGAGCGGGCCACGCTTTGGCACACTCGTGCATCATGCTCTTCGTGACTCGATCGAAGGTACCGAGACTCCACAACAAGTAGTCGAGAGCTACGGACGCATCTTGGGCGCCACAGATGAAGAGATGGAAGTCGCAGAGCAGGTAGTCGCCAAAGCCCTTTCTCACCCTTTACTAGAGCGCGCTCACTCATCCCCGCGCTGCCACCGCGAGGTCCCAATCACCCTCAGACTTGATGGTTCCCGTATTTTGGAGGGAATCTGCGACCTTCTGTTCTTAGAGGGCGAGATGTGGCATGTGGTCGATTTCAAGACTGACGAGGATGGTTCACGCCGCAGCGAACGGTATGAGCGGCAGATTCAGTGGTATGCTCACGCCGTCTCACAACTGACTGGATCGCCGGTTTCCTGTCACCTGTTGTTCATATGACAGTGCATGAGCGCCGGCTCCAAAGGGACGAAGCTACGTCACAGCACCGGCATTGACGTAGAAGCAACCACGACACCGTCCACGGCGAAGCCATGGACACCAGGCGTGGCCGGCACATTCGGCTCAAGTTTGAGGGTGGCCCGGCGGTAAGGAGTCGGTGTTCGTACTTTTATCGGCTTTGCTCCACCACCAGCGCCGCCTGCAGCATGGCTTTGGCATACGCGATGTCATACACATCGCCGGCGTAGCCTCCGCCTCCCGGATAGCCGTGGATGGGCCCACGCGCGCGGTCGTAGTCGAGGGCACGCGGGTGTTCGGGATACAACTCTCTCGCGTACTTAAGACGCAACAGCTCCCGTATCACCGCGAACATATTCACGTCGCCTTCGTCGACAAAACCCTCGTCGTATTTCACGTAGGGCTTCATTACGTGCGGATTGCGGTAGTGGACATGATTGATGCGATCGCGGCTGCCGAAATAGCGGCACACCTCGACCGGATCTTCTCCGAGCTCGCGCGTAACCCCGCAATCAAAGGTGATCCCATTTGCAGGGCTGTCAACGATTTCGATCAGGTGTTTCCAGCCATCAAACGTGGCCATGATCTGCTGCGAGCCGCGGCTCAGGGGAAATGGCGGATCGTTGGGGTGAAGCGCCAGGCGCACATTCGCTTTCTCCGCTACCGGGACAACAGCCTTCAGGAAATAAGTGATGTTGGCCCACATCTCCTCCAGCGTGTGCGCACCCTCGTCGGGTAGCGGTCGCAGATCCTTCATGCGGTCATAATCGACGGCCGTCAGACCTGCGCCGCCTCTGCCGGTCTCTTCATAATAGCCTTCCATAGCCCGGTGAGCGTAGAAGTTGTACTCGACGACCGGAATGCCAACCGCGCCCGCTGCTTCGACGGATTGCCTCACCTTCTCGATCTCCTGGTCGCGACCCGGCCGTCCATAGATCGTGTTCGGAAACCCGCCGATCATCAGGTTGCCGAGCGTCACGTCGCCGGCCTTGAGTTCCTCTACGATGGGCTGAAGCTGGCTGACAGACCATGGAATCGGCGGTCCGCCCGACAGCACGTGGTAAACCCCGAGCTGCACCACGCTTCGTATCGCCTCATCGGTAACGCCGCTGTGGAGATCAATCGCACAGGCAATCTTGGGCGTGCTGGCGCTCTCCTGTGGCATGCCGTTGCCCAACCACCACGGCTTCACAGTTGCCTGTGCAAACGTTCGCGGAATGGGCGCAAGAGCGGCCGCTCCCATGCCCTTGATCAGGTTTCTGCGCGAAAGAATCGGTCCCCTCGAGGCCATGGCCCCGCATTCTTCCACGTGCCGGCGTTCGCGTCCATAGCTGATTTCTGGAAGGTGTTCTCCGGAATCGAGGCGTAGGATGGGGCCGTACAAATTCGCTCCCGGAGAGGGCCACTTCGCAATGCCCGACGCAACTCCACTGAAACTGAATCGCCGCACTGTACTCAAATCATCGCTCGCGCTGCTTGCGGGCAGCGCTGCTGGACCAATTGCATCCGCTGAGCCGGAAATCAGGAATGTGAACACTGCGTCGAGTCCGTCTAACCTCAAGCTTACCGACATGCGCTACGCAATCGTGGGATGATGCGCCTGTTCAGCTGACCTTCCGCCTACTGTTTGATTACTGTCCCGTCGCGCAGCCGAAGCTCACCCCATCCGCCATTCAGCGGGCTATGGGTGAATGGCGCTTTCGCCGCTTCCTTCTCGTCGACCTCGATGCCCCAGCCCGGCTTTTCGCTCACCCACAGATAGCCGTCGCGCCACTCCGGACAGCCGTGAAAGATCGCCTGCGTCAGCTGGTTGAACGGCGAGTACTCCTGGATCCCGAAGTTGTAGCTCACCAGGTCCAGCGTGACATTGGCCATGTGGCCCACCGGTGATACATCGCCGGGGCCGTGCCACGCCGTCTTCACGCCGAACGCTTCAGCGAGAATTGCGATTTTGCGCGCCGGGCTGAATCCGCCCGACTGCGACACATGCACGCGAATATAGTCGGTTAGCCGCTCGGTGATCAGCGGCTGCCACTCATGCGGACTGTTGAACAGCTCGCCCATCGCGATTGGAGTGGCACAGTTCTGCCGTATCTGCCGGAAGTATCCGAGATCCTCGGGCGAGAGCGGATCTTCCAGAAAGAACATGCGATACGGCTCGGCCGCTTTGCAGAATTGCACTGCCTCGTTGGGCGTCAGGCGTTCATGCATGTCGTGCAGCAATTCGACTTCATCGCCGAGCTCGCGCCGGCAAATCTCGAGTAGCTTGAGAGCGCGCCGGAATTGCGCCGCGGGATCGAAGAGCGGCTTGTCGTGCAGCGCCTTCGGCCTGGGTGCTTCGCTGTGCTGTGAACCGTAACCGGCCATCCCGGGCAATCCCACCTGCACGCGCACATTGCGATACCCCTGCACTATGAACTTGCGTGCATTCTCGACCACCTCTTCGAACTCCGCACCGCTCGCATGCGCATAGGTGTCGGCGGCCTCGCGGCATTTTCCCCCTGCGAGCTGGTAGACGGGCAACCCAGCCTGACGCCCTTTAATATCCCAAAGCGCTTGGTCGACGCCGCTGATCGCGTTGTTCAGCACCGGGCCGTTCTTCCAATACGAGCTGTCGTAGCAGGACTGCCAGATGTCTTCGATGCGATCGGTCGTTTTTCCCAGCAGGAAGGGCCTGAGATACTTCTCCACCGCAGGCTTCACGAGGTCTGCGCGCTGCGTAAAGGTCGCGCAGCCGTAGCCGTAAAGGCCATCCTGATCCGTCGTGATTTTCACGACGGTGAGCTGGACGCCCGCCGGCTCGCATTCGATCACGCTGATGTCTTTGATTCGCGGCGCAGACATGCCCCGCGTGGCACGTGCCGTCTGCTCCTCGGCCGCAACAAAACGCGGGCTCGCCGCAAGCGCACTCGCGGCGCCGAGACTCTTCAGGAAGTTGCGTCGATGGAGGTTCATGGGCAGCCTTTTCGGTCGGCGAACGAGCCATGGCGTCGATCAAAGAGGCATTCTACGCCCCGCGCGAAGCGAACGAATACATGGGCAATTCGAATCGCTGTGGAGCCCAGTCCCCGAACTGCCTACGCAATCGTTAGCTGGGTCAGCGTCGGGAACCTGTAACGAGAATTCGCGATTGGTGTGCCGACGACTTCAATGCGGTTCAGGTCGCGCGTGCCCACACCGAGTTGCTCGGCCAGCCTGAGCGTCGAGTCGCACTTCTCGAAGGGCGGCGTGCCTCGGTCGGCCATGGGATCGAGTCCCATAACGGCGATGGCCACCGCATCCGTGTTCACGCAGTTCAGGCCCGCGATCAACACGCCGGGATGCACCGGCTCATGAATCCAGTTCTTCTGCTGGTTCGGCAGTTCGCCGCCGGTCATAGTGTAGATGCCGTCAATCACGGCCAGATGAATCGGTCGCGACGCCACCAGGTCGGCGGTAATCCGGGGCACACGAAAGCCCGGGTCTCGCGATTCGGCCACCGGCTGTGGTGCGCTTTTGGGCGGCACCCGTGAACCGGAGTGCATCGGCTCGCGGTATCCGACCGGAATGATGCCTGGCTCGTCCTCGGGCACTTCGCGGCTGTAGATGGTGCACGGAGTAATCCCGAAGCAGTTCTTCATCGAGAGCGTGACACCGGCGGTTCTGTGCTCCTTGAGCTTGGCCAGCGAGACGAAAACATCGGTATCGCGGTACGAGTGGTTCAGGTCGTAGCCCGCATACATCAGGCCTCCTCCCGGCACCATGAACCGCGCATAGCTTTTGCCGCTGCCGAGGTAGTTCGTGTTCTCGAATTCCACTCGCGTCGCAGCGCCGGCAAAGTCCTTCGGCCGCCATCCGGCGGCGATCATGAACTCTTCCAGCGGCTTTGCTCCGATGGGCGCGCTCTCGAGCAAACGAATGCGTGTTGCCCCGGCTTTGCCGAGTAATGCCACCAGGGAACCGATCACCTGCGGGTGAACCCAGTGTGTCATCTGGTTGGGCATGGAGTTCAGTTTGTCGCTGGTCGGCCCGGTCATATTGAGCTTGATGGCAACAGTCTTCCCGCGCACGAGCTTGTCCAGCCCGCCCAACTGATCGAACATCACAGCGAGAGTGTCGCGAACCCACCGGTCGTACTCAGAGCAGAGGCCGATCGCCACGCGGCTTGCATGCGCCCGCATGGCTGAAGCAAAGATGGGCCTCGCCACTGCCGCACTGGCAACCATGCTCATGACGCTCAGAAACTCTCGACGCGAACAATTCGGTTTCATCGAGTTCAAACCCTTCCCAGCACTCTTGAGTAGTATGCTTGAATCCCCAGCAACGCGCACTGATTTTTGCTGGCTGTCGTTTTCCCTAATGAGCAGACTGCACCCGGCGGATTGAACCCCCAACTTTTTTACGGTCCCAATTAAGGAAAAGCCACAGCGGGGGCATAGCCGTATCCCTCCACTCGGGACTTGAGCCCCTGCGCTTCCATCGCTAAATAGCGCGTAACTATTGGTAGGTTGATTCGACCGGAGGATGGCTGATCGGCCGTCAGTCGCCCGTCGCGATCAACTGCCGCCAAATTGAACGAGCTTCCAACAACTTACCGGCATTGTGATTTTCGGGGTGTGCCGCAGAATGAGCCTTGACTCTTCCCGCTAGGCCCCGCTTTTCAGTAGTGTCAGCCGTCGCACCGCAGTCCAGGGCAGCGCGGACGATCTCGAGTTCGGGATGCTGATAACGCATTGCTGTCTTTACATCCCTGTGTCCCATCGTCTTCATCACGGCAGCTAGGTTCCCAGTTCGCATGAGAACCCGTGTGCCGTAATCATGTCGCGCACAGTACAACACCATTTCCTTGGGAAGTCCTGCCTCATTTCGGGCTTGCCGAAACAACTTGCATATTGACCTCAAGTGTCCGGATGCGGATCGCTTGGAAGGAAACACCCAACCATATGTCCTCGTTCCGCAGCGCTTCTTCAGAATGTCAAAAACGCGACGGCTCATTGGCACGAGCCTTCGCCCTTCTGGTGTTTTGCTGTCCGGCACAAAAATCGTCCGGTTATTCCAATCCAGATTCTCGATCCGCATCTGGAAGAGTTCCCGTTCGTTTCTCATACCGGTATCGCGCATTACGGCGATGATGTCGCCAAAGAGTTCGCGGGTCCGTGCCCGCCATTGGCAACGAAGACTTGCCTGGACAAGCTTCTCTTCCGCATCTGCATCGAGCCTCACGTCGCGACCGTGCTCCTTCATCAATGTGATCTTCGGAGCCCGACCGATCAGCTTCCATTCCTCGGCTTTGTGAAGCATCCGGCGCAGAGTTCGCAATGCACAGTTGCCATTACCAGCCGAGCCCGAAAACTTCAGCTTTTCAGCGTTCTCAGTTGTAACTTCGGCCAGTCGCATGGCGAAGATTGGCGTTAGCTTCAACAGAGGCAGCCATTTCGGTAGTATTTTCTCGTTTTCTCTTCCAGTCTGGCCTCGCCCAGCCAGCTCTGGAATCGCTGCGAAAACTCGGCCAACAGTGTGGGCTTGGCAGGAAACAGATCACCCTGCTCCAGCGCCTGCACGAGTTTCATGCTGGCCACTTTCGTGGCCCTTACTGCCTTGGTTTCCCCGGTCGAGCCCCGATATCGTTGGCCGCGTACCGTGAAATCAAACCAGTAAAACGTGGATTTCGCTTTCTTAAAGAGCTTCACGAGTCTCCTCCATTTCAGCCCGCACGGAAGCAACTCGTGTGTCCCGTCCTAACTCTTCGGAACTCCTCCATCATAGCCCAGTGTTTTAAAGTGAATCCAACTTCATCTCGTACTCCTCTCGGAAAAGTACCCACATTTGAGCTTGATGGCGGCGGTGTACTATGCGCTTAACGCACACCATTCGCTTTACCGTCAAGACGCTCAGGCCGTCCGTGCCCTTGCCGCAGCCCGTCCCATGCGAAACGTGACTCTCCGCGGAGACTTTACTCCAGTCTTAACCAAGCACACCAAGAGCTTCAAGTTGGTCGACACGCTTTCGATGGGTGGCGGTCGCACCAGGACCCAACGTCCGGATAGCCCGTTAGAACGAAGCCGCTCGCGCGGCGGACGCTGCGGCGTGGGTGAGGTCGGCAGCCGTGGTACTCAGCTTCAGATAAAGTG
>Ga0126372_10000778_pt1 | contig 11923 bp, 10 predicted proteins | sample PanSoiMetaPlot_6_FD_92762 | JGI IMG/M metagenome (GOLD analysis project Ga0126372, IMG submission 92762) | Tropical forest soil microbial communities from Panama - MetaG Plot_6 | ecosystem: Environmental > Terrestrial > Soil > Tropical forest > Bulk soil | place: Panama | collected 2016-02-17
TCGGCGGCCTGGACGCCCTGGTCAACAACGCCGGCGTCCTGCGCGACCGGACCGTGGTCAAGATGTCCGACCAGGAATGGGACGACGTGATCCGGGTTCACCTGCGCGGCCACTTCGGCCCCACCAGGGCGGCCTGCCGGTACTGGCGCGAAAACCGGCGGCCCGGTTGGGTTGGGCACACCAGCTCGACGTCGGGCATCCTCGGCAACTTCGGCCAGGCCAACTACGGCGCGGCGAAGGGCGGGATCGCCGCGTTCTCCACCATCGTGGCCATGGAAATGGCGCGCCACGGCGTTACGTCCAACGCCATCGCCCCATCGGCGATCACCAGAATGACCGAGGATTTGCTGCCCGAGGACGCCCGGCTCGCCCGCAAGGAGGCCATCGACGCCGGACAGTTCGACTTCTTCTCCCCGGACAACATCGCGCCGCTGGTGGCGTTCCTGTGCTCGGACGGCGCCGGCCACATCAGCGGCAAGGTGTTCGGCGTGCAGGGCGACTCGGTGGAGCTCTACCAGCCGTTCACCTCGATCGCCGAGGTCAGGGCCGGTGGTCATCGCTGGGACCCGGCCGCGCTCGCGGGCCGGATCGACGAGCTTTTCACGACAGGCGTCCAGCCCGGCCCCGAAAACATGATGGCCCGGATGCGGTACGGCATCCTCGACCATCCGTGACTCGCCGTCACAGTCCGTTTCGCCAGACGGTATATTATGGATCTTGCCACGCCCGCGCTTTGTGGCGCTTCTAGAGTTGCCGTAACAAATATGGACCATGCTGCGACATCCTTGACATGACGACGCAAGCGCCAGCTGCTCGTATTTATCAATACGTCGTGGGAAGGTGGGACGTGCCAATGACGGTACACTCGAGCAAGAGTTGTTTGTTCTGCGGCGCCGGTGGGCAGGGTGTCAAGATTACGAAAGAGCATGTGCTTCCTAGATGGTTGCGGACTCACGCTCGAGTCGATTTGGGGTTCAGTAAGGAGATCATCCGTATAGGCGGCGAGCAGATTGGACAGCCCAGGCTGGCTCGTCCCTTTAATAGACAAGCGCGGATCGCATGTTTAGCATGTAATACCGGGTGGATGCGTGCACTCGAGGAGCGGGCGAGGCCGTTGCTCCTGCCGATGTTGGACGGCTTGGACGTGGAGTTGAGCAGTGACAAGCAAGTCGTCCTCGCGGCCTGGGCGGTCAAGACTTGTTACGCTGTAGCGAACTCTCGGCATGATTTCAGGGTTGCGATTCCCGTGAGCCATTATCGGCAACTAGCTTCCTCGCTCGGAAGAACTGCCCCTGGGGCAGTGGGTGTCTGGCTTGCGCTGCATCCGGAAAGATTGTATATAGGTGGTGCTGGTAGCGCCGCTCACCTGGCCGCCTTTTCAACCCGTGTCAAGACTGTCAAGGATGGGCCGTCGAACCTCAGATTTTACGGATTAATCTTGCGGATCAGCCGACTGATAATTCAGGTAATAGGACCCGAGCGGACGGATGAAGATGTCCTGTTAAAACACGTTCTCGCGGACTCGTACATGTGCGAGATCTGGCCTCCTTCAGGCGAACCGTTAAGGTGGCCTCCACCTGGAGATCTTGGTGAGGTTGGTGGATTCGACGCTCTGGCGGGGCGCGATGGCAGTTACAACGTTCCACCTACATAGTGGGGTAACCGTAACTCTGCGTCTGCACAATGGTGTTGATCAAGTTGTTGCCGCAACTTAGCTAGGCTGACTCTGCGTAGGTAGGTCCGTCGTGTCCATTCACGGGTGAGTTAGTTAGCGCGGCCGTGGTCGGAGCTTAGGCAGGGACGGTGGCCTGGCTTTTCTTCAGCTCGTTGAGGGCGCGCCAGAAGCCGTCGAACAGGTCGCGGAGCTGGACTAGCCAGGTTAGCGCGCTGGCCAGTGCCTTGCCCAACGCCCTGAGCATGTTGGCGACGGTCCGGACCACCTGAGCGATCTTGACTGTGGCCTGGCTGACGACGACCGGTTCCGCCATCCCCACAGTGCAGGCCAGTTCGATCGCCCAGCTCACCAGCGCGCCGGCCAGCGTCGCCAGCAGGTCGCGGATGGCGACTCGAATGCCACCGACAACCTCTGCCATGGCCAGCGTGATTCCGGCGATGCCGTGGGCTCCGCCGGCGGCGCCCTTCGCGATACCTGCGATCCCGATGGCCGTGCGCAGGTAGCCGTCTGCCGCGTGTCCGGTCCACTGGGACACACCGGTCCTGGCGACCTGGTCGAACTCCTGACCGAGCGTGAGCATCTCGTTCTCGATGTTGGCCCAGGTCGCGGCGTAGCCCTTGACCATGTCCGGGTTGCCGGTCACGGCGTGCAGCGCCGCACGGGCCGGCTCCACGTGCTCCAACATCCAGGAGAAGAGCTGGCCAGCAACATAGGCGATCGGGTCGACCACGGCGCCGGCGACGTCGAGCGACACCGCCGCGACGCCGGAGATGATCAGGCCGAGGTCGTTCTGGTCGATGCCCTGGGCGATTGTCCAGCCGTCCTCGAACGCGGTGATGCCCGTCATGAACCCGGTGCCGGACTCAACGTCCGGGGCGCCCAGGTTCTCCAGCGGGTTGTAATCCTGCAGGTAGTTGTTCCGTAGGTCCGATCGCTGGTCGACGAGCGGGTTGGTGCTGGAGTTGTCCACGTCGACCATCAGTTGCCTCCCCGTGCGGATGGAATCGGAGTGCTCGCATCGAGCAGCTTTGTAAGGGTCTGCAGCAGGATAACGATCTTCTCTTCAGCCTCCTGGTATGTCTTGGCGCAGCCCTGGAGGTTGGTCACCATCTGGTGCAGGACCGCCGCGGTCTCGGTCAGCGTCTCGACTCCGCGCTGCTGCGGGTCCTTGAGTAGCTGGGCGAACGGCTGGCAGAACAGGCCGTAGGCGTCGTCCAGGCTCGTGACATGCGCCCCGGCGTCGGCTGCGGTGTCTGCTTTGGTGGCGAAGCCGTCGACGGCACCGGCCTGAGTGAGCAACTGGTCGATGTTGACGGTGAATCCGTCGCTCATGGTCGTTTGCCCCTCGGGGTTTAGCGCAGGAAGGACTCGTCGTTCCAGTCGTCGTCGGAGTTGTGGTCACGCGGTGCGCGCGGCGGCGGCTGCGGCTGGCGTGGCCGCCCTCCGGGCACGGGTGCATCTTCGACCTCGTCGAGCCGCATCTGCGGTGTCACGGTGGAGCCCGTGGCGTAGTCCTCCTCGGGCAGGTCGGGGAAGCGCTGCTGATATTGCGCCATGAGGTTGCGGGCTGGTTCGTCGTCCGCGGGAACGATGGACTGGATCAGCTCCTGTGCTTGCTGGCGCAGCGTGGCCTGGGCCCGTTTCATGCAGGCCATGATCGCCGCTGACAGCTGGTTCGGGTCCATGCCGCGGGTACGTTCGGAGAGCGCGATCTCGGTCGGTACCCCGTTGGCGTCGACGGTCACTCTGATCACGCCATCCGGCGACTCCTCGGTCGCGCTGGTCGCGTCGAGGCGCTGTTGCAGCTGGGTATACCGCTGTGCGCGTCGTTCAAGGCCAGCGGCCCATTTCTCCAATTCTTCCGCTGCCTTCGTGGGGTCTGAGCCGATCACTGAGGTCCTCCACATGTTCAGTGCGTGAGACGGGCAAGCGAGCGGCCCCGTTCCTTGTAACCTAGCTCACCCCCGGCGTGTCTGGCGCTGGTCCCACCACGCCCTGCGGCGGTTGACCAGCGCGGCGAACAAACCCGCGTCGTGCACCGGGATCATCCACTCGCCCGCGCTGGTCGCCAGCAGTACAGCGGGACCCGGCTGGGCGTACAGCACGTTCCCGTCCGCCAGCGTGAGCCACGGCCGCAGCGCCGGCTCCGACGGAAGCATCACCGGGGTGACGTGGCGAAGCTGGGAGAAGGGGATGGCCGCGTCGACGCGCGGGCCCGCGCTGCGTCCCCGGTGGTGCCGCGCCGACCACTCGATGCCGTCACTGCCGATCTCGACCCGCGCCGAGATCAGCGCGGGTGTGGTAATCGCGAATCGCGCGGCAAGCGGGATTCGCAAGGCGGTGGCCCCGAGCTCGGGGACAAGGGGAGTCAGCAGGACCCGGTGCGCTCGGTGAGCGCTCAGACACGACGTGGCGGCGACCGCCCAGCTCAGCGCGAACAGCACGCCTGCCATGGCCTTGCCGGCGCCGGAGCTCGAGTTGACCGCGATACCGAAACCGGGGATCACGCCAAGCAGAATCTGGCCACCGGCGGTGAGCAACGCCGAAGCCAACCAAGCCGACGGTTCGAGGACGCCCCGACGGCGCAGCCACCACAACACGGCGGCCATCGGCGCCGCCGCGCCGAGAACCGGAACCACCGTCCACCAGGGAAAGCCATCCTGACCGAGCGCGGTGAGCACGAGGAAGACCACGCACATTGTCAGGAGCACGCTGGGTAGCGTCGCCAACGAGGCCAGCAGCAGCCGCCGGACTCGACGCCAGCGTGGCCGCAGCATGCTCTCGCCCTGTACATCACCCGTCATGGGTGCGACAGAACATATTGAGTGCGGAATCAGGGCCATGTGGCGGGAGCCTAATCTTGCGATTTAAGGTGCCTCCCCGGTCGGGCGCTTCTCGGTGGTGGGTCCGGGGTGGTCGCTTGGCGATCGAGCGTCATGGCCCGCCGCATGGCGGCGTTCCTCGTCGAGCCGGTCCTGGGCGCCAGCGGGGTCATCGTTCCCCTAAGAGTACCTGTGCGAGGTGCGCGAGGTACCGCGACGGGCCCACGGGCCCGCCCTTGACCCCGGAGCTTCTACGGCTACTCACACACCGCTGGGAATGTCAACCTCATTTGGCTTCGGTGAGTTCGTTGACTAGGGCGGCGGTGGTGACGTAACGGCCCCGGCGGCCGGCTTCGGCGGCGGCGATGCCCAGGCCGATGAGCAGGTGGGTTTTGCCGGTGCCGGAGTCGCCTAGCAGCACCACCGGTTTGGCGTTGTCGATCCAGCTCCGCTGGCGAGCATGGCCAGGGTGGCTGGGGGCAGCGTGGCAGCGTGGGCAGCGAGGTCAGGCCGAAGTCGTCGAGTCGCTTGTGGCGTGGGAACTTGGCCTCGTTGACCCGGCGGATGCGGCGGCGGGCGTCCCGGGCGTCCCGGTCGTCGCACTCGGCGGCGAGGACCTCGGCCGGGAACGCCCGTGGGACAGGCGTTCCCGTGGCACCTTCTCTGAACTAGTTTTTGATCTTCGGGTTTCCAGGTTGGGTGGCGGTGCGCGCGGCGACGTCGTGATAGTTGGGCATGCCTAGTGCGACGCTTGCGCGGCGGCGGGCGATCTGGTAGTCAGCTTGGGTGAGTTTTCCTTGGCGGCGGCGAGACTGACTTTGAGTCCTTCGGCTTCTCCGGCCCGGCCCTCGCGTTCGGCCTGAGCTATTCGGGAGATCAGGCTGTCGCGGATGTCCTTCAGCCGTTGCCGTGGGTCCGTCTGCGTGGACAAATATACCAGCCGTTCAGAAGGCTATGGGAGCCAGGCGACGTGGCTTCTTAGCAGCGCGTAACCGACGAAGGCGACTGTGTCGATCAACGTGTGGGCCAGGATCAGCGGCCACAGCCGGTTTGTCCGCTGCCACACCCGGCCGAACACCAGACCCATGATGACGTTGCCGAAAAAACCACCGAATCCCTGGTAAAGGTGGTACGACCCGCGGAGCACCGCGGAGACGGCCAGGGCGCCATTGCGGCCGACGCCGAGCTGGCGCAGCCGGGTCAGCAGGTAGCCGACGACGAGCACCTCCTCGGCCCACGCATTCGCCGCCGCTGAGAGCACCAGTACCGGCAGCCGCCACCACCTGTCGTGCAGAGTGGACGGAAGCACGGCGAGGTTGAGGCCCAGCTCGTGGGCCACAAGGTAGAACCCGAGGCCGGGTATGCCGATGAGCGCGGCCAGCCCGGCGCCGTACAGCCAGTCGCGCCGCATCGGCCTCGGGCCGAGCCCGAACTGGCGGGGCATTACCCCATCCCGCAGGAGCAGGTAGATCCCGAGCCCACCCCATGCCACGAGCTGCAGCACGCCGGTGAGCTGCAGTGCCAAGTCAATCAGATTCGCGCGTGCCGCCGGCGCGTTCAAGGCGACCGCCTGGTCCGAAAGCGGCTCGGGTTTGGCGAGCGCCTCAAGCAGCCGCAGTAGGCTACGCAGCCCGGAAAGTCCAAGTGTAATAGCGAAAACTAGCAGCAGTTCGGCCCGTAGCATCCGCCGGCGCTGCCCAGGCAACCCAACCCACAAATTGGTCACGAAGTTATGGCCCTATCGGTCGGAAATACCGGCCAAACGCCCCACATGAGCTGGCGTCGGCAGCCGACGGGCCAGTTTTCACGCCGATGAGGCGTTCCGAAGGAGTTAGGGTCGCTGAATCGAGCCATTCGTGATCAACTCGGGGTGGGGTGGGCGGATAGGCCGGTGCAGTCGCGGAGGGCTGTGTACTTGGTGGTAATGCGGGTTGCCTCCGGGCCCTGCGATGGAATGGGTTGGCCGGTTTCGCGTGAGATGTAGGCCGGGACCAGTTCGGTGTTGGCGATCTTCTTGTCGCGTAGGGTAATTCGGAGAACTCCGGTGTCATTCGAGTAGGCGTCGTTCCACCACCAGAGGAAGTTGCCGAGGCCGTAGGCGACGAAGGTGCCGCCGAGCCAGCCGTCGCCGAGCAGCAGGTGCGCGTGCGTGCCGACGATCAGGTCGGCGCCGGCGTCGGCGAGCAGCCTGGCGAACGTGCGCATCTCGTCGGTCGGGCAGTCGCTGCCCTCCCGGCCCCAGTGCATGAACACGATCACGAAGTCGGCCCGCTTCTTGGCCTCGCGCACAGCGCTGGCGGAGCGTTCCGCGTCGCGGGCGTGGGCGACGCCGGGGCGCGAGCCGGTGGCCACCCAGGACGACTCGAGCTCGTGCACCTGGGAGATACCGATGAACGCGAGCCTGGTGTGGTTGATCTCGGTCATCCATGGCGCCCAGGCGGCGCCGGCATCCGCACCGGCGCCGAACACCGGCACACCGGCGTTCCTGGCTTGCGCGAGGGAGTCGGACAGGCCGGTCTGGCCGTAGTCCAAGGCGTGGTTGTTGGCCTGGGACACGGCGTCGACGCCAGCGGCCTTGATCGCTTGGTATGCGCTTGGCGGCGCCCGGAACAGGTATTTCTTGTGCTCGGCCGTGCCGCCGGTGGTCACCGCGGTCTCCAGGTTGACCACGGCTAGGTCGGCAGCCTCGAACACGCTGGTGATCGGGCCGAACGCGGTCGCCGGATTGTCGAGCAGGGCGGTGGTGCGTTCGGCGAAGTGGACATCGCCGGCGAAGGCCAGCACCACCTGGCCGGGCGTGGCCGGAGCGGCCGGCGAGCCCGGCATGCCCGGAGCAGCCGGCACCGGGGCGGCGGCCCTTGGCGCGGTGTCCGCCGGAAGCCCGGTGCCGGGCACGGGGGCCGAGCAGCCGCCGAGCAGCGCGACCACCAGCGCCCCGACCGCGGTCCCGTAGCCGGCCCTTCGCACGCGCGACAGCCTACGGCTTCGTCCACCGCCCCCCACGATCGTCGGCGTCGGCGGGCGCTGGGGCTGCCTGTGTCACGTGCCACGGGCGACCCGGCTCATCGCTTACCGTCCCGGTTCAGCAGGTATATACGGTGGCTGCTGGTCCATCGAGGCCGGCACGGATTGCGGCGGCGAGCTCGGCGACTCCCTCGTCTTTGAGCACCGCGTAGTGATCGCCGGCCAGTTCGACGACCCTCGGCGGCGCCGCGGAGAAACCGGAATGGCGATCGAGGAACGAGTAGTCGTCGTGTGCCGCCTTGAACACCTGCACCGGAGCGCCGAGCTGCCGTTCGACCAGTTCGTCGAACCTGTACTCGAATTGGTAGGTCGCCTGGACGATCCGCACGATCCGCCGGATCAGATGGGCGTCGAGCGTCGGGAACAAGGCGTTGACGAACGAGACGAAGGACTGTTCGTCGTGCACGGTGCGCAGGCACTCGGCCAGCTCCGGCCCATCAACGGTGCCCGCGAAAACGGAGAAGAGAATGGCCACGTACGCCGGATTGTCGTAGCTGGCCCGCCGGCCGGGTTGCTGGCCTTGTGCCACCGGCACCCGTGGATTGCCGGGGCACAGCAGCAGCACGCTGTCCACTTGCTGGCCCGACTGCTGCAACTGCCAGGCCGCCTCGAAGGCGACACGCGCGCCGAACGAGTAGCCCCACAATGTGTATGGGCCTTCCGGTTGCACGCGGCGAATCTCGGCCACGTCGGCGGCGGCCATGTCGCGGATCGTCTGGTAGGGCGTCTCGCCGTCGTTGAGCCCGTATGCCTGAATACCGTAGAAAGGCCTGCCGAGGTCCAGCTCGGAACCGAGCCGGCGGAGGTTCATCGGGTAGCCGCCCAGCCCGGGCCAGCAGAACACCGGCCGCCCGGCCGGGTCGCCGTGCAGCCGCACCAGCCGCGAACTCGGCTGGGGGTTCGGCTGGCCGGTGCCGGTGCCGATGCGGGCCGCGAGATCGCCCAGCTTCGGGCTTTCAAACAGCACCTGCAGCGGCAGCTGGGTACCGAATTCCCGGTTGATCCTGTTGATCAAAGTCACCGCGACCAGCGAGTTTCCGCCCGCGGCGAAGAACTCGTCCTCGACCGAGACCGAATCGTAGCCGAGCATTGCGGCCCACTGCGCGGCGAGCCATTTCTCGGAAGGCGTCGCCGGCGGGACGTAAGGGGCGCAGGCCGCGTCCGAGGTAACCGCGTCGAGCGTGGCCAGTGCCTGGTTGTCCACCTTGCCGTTCGCGTTGAGTGGCAGCCGGTCCAGCACGACTACCCGGTTGGGAACCATGTAGTGCGGCAGGCGGCGGCTAAGCTCATCCTTGATCATCTCGGCGGGTCCCTGCATGTGGACGGTGTCCTCACGCATTCCGTCGCTGGCGATCTGCTCCGCGCTGACCTTGCCGCCGAGCGCGAAGTAACTGGCGCCCGGCTCGAACCCGCACCGCGCGAGAATGTCGTCGATTCGCTGCGCGGCCGGGAGCGGGTGGCCGGTTTTCGAGCTGTAGCCCGACGACATCAGGCCAAGGCCGAGGCCGTTGCGTTGCAGGTGGTGCAGTTTCGTGCCCAGGTTGATGTATTCCAACCAGGTGTGGCTGGTCCGGCTGACGATCGCGACCCCAAAACTCGCTCGTTCGTAGACCTGCTGGTTGATGGCGATGACATGTTTGGGCAGCACGAGTTCGTCGCTGATGCCGACCAGTTCGCCGCCGACCCAGCGGTACTGGCCGGCGGTCAGACCGGCGACCCGGCCGGGATGTACCTGCAGGTAGATTTCGGTGGCATCCTCCGGTGCGCGGTCGCCGCGCTCGCCGAATTCGAACGAGCCGAGATAGTAGTCCTCGTCCGCGACATCGAACTGGTCCCGGACGGTCGGGTCGTAGCCGTGCGGGCGGACATGCAGCCCGAATTCGGGCAGAACGTCGTCCAGGACCCCGATCATGTGGCCGGTCTCCATCTCCAGCACTTCTCGGATGTTGTTCTTGTAAACTGGCTCGATCGCGCGCCGTTTGCCGATGAAATGCAGCAGCACCGGTTCTGGGCGGTTCCGGCCGGGGCCGACCCGCACCAGCGTGTGGTCCACCGGGTGGTAGTAGTAGGTCCCGTCGGGCAGCCCGCCGGCGCCGTTGGCCTCCAGATACAGCTGGGTGGCGTACAGCGCGCCCGGCGAGGCGTAGGAATACTTCGGCAGCAGCCGCTGGTGGCTGTGGAACTGGCCGAACCACCGCAGGATCTCCCCCAGCTCCGGGAGGCCGACCTCGCCGGTGCGAGAGCCGGCGGTGCGAGAGCGGCGGGGCTCGCCCGCCGGGCGGGGCGCCAGCAGCGCCACCAGGTCGGCCTCGGTGACCGGCCCGCCGTCGAAGAACCGGTACGTCTTGCGTGCGAAGACCCGCTCGCGCTGCCGTTGCGTCTCCTGCCTGCCCGGCAGCTCGATCACCGGCCGGCCGAGGAGTTCGCCGGCGTCCCGGAGGCCGGGATTGCCCAGCTGCGCCTTCACTTGCAGGCGGCTCTTCTTGGACTGGTGGTGCGCGCCGTGGCTGCCCTGGTCCATCAGGGCCGCCTCCTTCGGGTTCAGCTCGACGCAGGCCACCAGGCTGGGGTGGTGGGTGCGCGGGTCGTCGGTCATGACGACCGCGGCGTGCTTCACCCAGGTGTGGTCCTCGATCGCCAGATTGATCTCGTCCAGTTCGACCCGGTAGCCACGCAGCTTGACCTGGTTGTCCACCCGCCCGACGAACTGGATGGTGCCGTCGGGATTCCAGTAGGCCACGTCGCCGGTTTTGTACAACCGTTCGGTAGGCATGAACGGCGAGCCGATAAACCGTTCCTGTGTCTGGTCCGGCCGGTGCAGGTACCCGCGCGCCAGCTGGTTGCCGCCGATGTACAGCTCGCCGGTTTCGCCGATTTCGACCGGCATCATGTCCTGGTCGAGAATGTAGCACTGGGTGTTGTCGACCGGCACGCCGATCGGCACGGTACCGGAGCCCTCACCAATGGCCTCGGCATCGATCAGATAGGCTGTCGCGTTGATGGTGCACTCGGTCGGTCCGTAAAGGTTCACCAGCGACGAAAAGGGCAGCTCTGCGGCGAACCGGCGGGCAAGCTGCCAGGACAGCGCCTCGCCACCGGAGAATACGCGCCGCAGTGTCACGCACGACTGCAGCTCCTCGGTGTCCAGCAGTGCCTGTAACAGCGTTGGCACGCACTGGAGCGTGGTCACGTCGTGCCTTACGATCGCGGCGACCAACGCTTCGGGATCGCGGTAAATACCCGGGGCGCCCATGACAACACGGGCGCCGACGGCCGGTGCCAGCAGCTCCCACTGCGCCGCGTCGAAGCTCATCGGCGTCTTCTGCAAGATGGTGGTGCCGTTGCCCAGATGCCCGCAGTCGTGCAGCCACCGCAGCTGGGAGGCGATGCTGTGGTGCTCGACCATCACTCCTTTCGGCCGGCCGGTGCTGCCCGAGGTGTAGATGACGTAGGCCAGCGACTGTGGACTCGGCGTGGCGTCGAGCTGCCCGAGGTCGTCGCCGGTCTCTTCGACCACGACGATGCGGGTGCCCGGCGGTACGAGCTCGGTGAGCTGCGCGGCGAGCCGGCGCTGGGTGACGACGACACGGGCCCGGCTGTCGTCGATCATGTATCGAACCCGTTCCTCCGGGTACTCCGGTGACAGGGGCAGATATGCCCCGCCGGCGAAGAGAGTTCCCCACAAACCGACCAACAGATCCAGAGACGGCTCGGCGTAAAGACCGACACAGTCATCCGCCGCCACTCCCACCGTGCCCAGACGGGCGGCAAAGCGCCGGCTGGCGCGGACCAGATCTCGATAGGTCATCGATTCGTCGCCGCAGACGGCCGCGATGTCGTCTGGGCGGTGGGTGGCCTGTCTGGCCAGCAGCGTCGTGACTTGTGGCGCAATCGAGCCAGGGTAAGGTTTCGCAACGAGCGACCTGGTGTCCAAGTCATACTCGCGGTTAGCGGCTACTCCCGACTGGTGATTCATGAATTAGAATTCCCTCGATAGGACTACTTGACTGTGGAACTCGCAGCCTTCGCCAGTTCAGTGGCTGGGCAAGGACGACCGCGATAACGACAGCGAGCGCGCCGACGCCCTGCAGCGCCGTCAGCGCCTGGCCGAGCACTACATAGCCGAGCACGGTGGCCATCAGCGGGCTGCCAAAGCCCAGCAGCGACACGGCCAGTACCGGCAACCGCTCGATGCCTCGGAACCAGATCGAGTACGCCACCAGGGCGCCGACCAGGCTCAGGTACGCGAACCCGGCGACGTTGCTGCCCGTGACCCGGTCGGGTAGCCCCTCTGTCGCCAAAGTGACGGGAACCAGGGCGAGCCCGCCGGCCAGCAGTTGCCAGCCGGTGAAGGTCAGCAGCCCGACGCCCGGCGGGCGTCCCCATTTTTTGGTCAGCACGA
>Ga0126372_10000780_pt1 | contig 11915 bp, 16 predicted proteins | sample PanSoiMetaPlot_6_FD_92762 | JGI IMG/M metagenome (GOLD analysis project Ga0126372, IMG submission 92762) | Tropical forest soil microbial communities from Panama - MetaG Plot_6 | ecosystem: Environmental > Terrestrial > Soil > Tropical forest > Bulk soil | place: Panama | collected 2016-02-17
TCATTTCCGCCTTCCTTTCTGAGCTTCCCTTTCCTTGGAGCGCTTCTTCGGCTCAGTCTGCCACAGCTCGTTGGATCGGAAGTTTTTTGGTTCGCTTTTTTTTGCCCCGGGGTGCGGGAAGGGAGCCGTTCAGCATGAAGTCCCACTACACTGGTCTCCAGCATGGCACTCTCCATCCACGTCAGCGATTTCCGAGCGGACGGCATCAAGGTAATTCCCGCGACGGGCGACGACTTCGATGCGCTCGCACGACCCTTGATTGGGCGCGTGGCGGACATTGGTATTCAACTCAAGCCGTTGCTGTTCGTCGTTTCGAACGAATCGGAACACACCATCGTGTCGTTTTCAAAAACCTGGACGGTTCGACACGAAGATGGGCGCACGACGACGATGCGAAGTCACACGAGCTTTCCCGAATACATTTGCGGCGATGTCTTGATCAGTCATGATCCGCTCGCCTTTCCTCCCGGCAGTCGGCGCGTCGAGACGCCAAGCGTGGTTATTCAGGGCTATGCCGAGTCGGAGCCCTACTACGATCAGTTTCTTCCGCAGTTTGTCGTTGAGAAAGACCAGATGCTCGCCCATGCCACCGAGCTTCGCATCGAACTCGACGCTGCGATCTTCGCTGACGGGCGGCTTATCGGACGCGACCCCGATGGCTGGTTGAGCGGCCTGTTTTCAGAGTATGTCTCGGCCAAGCAGGATTGGTATCGCCAGATTCTGGAACGGCTGGATGCAGGCGGATCGGTTGACGACGCCTTCGCGCCAATCCGAGCGTTTCAAGAAGAGAAGAATAGGCAGGTTCGCGCCGGTCGGCGATTCCCGCGCGAAGAGACCCAGCTGTGGAAGACGCAAGCGGCTGCTGAGGCGACACGATGGAGACGCCGGTTTACTGACGACGAGCTTCCAGCGCTCCTCAAGCAGTCGATTCGGCTTGAACCGTTCGTGATACGCCGCGTTCCGACCTGATTTGTTTTCGGTGGCCCGCGCGGAGTGGGGTGCGAAGGAAGTGGATGTCCGGGGATAGAAAGAATCTCGCGGCCTCAACACCAGGACGGAGCTTCAGCCGATTGGTTACAGGGCGTTCACGAACCCAAATCCTTACCGGGAGCGCAAATCGATCCTGACTTTCAGCTGATAGGGATGTCGGCGCTGATCGAACCGGCCGCACCGCTGTCATCCGTGAAAAACGTCGTGAAATGGAATCGCGCGCCCGCACTCGGCGTGACGAGCACGTCGGCCGCAAGACCGGAAAAGGTGATCTCGCCGCCAGCCGCCAGATGGAGATCCCCGCTGCACACGGAACAGCCCGCCGACTTTGACCAGAACTTCTTACGATCCGCGAAGATCGTTCCGCTCGCGTCAAGCACGGATGCTTCGCTGCGATCCACACGCACGCCGGTGGCGACCGCAGCGCGAAATGTCACGTTCCACACCATCTGTTCGCCAGCCGCACGACGCTGCATCGGATTGGGCGTGATGGTCACGAGCAACGGCACGGTCGTCTGGGTTGGGGTTGTCGGTGAGGGTGAGGATGACGAACAGCCGGCGAGCGTCAACACCAGGCACGGCAGCAGCGGATGGAATCTCATTCTGCCTCCTTGTTCTGGTCCGTTACGCGATCCTACGTGGCCCGGACGTGTTTGTTTACCAGACTGGCCGAGCATTGTTTCGGGCCCTGCAACTCGTCAATCAGGCAGCGAAGCTCAACAATTAGAGTTGCCAGTCTTTCGGCCCCGCCCTGGGGGAAGCGAGCCATCCTCGGCCAACGCCCTTGCGCAGGGGTCATACTTTGCGTTATAAAGTTGCCATGCGAGCCATGACACGCGCTGTCGCCATCGTTCAGGTGGCGTTCATTCTTCCCGCAGCGTTGTTCTTGACGTCTGTGTTGGTGAGCGTGGGTGACCCACCGCAATACGAGCTGGCCCATCTCGCCCAACGCATCGTCGCGTGGTATTCGGGGAAGGCGTGGACGCTGGAGTTCCTCCTCATCCTGCTGCCGTTTGTGGCGCTCGTTGCCGGTTGCACCGCATTGTTTCGAAACTGGCGCGGCGAGCCTCGACCCGAGCCCGTGTTGCGAGCATCGCTGGCTTCGATTCCTGCTCCATTCGCCACACTGTTCGTCGGGTGGGCCACACTCACATCGGCGAGCATCTTGGGTGTCGTCGCGCTGCACATGCTCGCGAACTGATCGAACGGCACTCCGATGAAAACCCTGCTCGCTGTCATCGCTTCCTTGACCGTGCTGGCGACCGGCTATCTCAGTCTTTCCCTTCTCATCTTGCGCCCGCCGCACGCCAACTATCTTGAATGGATTCCGATGGCCGCACTCTTTCTCGCGCAAGGTGTGCTGACGTTGGTCGCTATTGCCAGAGGCGTCTCCGACAGATGGATTCGAGGAGTTGTCGTGGCGGGCGGTATCGCGATCCTGGGAATTGGCAGCTCGTGGGCCTATGCGACCCTGTCTGGCCCGCACTTCGAGGGCTACGCTGTGGTGCTGGGCTCCGCGCTGGCCGTGCAGGGCCTTCTGACGGCTCTCGTGTTCTGGCCCCGTCAGCGTCGGCTCTCGGCTGGATTGAGTGTCGAGTAGTGTCGTGGAGCGAGGCCACCTCGGGCTGGCCTCTAGGCCCTCGTTTAACGAGTCGTGACCCTGCGAAGCATGGTAGCCCATAGGCTACAGGCCTCCGGCACACCATCGCAGCGGCGCCGAAGGACATGCTGTCACCATTGCTGCGAAACGTCGCTGAAGCTGACAGTGCAGGCCCGAACCGCCACCGGCAAGCGGGATACCAGAAGGGCGAATACGTGACGAGTCTCGGAGCCTGAGTTAGCGATTCTTGCGTGTTGTTGATCGTCGCGCTCGTGGTCGGGGCTTGGATACCGGCTTTCTTGATGACGTGTCTCTCCATTCGTATTCGCACGTCGCGCACTTGTGAAGTGTGACGAGCTTGCCGTCCTTATAGAACGTGATCTCGTGGGCCGCGGCCTGTTGGCATCGAGGACAAGTTAGCGGGACCGCATTCACTTGCCGCGACACTAGCGCTTGATGCTAACGGGTTACCGTCAACTTGCATGATTTTTTCGTTTCGTTTTTTCTGGTAGCCCACCCCGGAGTGGGTGGGAAGGGAGCGGGTGCCGGGCGTCCCACCTTACCCGCTGAAGTTGATAGCTTTGGCCCGGTCGTAACATTTCCCGCAGAGCATCTTGATTTCGGGCTCGTGATCGACCCGTTCCCAATCGCCGTCCACATCCGCTACAAGGCGATTGCAGGTTGAACACCATGCGTCAGGGCGCTCGGCGGGGTCGTTGGGCGTCCAGCAGAATCCACGGGGTATACCGTCCGTGAGCGCCTGGAAGATGTGAATGCAGACGAAGGTTTGAGGTTGTGCGCCGTGAAGGGCGCAGTCGATGGTCGCCATCGTTTTTTTTAAGGCTACTTTCGCTTACCGTAGTTCCCGCCGAGCCTCGTTGCTGAGGTGTGAGCGGATCATCTTGCGAATCCCGATCTGTGATGCGTGTTCAAGCAAGCACGTCGAAACGGCGTTCTCCTGATCGCCGCCGTTTGAAAACATAGAGTTCACGAGCGCAGAACACTCTTTGACCGTTCGCTCGGACGACGAATGAAGAAACTCCGCAATACGAGGTGCCAACCGTTGAAGCACCTCGTGATAGGTCGTGATCTCTTCACCGTGGAGATCGCCCGCGAAGGCGGGAAACAATCCAATCAGAGCATCTGCGAGGTGCGAAGGAGAATCGAGGTTCGCGATTGTCATGACTGATAGTAGGCCGACCAGCATACCGCGGTCGCGTATCGCGTCCCCCAATCATCACTGTTTGATCCGTCCGGCCCGGCATCCGCGATCACGGCCTGGGCGAGCGTTCACTGAAGTTCACATACGCTTTTCTTTTGGTCGTCCAAGGCCGATAGATCCATCAGGAGGCGCCCTGCGATGGCTCAGAACCTCTCCCTCGTGGATTGGCTGATGCTCGGCGGGCTGGTGGTGCTGAGTGTCTGGATGATCGCGACGTTCTGAGGTAGCCCGCTGTGCTCGACAGATGTTAGTCCGTTGACTCAACGACTCGTTCAGGGCTTGGTGGCGCGGTTGGAAACCGCACCCCACGGAGGGGGTGGAGGAGCGGGTGTCGGGGTGTTCCGCACGTTGTGGTGAGCCAGTTAACCGTCAGTGTAGAAGACCTCCAACTCGGCACCCAACAGGTTCAGGTCCGCCAGTAGTCTGCTTGCCTGTTCGACGTCGCGCAGATCGACGCTCAAGCCTTCGTCAGCCGTATGGTGATCCCACGTCACGAGAACGTTGCCGTCGGCACCAACAAGATAGACATCTTGCGACACCGAACCCATGGCCATGTCGCGAGTGCAGAGATACATGCACAGCCGCTCTCGTTCGGAGGGAGCGAAAACAACGGCTTCCGCTTCGGGCTGCGTTGTCAGATCGCCAAGCCGTGATGCTGGGCCATACCGCGCAAGGAGCAACCACGACTCTTCGGACGACAAGATGATGGAAACAACCTGAGAAACGTAGTCAGCAGATTCTTCTCTGCCGAAATGAATGACGACGGTTCGACGCGCGGGCGGGTGATACCTTAGCTCGCGACCAATCCGCGACTCGCGGCTGGCAACTGTGATGGCTGCGTTTACGAGGAACGCCTGAAGCTCCGGCTGGCTCAGCGTGTTCATGCCCTGTGCGGCGAACTAATAGGTAGGCCGATCAGCATATCGGCGGTCGGCATCGCGTCTCCCGACATCCCTTTGACAAGAGCCCACGAATCGGCCCTGACCTACGTCACGCCCCCGCTCACGCCACATCGTCCTTCTCGACGGTCCGTCGCTTCCGCTGCCACACGAAGGCTCCCACCGCAACCAGCACAACCCCCGTTCCCCACAAAGCGACAACTTGCAAGACAAAGGCGCTGAGGATGATCAGGACCGCGCCGACAACGATTGCCGTCTTCGCCAGAATGAGGATCATCGGCGTTTCGCCTTCATCGTCCGCTTCTTCGTCTCGTTCTGCCGCATCGTCTGGTTGTTATCCTTCGACAAACACAAGCTACCTCGCGAAGAATATTCCCCACACGATGTAAATGACGAACACGATAGCGGCGGCGACACAAATCTCCTGAAGGGCTCTCAGCTGCCACGTCGGCATCGCGGGCTGATGGCCGATGGCGGACAGCGGAAACGGCGGCGGTGTCGCATAGCCGCCCCTGGTTGGCCATTTACGCTCATACCACGGCCAGTATTCGCGGAGATCGTATCGTCTCTTCTTTGGGGCTTTGGGCACACTCACCCGCGTTTGGGTTCTCTCCGCTTGTCGGCTCTTTCTCTTCGACTGTGAATGCCGTAGCGAGCAACCGCTCGATATTGCAAACTTTTCGCTTCGTTTCCCAATGGCCACCCCGGAAGTGTGGTGAGAAGGGAGCGGGTCCTGGGGGATGAAGTCTGCTACGTGGCCCACCCGCCGTGGTTCCATTGCCAGACGATGAATCCAAATACCGCCACGATTCGCGCGTGACTTCCTCCGCCAATCAGCGGTGCTTCAACAAGTCCCCAATCAATTTCGAGCACAAAGGGAGCTATTGATCGGGCGTGGGCGATTCCGACCCACGGGTAGCAAACACCGCCGTCAAATGGTGCCCCACACGCGTGCGGCATGAACCCGGCGCGGCGAAGAATGGCTTCTGAACCAGGATAGGGGTCGGGATACGACGTTGGTTCTGGCAGCACGAAAAAGTCTCGCCTGAGTGGTCCCGCCGCTCGATGAGCAACCGCAACTTCGCACGCATCTGCGCTCACGGAGTCGGAGACGTAGCCCATGATCGCGACGGCCACGACTGCTGCAAGCCCTGCGAGTCTCCGGGTTGCCAGAGGCGAGTTCATACTGTGGTTAGACCCCGGCCACGCGACTTGGGCCTGTCGTCCCCAAATCACATGATTCAGGGACAGCACGAATGACCACCGCGGTGACGTGATTCAGGCCGAAAACTGAGGGCCGTTCCGATGGGGTTTTCGGGACAGCCGCGCCCGATGGAGCACCGAACGCGGCACCCTAAGATGCTCGCCGCCTGACGAACCGACATCGACATTGTTCGCTCCACGTCGGCTGCGGCCAGACGTGCCCGTGGACGGCACAGACGCTCCCCTGACGCACGAACGCGAGCAAGACCCGCCTTCACCCGCTCCTGAATCAATCCTCGCTCAAACTCCGCCAGCGCCGCGAGGATGTGGAGTTGGAGTTTGCCCGCTGGCGTCGTACAGTTGATCCCCTCGCCCATCGACACGAACGCCACGCCTAGCGCCTGGAAATCATCGAGCAACGTGACGAGGTGGCGGAGGTTGCGCGCGAGGCGATCCAGGCGCCAGCACACCACGATGTCGAACTTCAGCCGCTTCGCATCCGCAATCATCTGATCGAGCGCAGGCCGACGATCCTTCGAGCCGCTGACAACGCGATCCACAGACTCAATCGCAGACCATCCTCGTGCGTCGACGTAGCGCCGGAGTTCTTGGAGTTGATTCTCAGGTTCTTGATCGAAGGTCGAAACGCGCGCGTAGATCGCAGCTCTCATGTTGAGAAGTTGATCACATGGCGATCTTCGGTTCAAGAGCCAATGATGTAATCGAAACCTGCCGTGCTTGGGAGCGCCGCTGTTATAGTCTGACAGCCATGGACGCCGTGACGCTCTCGTGGGCGTGGGGTTTTCTGGTCGGAGTGCTGATGATTGCGACAAGCCGAAGACATAGTCGCAATCTGACGACACGATGGGTGAGGTCTGGCGTCGTGTCCTCACGTTACGAGCGTCGGTTAGAGCATGGTCATCAGATCATTCTGGTCGCGATGAGTCTGTGGTGGCTCTACTTCACGGGCAGTCATCTGGTAAATCTTCCAATCAAGTAGCCGGTGGGCCGGCATCCCCACGGTGGGGGGCACCCCGCTCCAGGCCCCCCGGGGGAGGGGCTAAGGCAAATCTCGGGAAAAATCCGCGCTCGTTTTTTGGCTTCTCGCAACAACTGGTGGCGCCAAAAACGCTGTTACGATATAACCTCAGCCGTTCATCCTTTCCACCAAACACCCAGCTCACGCGCAGTTCGATGGGTTTGACGCGGCGGTCACTGTCGTCGACAGCTCCGAGGAGACATTTATGAAGCGAGTCAAGTGGACCATCGCCGTAGTCGCCCTCTCAGTCTCGCTCTCGGCCCAGAACCAGCCAAACGTGGACTGGGCGCGTGTGCAGGTGGAAACCATGCAGCACTATCAGGCGTTGTTGCGTCTGGATACGACTGACCCTCCAGGTAACGAAACCCTCGCAGCAACCTACTTGCAGCAAGTGCTCGAACGCGAGGGCATTCCCGTGCGCCTATTTGCAGCGGAGCCTGACCGCGCGAATCTTGTCGCACGGCTTCGCGGCAACGGCAGAAAGCGGCCCTTGCTGATGATGGCGCACACCGATACGGTGCGCGTCGACCCAAAGAAATGGACGTTTCCACCGTTCGCCGCCACGCGCGACGGAGGATACGTGTATGGCCGCGGCACCATCGATGACAAGGACAATGTGGTGGCGTCGCTGATGACGATGCTGCTGCTGAAAAGAAACAACGTGCTACTGGATCGCGATGTCATCTTTCTGGCCGAGGCAGGCGAAGAGGCCGCGACGCGCGTCGGAATCGAACACGTGGTTCGAGAGCACTTCCCCGAAATCGACGCCGAGTATTGTCTGGCCGAAACCGGGGCCACGATACGCTCAGGCGGGAAGGTCCAGTTTACGCAAATCCAAACCGCCGAGAAGGTCCCATACGTGACCGAGTTGACCGCGACAGGGACCTCGGGCCACGGCTCGGTGCCTCTCCTCGACAATCCGGTGCTGCACGTCGCCGCCGCGGTGGCGGCGCTCGGGAACTGGAGGCCACCGATCCGGCTCACTGAGACGACTCGGGAGTATTTCACGCGCCTCGCGACTCTTGCGCTGTCACAAGACGCGGCGCGTTATCGGGCGGTTCTCGCCCCCGATTCAAAAGCCGCTCAAGACGCCGTCGACTACTTCGCGGAACACGATCCGCCGACGGCATCGATGCTGCGTAGTTCGATCTCGCCGACGCTCTTGACTGGCGGGCTGCAGGTCAACGTGATTCCCTCGGAGGCGAAGGCGAGTCTCGACGTGCGATTGCTGCCCGTCGAAGATCCCCCGGCGTTTCTCGAACTGATGCGCAAGGTGGTGAACGATCCGCGGGTCACAATCAAATACACGGGTCAGAACGCGCGTCCAGCAGGCACGCCCGCTCGGCTCGATTCGGAGGCGTTTCGCGTCATCGAATCGACGGTCATGCGTTTCTACGACACGACGACGATTCCCTCGATGACCACCGCGGCGACGGACATGGCATTTCTTCGGGCAAAGGGCATTCAGTGCTACGGCATCGGATCGGCAACAGACGCTGAGGACGTCGCGAAGGGATTTGCCTTGCACGGCGATCAGGAGCGCCTGCTCGAAAGTGAACTTCACCGTTTTGTCAGATTCAATTGGGAAGTGGTTATCGATCTCGCACGCGCGAAGTAGAACCAGCTTGGCTGGGTTCGCAGAACCGTTCATCCCCTACTCAACGCAAGTGCGAGAGCACGCGCAGGATCAGCAATGCCATGACCCGAGTCGACGCTCGGATCAAAATCCATAGCGTTCACGCGTCGCTTACGGTATAACGCTCCCGTTCCCAGACACATCCCGTCATCCTCGCTCGGAGCCGCACATGCGCAAGTCCATTGCCGCCCTGTTGTCGGTGGTCGCCATTGCTGGCACTGTGGCCGTCGCCCACGCGCAGTGGCTGAACTACCCGACGCCCGGGATCCCGCGTCTGCCGGATGGCAAACCCAACCTTTCGGCTCCTGCCCCGCGAACGCTGGACGGCAAGATCGATCTCACAGGAGTCTGGCAGCGGATCAACGAAGGTGGTGCTGTCAGATTCGCCGGAAGTGCCTCCAGTCCCGCGCATCTCACACCCTGGGCAAGCGCGATCCGTGATCAGCGCCAAGCGACCCTCAGTAGAGACATTCCGACCTCGAAATGCCTCCCATCTGGGATTCCTCCCGACATGCTGCGACAGATACCGTTCAAGATCATTCAAACGCCGATGGTGACGGCCATTCTGATTGAGGAGTTCAACAACTGGCGCCAAATCTTCACGGATGGCCGACCCTTGCCGACAAGCCCGGAACCCGCGTGGTTCGGGTATTCGGTCGGTAGGTGGGAAAGGGACGCTCTTGTAGTTGAAACATCCGGGTTCAACGACAAGACGTGGATCGACGGCGGTGGGACGCCTCATTCCGACGCGTTGCGCTTGACTGAAAGATTCCGGCGGCTGGATTTCGGACACCTGGAAATCGAATACACCTTCGAAGATCCCAAAGCGTTCGTTCAGCCGTTTTCAGCCACCATAAAATTCGGTCTGCTGGCGGACACTGAGCTACTGGATCACCAGTGCGAGAACGAAAAGGATGCAGGGCATTTGGTGGGAAAATGAGACACCGACTTCAGTTCCTCTTTGGCGTGGTGCTGCTGTCCGGTCTGGGCCTCGCGGTGAACGCACAGTGGTTGCACTATCCGACTCCCGGTGTTCCCAAGACACCGAGCGGACTGCCAAACCTGGGCGCACTGGCGCCGAGAACCGCGGACGGCAAGCCCGACTTCTCTGGCATGTGGGAGGCAGAAAACACACGCCCTCAGGGCATCGATCTGCGAATTGGCGATCAGTTCTTGGACCTGGGCTTCGGAGTGGAGGGTGGCTTGCCCTATCAGCCGTGGGCGCTCGACCTCGTGAAGGCGCGGAAGGCATCACACGCCGCGGACGATCCCGAAACACATTGTTTGCCCATATCGATTGTTCGCACGTTTACGTATCCCACCTTCAGGAAGATCGTCCAGGTCCCTGGACTCATCATCATTCTCGATGAACACAACGCGAGCTACCGGCAGATTTTCACTGATGGGCGATCGCTGCCCATCGACCCGCAACCGTCGTGGAACGGTTACTCGACCGGAAAGTGGGAAGGCGACACGCTGGTTGTGCAGACGTCCGGCTTCCGGGACGGAATCTGGTTGGACAAGTTTGGCAGTCCACTGACAGACGCGGCCAGAATAACCGAGCGGATGCGGAGACTGAACTACGGCAATCTTGCCATCGACGTCACGGTCGAAGATCCCAAGGCCTATACGCGCCCGTGGACAGTTCACCTGAAGCAATTCATCGTTCTCAATACTGACCTGCTGGACTACATCTGCCTGGAGAACGAAAAGGACATTCCGCATTTGGTCGGCAAGTGAGAACAGTCTCACTGAACAGGAGGGTTTTCCCGAAAGCTGTTCTCGACTGACTCTTCGGCTGGATCAACTGCGACAGCACGCGCAGGATCATCAACCCCTGGTTCCAATACGCTCTCGCATCGGTTCGTTCACAACGGTTGGACATCCCGTGTTAGGTTGAACGCATGATTCGCCAGATCGCGCCCCAGTTCTTCACAATAGACCTGCAGGCGACGCTCAGGTATTACAGAGACAAGCTTGGCTTCGAGTGCGTCAGCACCTGGCACGATCCTCCGGTTTATGCCATCGTCGTGAGGGATGCGCACAGAATTCACTTCCGATCCGCCGAACCACCCGTAGCAAATCCCGACAAATACGATGACGAGCTACTCGACGCTTACCTCTTCGTAGACGACGCAGATGCGCTATTCGGTGAATACAAGAGCCGCGGTGTCGAATTCACGCGCGGACTCGCCAACACAGCCTGGCACTCGCGCGAGTTTGTCGTGAAGGACTGTGACGGTCGGCTCCTTGCCTTCGGGGCGCATTCGGAATCGCAGGCGTCAACGCCGCCTCTGGAACGATCCGCCACCGCCATTGATCCGCCATGATCCGCCAATGGCGAATGCCCCCATGATCCGCCACATCCGCCACCACCCCGTCGGGGTGGCGGATGGCGGAGGGGGTGGCGGGTGAGGTTGGCTGTGGGAGCTGAAAGCGAACAGCTTCCAGTGGAGGTATGGGACACTACGCCATCACTGTGGCTTCCACGGACAATCGGCATCCGCTTGAGATGGTCCAGCTGCTCGTTGCGGGTTGGTGTGATCGCCGGTGCCTGAAAGCCCTTCGGGCGATCCTGGCAGGCTATCCGTTGACCTCGCCGTTGACCGATGGGTGGGGCGATCTGTTGAGGGCGCTCCAAGATGTCGGGCATTCGCACGCGATGAACTCACAGAGTCGGAACGCTCGGCGGTCGAGGAGTCATCCGGGGCGTCGAGCGAGTCGTCTATCGACGCTGACTTCTGACGTCAGCAAGAGCGGTAGCCCGCGCAGGATCAGCAGCCCCCACTGGAATGATCAGTCCGAAGATTCGGGCCTCTTGTCGACGCTACTCATGGCACAATCCCGCGCTATGACCGAGCGCAACGTCGTGCTGTCCACGTTATTCATTGTCTTGGCCGCAGCTCGCTCGACAGCGGCTCAGAGTGTTATAGAGGAAGAAAAGTTCGACGTCGTCACGGCTCGTGTTTACGTGGCGACCGTTCAGCCGCACCGTCCTGTGCTTGCGCCGAACGGACACGCGAGCAACCGGGTGTTCATCTACATGGATGACGGCGTGATGACACGACGCGAGGGAGACAGCCCGGCCAGGACCATCGTGTTCCACAGAGGCGACGTGGGCTGGATACCCGCCAGTAGTGGCTACGTCTCGGAGAATACGACGGACCGCCCCGTTCGCATTCTCATGGTGGACTTGAAAGGCACACCCTCAGGTCCGACGCCAGTGACCACGCTCGACCCGACGGTCGTCGATCCCAAGCACTACACGGCCGTGTTGGAAAATGATCAAGTCCGAGTCCTGCGGATTCACTTCGAGCCTCACGACA